>Ga0255058_10000902_pt1 | contig 17032 bp, 16 predicted proteins | sample Cases_109_9_MG_FD_188637 | JGI IMG/M metagenome (GOLD analysis project Ga0255058, IMG submission 188637) | Seawater microbial communities from Amundsen Gulf, Northwest Territories, Canada - Cases_109_9 | ecosystem: Environmental > Aquatic > Marine > Gulf | place: Canada: Northwest Territories... | reverse complement strand
GAGCGTGCCGACCGATCTCAGCAGCGCAGATGAGACGTCTGCCCTGGTGAGAACCACGCTCGACGAATTCGGTCGCGTCGACGTGCTGGTGAACAACGCCGGGTACGGGCCTCCCCATGCGCTCGAGCAACTCGATCGAGAGGCCTTACGGCACGTGTTCGACGTGAACCTGCTTTCCGGAATGCAACTGATCGGCGAGCTTACGCCAACGATGCGCGCTCAAGGTGGGGGTCGCATCATCAACATTGGATCGCTCTCCCAGTACGTCGGAGCGCCGATCGCAGCGGCGTATGCGGCCACAAAAGGGGGAATGGAAGCGATGACCGCTTGTATGCGGCTCGAGCTCTCTCCGTGGAACATTCAACTCAGCTTGATCGTCCCCGGGTTCGTCGACACGCCGACTTTCGACAAGGCGCGGGAAGCTGGGCAACATTTGCGCGAGGACCCGGACAACCCCTATCGCCTACTGATGGCCGATCTCGATGACTTCGCGGCCGATCAGCTCAAGAGCGCGGTGTCGCCCGAGGAGGTGGGGGTCGCTGTCTTGGAGGCGGCGATGGCGGACGTTCCGAAGACTCGATACTTCGTGCCCCGGGGAGCTCGGAGGTCAGTCCGAATGTTCGGTATGATGCCCGATCGACTGTCCGACCGAATCTTGCTCAAGATGTACAAGTGGGGCCCCTGGGCTTCGCAGCCCTCAGCCGAAGCAGATGAGAGCCCTCTATAAGAATTCGTTTTTCGGTATATCTGCGATCTTGATGACCGATAGTTCGGAGTCCATGTCGGTCTCTGCCAGTAGGATTCGAAGTACGACTTGGCCTCGCCTGTGTCCTTCGGTATCGAGCCAGTTCTTGACCCCGGGGTTTTTGCGGCTCGCGTAAATGCGAAATGAGCCGTCTTCGTTGAAGTGCACTTGCCGGTTGTTGAGCGACACGGTGTGATACCGGTAGTCGCCCGACTGCAGGAAGTGGTTGAATAGTTGGCAGGACCAGTAGCGGCATGGAACGTTCTTGCCCTCGATCAAGATCGCCTCATCGTCGGCGAGCTTGAACGACGCGCCGATATACCCGATGCCGGGTCCGGGCAGATTGTTGGCCACCACCTTGGGGTCGACCATGTCGGCGATCTCGTCCGCCGTGTATTCGTCGTTGCGCTCCTCGTCGAGGATGAGATTCCCGTCTGCGCCGATCCGGGTCGGGTTCACGGCGTCTTGGTCGTATTCGATCATGTTGAGCGCTACGAACGCCGAGATTCCGAGGGCGGCGTCGACGGTGTCGTGCATGAAGGCGACGATGCGATCGAGCCCCTTCGAAAGATCGTCTGGGCGGTACGCGCCAGGGACGGGTGCGCCATCGAGGCACCGAATCGCCATCGAGGCTGCGCGGTACTTCCCATCGTCGACCTCGGTCACGGACTCGGGGAAGTACTGACGTGTGAGGATGAACGGCTTCTTTCCCTTGAGCTCGAGCCAGTTCTTCGCGCCCTCCGGACGTTCGGCGCTGATATGGATCGTGGCGACCTGGTCTCCCTCTTTGCCCTCGAAGGAGATGGCTTCGTCAACTAGAAAACTGACCATCTCGCGCATGCCCTCGTCGTCGCTCGCATAGACTACGATCGAGAAGAAGAGGTCGTCGCCACGCCGCACCGTGCACTCATAGGAACGTGAATCGTCGAGCTTAGCTTCGTGATAGAGCGTGTCTGTTCCGTCTGCGATGAAGCTTCGCATCGGCGTGAACATCCGTGTGAGCCTCGGATGGGCTCGGTCCACTTCCATTTCGAGCTCCTGCGCCGCTGTGATCAACGCCGCGAGATAGCGAAAACCCTCAGCGCGCTCTCGCGGCCCTTTTGCACCCGTCGGGCCAACGATCTTGCTCCCGATCTCTTTGAGTTGATCGGCGAATCGGTTCCAAAGTGCCTGGCTCTGGGTGATCTCATCAGACATCGTCGTTCTCCGGGTTATGGTTTCGGAATTGACATTCTGGTTTTCCCTACTATCATTCTGAATCGTGATGCCAACGGCGCAAACAGTCGCAAAAGCCCAGGAAAACCTCAAGGATAAGAAGCGGGAGCTCTATCGCGAAGCCGTCCTCGATGCCGCCGAGCGGGTGTTCGGGGACGTAGGCTACGAGGCGACCAAGGTCCAGCGGGTCGCGGCCGAGGCCGGGGTATCGCTGACCACGCTCTACAGTGTCTTCGAGTCCAAGTGGGAGATCTACCGAGCCGTCAATCGCCGCCGGCTGAGCGAGGTCATGGCGCTTGCCCAAGGGATCACCGAAGAGGACGCCCCTTCGATCGACATGCTCATCGCGGGAACCAGAATGCAGCTCGCGTTCTTCATGAAGCGTCGCGACTTCCTGCGAATGCAACTCAAAGAGGTCACCGCATGGTCGACCATCGAGCTTCTGCGGAGCCCCGAGCAGGTCGAGGCGCTCGGCGCAGGCTTGCAGCTTTTCGCCAACATACTTCGTCGTTGCATCGAGGACGGTTACCTGATCGATGACGACCCCGAGCTGATGTCGAGAATCGTGATCGCCTCCCAACAGGTCAGGCTTGCAATGTGGATGGATCGCGGCGCAGAAGAAGATCCCGAGCGAGTCGCCGATGCTGCGATCCGACACATGCTTCGGAGCTACTGCAAGCCGGAGCGCCTCGCGTCGGTGCTCGAATCTGCGGGCCTAGGAGAGGCGTCGTGAGTGTCGAGTTTCACGAGCTCGAGATTTCGGGAGTGATCCGAGAGACCGCAGATTGCACCTCGTTCGAGCTGACCGTCCCTCTCGAGCTGCGCGAGGCGTACCGCTACAAGGCCGGCCAGCACCTCACCTTCGAGCTTCCATGGGAAGGCTTCAAAGTCACCCGGTGCTACTCGCTATCGAGCTGTCCGGACCTCGGCGAAACCCTGAAAATCGGGGTCAAACGAGTCGAAGGCGGTCGCGTCTCGAACTGGATGAACGACAATCTCAGCGTTGGCGACACGGTCCGGGCAAGCGTGCCGGAGGGGCGCTTCGTGCTCAAGCCCGAGACTCGCTCCGGCGCTCCATTGTTTCTGCTCGCAGCTGGGAGCGGGATTACACCGATCATTTCGCTCCTCAAGAGCACGCTGACCACTACCAAACGCTCGATCACACTCGTCTACGCGAACCAAGACCACGATTCGGTCGTCTACAGAGAGCAGATCGACCGCCTCGCCCGCGAGCACTCGGAACGCCTGGTCGTGCACCACCACTACGATTCCGACAGCGGGTATCTCACGTGCGACGGCGTTCGCCGGCATTTGCACGACACCGATATCGCAGAGTTTTACATCTGCGGTCCCGAGCCCTTCATGGAGCTCATCGAGAATACGCTCGCCGAAGCAGGGGTCCACGAAGAGCTGGTCTACATCGAGCGGTTTGTCTCACCGATTGATCCCGATCGGGCGCAGAGCAGCCCACTGGACGTCGAGTCGTTCGAGGCACCGGACACTTTCAGCCTTTGGCTCAACGGCCGCTCGAGGTCGATTCCCTACGTGCGGGGCGAGACCTTGCTCGAGTGCGCCCAGGCGGTGGGCTTGAATCCCGCGCATTCGTGTGTGTCTGGTTTCTGTGGCTCATGCATGGCCCATGTGAGCACTGGCCAAGTTCACATGCGTACGCACGAGGCGCTTTCTGAGCGAGATATCACCAGGGGTGTGGCGCTTCTCTGCCAGAGTGTCCCTGCGAGCAGCGAGCCGCTCGAGCTCGACGCCGATTCCACGTCGTTTCGCACGGCATCTGCCGTGAAGTCCTCCTACAGCAAGCGCGCGTCCCAGCTGGCGGCAGCCGCCGTGTTCGCCTTCATGGTTGCGGGCACATTCGTTCTCAGATTGGTCCATTAGGTTTACAATGAGCTCACAGGCATCGACATGAAGGTCCTCATCCTCATTCTAGGAAGCTACGCTTCTGCGGGCCTCGCGATCGCTCTGCTCCTGTACGCATACCGGTCGAAGCGCGCAGAGGAGTTCTTGATCAGCGACGATCCACACCGTTCGGTGAGCGGCCGCGAGCTCGGTTGGAGGGTCGTTTTGAACACCACAGTATCGATCGCGCTCATCTTCAGCGCGATGTATGGCCTGGGCGACTACCTCTACTACGACCATGCCATCCCGGCCTGGCGCTTCGTGCTCGAAACTGTGACGGTCATTTTGATTTACGACTTCGGGTACTACTTCATGCACCGCTACCCCTTCCACGAGTGGAAGATCCTCCGCGGCGTTCACTCGGTGCATCACGCAGCTCGGAATCCTCGAGTCATCGACAGTCTACTCCTCCACCCAGTGGAGACCTTCATGGGCCTCTCGTTGTTCTTCGGGTCGGTGGCGCTCGTCGGCGGCGTGCACATCTACACGCTCGCCGTCCTGTTCATCACGTACACCGCGTTCAACATCCTCAATCATGCTGGCGTCGATATCCCGCACTTCCCCGTCAAGGTTTTGGGGATCCTTGCGGCAAAGCACGACCGGCACCACCACAGCATGATTTCCGGCAACTATGCGTCGATTACGCCGTTGCCCGACATCATCTTCGGCACGGTGGAGTAGACCATGACCGTCAGTTTGGTTACGGGCGCCTGCGGGTTCGTCGGCGCAGAGATTGCTCGCGCGCTCGAGGCCCGCGGCGACCAAGTCATCGCAATCGACTTGACCCCGGAGTGTCCCGTCGAGGGGGTCGACTACCGTCGCATCGACATCACCGACGCGGCCGCTGTCATGGAGGCTTGCAAGGGCGTCGATACGATCATTCACAACGCCTCGATCGTCCATACCAAGCAAAACAAGAAGGACGTGGTATGGGCGGTGAACCTCGGTGGCACCGAGAACATGCTCCGGGCTGCCCAACAGCGGGGCGTCAAGCGGTTCGTGTACATCAGCTCTGGAAGCGTCGTCTACGAGGGGAAAGACATCGAGAACGGCGATGAGAGCTTGCCGTACTCATCGGTCTCGCAAGCCCCCTACGCCGACAGCAAGATCGCCGCGGAGAAGTACGTGCTCGCCGAGAACGGAAACAGCGGAGTGGCAACCACCGCGCTCAGGCCACACGTCGTCTTCGGGCCGGGCGACCGGCGCTTCATGCCGGCCTTGCTCAACCAAGCACGGTCGGGACGGCTGCGCGTTCAGGTGGGCCGCGGCGTTTGGCTTTCGGACTACACCTACGTGAGCAACCTCATCGACGCGGTGGTCCTCGCCGACGAAGCGCTGGCGAACGATGGAGCTCAAAGCGTGGCCGCTGGGGAGGCCTATTTCATCACCAACGGCGAACCGATGCCGTTTTGGGACTTCATTCGGAAGGTCGCAGCGCGCCTCGGCTTCCCCCCGATCAAATATCGCGCACCGAAGTCGTTGGTCTATGCGATCGCCGCCGTGAAAGAGGGCATCGACACACTCAAGGGCGGCACATTGGACGCGGAAGACGGCCTCACGCGCTTCGCGATTCGCTACATGTGCACCCACCACTACTTCAGCATCGAAAAAGCCCGCCGCGACCTCGGCTACAACCCTTCCGTCAGCATCGACGAAGGCATCGAACGCACCTGCCAACACCTGGAAGCCATCGGCGCCGTTTAGCTCACCAATGGGTACCGCTGAGGTTGGATATTGCTCCTTAGGGGTATAAATGTCGGCTAATGTCGACACTTCATTACAATTCTAAGCAGCTCTTAGGGTTATTTTTTGTTCGACACTGATCCCCTTGTGAAATGGTCAGAAAACGAGACCTGAGACCAGAACAAAGCGATAAAGGGCAGGGTTGCTGCGGTGCAGCTAGCTGGTACACCGCTCGCCATTCGGGGGCTTCGGCCGTGAAACAGGGGACGTCCAGGTGACGAAAGAGATTCTCATCATCCTATCGACCTCCGGGTTGCTCGCGCTCCTCGGCGTGGTGGAGTTCATCCTGCATCGCGGGCGTTTGGCTAGGATACCCATCCGGATCCACGTCAACGGGACGCGCGGAAAGACCAGCGTCACGCGCCTGATCGTCGCTGGGCTTCGCGAGGCGGGAGTTCGGTGCGTCGCCAAGACGACGGGAACCGTGCCCCGGTTCATTCTTCCGAACGGACGGGAAGTGCCGGTCTATCGGCCTGGCGGCGCCAACATCATCGAACAGAAGCAGGCGGTCACCATGGCTGCCGCCCAGCGCGCAGAGGCTCTGGTCGTCGAGTGCATGGCGCTCCAGCCTCAGCTCCAATGGCTTTCCGAGGCGAAGCTCATCCGGGCGACCCACGGCGTGATCACGAACGCGCGCCCGGACCACCTCGATGTGATGGGCCCCACCGAAGATGATGTTGCCCGCGCGCTGGCAGGGACCGTACCGTTCAACGGGGTGTTTCTCACTGCCGAAAAGAAACACCGTCCGTTGTTCCAAAGGGTCGCCGACGATCGTGGCTCGAGATTCCGCGCCGCCCAGGACATCGACCGTACCTTGTCGAACCTGGACATGGAGTCCTTTTCCTATCTGGAGCATCGGGAGAACGTCCAGCTGGCCTTGGCCACGTGCGAAGAGTTGGGGGTTGACGCCGAGACGGCTCTTCGAGGGATGTGGCGCGCTAAGCCCGACCCCGGCGCGATGACCGAGTCGAGCGTCGAGTTCTTCGGTAGGCAGCTCGTGTTTGTGAACGGTTTTGCTGCAAACGATCCGATCTCGACGAGGTACATCTGGGAACAATCGCTGAAGCGGCACCGCGACCTCAAGAAGCGGATCGCGGTTTTCAATTGTCGCGCGGATCGTGCCGACCGATCTCAGCAGCTCGGCGAGTCCTATGGCGGCTGGACGCAGGCCGATGAAGTGGTGCTGCTCGGCACGGGCCAGTACATTTTCGCGCGCGCGGCGGTCAAGAGTGGGCTCGACCCCACTCGACTGGTTTTCGTCAACCGAGCACACCCGGCCGACATTTTTGAGATTCTGCTCGGTCTCGCCGAATCTTCAGCCCTGGTCATGGGGCTCGGGAACATCGCGGGGCCGGGGTTGGCGTTGGCGGAATACTTTGCCAATCGGGGGGCGGATCATGCCGGAGTTTGAGTTACTATCTTTGTCCATCGGGCTCGGCCTCGCGGCGAGTCTTCTCTATGGGGAGCTCTTTGGCCTTGCAGCTGGCGGCATGGTCGTTCCGGGTTACATCGCGCTCTATGCGAACAAGCCTACCGACGTAGCCCTCACATTGCTTGCCGCGCTCATGACGTTTGGCATCCTCAAGAGCCTCTCGCAGGTCGCGATTGTCTATGGCCGTAGACGTACCGTGCTGACGATTCTGGTTGGTTATCTAGTAGGTATGGGGTTTCGGTGGTGGCTCGGAAGCCAAATCACCCCGTTTTCCGAGGCGGCGGTGATCGGGTACATCATCCCGGGGCTCATCGCGATTTGGTACCAACGTCAGGGCGTGCTCGAAACGACCTTGAGCCTCATCACCGCGGCGATCATCGTTCGAATGTTGCTCGTCGTATTCATCGGAGACATCGCGATATGAGGGGGATGTATTGGAAGCCCGAGGGCGCCTCCCAGGTCCAGCGCGCGCTCGTGGCCGCCTTGGCGATCACCGGCCTGGTCGCAGTTGAGCGCTTTCCTTCGGAAGAGCGGCAGCCACACTACGCCGAGAAGACACTCGCCGCCCGCACGGCAAAAGAGGCGATGGACGTGATCCGCGATGCCTCGGAGAAGCGCGGTTTGCCGTATCTCGCCAAGACCGACCCCACGGGGTCCCGTCTCATCGGCAAGGTGTTGTCCCCGATCACGAGCGGAAGCGGCAGCCTCGTCTCGAAGCAGACCACCGTGAACCCGAACTTCGCCGCGGTCATCGTGCAGTGGCTCAAGGACTTGGGCATCAAGAGCGGCGATGTCGTCGCGGTTGGCTTGTCCGGGTCGTTTCCCGCCATGAATATCGCAGTCTATTCCGCGATGCATCAGCTCGGGGTCGAGCCGATCATCATTTCGAGCACGGCGGCATCGCAGTGGGGTGCCAACAATCCGGGATTCACGTGGCTCGACATGGAGTCGCTCCTTCGGAAGCATGAGGTCTTTCCGTACAAGTCGGTCGCGGCGTCGTTGGGTGGCGTCGGTGACGAAGCGATCGGTCTCACCGAGCGTGGCCACAAATTGCTCAACCGCGCGATCGAGCGAAACGAAATCCCCGGGATTGGCGCGGTCCAACCGGAGAAAACACCCCGCGTCAACGAGAATGCGGAAGAAATCCCTCCCGAGCTCGCTCCCATCGATCAGAACCGGGTCCGTGAGCGCATGCGCGTCTACTACGAGAATGCAGGGGATCGTCCGATTCGAGCCTATGTGAACGTCGGCGGCGGCACCGTTTCGGTGGGCACCAAAGTCGGCAAGCGGAAGTTTTCGCCGGGCGTCAATCGTCGTCCGCCCAAGGGGATCGACGAGATGCCGCCTTCGGTGCTTGGGGCATTTCTCGAGTCCGGGGTCCCTGCGATCCACGCAACCCGCATGATCGATCTGGCAGAAGAGTACGGCCTCGAGATTGCGCCACGACGCATTCCTGAGGTTGGCCAAGGGGCCGTCTTCCAGAAGCGCCAGCCCAATCGTTGGCTGGCTGGCATCGTGCTCGTCCTGGTTTTGCTGGCGCTGTTCATGGTCGCGCGCGCCCCGTGGGGAACGCGCATGCTTCGGACTACGGTGCCGCCGGAAAGCATCGTGCCGCCACCGCCGCGTACGCCACGGGATATCGTAACGACCGCCGAAGAAAGCGACCACAACGGGCCCAGCCCGTCTCAGTCTCCGTCTCGGCCCCCCTCCCAGCGTCGGCCGGTTTGAGTCTCTTCGAGGACTCGGGCCTCCGGGGGAAGCCTTAACATCTGCCATGCGACCTTGAGAATCTCGGGATCGCGCACCAAATAGCGGTGGGCGAGCCTCCGCGGTTCGCGCACCAATCGATACAGCCACTCGAGCCCAACGTTGGACATCCAAACCGGCGACCGAGAGACGTTGCCCGCGATGAAGTCCAAGGTCGCGCCGCTTCCGATCGCGACCGCTGGGGCGAGGTCGTCTTTCCATCGGTGCATGAGGCGCTCTTGCCTCGGGCATCCGAGCGCCATCACCACGAGGTCGGGCTTCGCTTCGCGCACCGCGTGAAGCACCTGCGCGCGCTCTTCGGGTTCTGCATCGAAGCCAAATGAAGGAGAGAGCGTGGCGACGATCTGCAAGTTTGGCTCGCGGCGCCGCAGCACCTCGGCTGCCTTCGTGCCAACACCCTCCGCCGCGCCGAGAAACAATACACGCCAACCGTTTTTGGCGGCCATCTCCATCAGTTGCGGGACGAAATCACTTCCGGAAATCTTTTGCGGGAAGGGTTCTCCCATCAACTTCGATAGCCACATCAACGGTTGCCCATCGACCAACGACAAGCTTGCGCCTTCGTAGGCGGCCCGTAGCTCTTCGCTGTGTTCAGCTTGGACGACGTGATCGACGTTGGGAGTGACGACGTATCCACCGTTCCCACGCGTGATGAGCTCGCCCACTTGGTCGAGCGCTGCCGGGAACGTCAGCGAATGTGCATAGATTCGGCCCAACCGTACTCGCTTCACCTGAGCGCTCCCATCTCCATCAAGCCAGTATAGCGATCGAATCGCTCCCTCAAAATGGCGCCTCTAGCTCTAGTGCGATGGGGTCGGAGCCGTGCTATCTAGCGGTCCTAAGGGGAGGTACTTCATGCTTCGTTATTCGCCATTTGCGTTCTTCATTGCTTTTTCGTTTCTTGCTCTTAGCTGCGCTGACGACACCGTCGAGACCGAGCGCCTCATCGTCGATTGGGACAGGACGGTCGATTTCACCCAGTTCGAGACCTTCAGCGTCGTCACCAAAGAGGCCATCGAGAACAATCCCGACTTGCCCGACCCACCGGAGGACTTGCCCGACGACGCGGAGGCCGCGATCGTGCAGATCAACGCCCTGATCATCGAAGCCATGGGTCCAACCGGGCTTGGCTACACGTACATTCCCCCGGACGAGGTGACGCCTGAAAACCAGCCTGACCTATGGGCGGGCAACATCGGCGCAGTCACTCAAGAGCAGGGCATCGTCTACGACTGCGTCGGCGGCTGGTGGTGGGGCTACTGGGGCTGGTACTGGGACCCGTGCAAGTGGGTCGTACCGAGGACCATCGAGTTCGACGTCGGGTCACTCCTGATTCCCGTTGCTGCCACCGCTACGAAAGAGCCGATCTTCTGGGGCCTCGCACAGGGCATCGACTACGTAGGCGCCGACAACGAGCAGCGCATCGAAAACGCCGTGACCGCGATCTTCGCACAGTGGCCGATCGACCAAATGGGCCTCGGCGGCAGAATGGGCGGATCGGGCGGCTCCGGCGGAGCCGGCGGCGCGGGGGGACAGGCGCCCTAGTAGCGCCAGCGTTGATGTCTGTGCTTCGGGCGGCGTTTACTCTTTGGCTTCGTGAGGTTCGCCTGGCCCCTTCGTGTGAGCGCCGGTGGAAACACGTATGCTGCCAGGTGGTCTAGTGGGTCTAGGACTTCGTCGTCTTTGAAGAGGCCGAAGTGCAGGTGAGCGCCCGAGTCGTGAACCCCGGTTCGGCCGACGACGCCTAGTTGTTCCCCTGCCTCGATCTCCTGACCGACCTGGACTTCGTAGCTCTCGAGGTGCGCGTAAAGACTCACGACGCCGTCCCCGTGGTCGACCTCGACGAACAGGCCTCTCGGCCCCATGTGGCGCTTATGGATGAGCAGGGCGCCCCACGGTTCAAGTGCGATGTTCGCACGGCGCTCCCAATCCACACCGGCGAAGGTCACCACGCCCAAGGCAACTGCTCGGACGGGCTCTCCCGCTTCGGAGGCGAAGTCGATTCCACGGTGCAGGCGCCGGCCGTTGTCTCGTGGCTCTCCGAGGCCGCTCGTCGCAATGCGTGGGAACCCATCGAGGGGACTGACGAAAGAGATCCCCAGAAGTCTCCGACCATGGCGACTGGTTTCGGCATGACTCCGTAGGAGCCGCCGCCGCGCCGTCAGAATGCGATCCTCAGGACCGGTATCCCCGATTCTGTCTCCCCACACGAAATGCGAAACCGAATGCCGATGGGGGACCGAGTCGAAGGCTCGATCCATCCGGGGGCACTGTTGGCTGAACATGCTCACGAACGCTGCGGCGAAGTAGAGATTGGCCTCGGGCTTCAAGAGGGCCTTCCGACTGAACGGAAAAGCGCTGATATCGAGCTCTTTGCGCTGCCACCCATCACGGGTGTACACGCCGAATCGATACACTCCCTTGCGAACGTGCTGGCGGTGCATTCCGACGTTGATCAGGGTGAGGCCCGTACCGTAACTGCTGTTCAGCTGTTTAGTGCACGCGCTTTGGGTGTACACGAGTGCAGCCATGAGCCACGGATCGACTTCGAACTCGCGGCCATACCGAACGATGGCCGCGGCGTAGGTCGCCAGGTCCTCGGGGGTCGTCTCTGCGGGGCAGAGCTCGACCATCGCCGCGGCGAGCTCGTCGGGCGAGACCGTGGCTGGCGAGGGCGGCTCGTCCGGCCAAAAGGAAAGGTCTATCAGGCCAGCGCCCCGGGGCCGGAGACCGAGACGACGCAGCTCCTGCGCATCCAAAGGTCCCGCCTCCTCGGCTCTACGCGGCGCAGGCTTATCCGACAGCACCACGTCGCTCCGGAGGCGCCGGGTCCACGGCGTCCGTTGGGCATGGGTCGGCTCAAGGGTGACCGTCAAGGCGCAAAGGACGATCAGGCTCATCAAACTAGCGAGGGATTTCAAGCAGGGCTCCGGTTAAGAACAGAATGCCTCTCTGACCAGGCGGCACCAACTTTACGGTCCGATTGTCCGTTTTCTTTCGGATCTTCAAAGGTTTTGCGACCTTGTCGCATGTCCGCTAGGGTGCCGGTCAAGCCACGCGGCCGAACACGTGATGACTGACGAAGTTGGGACACAAATGGGGGAGCGCCTTGCATCGCTAGTCAACCGTCAAGAGCTTTTCGCTCGGCGACAGTACGAGCCGGTGATCGCTCACGACTCGCTCGTCAACGCCACTTCGACTTGGTTTGGCGTCGGCGTTGCTACCGACACGGCTAGTTGCGGTCTTCCCGTCGACGTGCTCATTCTCGTGTTCGCTCAAGAGATGGTTCGTCGCGAGCTCGGTCACGCGACGAGCACCATCCTGATCGCGGACAGCAACGCATGTGATGCGGGCGTTCCACGACTCGACGTGCACCGTGCCGCGTCACTGGCACAGGCCCCCCTCGAAGCGCTGCTCGAACGTTTTGAATTTCCGGTAGACGTTCGTCGCGCCTCTGCGTTGGCGCCTGCGTCCGAGGTGGAGCGCAGACAGCGAGAGCTCGACATCGAAAACGGCTATGTCGCCCAGCAACTCGTGCAGACGGAGATCATGCGCGAGCGCGGTGCCGGGGTGAAAGTGGGTTGGGCGCTTTCTGCGTGTACCTACGACGAGACCTATTTCGATCGGTTGTATGCGAACCGCTTTGGCGGCCAGGTGACTTTCGCCTACACGATCGGTGGCCGTACTCTCAATCCGCACCGCCCGCGGGCTTGTCCGTATCTATGTCGCGAGCCCGCAGAGCGCCTGCTCCTTGGTAGTCGTGAGAACGCAGTCCGCAAGCTATATACCGACACGAGCACCACTGCCGCCAGAGGCTATCGCCGTTTGATCGGTAAGCTGGCTCGGGCGCACCGACATCTCACAGGTGAAAACGCCGGCACGCCCGAGAGTTTCCTTCAGTTCGTAGTCGACGTCTCGGCCGGGTCGGTTACTGGAGGAAAGCGGCGAGTCCGCGAATCGCGAGCCGGTGTCCCTTCGACTTTGGCTCCCTGAAGGCTCGAATCTGGACGTCGTTCAGGGCACCTTGGCCCTGTCCGGCTTCGCCCGTTCGCAAAAACGACTGCGGCTTCACACCACGTTCGAGGAGCAGCGCCGTGGCATGGTCGAAGATCGGTTCACGACGCTTCATTTGCTCGAACCCACTCTCGATCACCGCGCGTTGGATCAACCGCTCGTTTCGCTCCCAGCCTAGGAAGTCGACGATTCGTTCGATGCATGCGCGTCGGTCACTCAGGAGATCTTCGTAGCGAACAGTCAGCACGTCGGGGTCCGCAGCGTGCTCGCGCCAGCCGGCGACGTGTTCGAACCATGAACCATATTGTACGCGTCCCTGCATGAACCGACGGTAGAACTCGTCGAGTGTTCCTTCGAACCCGAGGTACGCCCGATAGAAGTGGAAGTACGACACGAGCACATCCGGCCCTTCACGTTCGACGTAGATGTAGCGCCCGCCGTCGGGGAGCCACTGTCTTGGCAGATGGCTCTTGAAGATGCGCGGCGACGACAGGGTGTTCAGATCGGAAGCGGTCCGCTCCCCGATCGCCAGAGAGCGCTCGAACCAGGGAGAGACTTGGGTCAAATGTGGTGGATCCGGTTGTTCGTCATGCGTCAACAAGTAGAGAATCCACTGGGTGAGGGTGGTTCCTGAGCGTGGATAGCTCGAAATGAACACGTCGTCCGGTCGCGCCTCGAGCTCCATACGTCCGTGCAGGAACTTGGCGATCCGACGGGCATTGTCGAGATTACGAACCGCCGAATCGAGGACCCCGGTGGTGACCGCGAGGACCCGGCTTGCTGTCTTGGTTGGCCGCATGTTCAGACCCTGACTACCCTACCACCGCCCCGTAAAGCCGAGACTTCGCCTCGGCTCCAGGGGTTCGCAAATGGAAGCCCTAGCACAGATCGCCACGCCCGAGTTCGCCGCGGCGTTCGTCATCACGTTCATCGCGGCGACGCTTCAAAGCACGGTGGGCTTCGGCTTCGCCCTCCTGAGCGTGCCCCTGCTCTCGCTTCTGAACCCCGTTTTCGCCCCCGTTCCGCAATTGATCGTCGTCTTGCCCCTCACGATCGCCGTCGTCGTTCGCGAATGGCACGCCGTCGAGCCACGAAGCACGGCCTGGATCTTCGCGGGACGGGTTCCTGGCGCATTCCTCGGTGTTGCGCTTCTCAAGCTTCTCTCCACTGCGGCTCTGGACGTTCTCATGTCATTCATGGTGTTACTCGGCGTTGCTCTCGTCGTGGGCCGCGCCACGTTCCGGCGTACCCGGTGGAGCGAGTTTGCGGCGGGCACCGCTTCCGGGACCATGGCGATGGTTTCGGCCATCGGCGGACCGCCCATTGCGCTGCTCTACCGAAACGAGAGCGGACCCACCGTGCGCGCCAATCTCGGCTTGGTCTTCGCGATTGGGGTCTGCATCACCATCACGGTTCGCGCGGGTGCGGGCGAAGTGGCTTTGGACGAGGTGGTTGTCGGCCTTGCTTTGATTCCCGCCGTCCTGATCGGCCTCCGGGCAAGCCGAGGTTTGCTTCCCCGAGTCGAGGGAGCTGGTCTTCGAAACGCCATCGCCATCATTTCCGGTGCCGCGGCTCTGATGCTGTTCGTCCGCGGGGTGCTCAACTGGTGAAGTAGACCCAGGTCGTCTCGGGCTGAAAGCGAACCGCGTGCCAGGCGGGCGGTACGTCGGGGTCGCTCCAGTAGTAGAGCCAACGGGCGTCCTCAGGCGGCACGTTGGTGCACCCGTGGCTACGCACTTTTCCAAAATCGGTGTGCCAGTACGCTCCGTGAAGCGCGTACCCGCCATGGTAGTAGAGGGTCCAAGGAACCTCTTCGACCTCGTAGAAGCCGTCGATGGGATCGGTCGCGTTCATGGTGGTCGAAACGTATTTCTGCTGCACTTGGAATGTGCCGGTCGGAGGTTCGTACCCTTCTTTGCCGCTCGAGATCACCGTCGCATAGACGGGCTTGTCGCCTTCGTACGCAACTAGTGTCTGCTCGCTGAGGTCGACGTGGATCCATTTCGACTTTGCGGGAATGTCGCTCGGGCGCTTCACGTTGCGGGCGATCCGCACTTCGTCACCAAGGACGATGCCGTCCGGCCCTGCGACGTACGTTTGGTTGTCGTCGCGAAACTCTTCCTTCACGACGAACCTGGCATGCTTCTCTGCCACCCCAACGTTCCGTAGCTTCCCCCGGCGGCGCTCGAGCAGGGGTCGATCCTCTCCGTACACGAAGGCGATTGGAAGCTCCCAGCCGCTCTTGCCCAGCTGCTCGCCGCGCACCACTTCGGGGTTGCGAAGCTCGATGTCATCCTCGCGCACGTAGCGATTGCGCACGGTGCGGTAGAACACGGTGCCGTCGCTTTCTCTGGTTTCCTTCTCGCCGAGGGCGAGGAAGTAGTCACCCTCCATCAGCGAAGAAACAACTTCCGGGGTCCGTCCCTTCTTCTCCATGGCCCTGCGGGCTTGCTTCTCTTCTTCGACCGTGGGCATGCGGTAGTAGCGCGGTGCCCGCTTTGTCGTCACTCGCGAGTACTGATAGGGGAGGCGCGCCTCGACCCTCGCAGGGGGGACACCGTACGTGTCGCTGCTCGGGTCGTCGTCGACATGAAAGCCGAGGCTCGAACAAACATAGCCGAACGGAACGGCCTTGTACCAGGTCCCATCCTTACAACCTGAGCCGTTCACGATCCCGCCAACTCGAAGAATGCTTCCGCGGCGGATGATTCCCGCGATGCCCGGTTTGTCGCCTGCCTTGTCGTAGACGAAAGAATCGTAGTGAAAGGCCTTGCCGAAGAGCTTGCTTTGACCCGAGTTGTTTTTGGGAGGTGAAGGAGTGTTCCAGCCATCGGTTGGCGCCCGCAGTATGCGCTGGCCGCTCTGGGCCGCAGACGGTGTGGTCGGCTCTTGGTCGGTGTTTTCTTGCTCGCCGAAGGCGACGGTGCCTCCGCCGATGCAAGCGGTGGCGACGACGAGAAAGATGACGGTCCAAGGATTGGCGAGAAGTCGGATCATGGATGGGGCCGAGAATAGCGCTCCTCGCGTGGGAATCAAAAGATCAGTATCGGCCTATTCGTCCCACCACTTTTTCTAGAGGCAATCATCGGGAAAGGGTAGACATGGGCCATGGCCGGCTTCTTCAGAAAGCGGAACTTCGCCGCCACCACTGTCGTGGTGTTCGTGTTGTTTCTGACCGCGTTCTGCGAGGCTCGACTTTCTTACAGCTTCACTTTCGGCGCGCTCGATGCCTTGGTCGACCACGACCGATGGATCTTGGGGCTCATGGGGGGTCGCATCATCCTCATGGTTACCGTGGTCCTGCTATGGATCCTCAACCGCACCCGCGCGCTCCACGTCGTCATCGTCACGCTCACGACCTTCCTGACCCTCGGCGTCGTAGTCTCTACCTGCGCACTCGTCGAGGCATTGCTTGGACCACTTGCGCAGGCAGCCGACTTCTTCATTTTCGACGTAGTGCTGCTGGCGGCCGGCAACGTCCTGGTCTTTTCACTTTGGTATTGGATCATCGATCCGCCGGGGATCCGGCCCGGCGAGCGTGATGACAGCGACTGGGAGTTCTTGTTCCCGCAGCGAAACAGCAATCGACCGCGGGATGCGAACTGGATCCCGGGATACATCGAGTACCTCTACGTTTCGTTCATCGTCTCGTTCACCTTCGGGCCCGCCGATGTGATCCCGCTCAGCCGAAGGGCTAAAATCTTGATCATGCTTCAGACGTCGATCTCGCTGATCATCATTGCGGTCCTTGCAGCGAACGTGATCACTGCCTTCGATGCCACTTGAAGATCATCCGAACGAGATTTTCTTTCGAATGGGTTGTCGGGACAGCGCCGCCCTCCCGACCCGGCGGATGCCCAATACGAAGCTCGCCGTCCGGAGGTCGACCGACTTCTCCTTGGCGACCTCCCGCACGTCGGCGTACGCCCGAACCATCTTCTTTTCGAGCTCGGTATTGATCCGTTCTAGCTCCCACTGAAATTGCTGGATATTCTGGGCCCACTCGAAGTAGCTCACCGTCACGCCGCCTGCATTCGCGAGGATGTCCGGAACGATAGTCACACCACGCTTGTTCAAGATGTCGTTCGCCTCGGGGGTGGTCGGCCCGTTGGCGCCTTCGACGATGATCGTCGCGCGAACATCGGCGGCGTTCTCTTTCGTGATCGCGTCTTCGAGGGCTGCAGGAATCAGCACGTCGCAAG
>Ga0255058_10000901_pt1 | contig 17032 bp, 16 predicted proteins | sample Cases_109_9_MG_FD_188637 | JGI IMG/M metagenome (GOLD analysis project Ga0255058, IMG submission 188637) | Seawater microbial communities from Amundsen Gulf, Northwest Territories, Canada - Cases_109_9 | ecosystem: Environmental > Aquatic > Marine > Gulf | place: Canada: Northwest Territories... | reverse complement strand
CTGTCCGGGTCCTGCATGTGCGCGGAGCCCGCCGACGAATTGGAGTAGATGATGGCACCACCGTGGGGGCGCAGGCGTTCCGCCAGGGTCGGACGGTGCAGTGTGCGGCCAGTGGTCCGCCGCAGGCGCTCGCGAAATTCCGGTGGCCCCACGGACACGGCCTTCAGGCCGTCACCCTCGTCCAGCGCGATCGCGTTACCGGCGAGTCCGTGGCTCTTCGGCCAGCAGCCGGTGGCGATGGATGCGGAGTTCACCCGCGTCGCTGATGGGAACACGCTGCGTTGATCGGTGAACCATCGCGACCGGTTGACGATTTCGGCAAGCCGGGGTGTGAACTCCTCACCCACCATGTCGGCGCGAAGACCGTCGATGATCATGACCACGGCCCGTTTCATGTCGGTGACTCCGCGTTGCGCGCCTGGTGGCCGGCGCTACCAGCTGTTGCGCAGCTCGCGCAGCTTGAGAAATACGGTCTCGGCGTCCGGCTCGTCGGGCAGATCCGGAAACGCCTCGCGCAGGCGCGCGATCACCGATGGATTTCGCAGCCGGAAGAAGGTGTTGATGTCCTTTTCCAGCGCCAGCGTCGAAACAAGCGCGTCGTCCGGGTTCTGGTCCGCCACCCGACTCAACAACTGCGCCGCCTTCTCGTTGTCCGGCTCACGGTCGAGAGTGAACTCGAGGTTGTTGCCGATGTAGTCGTGTCCTGGATAGATGAGCGTCTCGTCCGCCAGATTGGCGAGCTGGCTGGCGAATGTTTCATAGAGCTCGCGGGGGTGACCGCCGTTGTGGCAATTCCCGGCGCCGGCATTGAAAAGTGTATCGCCGCAAAAGAGCGCTGGCGTCTCGGTGTGCGACAGCAGGCACACATGACTCATGGTGTGCCCGGGCGTATCCAGGCTTTCGAGCTCGACGGTTTTTCCTACTTTCACGACGTCGCCGGCGGACAGCCCCCGATCCATACCCGGAATCTTGCTCGCGGCATTGACGTGGGCGAGAAGTCTGGCGCCGGTAGCCGCGATCATGGCCTTGTTGCCGCCGGTGTGATCGCCGTGCTCGTGGGTGTTGAGGATCTGCGTGATCTCCCAGCCGCGCTCCCTGGCCCGCGCCAGGCATTTCTTGTGATCCAGGGGATCCACCGCCAGCGCTTCGCCGCTCTCGGGGCACGCGATCAGATAGTTGAAATTGCGATAGGCATTGCCTGTCCAGATCTGTTCGACGATCACCTGCTTCTCCGGATTGGGGAACTGTGCTTGAATTCTAACCCCCGCCCGCAGGGGCGTCACGATTCCTTATGGGGTGACAGAATCATGACCGTGCGACCACCGGCCGATGTGGGCATGCGCCTCGAAGAGGTGGACACACCGGCGTTGATCATCGAGCTCGATGCCTTCGAGGCCAATCTGACCCGTATGGCGGAAGCTGCGAAGACCGCCGGCGTGCGCCTGCGTCCCCACGCGAAGACGCACAAGTGCGCGCTCATCGCGCTGCGTCAGATTGCCCTGGGGGCGGTGGGAGTGTGCTGTCAGAAAGTGAGTGAGGCCGAGGCGCTCGTTCAGGGCGGTGTGCGTGACGTGCTGATTAGTAACGAGATCGTCGGAAGACGAAAGATCGCACACCTGGCCGCCCTTGCCCGCGAGGCGACCCTGGCCGTGTGCGTCGACGATGCCGGCAATATTGCCGATCTCGATGCCGCCGCCGCCCGTGCCGGCGCCACCCTCGATGTGCTGGTGGAGGTCGACGTGGGCGCCCACCGTTGTGGCGTTGCCCCCGGCGGGCCGGCGCTGGAGCTTGCGAAGCGCGTCGAGGCAGCGAAAGCGCTTCGGTTCGCCGGACTGCAGGTCTATCAGGGAAGCGCCCAGCACATACGCGATCACGGGGAGCGCCGCGCCGCCGTCGAAGCGGCGGTGGAAGCTGCGGGTAAAACGGTGGCGCTGCTGGGCGAGCATGGACTCGCGTGCCGATCGGTAACCGGAGCCGGCACCGGCACCTATCGCTTCGAGGCTGCCAGCGGACTCTACAATGAGCTGCAGGCCGGCTCCTATATTTTCATGGACGCGGACTACGCGAAGAACCGCGGCGAGGGCGGCGAAGCCTTCGACGAGTTTCAGCACAGCCTGTTCGTTTACACCTCCGTCATGAGCACGCCCGCGCCCGGCCGCGCCGTGGTCGACGCGGGACTCAAGGCATCCAGCGTGGATTCGGGCATGCCCACCGTGCACGCCTTGCCCGGGATCACATTCACCGGCGCCTCGGACGAGCATGGCAAGTTGGAATTCGATGCCGGTAACATCACTGTATCTCTGGGCGACAAGCTGAAGCTGATCCCGGGCCATTGCGATCCGACGGTAAACCTCTACGACTGGTACGTGTGCGTACGCAACGGTCGCGTTCAGGCCCTCTGGCCCATCGTCGCCCGCGGGGCCCTCTTATAAAGCGTTCAAGCGTCGTCGTCGTAGTCGTCGTAGGTTGGGCTGAGCTTATTTTTGAGGGGACAGTTTAAGGCGTCGGAGCCGAATCGGACTCTGATCTCTTAAACTGTCCCCTCAAAAATAAGCTCAGCCCAACCTACGTTTCTCGTGCACGAAATTCGTCAGCCTGTCGTCAGCCAGCGTTTTTTTACCTTGTCATAGTTGCTTGCCAGCCATTGCAGCGCGATGATGGTTTTCGCGTTGACGATTTTGCCTTCGTGCAGCAGTGAGAGGGCTTCGTTTACCGACACCACCATGACCCGGATGTCCTCGCCTTCCTCCTCGAGTCCATGAACGCCACCGGCATCGGTAGAATCCACGCGTCCACAGAATAGCGCGACGCTTTCCGTGCTGGCGCCGGGGCTGGTGAAAAAGCGCATGATGGGAAACAGATCCGTGATCTCACAGTTGGCTTCCTCCCTGGCTTCACGCCTGGCCATTTCCTCCGCGCTCTCCGTACCCTCGATAATGCCGGCGACAGCTTCGATCAGCCATGGTTGCTCGCCCGCCGCGTAGGGCCCGGGACGGAACTGCTCGATCAGCACGACGCGGTCCCGGTCCGGATCCACCAGCAGCACGGCCGCCACCTGGCCACGTTCCAGGATTTCCCGTTCCACTTCCCGGCTCATGCCGCCCTCGTAGAGAGGGAAACGCAGACGAAAGCGATCGATTCGGAAGTAACCGGAGAATGCGGCCTGCTTTTCGATCAGCTCGACGCCGTCCCTATTCATCGATGGGCTGGCTGTTCGGCGGTGAAGGGTAGTCATCAGCGTCGTACTGAGGCTCCGAGGGATCGAGCTCGTAGTAGTCGCCCTTGTCGGCCACGCAGATGTGGGCGGCCGTGCGCAAGCCGGTTTTGCCGTCGATGGTGCCGGTCATGATGCTGATGGTGTCGCCGGCGTCGGCGCTCCAGAACAGGCTCGATCCGCATTCGCAGCAGAAGCCTCGCCGGGCGTGCGCCGAAGATCGGTACCATTTCAGCCCATCTTCGCTGGTGAGCGAGAAGTTCTCTCTCGGCACGGAGGTGGCGCTGACGTAGTGGCCGCTGGTACGCCGGCACTGCTGGCAATGACAGGCAACGGCCAGACGCAGAGGTGGCTTCAATCGGTAGCGCACGGCGCCGCACAGGCAGCCGCCGCGGAACGTTTCGGTGTCATTGGTCGCGTTCATCGCGCTCATCCTGGAATCTGCGGCATCCTCTTGTACGTCATGGCCGGCGCCGGCGTCAAACCGTGACGGACGCGGGGCGTGCCGCGATAATGGTGTGCTGTATCGGCGTATAGGGCGGCTGGCGACAGGAAAAAGCGACATGACTGGAATCGACGCAATCGGTGGGACCATCGAGACCTGGCAGATTCGTAAACCGGCGGTGGAATCGCGCGCGGGGTTGGTGGCGAGCCAGCACTTCGAAGCATCCGAGGCCGGTGCCCGGGTTCTCGCCGAAGGCGGCAATGCCGTGGACGCCGCGGTGGCTGCCGGTATTGCCATCGGCACGGTGGAGCCCTGGATGAGCGGGCTGGGCGGCGGCGGTCACATGCTCGTCTATCTGGCCGCCGAGAATCGCGCCTTCGACGTGGATTTCAGCATGCGCGCCCCGCGAGCGTTGGACCCGGAAGACTATGCGCTGGTCTCTGGAACCGACTCGGATTTGTTTGGTTGGCCGGCCGTGGTCGATGACCGCAACGTGGTCGGGCCCTATTCCATGGCCGTACCCGGCTTCGTCGCGGGCATGGCGGCGGCCCTGGAGCGTTTCGGCACGCGCAGCTGGCGCGACAGCCTGGCGCCGGCCATCGCGCTTGCCCGGCGCGGCATGAACGTCGACTGGTACGCGACCCTGAAGATCGCCGCCGCCGCGCCGCAGCTGCGTGACTTCGTGGAAAGCGCGCGGGTCTATCTGCCCGGCGGACACGTGCCGGCGGGTGAGTGGGGCGGCCCGGTACCTCACATTACCCTCGGTAACCTGGCGGCGACCCTGGAGCGCCTGGCGCAAGCCGGGCCCCGGGATTTCTACGAGGGAAATATTGCCGCGGAGCTAGTGAGCGACCTCGAGAGACTCGGCAGCAGCGTAAGCGGGGCGGATCTGGCCGACTACCAGGCCCGCATCGTTCCGGCGCAGTCCTTTCGCTACCGGGATGCCCATGTTCACGCGGCCACCGAGCTTACCGCTGGTCCCACATTGCGCCGCACCCTGGACCTGCTGGCGGAATGCACCTCGCCGGGCACCTCGCCTGGCGCGGCGCCGGACGCTGCCATGTACGCGGGGTTCGCGGGCAGTCTGCTGGAGGCCTATACCGAACGTCTGGAAGAACTGGGCGATGACGGCGAGGCGACCGCACCCACCTGCACCACGCACATGAGCGTCGTGGACAGCGAAGGAAACATGGTGGCTCTCACCCAGACCCTGTTGTCGGTGTTCGGCTCCAAGGTGGTGTTGCCCGCGAGCGGCATCCTTATGAACAACGGCATCATGTGGTTCGATCCCCGTCCCGGGCAGCCCAACAGTCTGGCTCCCGGCAGGTGGCCGCTCACGAACATGTGCCCGACGGTGGTCGACGACGGTAACGGTTTGCGGATCGCGGTGGGGGCGTCGGGCGGACGGCGCATCATGCCGGCGGTGATGCAGCTCATTTCCTTCCTGGTGGATTTCGGCATGAGCGTGGACGACGCTTGCCACCAGCCGCGCCTGGACGTGAGCGGCACGCCCCTGGTAACGCTGGACGCGCGCCTGCCGGCGGACATTTTCGATCACCTGGCGGAGCGACACGAGGTGAGCCGCGCCCAGCACGGGGTCTACCCGGCGCTGTTCGCGTGTCCCAATCTAGTCACCCGGGACGAACGCCGCGGCCTCAACGTCGGCGGCGCCTTCGTCATGTCCCCGTGGTCCAAGGTGGTCGCGGCGGGGTAGCACTACATTTCTTTCAGCCACTTTGCTACGCGTAACGCGAAGTAGGTCAGGATGGCGTCGGCGCCGGCGCGTTTGATGCCGGTGAGGACTTCCATTACGGTGGCGCGTTCGTCCAGCCAACCATTCTGTACCGCGGCCATTTGCATCGCGTACTCGCCGCTGACCTGGTAGACGAAGGTCGGGACGCCGAAGCGATCTTTTACCCGGCGCACGATGTCCAGATAAGGCAGTCCGGGTTTCACCATGACCATATCGGCTCCTTCGGCGAGATCCAGCGCAACTTCCTGCAACGCCTCGTCGCTGTTGGACGGGTCCATCTGGTAGCTGAACTTGTCGCCGCCACCGAGACTGGTCCCGGATCCCACGGCGTCGCGAAACGGGCTGTAGAAGGACGACGCATATTTGGCGGAATAGGCGAGGATGCGCACGTTCGCGTGCCCCTCCTGCTCCAGCGAATCGCGGATCGCGCCGATGCGGCCGTCCATCATATCCGAGGGCGAGACCACGTCGGCGCCGGCCGCGGCGTGGGAAAGCGACTGCTGGATCAACGCGTTCACGGTTTCGTCGTTGGTGACATAGCCGTCCTCATCGAGTAGACCGTCCTGGCCGTGACTGGTGTATGGATCCAACGCCACATCGGTAATCACACCGAGCTCGGGCAGCTCCTCTTTCAATGCCCGTATCGCGCGTTGAACGAGCCCCTCGGCGTTCCATGCCTCGCGGGCATCGGTGGACTTCTGCTTGGAATCGATGACGGGAAACAGCACCACGGCGGGAATTCCGAGGCCCGCGGCTTCACCGGCCTCCTTGATCAGCTGATCGATGCTCAGGCGATCGATCCCCGGCATCGATGCCACGGGCGCGCGCACGCCCACCCCGTCAATCACGAACATCGGATAGATGAGATCCGATTGTGTGAGCTGCGACTCCCGCATCAGTCGGCGCGAGAAGTCATCGCGCCGCATGCGCCGCATGCGGGTCGCCGGGTAGGCACGCTGATGATCCCTGGAATCGCCCACGATGCTTACTCCTGCTGTTATCCACCCGGTCGCGCCGGGCGAGCTGCCAACAGCCCCGCTATATACGAAACGGCCGGTAGCGGCAAGCGTGGACGGAAACTCCCCGCGGGGGCGGCGGAATCAGCGCAATTCCGCGCAGGCGCGCCCGATGCGCCCGCAGGCCTCCTCTAGAAGCTCCGTGGAGGAGGCGAATGAGACGCGAAAATGCGGTGACAGGCCGAATGCCGTCCCGGGCACGGCGGCCACGCCTGCGCTTTCCAGAAGATAGGCGGCGAAGTCCTGGTCCGATTCCATCACTCTGCCGTCCGGCGCGCGCTTACCCATGAGCCCCTCACAGGACGGATAGGCGAAGAACGTCCCGTTGGGTCGAATGCAGCTCAAGCCCTCGATGGCACTCAGGGCGTCCACCACCAGATCACGCCGCCGCCTGAAAGATTCGCGGCGCTCCTGGAGAATCGTCTGCGGACCGGTGAGCGCTTCCAGCGCCGCGGCCTGGGTGACGGAGCTTGCGTGGGTGGAGCTCTGCTCTTGCACGTTTCCCATGGCCGTGATCAAGTCCGCCGGTCCCCCGGCGTAGCCGAGCCGCCAACCAGTCATGGCGTAGGCTTTGGATACTCCGTTGAGCGTCAACGTGCGTCCGGCGAGGGCCGGAACCGCTTGCGCCATGGTCATGAATTCGAATCCGTCGTAGACCAGATGCTCGTAGATGTCGTCGGTCAGTATGCGTACGCTTTCGTGGGTGTCCAGAACTTCGCCCAGGGCCGCCAGGTCATGGCGGCTGTAGGCGCTGCCCGTGGGGTTGCTGGGGGTATTCAACAGCAGCCACTTGGTGCGCGGCGTGATGGCGGCCTCCAGATCGTCGGCCCGGAGCTTGAATTCGTGCTCCTGGGGACAGGGCACGAATACCGGAACGCCCTCGGCGATGGCAACGACATCGGGGTAGGTGGTCCAGTAGGGTGCCGGGATGATGACCTCGTCGCCGGCGTTCAGAGTCGCCATCATGGCATTGAACAGGATCAGCTTGGCGCCGCCGGCGACGGTAATCTGATCGCGGGAATACGCGAGCCCGTGATCGCGTTTGAACTTCGCGCGTATGGCGTCGCGCAGCTCCGTTGAGCCATGAATCTCCGTGTACTTGGTCTCGCCACGCTGGATGGCGTCGACGGCCGCCCGCTTGATGTTGTCGGGTGTGTCGAGGTCCGGTTCGCCGATACTCAGGTCGATTGTGTCCTGGCCCATGGCCCGCAATTCCCGGGTACGCTGGGTCAGTGCAAGGATGGCGGACGGTTTGACACGCGCGAGGCGCGACGCGAAGTCGTTCATGGTGGCACGATTTTAGACGTCAGCCCTCGTCCCCGCAGGGAAAATGGTCGTGCATAAAAAAAGCCGAACCCAATTATCGGGTCCGGCTGTGGCCGCAGGGGCGCTGCGGACGAACGCTTAGCGAGCAAACCAGCGCTAGCTGGATCAGGTCATTCTTGATGCGACCTTCGGAATTTCGTGTTCTGAATCTTTTGCCACCTCGGTGGTTGGGACGGTGGGCGCCTAGTGCGGCACCGACTCCTGCCGTGCTTGCTGCTGCTCAGGCGTGCTCGAGGTGCGTGTCACCGCAGCGCGATCATTGCGGGCCGACGGCAGCGCCGTCGGCGCTTGCGTCGCGCCGGCTGCGGCTACGCCGGCGCGGGCGCTCGAGTCCCTCGCCACCCATATGGCGACGAACATGGCGGCTACGACGGCGAGTCCCAGGACGCTTCCAATGGCAGTGTCGGCAATTGTGCGCATGGCGGTTGTGCTCCTTATCTCCTGTTCAGTCGTCGGCGCTCCGCGGTCGAAGGGCCGGCGCATCTCCCGCAAAGCGTATATCGGCATGAAAAGCCTCGGAATTTAGCCGCGGATCGCAGCCGAAAATTTTAGGAAAATGCTTCTTTCTCAAGTAGTTGGACGTCTGCGGGGGACACGCGCCGGGGACTGGCACGCGGGTTCGGACCGGGCCTGTCACCGGTATACGGTTTCAATGACTTAGGGTTTGGATCTCCAGCTGATTCGAACGAGAGGAGGGGCCCCCGCGTGACCATGCTGCTGGTTGCGCCGCGGCCGCCGCCGACGGCATTGGGAATACGCGTCTTACTTCTTTCGTGCGTTAGCGCCGCGCCGGCTCTGCTTGTCCCTCAGGTTCTGCTGCCTGCGCCGCAGCTCGCGCTGGAAGCGCTGGCGATCCTGGGGCGACATGCTGCGAAACTTTTCGCGCAGTTGCCGGCGCTGCGCGGGCGGCAGGTTCTGGAAGCGCTTGCGTGCCTGGAGAATGCGCCGTTGCTCGCTCTCGGGAAGCGCGCGGAAGCGCTGAAAGCGCTGGCGGATCTTTTTTCTGTGCTCTGGCGCAAGCTCATTCCACTTCTGATAGCGACGCTTGAACTGCTTCCGCTGATTCGCGTCCAGGCCCTGCCAGCGGGCCGCGCCTTTGCGCAGGCGTTGCTGGCGTTGCGCCGAGAGGGTCTTCCACTTGTTCTCGAGGGGAGCGAGTACTTCGCGCTCTGCGGCGCTGAGATCCTGCCATTGCACCACTTCCTCGGCCGCCGGTAGCGAAACCGGTACGGCCAGCGCGAGCAGCAACATCAGATATCTGAAGCTACTTTGCATTCCCGCTCCCCTTGTCCTTCGGATCGGCTGGATCATTCGACATAACCGGCCAGTCGGCGGATTGCACTTCCCCGGGGCCGACCCACTCGCCGTCGCTGGCTTCCCATTCGCCCAGAAATTCCAAAAACTCCATGCTCACGCCGATGTCGTCTGTGGCGGTCGTCTCCGATTCGGTCTCCGATCGCTGGTTGCTCGCGGTCTGCGCCGACACCGGCGCCCATGCGCCGGCCAGGGACACTCCCACCAGCAACCAGCCCAGCTCCGGAGCACGCCAGCGCATGGATCCCGTTATCCTGTTTGCTCACGGTCCTGGAGCCACTGATAGAACTCGAGGTTCTCGTAGAGCTCGAGCTCTTCACCGGCGGTGAGCAGCTCGACATCGTCCAATTCGCGGGCGCTTCCGTTCCCGGGCTCCGCGACCATGAGCGTGAGGGCGACGGCGGTGGCGAGGATGCTCGCCAAGGCGCCAGCGGGCACCAGCCAGTCGCCCGCCGGCCCGGTCGAAAGCCGCATCGTCCGCCGCCAGCGGGGCCGGGGCCCCATGGCCGCGGCCAACGCCAGTCGCCGCGCCTGCTCGAGACGCAGCAGGGTGGCGCTGTCCAGACTATCCACTTCCTCGTCGAGACGATGGCGGATCCCCTCGATGAGTTGCGTGTCGATGTCCCGGGAGTTGTTGCTCATGCTCGTTGCTCGCCCAATGCATTCACTAGCTCCATCACCACCGATGGTCCTCGAGTTGCTCGCGTAACGCGTGCATGGCCCTGGACAGGTGCGTTTTGACGCTGCCTTCGGAGCACCCCATGGCCCCCGCTGTCTCGGCAACGCTCATGCCTTCCCAGGTGCGCAGCAGGAAAGCCTGTTGCTGGCGTAGCGGCAGATCCGTCAGCGCCTGCTCCAGGGTTTCGACCATCTGCTCTGCGTCGCTGCGCCGCGCCGGCCCGACGCTGGCTGGAGCCGGCTGGTTCTCCAGCGGATCGCCGCGCTCTTTCTGGTCGCTGCGAAACCATCGGCGCCAGCGGCGGCGGACCGTTTCCCGGCGGTGGAAGTCGGCGATGCGCGATTGCAGGATCCGGTGAAACAACGGTCCCCATTCCTGCTCCGGGCGATCCGCGTAGCGCTGCACCAGCTTCAGCATCGTATCCTGTACGATGTCCAGGGCGTCTTCCCGGTTTCCCGCGCCGAACTCCGCAATACGCAGGGCGCGCCGCTCGACGCCGGCTAGAAATCGATCCAGGGCCTGAGTGTCCAGCGCGTGCGTCTCCCTCGCGTAGCAGGGAACATCCCGGGCTCGGCGGCTCAGGCCGCGCGCGGGTCCCAGAGATGTTTATAGCCCGCATATTGCACCGGAACGTGGATTGCTCGATCAGCGGCTCAGGAAAGATAAACGCGCGAGCGGGGATTTGGTTGACAGCCGTGGCTACGGGAGGCCCCCGTAGGGGGAGGCCCCTGCAGGGGGTCATTCGAGCAGCGCGGGGAGCTCCTTGCTGAGGGCCGCCTTCTCGACAATGCGCTTGCCGGTGAGAACGAAGCCCAGGGTGGCGCCGGTGTCGTCCAGATACAGCGCCCGCACCCCGTCCTGGCCCCGTTCCACCTGCCATTCGCCGGTGCTGCCCGGACCCGGGGGAGACACCACCGCTGGATGAGCAGGGGTTTTCACGACCACGGGCATAGTCGGGTAGCGCAGCTCCGTCGGGTCGCCGCTCAAAGTCTTTGCCAGCGCCCGCGCGGCGTGCATGATGGGCATGATGAAGGGCAGAACCAGGCCTTCAATCTGCATGCAGTCGCCGAGCGCGTAGATGAACGGGTCGCTGGTGCGCAACAGTCGGTTCACCACGATACCGCGATCGGTTTCGAGCCCGGCGGCCTCGGCCAGTGCGGTGCGCGGCCGCAGGCCCACCGCCGACAATACGGCATCGGCGCTGATGGTACGGCCACCGGCGAGGCTCACCCGCAGGATTTCGCCGTCGCGTTCTACACCTTCGCAGGCCGCGCCGAAGTGCCATGTGACGCCACGTTCTGCCAGGGCTTCGCTGATCGCTTCGCCCGCTTCCCGGGGCGCGAGCTTGCCCAGCGCGTGGTCGAACAGCTCCACGACTTCCACCTCGTAGCCGGCATTCGCCAGGTCGTTGGCGAACTCGCAACCGATCAGCCCGGCACCCAGCACGACTACCCGGTGACGGCCGGCGATGGCGTTGCGAAAACGTGCATAGTCGTCGAGATCGTTTACCGACATGGGGGCATCGGCGTCACCAGCAAGCTCGAGGCGCACGGGATCGGCGCCCAGGGCCAGCACAAGCCGACTGTAGGAAAGCGTTTCACCGTTCAGATGCAGCCGCTTGGCTTGTGCTTCGATGGCGTCCACGCGGGTGCGGGTGCGAACCCGGGCGTTGAGATCCGCCGCCATCTTGGCGGCGTCTCCGGTGGGTAGATCCAGGGGTTGCTGCTTTCGCCCCAGGGCGTTGGAGATCATGGGCTTGGAATAGAAGTGACCGTCGTCGTCGGTGACCAGCTCCAGAGGCGTATCGGTGTCGAGCTTGCGCAGCTCGCGGGCCGTGGTGTAACCGGCGAGGCCGGTGCCGATGATGACGATGGGAGGGGATCTGTCAGACACTTTGCGTATGCTCCTCGACGGCTTCTGAATCGTGGCCCGGGGCCGGATGATGCACCGCGCCGGAGCAATGGACGCCTCTGATTTCTCCCACGGTCGCCTCGATCCACGTCTCCGCTAATCGATTGATGTCGGCGGCGCTGCGTCCGGTGCTCTCGATGACGGGGCCGATGGCAAGCTGGATAGTGCCGGGTCGCTTGATGAGCCCGTTGCGCGGCCAGACATCCCCGGCATTGTGGGCCACCGGCAGCACCGGGTGGTCGGTCTCCGCCGCGAGCAAGGCGCCACCCTGCCGGTAGCGGCGTCGCTCGCCGGGTGCCACCCGTGTTCCTTCGGGAAAGATCACCACCCAGCAGCCGTCGTTCAGGCGCGCACGGCCCTGGCTGAGGATCTGATCGAGCGCCGCAGGGCCGGATTGGCGATCGATGGCGATCGGCCGCAGGGTCGCGAGCCCCCATCCGAAAAACGGGATCCACAGCAGCTTGCGTTTGATCACCCATACCTGCGGGGTGAAATAACGCTGCAGCGCCAGGGTTTCCCAAGCCGACTCGTGCTTGCAGAAAATGATGGTGGGTTGCTGTGGGATGTTCTCGACGCCAACGACGCTGTAGCGCAGCCGGCAGGTCTTCTCCAGCCACCACAGGTTGCTGTGCGTCCATCGTGACACCAGGGCGTAACGCAGACGATAGGGCAGAACCAGGGCAACAACCGCCGCGATCGCAAACGGCACCGTCAGCAGGGCCTGACCGGCAACGTGCAGCAGGGATCGCGCCACCAGCTCCCGGGTGACGGGTGGCGCGTTCGATACGATCTTTTCCATCAGGTGGCGCAGTCTACCGCAGAACGTAGGTTGGGCTGAGCGCAGCGAAGCCCAACAGCGATTCGGCTCCCGCCATCAGGAAAGATGGCGGGATCTATGCGTCGAATACTCTGCGGGTCTCGAACACGCTGGGGGCGAAGCGTTTGCCGGCGTGGCGGATGGTGCGTTTGAGGACGAAGTCGAACAACAGGGGGTTATGGGGACGGATGGCGCGGATGGTATCGGCTTGGGCGTCGTTGATGTAGCCGCGCTCGACCATGGCGGTCATGGAAAACAACGGGAACACGCCGGGTAGAGGGTAGTCGGAGCCGTTGACCAGGCGGGCGTGCCAGTCGTCGCGTTCGAGCACGGTATCCAGGGCCGGGCCGACGCGGTTCAACTGTGTCATGGCCGAGACGTCGCCGAATAGCAGGTTTTCGTAGCGCGGCTCCTCCATGAGGCGCGCAAAGAGCTCGAAGTTCGTAACCGGCGAGGCGCCGGGACTGGCATCCAAATCCTCTCCGTTCCCCAAGGAGGCGCAGTGGGCGACGATGACGCGCACGCCGTGGTCGAGTGCGCGGCGCAGGCGCAGCGGGTTGCCGAGCTTTTGCGCATCCGGCACGTGCACGGCGCGCTCCAGGCCCCCATGGCTGAGCAATGGCAGGTCGAGGCGCGCGAGGGCTTCGTAGAAAGCATCGCAGCGCGGTGACGCCGGGTCGATGTTCATCGATGGAGGCAGCCACTTGACGGCCCTGGCACCGTCGCGAACCGCTTCCTCCAGGGCATTCACCGCATCTTCCCGGTAAGGATGAATGGAAGCCGTCCATTCGAACTGATCGGGGTGACGGCGCGCCACGTCTCGCGCGTAGCTGTTGGGTACGTGGAAGCTACTGCCCTCGGTGAGCTGCCTACCGTCGGCGCCGTAGGCGTAATCGAAAGCCAGCAGCATGAGTCGCGGGCCCGCCGCGAGGCCCGCCAAGTTCGCGAGCAGGCGGCCGACATAGTCGTTGTCGATCTGCGAGGATTCGTCCACGCACGCGGCATTCAAGAAAAACGCGTACTGCGCGTAGAGGATTGGGTGACTCAGCTCGCGCATGTCGGGATTCACCCAGGCACCGCCGCCGCTGTCGCCGACGCCCAGCAAATGAACGTGGCAATCCCAGAATCGGTCCGCGGCGACACCTTCCCATGCGGCGGCAATGAGATCGTTGCCGGCGAGCTCGTCCGGCAGCGACGCGCCGAGGCAGGGATTGGTGAAGCCGTCTTCCGGCCAGTAGTACCAGCCGGCCGCGGTCAACGCGCCGAGAGACGCAAGGAAGATGCGTCGTTTCACACCTGCAGCCGCGAGATGTCCGCCGTTTCGAGAAACAGATTGCTGATGCTCTGCAGAAGCGCCAGGCGATTCATTCGCAGCCGCTCGTCGTCGTCCATGACTTTGACGTTGTCGAAGAAATCGTCAACGCTTTCGCGAAGCCCCGCAAGACTGGTCATGGCCGCGGTGTAGTCGCGCTGTTTCAGGAGATCGCGCACCCGCGGGCTGAGGCCCACGGCTTTTGCGGCCAGATTCCACTCGGCATCGGCGGCGAGGAGCGTGTCGTCCACTTTCGCTGGCACGGCGTCGTCGGCCTGTTTGAGTATGTTTTGAATGCGCTTGTTGGCGGCCGCCAGACTCGCGGCCTCCGGCAGCTTGCGAAAGGCATCCACCGCGTGCACGCGTTTCGCGAAGTCGAGGGGCTCGGCGGGCTCGCGCGCCTGCACCGCCTGGAACACATCCATCGGCACGCCCTGATCGACGAAGTAGGCCTTCAGGCGCTCGAGGACGAACGCCATGACCTCGTTCACGCCAGCCGCCGGATCCGAGAACTGCTCGTATCCTTCGGCCGTGGACTTGAGCAACTTGTGCAGATGAAGAGGCAACTCACCTTCGATCATGACGCGCAGTGCGCCCAGCGCCGCGCGCCTGAGCGCAAAGGGATCCTTGTCGCCGGTGGGCGCCTGGCCGATGAGAAAGATCCCTATCAGGGTGTCCAGCCGGTCGGCCACCGAAAGCGCGCGGCCGGTGGGCGACGCCGGTATGCGATCACCGGCAAATCGCGGCATGTAGCTTTCACCGATCGCATTGGCGACGCGATGGTCCTCACCGCCGGCCAGCGCGTACTCCCGCCCCATGTCGCCCTGCAGCTCGGGAAATTCGCCGACCATGTCGGTGACGAGATCGCACTTGAACAACATGCCGGCGCGGCGCGCGAGCTTCACCTCATCGGGGCTCTGTCCCATGGCAATGGCGACGATGCCGGCGAGACGCGACACGCGTTCAGACTTGTCGTAAAGCGACCCGAGCTTTTCCTGGAAAACGACATCCTTGAGGGACTCACGGCGTTCCTCGAGGGACTTTTTCTGGTCAGCCTCGAAGAAAAAGGCCGCATCCGCAAGGCGCGGGCGGATAACACGCTCGTTTCCGTGGCGCACGGTATCGGGATTGCTGCTCTCGATGTTGCTGATGGCAATAAAACGTGGCATCAGGGCGCCGTCCTCACCCATTACCGGGAAGTAGCGCTGGTGGCCTTGCATGGTGGCGGTCAGCACGCAGTCGGGGAGCGATAGAAACAGCACGTCGAAGCTTCCCGTGACTGCCATTGGCCACTCGACCAGTGCGGTGTTCTCCTCCAAGAGCGCATCGTCGATTACCGCGTGACCGCCAATGACCTCCGCTGCTTCCACCGCTTGCGTCCGGATCATTTCCTTGCGCGCGGCGAATTCCGCCACCACGTGGGCGCCACCGTAGAGCGCGCCGACGTATTCCGCCGGCTCAGCCAGCTCCACGGCCTGGGGATGGTGGAAGCGGTGACCGTAGGTATTGCCGCCGCTGCGCACGCTCATGATGTCGGCTTCGACCGCGTCCTTTCCATGGAGCAGTGTGATCCAGTGCACCGGGCGGACGAACTCCACATCGAGATTCGACCAGCGCATGCGCCGCGCGATGGGAATGCGCGCCAGGGCCTCCTCGACGATTGCCGGCAACAGCGATAGCGTGGATTCGCCAACCTGGGTGGACCGGAACAACAGCCATCGCCCGTCGGCGTTCTCGAGGCGATCCAGGTGGCTGACGTCGATGCCGCAGGAACGGGCGAATCCCTCTGCCGCCTTGGTCGGAACTCCATCGGCGTCGAAAGCCGCGTCCAGGGCCGGACCGCGTCGCTTTATATCACGGTCCGGCTGATTCACAGGCACGTCGGTAACCAGCACCGCCAGCCGTCTTGGAGTCGCGTACACGCTGTATTCGTGCTTGCCGAGGTTTTTCGCTTCCAGGCGCTCGGAGATGGCTTCGCCGAAGGCTTCGGAGAGAGTGCGTAGCGATTTAGGTGGCAGCTCCTCGGTGCCTATCTCCACCAGCAGATCGGCGCTGTCAGACATCGGCTAACTCCTCGGCTTCATGGAGCAGAGGAAAGCCGAGGGCACGGCGCCTCTCGAAGTAGCATCCTGCAACCGCCCGCGACATCGCGCGCACCCGCAGGATGTACCGCTGACGCTCGGTGACCGAGATCGCATGACGCGAATCCAGCAAATTGAAGGTGTGGGAGGCCTTGAGCACCATGTCGTAGGCGGGACGCGGCAGCTCGCGTTCCACGAGCTCGCCACACTGACGCTCGAAAGCATCGAACTGGGTGGTGAGCACGGTGGTGTCGGCGTACTCGAAGTTGTACGCGGACATTTCGGTTTCGTTCTGAAGAAAAATATCACCGTAGCTGATCTTTCCGCGCGGACCATCGGTCCACAGGAGATCGAAAATGCTGTCGACGCCCTGCAGATACATGGCGATGCGTTCGACGCCGTAAGCTATCTCCGCGGTCACCGGCCGGCACTCGAGCCCGCCTACCTGCTGAAAATAAGTGAACTGCGTGATCTCCATGCCGTTCAGCCACACCTCCCAACCGAGTCCCCAAGCGCCCAGAGTGGGTGATTGCCAGTTGTCCTCGACGAAGCGAATGTCGTGCTCCAGCGGATCGACACCTAGCCACACCAGCGAGTCGATGTATATGTCCTGGATCTTCAGCGGCGATGGCTTGATGGCGACTTGATACTGGTAGTAGTGCTGCAGGCGATTGGGATTTTCGCCGTAACGCCCGTCGGCGGGTCGTCGCGATGGCTGCACGTGGGCCGCGCCCCACGGCTCCGGGCCGATGGCCCGCAGAAAGGTATCCGGGTGAAAGGTGCCCGCGCCCACCTCCATATCGTAAGGCTGCAGCAGCACGCAGCCCTGTCCGGCCCAGTAATCGTCGAGAGCCAGAAGCAGTCCCTGGAACGTCTTTACGTCGCGTTCCGATTTGGACGTTTCAGCGGCAGGCAATAGATCGTCTCTGCACGGGCGGGGAAACGAAAAAGTATAGCCTGCATTGGTCCCTGGCGCGGCGGTACCCGGATGCGATCATCATTCCACTTCTGCCAGCATGCCGCTCACCGTGCGCAGGATTTCTCCGTCGCGCACACGCGAATACTTCAGGTCCAGGCCGCCTGGAATGCGCCTGCGCTCGTAGGTCTGCATCTCGTAACCGCCGTCCTCGAGAACATGCAGTGCGTATATCGTAAGCGTCTCTT
>Ga0255058_10000900_pt1 | contig 17034 bp, 16 predicted proteins | sample Cases_109_9_MG_FD_188637 | JGI IMG/M metagenome (GOLD analysis project Ga0255058, IMG submission 188637) | Seawater microbial communities from Amundsen Gulf, Northwest Territories, Canada - Cases_109_9 | ecosystem: Environmental > Aquatic > Marine > Gulf | place: Canada: Northwest Territories... | reverse complement strand
AAAATTAAGGTGTGAAAAATTAGTGCTGGATTGGCGCAAGCGTCAACAGTCACGAGCACAGGTTCGTATAACTATTGAAGATGTTCTTGATAAGGGATTACCTGGTATCTATACTCCAGAACTATATAATAAGAAATGTGATGTTATCTATCAGCACATTTACGACTCATACTATGGGGCCGGCAAAAGCGCATATTATTCGGCGGCTTGAAAACTTGGGTAGGGCAGAGAGGTGTTTTGAGTAAGATAAAACAAATCCAATCACTTGTGCGTAATGGTCTTTATTATTTAACGGAGCATGCCGACGATGAGGCGCAGATAGATAATTTTGATATTTATGATGTGGAATATGGACTTCTGAATGGTAAAATTCGTCGGACATGGCCAAGGGAAGGAAAATATGAGGTTATTGGCTCTACGCTGGATAACAGTGCTATCGGTATTATTTGCCGTATAACTCAATCGGGAAAAGTCAGGGTTATCACGGTCTACAGGGATAAGCCGCGTAACTAATGAAAGGAGGTTTGTAATGGCATTTTGGGAAGATGAAAAATGTGAATATTGTAACGGAAGTATTGTTGAGAAAGAAGTTGAACTGCATCGTAAGGTTAAAAGGAAGCATTTACTGATTGAGCATGTTCCTGCCGGGGTCTGCAAGGAATGCGGAACACGGTACTATTCAGCGAACGTTCTCAAAACAATTGAAGAGGTTGTTCACGGAAGAAGAAAAGCAAAAAGAGAACTTGTAGTTCCGGTTTACTCGTTATAAAACCGGTTGAACATAATTACAGCGGGAAATGTGCATGAAAATATAGGCAGGTTTTTTAACTGATCATTGGATTTTTTTTATCCGGGTTAATATCTAAATCTTTTAAAGCCTTTTCAATAATGTCCGCTTTTATTTTATTGGACCGGTACAACGCGCCGAGGGTGGCAAAAACGACGGTTCTTGCGTCAACTTCAAAAAAATCTCGCAATGCTTTTCGGCTATCACTTCTTCCGAAACCATCTGTGCCCAAAGTAATAAGGGTCCCAGGAATCCACTTGCTAATTGCGTCAGGAAGAGTTTTCATATAGTCAGTGGCGGCGACAAATATCCCATCATTCCCATCCAGGCATTGTGTGATATAGGGTTTTTTAGGTGGTTTTGTGGGATGAAGCATGTTCCATCGTTCGACATTCATCGCTTCACGGCGAAGCTCATTATAGCTTGTAACGCTCCAAACGTTAGCGGCAACGTTATAGTTTTCTTCAAGGATTTTTTGAGCCTCCACCACTTGAGGCAGGATGGAGCCGCTTCCCATAAGTTGGACCTCTGATTTGTTATCCGCTATTTGCGAGTCTTTAAATTTGTACAACCCTTTTAGTATGCCTTCTTCTATCCCCTCCGGCATAGGCGGCATGGAATAATTTTCATTGGTAACGCTCAAATAATAAAAAACATTTTCCTGGCGGGTGTACATTCGATGAATCCCTTCACGGATGATAACAGCTAATTCATAAGCGAAAGCGGGGTCATAGGTTATGCATGTTGGAATGGTGGATAAGAGTAAATGACTGTGCCCGTCCTGGTGCTGCAACCCTTCTCCATTTAGAGTGGTGCGACCAGAAGTGGCGCCAACTAAAAATCCCCGACAACGCATATCCGCCGACGCCCAGATAAGATCGCCAATCCTTTGAGGGCCGAACATCGAGTAGTAAGTATAAAACGGAATGGTGTTGATGCTCTGAGTAGAATAAGCGGAGCCGGCGGCAATAAACGAAGCCATGGCTCCAGCTTCATTAATTCCTTCTTCCAGGATCTGACCGTCAATTTCTTCCCTGTAATAGAGAAGGTAGGATTTATCAACAGGTTCGTAAAGCTGACCAACGCATGAGTAAATTCCGCATTCACGGAACAAGGACTCCATTCCAAAGGTCCTGGCTTCATCAGGAATAATGGGCACAATGAGTTTCCCTATTTTTTTATCTCTAATTAGTTTGGATAAAATGCGGACATAAGCCATGGTTGTGGAAACTTTACGTCCCTTGCTCCCCTCATAAAATTCTTCATAAATTTCTTCGGGCAACATTTCAAGCGGTGTGCTTGCCTCTCTTCGCCGGGGGATATAGCCTCCAAGTTGATTTCGGCGTTTATGCAAATATTGCATTTCCGGGGAGTCATCCTCGGGTTTATAAAAAGGGGCTTCGGCGACTTTGTCATCGGAAATTGGAATGTTAAATCGGCTGCGGAAAATTTTAAGTTCTTCTTCGTTAAGTTTTTTCTGCTGGTGGGAAATATTTTTCCCCTCGCCGCTTTCGCCAAGCCCATATCCTTTTACTGTTTTGGCAATAATGACTGTTGGGCCTCCCTTGAATTCTACTGCTGCTTTATATGCCGCGTAAACTTTTGCAGGATCATGTCCTCCTCTGTTTAATTTATGAATTTGTTTATCAGACAGAGAATCAACCATCTCCAGTAATCGGTGATCTACTCCGAAGAAATGTTTTCGGGTATAAGCGCCCGGTTCAACAGAGTACTTTTGGTACTGCCCATCGACAACTTCGCCCATACGTTTTACCAAAAGCCCATCGATATCTATTTTCAGAAGAGGGTCCCAATCACTTCCCCAAATAACCTTGATCACATTCCATTGGGCTCCGCGAAAAATGGCTTCCAGCTCCTGAATTATTTTACCGTTTCCCCGGACCGGTCCATCGAGTCTTTGCAGATTACAATTGATGACAAAAATCAAGTTATCCAATTTTTCTCGCGATGCCATGGTGATAGCTCCCAAAGATTCCGGTTCGTCACATTCCCCGTCTCCTATAAAGACCCACACCTTATGGTCATCTTTTGACTTTAAACGGCGGTTTTCAAGGTACCGGTTAAATCTTGCCTGGTATATTCCCATGATGGGACTGAGTCCCATGGAAACGGTGGGGAATTCCCAGAAACCTGGCATCAACCAGGGATGAGGATAGGAAGAAAGTCCGCCTCCCGGTTTCAGCTCACGGCGGAAATTCTCTAATTTTTCCTTGGTTAGCCGTCCTTCAAGAAAGGCGCGGGCATAAATCCCGGGGGAAGCGTGTCCCTGAATATAAACAAAATCACCATTAAAATTATCCGTTCGCCCCCGGAAGAAATGGTTAAATCCTATTTCAAGCAGAGTTGCCGCTGAGGCATAGGTGGAAATATGTCCTCCGATACCGGCTTCGGCCCTGTTTCCCCTGACAACCATAGCCATGGCGTTCCACCGGATAATGCTTTTAATCTTTCTTTCGATGTTACGGTCCCCTGGAAAAGCAGGTTGTTTTTCGGTGGGAATAGTATTGATGTAGGGAGTGTTGACGGTAAAGGGGAGAGCAGCGCCGGTTTCCTGGGCGCGGATTTGCAATTGTTGCAGTATCTTCCGCGCCTGTACTAATGAACAGCGATTTAGCGTGTCATCAAGAGAACTTAACCACTCATGGATCTCAATATCATCCGTTTCAGGAGATTTTTTTTCTTCAGCGGTATACATTTTAATTTTCTGCTATTACTAAGGAAGCTCATGAATCCAGAAAAGAAAAAATTATTCAGATTAGTTAATGGATAATTAGGTTAGCAAAAAGCTTTTGTGTTATTCTTGCATTTTTAAGCCTGAATCCCAGTAGTAATTGTAGTGTTGTTCCAGAAATTCATAATGTTTCTCTTCCTCACTGAATAGCCGTTCGTAAAATTTCTTTTCTTTTTCATCTTCAGCTTCATCGGCCAATTTTTTATACTGCTTCTGCCCTTTAATTTCCAGAGCCATACAGAGGTCAAGAAATTCTCTTTCATCAGAACTAGGCTTCAATGTTTTACCTGAAGCGAAGCAGGCATTTTTATAAATATTTTTCAGTTGATCATCCACAACAAGGGTATCCACTTCCGGCCAAGCGGCTTTTTTGTCAAGCTCATTGTAAATTTTATTTAATTCATCGATATGTTTTTTTTCTTCTTCTAAAAGTGTTTGAATTAATTTTCTACATAAATCATGTTGGATTATTTTTAAGGCATTTGAATAAAATTTAATTCCTTCCTTTTCGAATTCTATTGCTTTATCTAAGGCTTTTATGCCCATGAGTATTAGCCTCCTTGTTTAGATATTAATATTAAGAACCGAATCCCTTGACCATTAACCTCCATAACAACATAAAGCGGCTAAGAGCCGCAATCAAATAGGGCTGCCGCCCTGGGGGACAAACAAAAAACTTCCTCCAAAAACAAGCTTTTACATAGTAATAAAATAAAGCGGCGAGGCGCCGCAACCAAAAGGAGCTACCGCTCCGGTGATCTAACAGTAAAAACTTGTTCAAAAAAACAAGCTTTTACATAATAATAGGATATATTTTTTAGATGATTAAATGTTTGATACGATGCGGATTTATCAACTTGCCTTTTTCTCAGGATTTGTTCCAGCAGTTAAGTTAATTATATAGTAAAAATGAGTGCAGGAAAACAGTTAGATTAAAGACGTCCTCACGAATAAGTCATAAAGCGGCCAAGGGGCCGCAACCACAATTCGGCAAGAAAGCCGAATTGGACGGATTCCGAAGGAAGGATGCCCGAAGGGTTGAGCCCAGGAATGGGCGAAATCAAATATGGCTTCCGTCCTGTAAACAAAAGAAAAAATTGTTCCAAAAACAAGTTTTTACAGAGTAATAGTAATTAAGCTAAAAAAAAAATTACTGCTTGAACTTTCTTCAAAAAGCGCCTTGCTAATTTTAATGCAATTATATAAGCACAAAATTTTTCATTTTATCGAATTGCGCCATTTGGAATGAGAGAGCTCAAATTGATTAGGGCCATTTATTCCATGATCAAAATAATACTCCTTCAAATTAACAGGGGCTTCTAAAGGGGAAAAGGGATAACAACTAGGCTGGTTATTTCAAATTTTCGTAGGAAGGAAAGGTTATCTGGCAGCTAATTTTTGGTCCTCATTGAAGCCCTTTTCGGGTTATGCACAAATCTGGCAATTGTCGGATAGTTCGCACAGCCGTTTATCGCCAAAGCATAACCCTGATGCGGTAGAACCCCTTTGACTTCTTTTGCTCTTATCTGTTTGGATATTATCTATTTGTGGATTCAGTATCAGTTAAATTTTAAAGCCGGAATTTAATCTGTTTCCTTTGGATTTATGAGCTATTATCGGTTTTTCAGAATGTCGGTTGCAGGTTAAAGCGTTGCTTTTTAATAACTCTCCGAGTTTTATAACAATGAAACTTTCACTATTTGTGTTTTTGGTTACATTGCGCAAACTTGTATTATTATTTGATTTGTTATCAAATCCGGAGATAGAAGAAGTCAGAACCAATATCAAAAATGCGGCAATTCCAAATACTTTTAATATTTTCATCGTTTCCTTCCTCAAATATAATCACCCTCTATTGGATAGGACAGTGTTTGAATGCATATAGGTTCAAAATTATTTAAAGAAAATCTTTTGCGCTATTTGACAAATCTAATATTTAAAGATGCGCGTATTAGGCGAAAGGTTGAATTTAACAAGCTACTTTTTTTCTCCTGAAATGCCGTTAAGCGCGGTAAGCATATATTTGGTAATTTTTTTTAAACCTTAATTTTGCACGCAAAAGTTTGCCGGAGCTGTAAGGCATCAAGTGCGTCGATTTAGCGCCTTACTTCAAGCGCTTGATAAGGCAGCAGATTCGGTGAAATCTTGCGCCTTTTGGTGATGGATTTTTAAAAAATTTAAATACAATTCGGGTTAACCCACTGGGTTAAGTTCATTTTTTTTTATTTTTGCGGAAGTAGTTATAATAACTGAACCAAATAGAATAAAATTCCTTTTTAAAAATCCATCATGCAAGATTCAGGTTTTAAATTGACTGTCGCAAATGGGCATGGAAGGCTAGTACAAGTTAGAGGGTAGGGCGTGAAGAATCATGAATTTACAGCCAATGAAGCAAATAAATTGAAAGTATTTACCCTGAAAGGAGGCAAAAAATGACATTAAATAATATCATTTTAGTTACTGGAGCAACAGGCCAGCAGGGAGGAGCAGTGGCAAGGCATTTAATTGCTAAAGGACAAAAAATACGGGTTCTAACACGCACTCTTGCTAAAGGGGCTTTTCTGGAAAAAATGGGCGCTGAGGTAGTAGCCGGGAATTTGACTGATCGGGCTTCGCTCGATTCTGCTCTGCAAGGAATCAAACAGGTTTATCTTGTAACCACCCCATTTGAGGCCGGGATGGATACTGAAGTTCAACAGGGAATCAACATGGCCGATGCGGCAAAAGCTGCCGGGGTGGAGCATCTTGTTTTTAGTTCTGTGGCAAGCGCCAATAAAAAAACCGGCATACCACACTTTGAAACTAAATGGAAAGTGGAGGAATATATTCGGGAAATCGGAATACCGTCCACCATTATCAGGCCAGTTTTCTTTATGGAAAATTTCTATTCCCCCTGGTTCCTTCCCTCAATTCAAAAGGGGAAATTAATGCTGCCCATGGCGGGGGATCGACCTCTCCAAATGATATCCCTTAATGATATAGGCAAGTTTGGGGCTTCCGCTTTTACGCGAAAATATGAATTTCTCAATCAGGAAATAGATATCGCGGGTGACGAGTTAGACCTTAATGAAGCAATGATGCTCCTCTCCAAATCGTTGGGGAGAACCATCCACTTTGAGCAGCTTCCTGATGATCAAGCGGAAGGAGCCTTAGGACATGATTTTACGGTTATGTTTCGCTGGTTCGATAAAACCGGATATAGCGTTCATATTCCCTCTCTTGAAGAAAAGTGGAACATTCCCGTTACGAAATTTAGAGATATGATTATCGGCGAAGAGGTAATAAAGCGATTTGGTTAAGATATCTGGGTTCATAGGGAGTAGCCTTGATTCTTAATTTGAAGATCAAGGCTTATTCCTCCGCTCTCATTATCTAACATCCAAAATTCTTTTTTTTTGTGTCTGATTAAGAGCTGAATTTATGGCCTGTCCGGCAATCCATCCGGTAGAAAAAGCAGCCTGCAAATTAAATCCTCCAGTATCAGCATCAATGTCTATAATTTCTCCGGCAAAGTATAAACCTCTGATAATTTTTGATTCCATTGTTTGGGGATTAATCTCTTTGATACTTATTCCCCCAGATGTGACAATGGCGTGATCATAGGATTTGTATCCTATTACTTCAAGTTGGAAATTCTTTAATAGCGTCCTCAGTTTTTTTCGTTCTTCAGAATTGATTTGATTAAGCTGTTTTTTCTCTGAAATTTTTAATTTTTCTATAAATAAAGGAATCAATTTTCTTGGCAGAAGTTTTTTTAATAAATTGTTAAAACTTTGTTTGCTATGGTTGGTTATTTCTCTTAATAGCCTTTGGTCAAGCATTTTATGGTCAAGGGCGGGCTTTAAATCAATGGAAATCATTACTTTTTGTTTTTCCTTTAAAAGTTTTACAATTCCTTTGCTTAAAAAAAGAATTATTGGACCAGAAAGGCCAAAATCAGTAAATACCATTTCTCCAAACCCACCATCAACCTTTTTGTTTCCCGACCAAATATAAACTCTCACATTTCTCAAGCTTAATCCTTGAAGCCTATTGGCATCTTCTCCTTTAGTTTCAATGGGCACGAGAGCGGGAGAAATTGGAGTGACAGTATGACCAAGGCTTGTGGCTATTTTATAGCCTGCTCCCTTTGATCCGGTTTGGGGATAGGATTTCCCGCCAGAGGCAAGGACAACAATATTTGCTGTAATTTTTATGCCGGCCCCGCTTTTATTCTGTTTAAAATTTTTTTTATGAATTTTCAGAGAAAAATGTTTGTCCGGCAATTTAGCTATTTCGGTTATCTCTGAATTAGGGGAAATGAAGATGTTCATGGATTTTATTTTATTCAGCAACGCTTTTACAATTTCCAATGCATTGTCATTTTCCGGAAAGTACCGTCCTCCACGCTCAAGCTTAAAGTGAACTCCAAGCCTTTCAAAAAATTTAAGGAGGTCTGTATTAAAAAATTCGGAAAAGGCAAATTTTAAGAACCTCCCATTTTTACCAAAATGGGAAATGAATTCAGACAAAATAGCATCGTTGGTAATATTGCAACGGCCTTTTCCTGAAATTTTTAGTTTCATAGCAGGCTTAGGCATTTGTTCAAGAATTAATATTTTTCTGGAAGGGCTGTAGCATTCAATCGCGGCCATAAGCCCCGCTGGGCCAGCGCCAATTATAATAATGTCATAATAGTTTTGAAGCATTAAGAATGTTGGAATAGGGTCTCAAATATCTCTAAATATATAAAAGAAGTCTCTAAAAGCATCTCATTTCCTTATTGGCTCTAAAGTAAACCCCGTTAGAGAACATAGTCCTCTAACGGGGTATATAAACTCATAATATTTATTTACAAAACCAGAGACAATTTTTGTTTATTGATTTTGCCAGGGGAAAAATTTTGCCGAAAAACCTTATCAAACAATTGAGATTTCAATTCTAACATTTACACAACAATGTCAGTCTTATAAAATACTATATATAACCAAAAAAATAATAGGTATATTTATGTCTGTTTATTATAAAGCAAAACGTAGCAAAAATATCTATGATCCAAATGATTCTAAGCCCTTTAAAATTAGCCGTTCAAAGATTGATCTCTTTCAGCAATGTCCTCGTTGTTTTTATGTTGACCGTAGGCTTGGGGTTGGCAGACCCCCATCTTTCCCCTTTACTTTAAATAATGCTGTTGATTTCTTGTTGAAGAAGGAGTTTGATCTTTATCGAAGATATGGCAAGCCTCATCCCCTTATAGAGAAATATGGCGTTGATGCTTGCCCCGTTTTTCACAAGGACCTTGATCAGTGGAGGCACAATTTTACCGGTGTGCAATTATTGCACGCGCCCACTAATTTTATCATTTTTGGCGCAATTGATGATCTCTGGCAAAATTCCAATGGCGAGTTTTTAGTTGTAGATTACAAAGCAACCTCAAGTCAGAAAGAAATTACTGAATTAAACAAAGGTTGGCATAAAAGCTACAAGCGGCAAATGGAGGTTTACCAGTGGTTATTGCGCGGAAATGGCTACTCTGTTTCCAATACGGGGTACTTTGTTTACTGCAACGGCAAAACTAATCGAGAAACTTTTGATGGGAACCTTGAATTCGATCTAACCTTAATTCCCTATGAAGGAAATGACTCATGGATTGAGCCGGCTATTATTGAAATTCATCAATGTCTTTTAAACGAGCAGGCTCCGTCGGCAAATGCTGATTGTGATTATTGCGCTTATAGGGCAGCGGCGGAAGATGTTTTAAAAAATTAAGGAGCGGAAGCTAGCTTAACAGTTCATGACAATTAATGCGGCGCCATCTTTTGTTTGGGTGAGAAACAAGCAGTATCCATTCATATCTTTTTGAATGGCTGATTAAGAAAGTCCTAATCCAAAAAACTCAACTTTTGACTAGCATTATTCATAGGGGATTATCGGTAACTTTAATGTCCACAGTTTTTATTTCTTTTAAATCAGCATAAACAAAATTCTTTTTCGCTAAATTAAACACCATTTTCAAGATCCCTCGATATTGTTACCTCTTAAAATTTAAAGGCAGAATTCTATACACTAAATGATTGACCGCATCCACACTGTCCTGTCGAGTTGGGATTATTGAATGCAAATGAACTCCCTTCTAAAGTTTCAACATAATCTAACTCCATGCCTTTGACTAATGGAAGGGAATGTTTATCCAGAATGATTGTCACTCCATTTGAACTGATTTTGGTGTCATTTTCAGAATCCACATCGAAATCAATCTTATATTGATTCCCGCTACATCCTCCATCCATAACAGAAACCCGCAAAAATTTCCCCTCAGTTTTCATATTCCCCTGAATCTTTTTTATATGTTCTGCCGCATTTTGTGTCACTGTAATCATAGAATTCCACCTTTCCAATAGTTAAGACTCATTGATAATTTCATGGATTATCAACTTCAAGATGTTATTATCCTCAAGGCCTATGCAACGCTCAGTTGTGTATTTAGACTAAGATTAAAGAATTAGGGTGCAAGAATTTTTTTGTGTTTGAAACTCTGAGCTATCTTGATTTTATTTATTCAATAAGGCAATAGCTTCCAAAAAAAACTTAGCTTTCTCCAATCATTATCTTTGCGGAAAAGAGAAATAAAATTTGCAATGCTTTAGCAATAAATGAAATCTTATGAATCGAATTGAGATATACACTGTCTAAAAATCAACTTACATCTTAAAGTTGTGCAAATTTGCCCCAACATTTTGAATTATAAATTATATTAAAAGGAGGATTTTATGGCAAAACCCGGACAGCACGTGTTTGTATGTTTAAATACTAGACCCCCAGATCACCCAAGGGGTTCATGTGGAGCAGTTGGAGCAAACGATATTATGCAACGATTTCAGCAAGAATTTGAAAATAAAAATCTTTTTGACAAAGCTTTGATCAGCGGGTCAACATGCGTGGGCCCTTGCAATCTTGGCCCCACAGTAATTATCTATCCGGATGGCACATGGTACAGCAAGGTGTCACTTGATGATGTGACGGAAATTGTGGATAGTCATATCATCAAGGGCAAACCAGTAGAACGCTTGATATTGCCAGAAGAGACATGGGGTTAACAAAATTCCATTTATCCGGAAATGAAATGTTTCAGAATTTATTTTAAATATACAAACAATATTCAGGAGGAAAGCTTATGGATATGCAGTCTGCAGATATTAATGAAAAGAAAGTTCTAACAGACGATGTGGTAAGCAAGGTAAATTTAATAAAAACAGATAATCTTACACTTGATGTATATTATTTCAAAGCGGGGCAGTCGCTCGGATTTCATCGTCATCCTACCGGTGATCAGATTTTTACAATAATATCAGGTTCTGGAACTTTCAAAATTGATGAGAGTAATGAAGAAGGTCTTGACGTAAAAGCAGGGTCAACATTTTTGGCGCCTGCTAATGTATGGCATGATTTAATTAATAATGGGGATGGTCAGTTAATTGCCCAACAGGTCACTCAACAACCGGCGGGAATGGAAAAACGTTCCTGAAAGCGATTCGCCAGAGAATACACCGCGGTTTGGGGAGGTGTAAACGGGGGATTCTTTAAAAGTATTCGTTAGTATTGATGAATTCTTCAGCTCGTTGCTGAGAGTTCTAATTTTGCCCTTTAATCGTTTGTGTATTTTAAATTAATAATAGGATTATCAGCTCCAAGACCAGGTTAAGGATGTGACGCAATTGCTTTTATTTTTCCTTACTCAAAAGGTAACGCTATGATAGTTGTCGCGAATAGAATATCTGTGGCAAAGGGCTTTGAAAAGGCTTTTGAAGAAAGATTTAAAAACCGTGCTCGCAAGGTAGACAAAATGCCCGGCTTTATTAGGAATGAAGTTTTAAGGCCTGTTGGAACTGAGCCCTATGTTATAGTAACACACTGGAAAAACAAGGAATCTTTTGAGGCCTGGACGGAGAGTGAAGAGTTTAAAGAAGCTCACAAAAGCAGGCCTCCCTCTGACATGTTCTCAGGGGCGAGCGCTTTTGAAATGCATGAGGTGATCGAATGTTCGGGAAGTGAAGAACAGAGAAATAGGATATAAATTGATTTTGTTTATTTTTGAAGGTCCTGAGCGCCATGGCTTCTCAAAATACCATATTAAATGATTTTAAATCAGCAATCATTTCTGAAATGATTGCTTACGAGTTTTATTCCAAATCATCAACTACCGCAAAATTGATTAGTGGTATGCATGCTTTTCAGGAAATGATGTGGGAGGAAGAAAAGCATGTAAATATGTTGAAGGAAAAATATATGAGTCTTGGAGGGAAAGAAGAAATCCGCTATGACCCAGAAGAATATGGGGGTTTAGCCTTGCCCAAGCTTGAAGTGGATGCGGTAGTCGCGTTGGATATTGCCATCAAGGAAGAAAAGGCAAGCATTAAAATGTATGATGAGTTTCTTGAAAGGAATAAGGGCTCAGATTCAGCAAAAACATTTGAACAGATTCTTGAAGATGAAAAAAAACATCTTGGACAATGGAATTCAATTTCTAAGGAAATTTCAGCGGATGAATTCACTATAGATGCCTTAAAGGATGAGGTTTATAGATTTTCAAAAGTTGATTTAGAAACATTAAAAATAGCTCTAAAGGCGGAAAAAACTGCCTATGGTTTTTATAATAATGCTACGCGCAAAATTGACACCATTGAAGGAACACATGCTTTTCAACATATGGCCTGGGAAGAAGAAAAACATGTAAAGATTCTTGAAGATGAATATTTTAGGTTAGTGAATAAGAAGCCTTCCATAGAAAACCTTGAGCAATGTTCTCCCTCAGTGGACTTTGAAAGGGAGTCCGATTCCCTTGTTGCTTTGGATCTGTCAATTAAAGAAGAAAAGGCGAGCCTGAAAAGGTTCCTTGAGCTTGAAGAAAGATGCACAAATTCAAAATTGAGAGAGGTTATCTGGGGATTAATTGAAGATGAATGGAATCATATAAAGCAATGGAGAAGCACCCAACAGTCCATCAAAAAAAACATTATTCCACAGCATTAAAATATTTAAAATAAAATTAAAATCAAAACTTTAAAGCTATTTTATTCAAGCAATAGTATTGTTTTGTTGTGTGGCGACTTTCATTCGTTCAAAGTTTTTGCGTGGAAAACAAAAGTCCAGAATTGTTCTAATCAAGCGAAGGGAATTTCTCTTCCGATAAGGCCTTAAAAATTTCCCATTAAGCAGATCATCCTGAAACTTCCAATTAAACCTTTTAATATCCTCTTTTTCCTGAGGTCCTCCTGGTTCGTGGTTAACTAAGATTCTATTATAAAAGGCACGAAATTTTTCTTTCTTGCGACATTATTGTTCGATGCAACATATTGAAATTTGGCAATTTATGATAGGTAGGCTTATTTTGCTATATTTTGTCGCACCCTACATTTAATTTGAAACCAAATTAAAATAACAATCATATTGATTGATAAGGGCTAATTGACTTTTTCATCACTTGGCGCTATTAATGCTGATACAATTGAAAGGGCGTAAGTGAAATCCCTTTTATCGTTTTTAAACATGGAGCGGAAGAGAAAATTTGTTATTTCACTGAATAGTTGTGTGCGCTTTATATGGTAGTTTTATGGTCGTGGAACCACTAAGCGCTCTTTCTTGACGGTTAAGAAAGTGATTTTAACCTTCTTCCGCTCCTTTTCCTCCTTTTTTTTCATGGGAACAAGTGTGTTAAGCTTTATATATCCTATTACTCTGAAAAAGCTTGTTTTTTGAACAAGTTTTTTCTGTTAGATCACCAGAGCGGTAGCTCCTTTTGGTTGCGGCGCCTCATCGCTTTATGGACTCTACAGAAGATGGTTCAATCATGCAAGAAACAGGCTTTGGTATAAATACAAAATGGGAAAAAGGCGAGAATTTTCTCCTTGATATCCAACCTTTAATAGCAAGCTCAATATCTCGTAATTGTTCGTTAAATTTTGATTTATGAAAAAAATTATTTCTTTAATCTTTTATATAACTTGTTCTCTTATCTTTATTTTAGAAATTTGCGTTGCCAATGAAAAGGCAATTAGTATCCTCGCCATCAAAAACCCCAAAGAAGCCGATTCAAATTCTATCTCAAGAGGAAAGATGCATTACATGGAAAGGCTCTCCATATGCCGTTGCGTAAAAGTGATGGCAATGGGCCATCAGCTGAAAGCTTTGAAATCCTACCATGGAATTTTATTAAATCTTATCCTCATCCCCAATCCCAAAAAATCCCTAATTTTTGGGATTGTCTAATAAACAGGCCAGAATTATACTGGCCGATTTGCTAAATAAGTTGTTATTAATGTTTTTGAAAATGGGAAACGTCGAGGACAGAAAAGTAAAATGAAATTAAATAGTTTGATTTGGATGGTATTGCGGTAGATTTCCGTTGAGTCTGGAATATTAAATAATAAAATATAGAGTGGCTCTCCTGCATCACTCTTCCTTCGTGGTAGCTTTTCTTTCATTCCCGTAAAAGCGGGATTATATTTTTCATTATAGTTTGGTTTCCTTTGGTCGGGCTTGGAATAAAGTTGCATTTTTTTAAAGACCTTACAAACTGAAATTTTAAACCGAAACTCTTTAATATTAACTTAAGGGGCCGATGCAACATCTGCATCGCGCTTTATCTGCATAGAAGGAGGATTGTGTAGCATGTTAAGCAACGATGTTTTAAAAAAAATATATTTTATCTCAGAAAGGGTAATTGCCTTTGATGATATGGGTGATGTCTTCCAACACATTTTAAAAACTGCTATGAATATCACTAAAGCATCAGCGGCAACTATGAGGATTTTTGATGTTGATTCTGGATTGCTCAAAATAGTGTCTAGCCGGGCTATATCCAACGCATTTTTATCTCAGCCCCCTTTGAAATATGGCGAGGGAATTTTAGGTAATGTAATTAAACAGGGCCAATATTTTGCGACATCCGATGTTACAAAGGTAAATCACTGTGTTTATAAGGAACTTGCGGATTTAGAAGGAATTAAAGCCCTCCTTAGCGTGCCTTTAAGAACTCAGGAGGCCTCCATAGGGTGCATCACTGTTTATAGAAAAGAGGAAGTTTCTTTTAAAAGCTCCGATCGCTTACTCCTTGAAATATTTGCAGCACAGGCAGTGGAAGCCATTGAAAAAACAAAGTTGGTAGAGGAATTGAAGAAGCAGGCCACCATGGACTCCCTTACCCATATATACAACCGGGCCTTCCTTGAAAAGAGGATTGAAGAAGAGATTAGCAGAGCAAAGAGGCACGCCCATGTACTGACACTTATCTTTATTGATATAGACGGATTTAAAAATTTTAATGATAAACATGGGCATCTTCTTGGCGATAAACTTCTTGCGGATTTTGCAAGCCTCCTTAAAAAGAATTGCAGGAAAAATGATATATTTGGCAGGTATGGCGGAGAGGAGTTTATTATTGCCACCCCTGAAATAGACAAAAAGACCGCTTACGCGCTTACAGTAAAACTAAAGGGTTTAGTCAACTCCCACAAATTCCTCGGAAAAGAGGGGGGTGTTGCGGGTATAAGCTTTAGCGCCGGTATTGCTTCAAAACCACAGGATGGTGATAACTTAAAGGATTTGCTACATAGGGCTGACGAAGCCATGTATAGGGCTAAGAAAAAAGGGAAAAACAGGGTGGAGCTTTGGAGCGAATAGCGGCCTTAGGGTTTTGGATGCCAATTCGGCAAAATTTTTTCCTGAATCTTGCGTGTTGGATTTTTTAAAAAGGAGCTAATTATCTCTACATCCTATAATAGGATCATTTTTAATCATTGCCCGCCTTCCTGCCCTTTAATTTATGTGGCAGTTTTTTTTTATTCCTTGCGCTTTTTTGAAGACATTGCTGCCAATGCCAGGCATCTCGTATTGCATCCTCGATGGTCAGTTTCGTTTGCCATTTCAGCAGTTGACGGGCTCGACTTGCGCTTGCATACACTGCTTCAACATCTCCATCCCTCCGCTCTCCTATAACATAGTTCAACTTTTGGCCACTTACACGTTCAAAAATTTTAATAATTTCCAACACGCTATGGCCTTGTCCTGTGCCAATGTTGATTTTCTCTAATTTACATTCAGGGTTTTGTTCCAAATATTCAAATGCCCAGATATGCGCCTCAGCTAAATCGAGGACATGAATATAATCACGAATACAAGTGCCATCAGGGGTTTGGTAATCACTTCCAAAAACAGTCAATTTTTCACGTAATCCACATGCGGTTTGGGTAATAAAAGGGACCAAATTCTCTGGTATGCCAATGGGTAGCTCCCCAAGAAGGCCAGATGGATGCGCCCCAATGGGATTAAAATATCTTAAAAAAACACTTTTTATATCTACGCCTTTTGAAATTACATCTTCCATAATTGTTTCGGATAATTGTTTCGTTTTCCCATAAGTGGATGGAGTTTCATTAAATGTAGCATCCTCCGTCACTGGAATCACATCCGGGGATCCATAAACGGTGCAAGAAGAAGAAAAGACTAATTTGGGCTCTTTTTGTTCCTTCATTACGTTTAAGAGTGTAAAAAGAGAGCCCAAATTGTTCCGATAATACTTGATAGGGAATTGATTTGATTCCTTGACGGACTTGTATGCCGCAAAGTGAATAACACCGGCAATTTTGTCTTCTTTTTCAAAAACATGCTTCAAAAATGCTTGATCCGCACAGTCTCCTTCATAGTTAGGAAAATCCTTTTGGCAAATTTCTTGGATCTTCTCAATGATAAGCCTTTCTGAATTTACGAAATTGTCAACAATAACGGGTGTGTACCCATGTTGATGCAACGCCACCGCTGTGTGTGAACCTATAAAACCCGCCCCACCGGTAATCAGAATTTTTTTCTCCATTGCAACTCCTAAATTTTTATATCGCCAATGAACTTAAACACCCCTAAGTCCCCCCTTGTTAGGAGGGATTAAGGGGGGGTGACTATTTATCTGCCTGTGCTGAGCCTTACGCAGACAGGTTTGATTTATTTGGAACCAGAGTTTATCAGTAAACCCCGTTAGAGAACTATGTTCTCTAACGACTATAGATGGTGGCATTGAACCACTATCTATAAGGAATGATCTATATCACCGATAGGAGGCGGTGGCTTTCTCTAACGGGGTAAAGGAATGCTGGATACCCATCTGCATATTTTTAATGTCCTCTAATAAACGATTTATAGAACATATAAATTCATACTCAACGAATGGTCAAGCAATATTCCGTAAAACGTAAAAATTTCTATGACAATAATATCTGAGGGTCTATTTCAGGACAAACAAGAACTCCTTGCTTGATTTTGCGGTAGTTTGAGGGTTTGAGTCAATGATAATTTTTGTTGCCAGTATAATAGCCAGATATTATATTTGACGCAATAATGCTTTTGGTTTTATTATCCACTTGGCGTGTTATTAACAAAAACAGAAAATTGTGTATATCAAAGGATATATCAGTTCGTCATTTTATATTATTACTTTGTAAAAACTTGTTTTTCGAGCAAGTTTTTT
>Ga0255058_10000899_pt1 | contig 17036 bp, 18 predicted proteins | sample Cases_109_9_MG_FD_188637 | JGI IMG/M metagenome (GOLD analysis project Ga0255058, IMG submission 188637) | Seawater microbial communities from Amundsen Gulf, Northwest Territories, Canada - Cases_109_9 | ecosystem: Environmental > Aquatic > Marine > Gulf | place: Canada: Northwest Territories... | reverse complement strand
ACAACCGCCGTCGGCCCGCCACCTCCAGCGCCGTCCGCACGATCTCCGTCATCGTCAGCACCTCTGGCCCACCCAGCTCGAACTCCTGGTTGTCCGCCGCCGCGTTGTCCACCGCCTCCGCTACCACCACACCGACGTCGTCGATGAACACCGGCTGCAACCGCTGTTTGGACGGGCTCCCGATCAGCGGCACGAACGGCAGAAATCGCGCCATCTTCAGAAATCGGTTCAGCGCGTTGTCCTCCGGCCCGTAAATCCACGAAGGGCGCACGATCGCGTACGTCATCCCGCTCTGCCGCACCGCCTCCTCGGCCCGCCACTTCACTCGGAACCAGTGACGCTGCGCATCTCTCGCCGCTCCCGCACCGCTCACATAGACGTAGCGCCCCACTCTCGCCGCTTTGGCCGCCGTCACGAGGTTCTCCGTCCCGCGCGCGTCCACTTCCTCGAATGTATGGCCCTTCGACCGGTTCTCCATCGGCGACCCGGGAAACTGTTGTGTGCCGATCACCACCTTGACGTCCTGCATCGCCCCGCCAAGCGTCGACGGGTCCCTGACGTCGCCCTCGCGATATTCAACCGCTGGCCCCGGTTTCGACTCCGCCCGCTCTGCGTTGCGCGTGAGCACCGACACCTGCTTACCCCGCCGCAGCAGTTCCCGGACGATGCCACGGCCCACGAACCCTGTGCCTCCCGCGACAAGGATGAGCCCAGTGTCACTCATATCGGCCCCAGTCTAACCTGTTAGGATGGTCGCGTCCGTCAAAGAAAGGAATGATATGCCCAGCCTCCGAGCCATCCTCACCAACTTCCGCGCCGACATGCCGCTTGGCCGCAAGATACAGCGCACCTTCGCCAACAACTGGACGAAGATCAGGACGCGTCGCGACTGTTGCGGCAACTACGGCGAGCCCGGCTGCTGAGAGGTCGAAGACCCAGGCCCGCGTGACGGGCAGGACACGAAACCCGAAGACTCAGACGCCTGAGTCGTCGGGGCGCACCACGCGCTCAAGGGCGCTCAACACTTCGTACGTGTAACCGGTCAGCGAATCCCATAGCTCTGGCCCTCGCTGTCCCGCCTCGTCCGGCCCCGCGATCTGCCGGACCAGGTCTTCGTTGAAATCGATCGCCTCACCGAACACCAGACGGACGTCCTTACCCCAACGCGGGAACTTGGCGCCGATCGGCAGCACCTCCTGCATCCCGGTGTGATAGAACGGCAGCCCGATCGGATGGGTCTCGGCTATCAGCCGGCCGACGCCCGCCTTGAAATCGTCGCTCAGCAGGCCGTTTTCACGGCGTGTCCGTCCACCTTCAGGGAAGATGTGCACCCAGTCACCTTCGGCCAGCCTGTCTCGCAGGAAATCGAACCCGGGTTGGTTGAAACCCGCCCCGCGCACCACCGGCACACCTTTCCCGCCGCTGAACACAAACGCCGTCGGCCACGTGCTGAAGAAGTTCAGTGCATCCGTCGCAACCCAGCGGATCTCGTCGTAGTTGCCAAGTGGGAACGTCGATGGCAGCATCGGATCGTCGAACAGCGCGGTGTGGTTGCTGAACGTCAGCAGCCCTCGGTCTCCACGCTCTTTCAGAGCCACGAACCGTTCCGTACCTTCCAACTCCAGCGAGTTCATCTTCGTGAGTATGAACTTCGACAGGGCCACGCAGATGAACCGCATGGTCCGGTTCGAGAAACTGTTCTTGGCCGGCCGCCAACGGGCCAGCGCCTTTTCTTCTCTACGGGATAGCGCCATCCGTCCCCTCCGCGGGTCATACTACACCGAAACGGCCCGCGCCGTTCGCCGTCACGGCCTCAGACGCTAGGATATACGTCGTATGGCGCCGAAAAAGACTGGTCGGACGCAACGCAACGCCTGGCTGCGTGCCAGCGACGATGTCCTCCTACACGACTGCATCGAGGAACGCTACAAGGCGAGCGGGCCCGGCGGCCAGCGCCGCAACAAGGTAGAGACCGCCATCCGTCTCCGCCACACGCCGACCGGCGTCGTCGCGCACGCCGAAGAAACACGCTACCTCCACAGCAACCGCCGCCACGCCGTCCGGCGAGTCCGCGACAAGATCGCCTTCGCCGTTCGTTCCCCCTTCGATCTCGACGATCCGGCGCTCCCAGCCGAGCTTCTCGCGCAACGCAAAGCCGAAGGCCGGCTCTCCGTGAACCGAAGGAACTCCGCCTTCCCGGTGATCGTCGCCGTCGCGCTCGACGCACTCGCAGCCGCCGACGGGAGCTACGCGGAAGCCGCTGCCGCCCTCGAGATCACAACCAGCCAGCTGCTCAAGTTCCTGCAGTCCGACCGCGAGCTGTGGCGCACGGTTCAGATGGAGTACCGCGGCAAGAAATAACATCTCGCCTCGCCCCGCACCGATCGTGTAACATTCAAGCCCAACATGACTTCCCGCATCTGGCGTAACTGGTCCCGCATTCAGCAGTGCGCCCCGTCACGCATCCACAAGCCCATCAGCGAAGAGGAGCTTGTCCGCATCGTCAAACGCGCCGCCACGGACGGCAAGCGCGTAAAGGCGGTCGGCGCCGGCCACTCCTTCACCGGCATCGCCCTCACCGACGGCCACCTCCTCGACCTCAGCGACTACAACACCGTCCTCAACGCCGATCCCGACAGCCGCACCGTTACTGTCCAGTCCGGGATCCCGCTCCACCAGCTCAACGATCAGCTCTGGGACCTCGGCCTCGGGATGCAAAACCTCGGCGATATCGCCTACCAGTCGATCGCCGGCGCGACCGCCACCGCCACCCACGGCACGGGCATTAAGTTCGGCGGTCTCGCCGCCCAGATCACCGGCATGCGCATCATCGCTTCCGACGGGTCCGTCATCGAGTGCCGCGCCGACAAGGAACCCGCCGTCTTCAACGCCGCCCGCGTCGGTCTCGGCGCGCTCGGACTCGTATCCGCCGTCACGCTCCAGTGCGAAGAGGCGTTTAACCTCCACGCTATCGAACAAGCCGAGCGCGTCGACGACGTGCTCGCCAACCTCGACGAAAACGTCTCCGCAAACGAGCACTTCGAGTTCTTCTGGGTACCTCACACCGGCTGGGCGTTGACCAAGCGCAACAACCGCACCACCGCGCCCGCCAAGCCCCGCCCTCGCTGGAAAGAGTTCCGCGACGACATCATCTACAACAACGTCCTTTTCTCGATCATCTGCCGCGCGGGCCGCATCCGCCCCTCGCTCGCCCCGGCACTTGCCCGCGCCTTCCCCACGTCCGGACGTACTGAGTACATCGACCGCAGCTACCGTGTCTTCGCGTCCCCCCGCCTCGTCCGCTTCTACGAGATGGAGTACTCGATCCCGATCGAGGCCGCACAAGAAGCGTTCAACAGAATTCGCGAATACGTTGCCCAGAGCGGCCTCATGATTACGTTCCCGGTTGAGGTCCGCTTCACGAAAGGCGATGACATCCCGCTCAGCACCGCCAACGGCCGCGACAGCTGTTACATCGCGATTCACGTCTTCGAAGGCACCCCGTACCAGCAGTACTTCTCAGCCGTCGAGGACATCATGGACGACTACGGCGGCCGTCCTCACTGGGGCAAGCTCCACTTCCAGAAGGCGGAGACCCTCGAACCTCGTTACCCGGAGTGGAAAGCGTTTCAGGCCGTCCGCAAGCGCCTGGACCCCGACGGTATGTTCTCCAACCCCTACCTCGACCGCGTCCTCGGCCGGATCGGCGAGTCCTAGACGGTTAGTTAGCCGGCCTTGGCGCCCGCAGGGTCGAGGAACTTAGGCCGCTTTTCTTCAAATGCGCTGATCGCATCCTCGCGCTCCATCGTCAGCGCTATCTCGTCCCGGCCATCCAGCAGGCACTGACGGCGGAACGCGTGCGTGCCCGGATCGCTGTGGACCACGAACTTGGAACGGAACCCGCGCTCGTCCCACACCTCGCATTTCTCAAGGTCAACGGTTAGCTCCGCGCCGGTCCCTTCTTTCGCCTCCCGCATCAACTGCTGGATCTTGTCCTCTGGCAGGATCACCGGCACCAGCCCGTTCTCGAAGCAGTTCTTGTGGAAGATGTCCGCGAAGCTGCTCGCGATCACCGCCCGTATGCCGCTCTGCACGATCGCCCAGACCGCGTGCTCCCGTGATGAGCCCGTGCCGAAGTTCCGGCCCGCGACCAACACCTTCGCACCCTCATACCCCGGCTCGTTAAACACGAACGACGGGTCGGGCTCACCATCCGACTTATAACGCCAGTCGTAGAACAGCACCTCGCCCCAACCCTGGCGCGCGATGCGCTTCAGGTACCGCGCAGGCACGATCGCGTCCGTGTCGACGTTCGGGCGGTCCAGCGGCACTGCTATCCCCTTCACGTTCTTAAACGGCTCCATCTACTCCATCTCCCACTCTCGTATGTCGACGAAATGACCCTCGATGGCCGCGGCTGCCGCCATCTGCGGGCTAACCAGGTGCGTGCGGCCGCCCTTGCCCTGACGACCCTCGAAGTTTCGGTTCGAGGTCGACGCGCAACGTTCTCCCGGTTGCAGAATGTCCGGGTTCATACCCAGGCACATCGAGCAACCGGCTTCTCGCCAGTCGAACCCGGCCTCACGGAACACAACGTCCAACCCCTCCTCCTCAGCCTGCGCCTTCACCTTCATCGAGCCCGGTACGATCATCGCGTAGACGTCGGCGTGAACCTTTCGCCCCTTGGCCACGGCTGCGGCGGCGCGCAGGTCCTCCATCCGTGCGTTGGTGCACGAGCCGATGAACACGCGGTCCAGCTTGATCTCCTGAATCGGAATCCCGGGCTCCAGCGCCATGTACTCCAGCGCCCGCTCCGCCGCCGCCTGGTCTGCGTGCGTTGAAAACGACGACGGGTCCGGCACGGTCGCCGTCACCGGCGCCACCATCTCCGGATTCGTCCCCCAGGTCACGTACGGCTCAAGTTCCGCGGCGTCAATCAGTACCGTCTTGTCGTACTCGGCGCCTTCGTCCGTACTCAGTTCGCTCCACGCCTCCACGGCGGCATCCCAGTCCTCGCCCTTTGGCGCGAACTCCCGGCCTTTGACGTACGCGAACGTCTTCTCGTCCGGCGCCACCATGCCGACCCGCGCACCCGCCTCGATCGTCATGTTGCAGATCGTCATCCGCCCTTCCATCGAGAGCGCTTCGATCGTCTCGCCCGTGTATTCGACCACATAACCTACCGCGCCGCCGACGCCGATCTTGCCGATGACGCCAAGAATGACGTCCTTGGCCGTGACGCCGGCTGGCAGCCTGCCATCGACCCGGATCTCCATGCTCTTCGGCTGGCTCTGCACGAGCGTCTGCGTCGCCAGTACGTGTTCTACCTGCGACGTGCCGATCGGCATCGCCAGGGCGCCGAAGGCGCCGTGAGTAGCCGTGTGGCTGTCGCCGCAAACGATCACCATCCCGGGCTTCGTCAGCCCCAGCTCCGGTCCGATCACGTGCACGATCCCCTGGTGATCGGAGTCGATTCCGTAGTAGTTGATGCCGAACTCTTCACAGTTATTCTTGAGCGCCTCCACCTGCTTGCGCGACGTTTCATCCTCGATCACAAGCCGGTTCGCCGTCGGCACGTTGTGGTCAGCCGTAGCGATCGAGAGGTCAGGCCTCCGGACCTTGTGGCCGCTCATGCGCAGGCCCTCAAACGCCTGCGCCGATGTCACCTCGTGTACGAGATGCAGGTCCACGTACAGCAGCGGCGGATCGTCGCCCTGCTGATGCACAACATGAGCATCCCATATCTTTTGAAACATCGTTTTATGCCCCAATAGAATCCTCCAATTCGCCTAGGTGTCTATCATACATGCGGCCTTTCCCTCACTGAATCACATACGCTATCTACCAGATGCACCACGACGACATCCTCCACTCCATCGGGAACACACCGCTCGTAGAGCTGAAGCACTGCAGTCCACGAGCGGACCTCAGGTTCTTCGCCAAGCTCGAAGGCTACAACCCGACCGGCAGCGTCAAAGACCGCATCGCAAGCGCCATGATCCTTCGTGAGGAGGAGTCCGGCCGCCTGCGCCCTGCCGACACGATCGTCGTCGCCTCGACCGGGAACACCGGCATCTCGCTCAGCATGGTTGGACGGGCTCGCGGCTATCGGGTCCGCGTGGTCATGCCTGAGAACGTCTACCCGGAGATCGCACGGACCCTCGTGGCGTATCGTGCTGAGATCGAATGTGTGCCCGCTGACAAGGGCGTCCGCGAAGCGATCCAGGTGGCCCGGCGCCTCGCCGACGAAAACGGTTGGGTCTGCCTCGACCAGTTCGAGAGCGAGTACAACGTAGAGGCCCACCACACGACAACTGGCCCGGAGATACTACGCGATCTCGACCGCGTGGACGCCTTCGTAGCCGGGCTCGGCACAGGCGGCACTCTCATGGGCGTCGGCCGGCGTCTGAAGGAAGCCAACCCCGATACCCTCGTCGTCGCCGTCGAACCCCACCCCGGTTACCAGGTCCAGGGCCTCAAAAGCCTCGCCGACGGCTTCGTGCCACCGATCCTCGACTTCGACATGCTCGACTCGAAGATCCTCGTCCGCAGTCAGCACGCGTTCCGAGCCACCGCTGAGCTGATGAAACGCGAGGCGATCTTCGCCGGCATTTCATCCGGCGCAGTCCTCCACGCCGCGTTGAAAGTAGCTCCACGCATCAAGCGCGGAAACGTCGTCCTGCTCTTCGCCGATAGCGGCTGGAAGTACCTCGAAACCCGCCTCTGGACCGAAGACCCACCGGTCGATGAGGACGAGGCCGAGAGTCTCGACGACACCATCTGGTGGTAGACTCTCCGCTACTTTGACCGGGGGTTCGCCGATCCGGTCGATGGGCCGGCCGGGACCACCACCTGCTCCTTCGGCTGGCGTTCCTCGATCTCGCCACCCAGCGCGGCCAGCTCGCCCTGCTCGAGAAGACGCTGCGTCTCCTCGAACAACACCTCTTCCTCCCATCGAATATGTTCGCGAAGCCAGTTCCCGAACCGGCTCAGAGCGTCTCTTCGCTCTTCCGCAGAGTCCGTATCCCTCATCGTCGCGACCAGCGCCTCCATGCCCAGGTGATCTCGCTGCGTTCGGCGAACGAGATCATCGTCTTCATCCACATTGCGCACCAGCCTTGCCAGCAGACATTCGTTTTCTGTCCTGAAGTGCGGCAGCAGGCCGCGGGCCCAGAACGATATCAGATCGTTATAGAGAGTCCGAACGCCGTCCGCATTCGCCTCCTGCAGCTCCCGCTCAATACGCAGAGCCATGATCAGACCCTGCGTATGCTCCCTTGACAGCGGCACTAGTGCCGGATCGCGCTTCACGCTCCCTCTTCGGGGTCGTTCCCGGGCCCAGGGATCGTCTGCTTCGAGTGACCGTTGGACCGGATGCACGTGTGGCCGGACTTGTCGATCGCCGCCTCGCACAGCGGGCACAATGGCCGGCCACCGGAGATGATTTCCAGCAACTGCACCCGCAGGACCGCACACTGATCAGGCGATACCTTCGTCGACAGCAGAGGATCGTCCTCGTCCGGCGATTCAACGTCGTACGCCTGCAGGATCACCTTCTGATCGCGATGATCGAAACCCATCGACATCCGACCCACCTTGAACTCGTGGTTCGGTGAAAGCGAGAAGCCTGCCATGTCCGGCGGTGAGCCGGTCTCGTAGTCCAGTTGAGCCAACATCTGCTTCAAGGCGATCTGCAACGCCTGCAACTGCTCCTTCTCAAGCCAGAGCACGGCACAATCGCCTTCGGCTCCCTCAATGCGCATCTGAAACGTCCGCTGGCCGGGCTCACCAAACGACTGCACGTCGATGGCGCTCGCTAACCCAAGATCAATCATCATCGGCCTACCGGGGTCAGATTATACGCCGCGTCAGCCGCTAGCGTTGGGCCTTGCTCGCCCGTGAGCGGATGCGCGCACGCGCGTGCTGCACTAGCTCGATCTTCCGCGGTCGCACCGAAGTCGGCGTCACTTCCAGACACTCGTCGTCGCGGATGAACTCCAGGGCCCGCTCTAGTGAGCGGACGGCTGGCGGTGTCAGCCTCTCCGTAATATCAGAGTTTGCGGCCCGCATGTTCGTTAGCTTCTTCTCACGTGTCGGATTGACGTCCATATCCTCGGCGCGAGGAGTCTCGCCCACGATCATACCTTCGTAGACCTCCACGCCGGGACCGAAGAACAGAGTTCCGCGCTCCTGCAGGCTCACCAGCGCGTACGCCGTGATGTTGCCACTACGATCCGCCACCATGCTTCCCGTCTGGCGCGATCGCAGTTCTCCATGCCAGGGCTCGTAGCTATCGAACACATGGTGCATGAGGCCAGTTCCCCGCGTCTCCGTCATAAACTGAGCGTGGAAGCCGATCAGGCCGCGCGACGCGACCGTGTAGTCCAGCCGCGCCCGGCCCCCGCCCTGGTGAATCGTCTTCTGATGGCGGCCCTTGCGCGCAGCCATCATCCCCAGCACAGCGCCCAGATGTTCTTCCGGGACGTCCAACGTCAGCGCCTCCACAGGTTCGTGCAGCCGCCCATCGATCTTCTTCGTCACTACCTCTGGACGGCCAACCGTCAGCTCGAACCCCTCTCGCCGCAGCGTTTCCACCAGCACCGCCAACTGCAGTTCACCGCGGCCCTGGACCGTCCACGCGTCAGGCCGGTCAAGCTCCAGCACGCGGATCGAGACGTTCCCGACAATCTCCGCATCCAAGCGGTTCTTCAGGAGGCGGGCCGTCAGCAGGCTGCCCTCCCGCCCAGCGAGAGGGGATGTATTGATGCCCACCGTCACGGCCAGGCTCGGTTCGTCTACGGTTATTAGCGGCAGAGGCTTCGGATCGTCTGGATCCGCCAGCGTCTCTCCGATAGTTATGTCACCAAAGCCGGCGACAGCGATGATCTCGCCCGCGCTTGCCTCTTCCGCCGCGACCCGGTCCAGCGCCTCGGTTACGTACAGCTCGGCGACCTTCGCAACCTCCACACTCCCGTCGCGCTTGCACCAGGCCACGGACTGCCCCGTGCGGATCGTGCCCTGCACTACCCTGCACAGCGCCAGCCGGCCCACGTAAGTCGATGAGTCCAGGTTCGTCACAAGCGCCTGCAAGCCGTGCTCGGGATCATAGGTCGGCGCCGGGATCCGCGACAGCAGCACCTCAAACAGAGCCGAGAGGTCGTCTCCAAGCACCTCGGGATCGAGCGATGCCTGTCCGCTGCGTGCGTTGCAGTACACGATCGGAAAGTCGAACTGCTCTTCGCTCGCCTCTAGCTCCAGGAACAACTCATAGACCTCATCCACCACCTCGGCGATGCGGCTATCCGGCCGGTCCACCTTATTGATGACCAGGATGATCGGCAGATGCGCCTCCATCGCCTTCCTCAGTACGAACCGCGTCTGCGGCAGCGGCCCCTCGCTGGCATCGACAAGCAGCAAAACGCCGTCGACCATCGTCAGACCGCGCTCCACCTCGCCGCCGAAATCAGCATGGCCCGGTGTGTCGACGATATTGATTTTGACGTCGCCATGCCGGACCGACGCGTTCTTCGCCAGGATCGTGATCCCTTTCTCGCGCTCCAGATCGTTGGAGTCCATAACGCGGTCGGGCATCTCCACCCGTAGATCGATCTGGCCGGACTGGCGCAGCATCGCGTCGACAAGCGTAGTCTTCCCGTGGTCAACGTGCGCGATGATCGCCACGTTGCGCATGTCATCACGCGACGCTACGCCTCGCTCGGAACGCAAGTCGATACTAGAAGATGCTGTGGTGGAAGATTCCATGGATAGTTCCCGCGGACCGGAGTTCTGATCACGCGCATATACATCGTAACATCGAACGCCCTTACCGTCGCTACGCTAGACGCCCACGCTTTATGTCCGCTATCGTCACCCTGCGAGCTATGCAGGGAGGTGGCTGAACGCGTGTGCCTGCTCTAACCGTTTCCAATCTGTCCAAACGCTACAAGGACGTCGTCGCCGTTGACGATATCTCGTTCGCCGTTTTCGAAGGCGAGATCTTCGGCATCCTCGGCCCCAACGGCGCCGGTAAGACCACGACTCTCGAGATGATCGAGGGCCTGCGCAAGCCCGACGTCGGCGAGATCGAAGTCCTCGGCATCGACGCCATACATCATGCCAACCGCCTTAAGGAGCGCATCGGCGTCCAGCTGCAGGCGGTCGCGCTCATCCCCAACCTCACCGTCTGGGAGACGGTCGACATGTTCTCAGGCCTCTATCGCAAGAGAGCCGACCCCGACTCGCTCCTCGCTCGCTTCGCCCTTGAAGAGAAGCGAGACGCCCGCGTTAATCAGCTCTCGGGTGGCCAGAGACAGCGCCTCTCCGTCGCTCTAGGCCTCGTCAACGACCCCGAGATCGTCTTCCTCGACGAACCCACGACTGGCCTCGATCCACAGGCAAGGCGTTCTCTTTGGGACACCGTCCGCGAGCTGGCACGCGAAGGCCGGACAGTCATCCTCACCACACACTACATGGAGGAAGCCGAGGAGCTCTGCGACCGTGTGGCGATCATGGACCACGGCCGCATCATCACCCTCGACACGCCCCAGAACCTCGTCGCTGCCATCGCCGCCGAGCGGACGATTGAATGCACTCTCACCGCCAACATCGATAGCGACAGACTGGCCGGCCTGCCGGGCGCCCAGTCTGTGCACAGCATCGACGGCTTCGTGACGATCGCCACGACCGAACCCACCGCCACGATCCGCGGCCTCCTCGACCTCGAAGCCACGGAGGGCGTCGCAGTCGACGACATCAAGGTGCGTTCCGCGACCCTCGAAGACGTCTTCATCAGCCTTACCGGTCGCGCGCTGCGAGACTGATGCTCACCGGTCTCCCTGCCCTACTTCGCACCCACTGGCGCATCCTTCGCCGCGAGCCCGGTTATTGGATCGTCACTCTCGGTCTCGCCGCCACAATAATCGTCGTCTATGGCAGCCTCCTTTCGAACCCAAGCTCCCCCGAACTGGGCTTTGCCCTCAACGACGACTCACCAGTCCTGGCGGAGGCCGTCGCTGACCTAGACGGCATCGACGGTATCGACATTGAGGTCGGCACCCAGGCGGAAGAGCTTCAAGCCCTCCAGGACGGCGACCGCTGGGCCGTTTTGGTCGTGCCGGACGGTGTGATCGACGCCGTCGGGCGCGGCGAACCTGCGTCAGCGGACCTGCTCTACGAAGACGATGACCCCTTCCAGTCCGCCGCCGCCCGCGGCATCCTCCGCGAGTTCGTAGCCGATCTCAACGAAGGGCTCGGCGTGACGGACAATCTCAGCCTGGAAGAGATCGTCGTTCCCGGTGAGAAAGGCATAGGACTTCTCGGCACCATCTTTCCCGGGCTCGTCGGCATGTCTCTCATGTTCGGTAACTCCTGGGCCGCCGCTACGCTCGTCGGCTGGCGGCAACTCGGCATCCTCAAGCGCCTCAGCTCTAGCCCCGTAAACCCCTTCACAATCCAGATCGCGCAGTTCTCGATCTTCGCCATCCTCTCCGCCCTCCAGGTCACGGTCCTGGTCGCGCTCGGCCAGCTTCTCTTCGATGTGCATATCGCCGGCAGCTACCTGACTCTGGCAGCGGTCGCAGCCGTCGGCGCGCTCGCGTTCATGGGCATCTGGTACGCGCTCGCTTCGTTCATGACCAATTCGGCCGGATTCTTCGCGACCCTGAACCTCTCCGCCTTCGTCATGGTCTTCCTCGGCGGATCCGTCGTCCCCAACGACGACGTCCCTGGCTGGCTCGACCCGTTGATCCAGGCCCTCCCCCTCACTCACCTCAACGACGCCCTGCGAAGCGTCATCAACGACGCCGCCAGCCTCTCGTCCGTCGCTGACCAACTACTGATCCTCGGTGCTTGGGCCATCGCCGGCTTCGCGCTCTCCAGCCGCCTCTTCCGCTGGGCGCCGCGATGAGACCGGTTCTAACTCTCGCTCGTTACCAGGCCTTGATGCTCGTTCGGAACCCCGCCTACTGGCTCTCGGCCCTTCTTCTCTCCGGCCTCGGCATCCTCGTCTTCGGTCTCTTCTTCTCCAACCCCGCCGGTCCCCGCCTCGGCATCGTCGATGACGCCCAGAACGCAGCCTCAGCCCGCCTGATTAGCTCCGCCGAAGCCCTCGACGCCGTCAACGTCCTCATCGACGACCGCGAGGAGCAGCTCCAGAAGCTCGAAGACGGCGAGCGCTGGGCCGTCGTCGTCTTGCCGCCGGACTTCGGCGAAGACCCCTTACTCGCAGGAGTCGAGATCTGGACGACCGATAACGATGACTTCACGTCGCTCACGGGCGTCGGCATCATCAGGCAGCTCCTCGTAGAAGCAGTCCGTTCCGCGGAATCTACCGGCATCGTAGTCGTAGAAGCGCCAGTCGATGGCCAAGGCTCTGACCGCTTCATCGATGTCGTACTCCCCGGACAAGTGGGCCTCAGCCTCATGTTCGGCAACCTATTCGCCGCCAGCATGCTCGCTTGGTGGCGCTACTTCGGAATACTGAAGCGGCTCGCCGCCGCGCCCGTCTCTCCGCTCCAACTCATCGCATCCCAACTGATCGTCTTCGGAGCCCTCTCGGCGATCCAAGCGACGATGCTGATCACCGCCGGTTCGCTCGCCTTCGGCGTGCCGATCCGGGGCAGCCTCTTCCTCATTGCCTTGATCGTCGCTGCGGGCGTGCTGGCGTTACTGGCACTCTGGTATACGCTCGTCGCGCTTCTTCGCTCTCCGATCGCTGTCAACTCCGTCGCCACCCTCACGGCGTTCGTGATGATGATCGCCGGCAGCTCTTACCTCCCGATCGAAGACCCGCCGGTTTTTCTCCAACCGCTCGTTGTCGCCGCACCGTTGACGCACTTCAACAGCGCCCTGCGATCCGTGATCAACGACGGTGACGGCATCTCAGAGGTGTCGTTGGAACTGGCGGTTCTCGGGGCGTGGACCGCTGGCCTTCTTCTCGTATCGGTCCGCGCCTTCCGCTGGTCGACCGACGATTGACGCTACGTAGCTAGACCAGGCTCGGCATCACTGCCGATTCTTCATCCGAATCCGCACCACCCACCACCTGCGCTCGCAGCTTCGGCCAGCCGATCCACTGATCGGGGAAGCGGCAAATCATCCGTGCCAGCGCGTCATAGAGTTCCTGCGTACACTCTCGCACGGAATCTGAGTCCCGCTTCGGCGCGGCGATAGGGTCGCCGAACCTCAGCGTGAATCGCGGGCCGTTCGCCCGCGTCAGTATCGTCGGTACGATGCTCCGCCCGGTAACCGCAGATAGGTACGGAATACCGTACGGAACACTCATCTCATAATCGAATAGCTTGACCTCGGTCGTCTTCTCATACTCGACCGGTGACAAGTCCACCAACGTGGTGACTAACCCGCCATCGTTCAACGTCGCCTTCGCCTTCGCCAACACCAGTGGCTCCTTCGCCCGCATGAACGTTATCGCGTCGGCAGATTCCGGGATGAACGTCTGGCCCAGCTGCTCCCCCATGCGCACGAATTCATCGTTGCCAACGATCATCAGCACCGGGTACCCCAGCTTCCCGACGACCCACGGCACCCCGGTGTACGCGCCCAGCCGAAATCCGGCTACGATCGCGCCCGGCCCCTCCTCGGCCGCTCTCCGCAGAGCTTCTTCGTTTTCGAACCGGAGGGCCCTTCGCCCAAAGTCAGGCGAGTCAAGGAACATCAGCAGCGTCACCAGGTCAGCGACCTCGTGATAAAGAAAGTTCCTCTTGGCCCGGGATCGCGCGCCTTTCGTCAGGCCGAACCGATCGCCCTCCGGGTCCAGCAGGCGGAACGTTTCGTCGAAGGCATCCGAGGTGTTTAACGCCCACAACGGATATCGCAACCACGTCTCGGCCCGGATTCCCGCAACCAGCAACTTGTGCACCAGCCAGAACGGCAGTCGCGCCGCCGTCCGGATCGCCCGGCGATTAGCAACCGCTGCGTCCACCCTTTTCGTCTGCTTGAGTGCCGCGCGAGACAACATGTGACTAAGACCGCAATCCTAGAAGACGCCCACGCCGGCGGGCGGACCCGCCGCGCATGTGCTCAGGTAACGTTCCGCTAGCCGCTCCCGCGGCACTAGCGTCAACTTGCTTTCGGTAGCGCGGCGCCTGCCGACATTACGAACTCGACGATGTCGTTCACAGTGCGGAACGCCTCGAAGTCCGTCTCTCCACGCAGAAACTCGTCGAGCCTCTCGTCGTCAATCCCGAAATGCTCGGCAATGGTCGTCACAGCGTCCAAAGTGTCGAGCGAATCGAGCTTGACGGGCGAAGCCTCACCACGGCGATCGTCGAACAGTGGTGCGTCCGCGCGAAGCTCATCAAACCCGTCTTCCAACGGCTTAATGGAAAGAATGATCTCCCTCACGGCCTCTGCCGCGCTCTCCCTGTCGACGCGCTCCAAAACGAAATCCCCACCGATGCTTGGCACACCGAGTCTCTTGACCGCCATTATCAACAGCATCTCGCGCAGATGTCAAGCGAGCGCTCGCTAAGATAAGAATCTGTGTTGACAGGCCTATCTACGGATGCCACTCCAGCTTGCCGAGCATCGGCCCCACGAAGCCGATCTCACCGTGCCCCAGCATCTGCCGGATCGCGTTGATCTCTCCCGTGTGAAACCACGTGTGCAACACGGCCCGCATCAAGCCCGTGCCGATGCTCTCGCCCCGTAGATTATTCGGGTTCGACGCCAGGAACTCGTCCTTCGCCTCCGGCAGCCACGTCTCTGTGAACCCCTTCGCCTCCGCCAGGATCACCAGGGCCTCGTCCAGTGGAGGCGGCGCCGCGTTCTTCGATCCCGAGGCGTACCGCGTCAGCCGCTCCGGCCGGTTCAGCCAGTGCCCGGCGATGTGACAGACCGTCCACGAGATCGCGTTCATCTCGCTCCCATCCGCCTTCGTCAGTCGCTTGCGGGCGTCCTCGTCGCTTAGCCCCTCAAGCCCGCGCTCGAACTCTGACAGCGCGAACCGGACAATGTCGATCGTTGGATAAGTCACAGCCTACGGAATGACCTGGCGCTTAGCCCGCCGCGGCCCTCTTGCGCTTCGCCGGCGGCGACTCCTCTTCGTCTTCCTCCGCCCGCCGTTTTTTCGCCTCGGCGACGCTTTTCTTCAGCGCGCTCATGATGTCCGTCACCTTCGCCGGCGTCGCAACCACTGCCTCCTCCAACTCCATCCCCTCCAGCTTCGCCTCGATCACAGTCATCAGCGCTTCGCGATATTCGTCCTTGTACTGCTCTGGATCGAACTCCTCCGTCATCAGGTCGATGAGCGTGAACGCCATGTCCATCTCTTTCTTCGACACCTCGATATCTTCGGCCTCTTCCGGCGCCGCCCGTATCTCGTCCGGGTAGAGCAGCGTCTCCAGCACCAGCGTCCCGTCCACAGCCCGCAGCACGCAGAGCCGTTCCTTGTTCCGGATCGCAATCTTCGCGATCCCCGTCAGCCCCTTCTCCTTCAGCGCCCTCATCAGCAACGCGAACGGCTTCACACCCTTCTCGTCCGGCTCCAGGTAGTAGCTCTTCTCGTAGTAGATCGGATCGATCTCCTCCACCTTCACGAACGCCGCCAGCTCCACCGTCTGCTTGCTCGGCAGCGGCAGCTTCTCGAAGTCCGCATCCTCCATCACGACGTACTCGTCCTTCGCGTACTCGTACCCGCGGACGACATCGCCCCACTCGATCACCCTCTCGTGTACCGGACACCATCGCTGCTGTTTGATTCGGTGGCCACCATCTGCATGCAACAGGTTGAACGAAATATCTTTGCTGTCGGTCGCCGACAGCAGCTTCACAGGGATGCTCACCATCCCAAAGCTGATCACGCCGTTCCAAATAGATCTAGGCATATCTCTCCCATCACCGCCTCACGTTAAGACAGCGGAGACTTCACTAATTGTACCGTAGGTATAGACGCCCGAAAACGCGACTGGTTATCCTTCCGTTCGTCCTGAGGTATCGAAGGACCGGATGCTTGGCGCCAGCGTAGGCTGAGGAATCGAAGCCGAAGCGCGAAATTCGCCCAAGGGCCGATCGCACCCCTTCCGCTCATGCTGAGCCTGTCCTGAGCTTGGTCGAAGCGCTCTCGAAGGAATGCGTGTCCGCCGTAGGAGGGAGCGGAGCACCAACGCCCTTCCCGCCGCGCTATGATATTGGCCACCGCCCCGCAACCAGATGAAGAAAGGGAGACCCCATGAATCGACAGGAAGCCTGGGACATCCTCTGCGAGCACACCAAGACCGAACGCCTGCGCAAACACGCCCTCGCCGTCGAAGCGGCGATGAAGGCCTACGCCGGCAAGTACGACGGCGACGAAGAGAAGTGGGGCATCGTCGGTCTCCTTCACGACTTCGACTTCGAGATGCATCCCACGGAAGAGGAACACCCGGAGAAGGGTGTCCCGATCTTGCGCGAGCACGGCGTCCCGGAAGACATCATCCACGCCGTACGCTGCCACGCCGACTACACGGACGCCGTGCCCGAATCACCCATGGATAAAGCCATCTTCGCCGTCGATGAGCTCACCGGCTTCATCATCGCCGTCGCCCTCGTCCGGCCCAGCAAGAACATCGCCGACGTCGCCGTGAAGTCCGTCAAGAAGAAGATGAAGGACAAGGGCTTCGCCCGAGCCGTCCGCCGCGACGACATCACCAACGGCGCCGAACGCCTCGGCGTCGACCTCGACGAACACATCCAGTTCGTGATCGACTCGCTCAAGCCCGTCGCCGCCGAACTCGGCGTCGCCGGCGACCCAGCCTAGTCCCCTGTCATCCTGAGCGGCACAGCGTCCGATCGCGTCGGTTAGTTTCGCGGCGAAGGATCTGGGGAGGGGCAGCCGACGAGCGCGGAAGAGCCGACGGTCCGCGCGCGGAACTCTGAACCCTACGGCCAGTACGCGTCCCGAACCGCAAGCACAGCGCCAACGTAGTCTCGTGTCTCTTCGTAGAAGATGCCGTTCAAAGTGTTCCCGTGGCCCTGGTAGTACGAGGCCAACGCCGTCTCTGTGTCCCATCCCGTCGAGTCCATCAGGATTCGCAGGTAGC
>Ga0255058_10000897_pt1 | contig 17092 bp, 13 predicted proteins | sample Cases_109_9_MG_FD_188637 | JGI IMG/M metagenome (GOLD analysis project Ga0255058, IMG submission 188637) | Seawater microbial communities from Amundsen Gulf, Northwest Territories, Canada - Cases_109_9 | ecosystem: Environmental > Aquatic > Marine > Gulf | place: Canada: Northwest Territories... | reverse complement strand
AATGGCAATGAACGCCTTTGTATCTCCAGTTGCCTCATTTATCCTCTTTATCTTATATCCTTCCGCCTCACTAATTGCCTGTTCCTTTTTTCCCATTGCAGCCGGTATAACCTTGTTCCTCTTTCCCTCAGCTTCATTTGTAATCTGATCCCTAAGCTGTACCGCCTTGTTAACAGCATCAAAAGCATCTTTAACCTGCCCCGGTGGATTTACGCCTTTCAGGTTTACCGCCTGTACATCAATTCCACAGCCATAAGTGTCAAGTATCGTTTCTATTTCTCCCTCGGAAACATCCTCTATGTCCCTTCTTCCTATAGTCAGTACCTCATCAATAGACCTGTTACCTATAAGCCTTCTCATCACAGCTTCAGAAACATCCCTTATGGTACTTTCCACATTCCTTACATTAAAAAGATACGCTTTCAGATCTTTAATTTTATATCTTACTACCCAATGTACTTCAGCACAATTCCTATCCCCTGTCAGCATTAGAGAAACTTCCTGTGCGCCTCTGAAATTATAATCAATCATACTCTCTCTGCCGGATCGAAGTGTTCTATAACCGAATTCCTCATTGTATATTCGCTTAACCTCTCCAGCATATACCCTGTCAATACCAAATGGCAATTTAAAATGTAATCCCGGCTCAACAGTCTCCATATACTTACCAAACCTTAATATTACAGCTCTCTGATTGGCCTTTACAGTAAAAACTGTAGAATACCCAAGTATGATAATACCTATAACAATTGCTACGGGTATTATATACTTCTTAAATGGATCAAATTGTATTTTATCAAATTTGAATTCCGGGTTGTCTCCATAACCATTCATAAATTACCTCTCACATAATTGTCCAAGTATTATTCTTGTAAACACTTAAATACAATACACTTAAAAGATGTTTCTGGAACTGTATATATGGTAGGAATTCTACAAGCAATATCAATAAGTGTCAAGCTAATTATAATAATCAAAGCAAGTTATACATATCTGCCTTTTGATTTATATGATCTTAGTAATTTCGTCTACTTCAAAAAGAGGTAAATCCCTGGACTTTCCATCAATTATCATTTTCAGGCCATCCTCTTTATCAGTTAATTTGCCAATTACCGAACACTCGATTCCATTTTGCTCGAGTTTACTTGTCACGGCCTCTCTGTCATCAGGACATATTACTATTAACAATGCACCTGACGCTATAACGCCCATTGAATCCAGTTCATATTCAGAGCATAAGATCCTTGTTTCCTCCATGCACTTAATCTTCTCTTCATAAATTATAACACCTGTATTTGATACCCTTGCAAGTTCGAATAACCCAGTCGCCAACCCACCCTCGGTAGGATCATGCATCGCATGAATATCAGCTGCCTGATTTGCTATAAGGGCCTCCTTTACAACGCTGATCCCGGGATCATGCAGAAAGTTCTGAACCTTCTTGACAAACAAATTGCCATATTTTACAGATAGCTCCTTTTCTTTTTCTCTCGCAAGAAGCGCCATTCCCTCGATTGCAATACCCTTGGTCAATATAATATCATCTCCCACCTTCGCATTTGAATTCTCCACTAATTTCCTTTTATCCACCTCACCAAGCATATGCCCTGATACTATTGGCCTATCCAACCCCTGAGTAATTTCTGTATGTCCGCCACAAAGAGCTATCCCTAATTCTTCAGCAGCCTTTTCGATATCGTGGAATATTTCCTTAACAAGTTTGCTATCCGTTTTGTTCTCCGGCAGGAAGATTGATGCAAGAAGCCACTTTGGCACACCCCCCATAGTTGCAATATCGTTTGCATTTACATTAACCATATACCATCCTATCCTATAGGAAGTAAATGTAATGGGATCTGTTGTTGCAATAAGATACTTATCTCCAAAATCTATTACCGCAGCATCTTCACCAACTTTCGGGCCTACAACAACTCTTGGATCTCTGTTTTTAACAGCACTCAATAATTCACCAAGGAGATTTGTATTTAACTTGCCAACTCGAAATGTATTCATTTATATTCAATTAAGGGATTCCTGTCTGCCGACAGGCAGGGAGTAATTTCTAAATCCCTGAATTCACCAATTCCTGAATTTCTTCATATCAAGTCCCTTATATCTCTCAACCCCAGTTTTTCACGGCTTGCAAATGGCTCCCCGTATTGCGTTCCAATCAATGTCCCATAATACTGGCCGTATGAATGCAATTTCCCATTCACATTCTTCCATTTTTCTTCACTAAATGCAAATTGAGACTTATATGATTTTACTACTTCGACCTTGCTTTCAAATTCATCACTGATATCAATAATAAAGGCTGGCTCCAGATGCACCCTCTGGTGAGACCACAGGTAATAAAGAATACGCCCGGGATACCATGGTTCACCTGCCAAATCGGTTTTTGTCAGCTTTGCATAAAACCTTGCCGCCTCACCAATCTGTGTTGCCTGTATATGATCCGGGTGGGCATCTTCCCAATAAGGCAGAAACATGATGTCCGGCCTCACCCTGCGAATAACCCCGGCTACTATATTTCTCGATTCTGTATTGTCAAAAAGATAACGGTTTGGCAGTCCCAGAGTTGTTCTGTCTGTTACGCCAAGTAAGGCAGTTGCCTCTTTACATTCTTCATTCCTTATTTCCGGAGTACCATGTGGCGTGGGTTCCCCGTTTGTAAGGTCTAGAATATGAACTTCATGGCCAAGTTTCAGAAATTTTATTATACTGCCCCCCATCCCCCCTTCAACGTCATCAGGATGTGGGCCTATAGCGAGAACTTTCATTTTCTTATCTGACATTCTTTTATTACCTTAAAGTTTGAAGTAAGCTAAAGTAGCGGAAAAATGTTTTTAAAACTTTAGGCATTTCAGGCACTTTAAACATGGAACTTTTATGTTAGATATTAAAATAGGTTTGCTTGCCTGAGATTGTGGCATCACTCAGTACATTCTTTTCATTTAAAATTTTTACGGCTTTTTCGGTAAGAGATTTACTGTTTGTGTAAAAACCAATATATCTTTCGTGATGCTCCCGGGAAGGTACTTCCTGTGCTATCAGCGTAATATGGATATTATGATTTTTAATTATCGATATCCAATTCTCGCGAATTATGTCCGAATTCTTTGTCAGAATGTGAACGTTGTCAGCGACCTTTTCAATAGGTGAGTCTGCAATGCCTATAATGAATATTTGATCAGCATAGCCCGCTAATTTCGCATACCTTTCACTGTGTTCCTTAAATCTACTTAGTTCCTGAAACCCGGAATATAATGTACACCGTTTTTTATGTATCTTCAAAGAATCCTCGATAACCTTGCTCATCATAAACAGTGTTTTCTTTGATGTCGTAAAATGATATTCACCATCAAGCGAATCTGTATGGAGGTCCTCAAAAAGCAGACTTGGGTCGTGAGATTCTGTTAATGCCCTCACTTCTACAATCAAATCGTGAAAGATGTTGTTTTTGTTTAACATAGATAAATCAACTACCGAAAGAAGGTAATTTATTCAACCTCAAACTTTCCCTGTTTATGTTTATACTTAGAATTGTCAAGGTCTGTAATCCTTTCCATGTATTCCTGTAATGGCACTTTATTATGCCAGTATCCTGTAACTCGTGCCGTATTCATGAAGACTACGAATAAACCCACAACTAAACCTGCATATACAGCATAATGTATCTTCTTGCCATATCCCAGAATCTTCATATCAAGAGTATCGTCTACCGGGCACGAATCAACGCAATCGTAACATCCCAGACATTCTTCACTATACACGACACTCTTTTTCTCCACTTCAATATATACTGGACAGGCAATAGTACATTTACTGCAATCAATACACGTTTCCTTGTTTCTAACTATTCTAAATACACTGGCCCAGCCTAAAATGCCAACCAAGGCACCGTATGGACAAAAATATCTACACCAGTAATTCTTGTTGAAAATGGAGAAAACAAACATAACTGACAAGACAATTATTGCCAGTATGGAAAGATTAAGGAAAAATTTCATCATCATTACATCCGCAACCTTCATATATGGAGCTTTGGCAAAAATCAATCCAATCTGTTCAGCCGGCATCTTGATCACGATATTAACGGCAAAAAAAGCCAGGAGAATATATTTCCATGCCCGGGCAATTGAATCCTCCACACGAGCCGGCCATATCTTCCTGGGAAGAGCAAAGGGTATTATTAGAGATATACCCACACCAGAAATCATAACTATAAAAAGAGAGAAAGATCTGTGATATAGCAATATAAAAGAACCCATATCTATAATTTCAAGGAGCATCAAGGCTACTATAGGGATTGCTATCATGCTGAGACCACATGTAAGTTTTACCGGAAACGCCGCTACCCAGTATTTAACTCCTTTATTGAATTTAGATGTTATCCAATCTCCAAATCTCCATGCCCATTCCGATATTGTACCAACGGGGCATATCCAGCTACAAAAGCCCCTTTGAAAGAGAATTGATGTCACCAATATAGAGGCAAATATAATAAAGCCTGCCGGATGTAAAGGATCTACATTCCCCGTGCCCAGAAAATACTTAAGCCCCATAAAGGCTCCTATAGGCAAAAATGCCTCTACTCCTGGCGGCCTTGTCACAAAAACAGTAGCACCGCCGGTTTCACAATATCGCACAAACAAATAGAACATCCACCCTACGTATATTGTTAAAATAAAAAAAGAAATCTGGGATATCCATCTGAATCTAAGTGAAGTCATCCATGATGACGACTTACGTTTCTTCTTAGACACCTTTGATGCATCAGATTTCTGTATTGAATCTTCATGTTGTGAAGCCAAGTCATTCCTCCATTCTAATGATAAGCACGTAATCCATTAAAGTGCTTACCAATGCAATACTTTCCTGTTTTTACTATATAATTCACCTGTTTCAGGCTTAAAATATATCATAAAGCGTCATAAGGAAGTGTCAAGTATTTTGTTCAATTCACATTTTCACTCAATCAATCACTAGTTGGTAAGAAACAAAGAACATCTTTGTTCGGTTGTGCTTATGCTTAATATTATAACTTGAGTTTACATAAATAACTGTTAGAATGAGTTTGTTAAAAATCGATATTGTTAATTACATACAGCCTTTAAATGACAAATAGACGTAAAACAAGAACTGTCATGGTTGGTTCAGTAGAGGTTGGTGGTAATGCACCAATCTCTATTCAATCAATGACAAATACCCATACAGATGACATCGAGACAACAGTAAAGCAGATTCACGAGCTGGAGGCACTCAAATGCAATATTATCCGGGTCGCCGTTCCTGATGTTAAAACAGTCAAATGCCTCGGTGAAATCAAAAAGAAGATAAACATACCACTGGTAGCAGACATACATTTTGGACATAATCTAGCCATAGAAGCCATCAAACAAGGTGTAGACAAAATCCGTATTAATCCCGGCAATATGAAAAAGAAAGATAAGCTGGAGGAAATTGTACATCTTGCAAAGGACAAAGGTATCCCCATTCGAATAGGAGTTAATTCCGGTTCTATCAGAAGTAATAATGGACATGAAGAAGACCTTGTAAAATTAATGGTTAAAACAACATTAAAGTATTGTGAGCATTTCGAGTCATTGGGCTTTAAAGATATAGTTGTCTCATTGAAGGCATCGGATGTACAGAAGACAATGGGTGCATACAGGTCTATAGCGAAACAGTGTGACTACCCCCTGCACCTTGGTATTACGGCTGCAGGCGCACCGGATGATGCAATAATAAAATCCGCAATCGGTATTGGAGGTATGCTTTCAGAAGGAATTGGGGATACCCTGAGAGTCTCTTTTACAGGCCCTCCTCATCAGGAAGTAAAGGCAGGTTATAAGATCCTTGAAGCACTTGGACTATCAAAAAGAACAGATGCCGAGATAATATCGTGTCCGACTTGCGGACGTTGCGAAATAGATCTCCTGAATATTGTTAATGAAGTAAAGAAAAGGCTCCCTTCTCGGAAAAAATCTGTACAGATTGCCGTTATGGGATGTATTGTTAACGGCCCCGGAGAGGCAATGGAAGCCGATATAGGGATTGCCGGTGGAAAAGGTGTTGGCTTTTTATTTAAAAAAGGCGAAAAAATAAGAAAGATTCCAGAAAGTGAAATGGTTTCTACATTGCTGGAAGAAATTGAAACGATATAAATATGAAGAATGTAGTCATTCTCGGATCAACCGGTTCAATTGGTAAAAGCGCTCTGGACGTTATAAGAAACCTGCGGCATAAATATAAAGTTTCGGCTTTATCAGCAAATTCACAATGGGAGCTTCTGGCAAAACAGGTTAATGAGTTTAAGCCTGAAAGTGTTTCCCTTGCGGATGAAAGATGGATTGATTCACTTAAAAAAAATCTTTCAGGGAATTCGGTACAAATCCTTACAGGTGCAGACAGCGTAAGAGAAATGGTTTCAAAGGACGATGTAGATATAGTTATTTCGGCGATAGTTGGTGGCGCAGGACTCCCTGCAGCAGTTGAGGTCGTCAAGAACGGAAAAACACTCGCCCTGGCAAACAAGGAAGCATTAGTCATGGCGGGAGGGTTGATTGTTTCAATGGCGAAGGAAAATGGCGCAAGCATTATTCCCGTCGATAGTGAACATAGTGCAATACTACAGGCATTAAGAGCAGGACACCGTGATGAGCTAAAAAAGATTATAATTACGGCCTCCGGAGGTCCGTTTTATAATCTTCCAAAGGAGAAACTGTCAGAAGTAACAAAAGAAGAAGCTCTCAATCACCCAACATGGAAAATGGGACAAAAAATAACTATAGACTCTGCAACAATGATGAATAAAGCGCTTGAAGTAATTGAAGCAAAATGGCTTTTTGGCCTGAACTCAACTCAGATTGAGGTGATCATACATCCGGAGTCAATAGTCCATTCGCTTGTAGAGTTCTGTGACGGCTCTGTCATTGCTCAAATGGGATTACCAGATATGAAGGTGCCTATCCAATTTGCACTGACGTACCCTCACAGAGAAAATGGTAATGTTGAATCTCTTGACCTGGCAAAGCTGGGCAGTCTTAACTTTAGAAAACCTGATATGGACAAATTCCCGGCTTTAAGATTAGGATATGATGTGGTTGAAAAAGGAGGTACTATGGGAGCTACACTTAACGCAGCAAATGAGGTAGCTGTCCAAGCTTTTCTAGACAGAAAAATTAAATTTACAGATATCACTAATACAGTGGAACACGTTATGAAAGAGCACAATTTTATAAAGGATCCCACTTTGCAGGATATCATGGATGCGGACGAATACGCACGTAAGGAGACTAATAAATGCCTTTCATAGGAATGTCATCTAATATTATTCTAGTAATAATTGGTATCGGATTACTTATTTTTGTTCATGAGCTTGGACACTTTTTAGTGGCCAAGAAGATTGGTGTAAGAGTACACGCATTCTCACTTGGATTTGGCCCTGCAATCTTCAGAAAGCAAATAGGTGAAACAGATTATAGGGTTTCACTCATTCCATTGGGCGGTTACGTAAAGCTCGCAGGAGAACAAAGAGATGAATCGAATAAGGGTGAAGAGTGGGAATTTATGTCTAAAAAGCCATGGCAGCGTGCTGCAGTACTCATAGCAGGTGTCGCTTGTAATACACTCTTAGCGTTCGTTGCTTTTATTATTGCTTTCAGGGTAGGAGTCCCATTCATTACTGCAGAAATAGGACGTACAATGCCGGGAAGTCCTGCCTGGGAAGCAGGCATAAGGCCGGGCGACAAAATTGTCAAGATCGGCAACGTCTCTGATCCGGACTTTGAAGATGTCTTCATTTCCGTAGCACTTAGTGGTTCCCCTGAAGGCATTAACATGGAGATCGAAAGAGACTATGAGACATTCGACGTAAATGTTGTGCCAAGATATGACCCTTCAGTTGGTATCCAACGCATAGGAATCGCACCGGCAACCACTCTGGAGGTACACAAGATTTTTGCCATTAAGAACTCAGATGCACCTGCACAAAGATCAGACTTGCACGTTAATGATAAAATATTGGAGGTAAACGGTAAAAAAATCATTACAGAAAATGATTTTAGAGAAATAGAACTGGCAAATCCCGGCAAAGAGCTCACCCTTACAGTATTACGCGATGACAGGAAAATCGATGTAAAGGTTACACCATCTGTTGTTACTCGATGGATGATAGGGCTTTCATGTGCTACAACGAAGTTTGACGGCGTAAAAAAGAATAGCCTGGCACATTCCCTGGGACTGCAAAAAGGGGATGAGATAGTTAAGGTAAATTCACAGGACGTTCATGGCTTTACTGAGTTAATAAATACAATAAAAGATTCAGCGAATGGAATAGTCACATTACAGGTTTTAAGAGGTAATAGCACAAAATATATAAAATTAACAAAATACGGGAAAGAAACAGTCAAGGAATTCTCAGAAGGTATCTTCCCTCACTACGGATTGATTGTAGATTCAACGGTCGAAGATTTCCCTGCTAAGAAAATTGGTATAAAACCCGGTGATACAATCACATCAATAGACGGTGAGAATGTTACAGAATGGAATCAACTCTTAACATTAGTTACAGCCAGCAAGGGCAAAGGATTCGAAATTTCATGGATACATAATTATGAAACGTTCACCAAGACAATCATACCCAAGAAGAATGAAAAGAATGCACAAGGTTCGATGGGAATTAAGTTCAAAGAAAAAAAGATAATACGGAAATATGGCTTAGCCAAATCATGTGTTGTAGGTACGCATAAAACGGTTGTGAATATCAAAAGGATTTATATGACCATACAGGGGTTTGTTTCTAAAAAATTATCAACAAAGGCCTTAGGAGGTCCAGTCCTCATAGCTCAAGCTTCCTATGAATCTGCCAAATCCGGGATTGGTAAGCTCATGTATTTCATGGCTATCATCAGTATTAACCTGGCAGTGATAAACATATTACCAGTCCCTGTGCTGGATGGCGGACATCTTCTGTTTCTTGGCATTGAAAAGATCAAGGGTTCTCCCATAAGTGAGAAAACAATGGCAATTGCAAACTACATCGGTTTTGCATTAATAATCTCCCTTATGATCTATGCTACCAAGAATGACATTATGCGGTTGTTTCATGTTTAACAAGTTGCTCAGCTTCAATATTCATTTTCTTCAATCTTTTTTCTAATAGTATGCGATATTCTTTAAATTTCGCTTTATCAAGCTTTGGTGGTATATTTATTGGGTCACCATAAATAAGAGCAGCTTTTGAGAAAGGCTTTGGAATACGAAATTTATCCCAACTTGGCAATTCCCAGTAGCTTGTTAGTCCCAGTGAAACTGGAATTATTGGCAGCCCTGTTTTCTGTCCCAGGAAGATTATCCCTGGTTGGACTACAAACCGAGGCCCTCTCGGGCCATCCGGAGTAATCGCCAAAGTTGCTCTATCGTTAGGGTTCTTTATCAATTTTAGCAAAGCCTTTGTGCCTCCCCGGGTCGAAGAGCCTCTGATTGTCGAAAAACCAAAACGTTCAATTACCTGAGCTATATATTCACCATCCCTATGTTGACTGATTAATACCTTTATACCTAGGTTTCTTGCAGTATATACCGGTACAAGGATAAACGAGTGCCAATATGCATATATCACATCTTCGCCTTGACGAATAAGCCTTTCAGGGTATTTGTTAGGCCTGTCAACAATTTTAATGGTGCTGATCAACAACTTGATAACAATTGGACTCAGCATTACAATTAAAGATGTTCTTATTCTTTGTAGACTTGATTTTAAAAACATTTCTTACTTTCGCAGATACCTATGGATATACACCGATTACAAGAAGCTTGTCCTTTTTTCATTTTTGTCTCCTCAACAAAGATTCGACCCAAGAAGTTATTTCCTTTGATTTCTGAACACAATCCATGATATAAAGACAACATGATATAGTGCAAGGATAATTACTGCGCTATATGTAACTTCTCAAAAAGCTGAGGTATTTAATTGAATATGTTTTTCAGTTATTCCACTTAATAAAGGAGGAAAGGACTGTTTACCTCAACTTTTCGAGAAGCATTTATTATATCGCCTTTTATCTTTTATAGTCAACGATATTTTGATAAAGTCGATAGTTATGTAGTTAGTTTGGAGTATAGGAATCAGAAGCCAACTCCGGCCTGCCCGATATACGTGTTTGCAACAGAGGATGCACTTGTTAGTTGAATCCAGGAATTAATAAAATTATCAAGACCACCCCCAGACTTGAGGTAAAATCCATTTATGACTATTAATAGAAAAGTTTCAAAACCTTTGCACATCAATTTTATACTACCTTATAATCCACATAGTTTTCTCGGGCAAGTATCATCCAGCGGCAAAGCCAGTATTCCTCGCCTTTCCCTTTCCACTCTTGCAGCGCTTACGCCGCAAGAACATATAGCATCAATTACCGACTGCCGCAACATGACGATCGACTACAATAAACCGATAGATATTGCTGCCATTACGGCGCTTACGCAAGAAGCGAACAAGGCGTACGAGATAGCGGACAAGTACAGGGCAAAGGGCGTGACGGTGGTGATCGGTGGAGTACACGCTTCCATGTTACCGGACGAAGCGCTACTTCACGCGGATGTTGTGATAATCGGAGAGGCAGAGAGGAGTTGGCCAAAGTTTTTACTGGATTATCAGGAAGAAAACTACAAACGCGTTTATGATGAGAAGGAGAGGTTTCCGCTGGTTGACATGGCAATCCCAAGACGCGACCTTTACGACAAAAACAAGTTTTCAACTTTTTACACTCTGCAGGCAACGCGCGGCTGTCCATTCGACTGCCACTACTGTGGCGTCACATCCTTTTTTGGTAAAAGTTTCAGGTGCAGGCCGGTAGACGAGGTTATAAAAGAAATTGTGGAGATGAAAACGAAAAGGATTTTCTTTGTAGACGATAATATTGTAGGTAACAGAAAATACGCGAAAGAGTTGATGAGAGCGCTTATCCCCTTGCACCTCACCTGGTCTGGCCAGGTAAGCTTGAATATTGCGGATGACAACGAACTTCTGGAACTCTTCACAAGAAGTGGTGGTGACTTTGCATTCATTGGCATCGAGAGCATAAGCAGTGCCGGACTAGCGGATGCCAACAAATCGTGGAATGACAACCATGGATATACAAAAAAAATTACAGAGGTACGAAAGGCCGGGATAAACATACTCGGCAGCTTTGTATTCGGGTTCGATTCAGATACACCGGAAATTTTTAGACATACGCTTGAGTTCGTCAAAGACCATAAAATCGATTCGTGCCAATACAACGTCCTTACGCCGTTGCCCGGTACCATTATGTTTAAAAAGATGAAAAATGAAGGCCGAATACTGGACTTCGACTGGTCAAAATATCACACTGGGACGGTGGTTATTCAGCCTGCAAATATGAGTAGGAAGGAACTCCAGGACGGCTACTACTGGATATACAAGGAGACCTACTCGAGGAAAAACATTCTAAGAAGACTAATGAATACCCATGGCAGATTTGCCTCAAAAATTGCATCAAACTACTGCATGAGGCGTAAGGTGTTAAAATTCCACAAACCCGCTCCAGTTTTCTGAAACGGTCATAAAATACTTTTTCGATGGCGGTTTTATAAGAAACGCTATAATTTAGTATATTGAAGCCTGTAAATTTTTATAAAATACAAATAACAAAGATCTTAATGCTCTCTTTGTCTTGTTTGCTTTTGCTATTTGATATTTGGTTGTGATGGCCACAATTCTCATCATTGATAATCTTTCTTCCAGTTCTAAAATATCATCCATATTAATATATATGGGTACACGCTTGACTCAAGTTACGCTAGCATGTAGTGCATATGGCTTACCATTACCTTTATCCCTAGATTTCTTGCAGCATATGCAGGCACAAGCATAAATGCGTGCCAATACGCAAATATTATATTTTCACCTTGACGTATAAGCCTTTCAGGATAGTTATCCGGTCTTTCAATAATTCTAATGGTACTAATTAAAAGCCTGATAATAAGTGAACCAAGTATTCCTGCAAGAAAAAACTTTAATTTCTTTTTAAAAACCATTTTTGCTCTCACATGTACACATAGACAAGTCCATGGAACTCTGCCAATAATTAGAATGCTAATAAAACCAGAGATATTTCCGAAATATTTATGATTACTCAGATTTTATTTATGAAAACTTGTCTTAATATCTTTGGAGTCTGTGAAATGTACTTCTGATTGCGATTTTTGATATAAACGCGGTGACATGACATACTGTTGACAGGAAATGCTTTCCTATAACAATTGACAAATATCTTACAGCTTTATTCGTCTTGTTCACTTTTGATATTCTGTATTTTGTTGTAATTGCAGCCACCTTGTTAACCGGTAATTTATCCAAAAGTTTTAGAATGTCATCCAGATAAATAGAGATGCATCTGTAACCCTTCGCATTATTACTATCTGTTATTGATAGCTTAGTTAAACTCCCGTTCATCGTAAACTTAAAATCGACACTATTACCTTTTGAATGAATGAATCTAAATATGATTTTCTTGCTAAGATGCCTAAGTATACTTGAAGCTTGACAGTTTACATCGTTTATGTTCTTTGCAACGACGGTGCGTAAATATTCAAACATATAATCCTTCAAATCAATAGAACTATTTCTATCATCAGTTTCTTCGATAAGAGCAACGAATATTAAGCGGAATATCGTATTTTGAATTATACGGGAGATAGTAAGATTGCGAGAAGAAGTATCTAGACCATAAAAATCTCCATAGCAATATACGAGCATCTTCTTGAGTGTCCTCAGGTCTATATTATTGGGTTCTACCACAGTTCCAAAATTGTTATACATATTCCAGTTATAACTGTTGATAGCGTTTTCCTTCTTATATTCATCGTAGATACGTGTCCCTGGATATGGGGTCATTACCATAAATATAGAATGCTTTACACCTAGCTTTCTGGCATACTCGGGATACATCTTGATATCTTCTATTGTTTCATTCAAGTGGCCGATTATAAAATATCCTTGTACTCTTATTCTATAGTCTTTCAATATCTCAATGGCTTTTTCGCAAGTTTGAGGAGTTGTCGCTTTACCGATTTTTTTTAGCGTTTCCATGTTTGGACTTTCAATCCCGAGGCTTATATGCCGGAGTCCAACGTCATGCAGTTTTTGCATTATTCGTTCGGCCTTTACTATGTCCGTAGATCTGCTTTCCGTCCATATCTTGAAATTAGTTAAATTGTTCTCAAGCATCAAATCGACAATCTTCTCCATTCTATCCACGTCTGTTAATACATTTGCATCCCATATCTTCAGTATCTTGCGTTTTTTGGTAGAATGCAGCATCTTCATTTCTTCAATAACGTTTTCAGGACTTCTACACCGCCACCTCTTATTTACCATCTCATTTGAACAGAAAGAACATTTTATTCTACAACCCCTTGACGTATATATTGTATCAATCGCATAATCATCCCCTCTGTTTCCATATCGTTCTGGCCTTATTTCGCGCATGGGATGAGGCACAGCATCAAGGTCTACAATAACGGCTCTATCCGGATTGTGGACAATATTGCCGTTATCTTTGAAGGACAAGCCCAAGACACCTTCTGAGGGGCCATCATTCACAAGCTCCTTAAAAGTAAGTTCTCCCTCTCCCCTTATTACGGCATCAACATAAGGAGACTTAAGTACCTCTTCTGTTAGCGCTGTGGGATGGTATCCACCAAAAACCACGAATAAATTATGCCTTTTGGCAACCTTTGCGTATTCTAATGCATTAATATAAGCTCCTGTCATAGCGGAAATACCAATCATATCGGCCGTATGAGTTTTCAAGTATCTTTCAAAGTCACGTAAAGGATCTATTTCGTTTATGTTTACGGGAATCGTTATTGAATCAACATCGTTCTTTACCATTCCCGCCAGATAGCATATTTCAGTGAGATCTGAAAGTACCAATGCATATGGTATTTCCGATTTTTGTGGCGATTTCAATAAACAAACGTTTTTAAAATAACTCATCTTATTTTAAAGAATTAAGTACAGAACAATAATTATCTCAGTCGTATCTTAAATATGACACTAAATGCCTGACACTAATGTAAGCATATTAATATATTTATTGATACTTAATAAAATTGCTAAATATCGCTTTCAGTTAAGTGTATAATTACCTCGCCTTTGGGTAGGCAACACTATTTAACCACTAAGGTGATCGATTAATTATATAATGATTTGAACCAAACACAATGAAAAATATCATGCATCATGTAGACTGTTATTCTGATAAAGAAATACATTAACGCAATTATACAAGTAATCTGTAAAAGTTCCTTTTGAAAAAACATGGAAGGATATCAGGATGTTTGATCTCGTCGTTACTAATAGCCAGTCGTGGTCATGAACCAGAGATGTCCTTTCAACCACGAGATACACCGGACAGTTATATCAACACGTATGGGTGAAGCTGTGCTGTGGCAATAAATCAGGAAGGCTTCATGGCAGGTTCTGCACCGCTTTTCTTCTCCTTCTTATCGACTTCTTCAGCCAGAAAGGAGGCTAACTGAAGTTTAATCTGTTCCTTGACAATGCGTCGATACTCCAGAAAGTGTTCTATCTGAGCGCAAACGTTCAGGTAGCTTGCCACCCCTCCCGGGTTATGCCGGTACATTTGCCAGAGGTAACGCCAGAATGCAACACGGGTTTTTCTCACCACTCCCTGCAGGATTAAGATGAGGACAAAAGCCCTGAACTCACGCCATCCCATCTTTTTCTTCGAGAGCCGCTTCTTCCTGGGTTTCTTGTGGCACGGCGCTTCACCAAGAATCCGGTAATGCCGATATGCCCGGTCCAGAAAACTCTGAGGTTCGTACACTTTCCAGAAGCCATCGATGTATTCCCGGGCAATATCTTCTATCGGACGCGTGGGAATGAAGTTCATCAGAGTGGTTTGATTCCCGGTCACAGGACTATCCCTCAAACGTCCTTCGTCTTTCAGCCTATGCCACAACGCCGTGCCCGGAAGAGCCTGCAACATGCTAAAAAAGGCCGTGGGTATAGCGGCTTCATCCACGAACCGGACAATACGTTCCCCTGCCCCCGACTTCTCAGCATCGAAGCCGATAATGAAGCCAGCCATCACCCGCAACCCGTTGGCAGTGATCTTGCGCACGGACTCGGTCATAGAGGAGCGAAGGTTCTGCTGCTTGTTAGATCCTGCCAGACAGGCCTCGTCCGGGGTTTCTATACCAAGAAAAACCGCCCCGAAATTGCAGGCCGTCATCAAGTTCATCAGTTCCTTGTCCTCTGCCAGATCCAGCGACGCCTCCGTGCCGAAAGTGAAAGGAAATCCGTGCGATTCCATCCATGGCTCAAGTTCATACAGCATCTTCTTCGCGTTGCGCTTATTTCCAATGAAATTGTCATCAACCACGAAGACGCTGCGGCGCCATCCCAGCTCATAGAGGCGTTCCAATTCGATGATCATTTGTTGCGGGGTTTTCGTGCGTGGCTTGCGCCCATAGAGGATGATGATATCACAGAACTCACAGCGGTAAGGACAACCCCTGGAGAATTGCACGGACACTTCCGAATAAGCGTCCATATCCAGCAGATCGAAGCGTGGAACCGGTGTCTGCGTGATGTCTGGCTTCTCAGTTGACCGGAAGGTCCCCGTAGAATCTCCGTTTTCCACTGCCTCCACGAACATAGGCAAAGTGTACTCCCCCTCATCCAACACCAAATAGTTGGCGCCCGCCGCCTCTACTTCATACGAAAATGAGGTAGCGTAAGGGCCGCCCACCGCCACCGGTTTTTGTCTTCGTCTTGCTTCGTGAATGAGAACTAGGATGTCCTGCCTCTGGACAAGCATTCCTGAAATAAGAATTACCTCAGCCCAGTCCCAGTCTACATCCGAAACCTGTTCGATGTTTCGGTCGATCAGCCTGAACTCCCAATCCTGAGGTAGTATAGCTGCTACCGTCACCAATCCGAGTGGCGGCAAAACAGCCTTTTGACCGGCCAGCCTCAGAACCTTTTCAAAAGACCAGAAGCTCTTCGGAAAAAGCGGATATATCAACAATGTACGCATATGTAAAATACCTAGTCATCTAAACACATTAGGCTTAGATGAGTTATAACGTTTATATATCTTTGGTTTATGTGAGGGAATATTATAAAGGACTGAACCAAAATACAAGAAGAAATATCATGTATCATGTAAATCGCATAATGAGTTAATTGACAAAAGGAGTACGCATCTTTTGCATGCAATATCATCACTTTCACAAAAGTCCTTAAATATTTGCAAAAGCCCCTGCTGACGTCTTGCCGTATTTACCACGTTTTTTTTCTGTGTGTTTTTGCCCAGTATTCTGTAGTTCATAAACCTCGTAATATTATTAGGTGCTAATCTTGGATGCAGCTTATAAGCTTTAAACAACCTTTCCTCTAATACCGAATCATTCATTTTTCGTGCGTATACCAGTAATACCGGAATAATTATGTTAATAAATATGACGGAAGCCCGTTCCTTGCCAATCAACCTTCCCCTATTCTTCAGCCTTCTCCCTCCAAATATATAGTAATAGGACCAGTATTCATCATATAGCTCTAAAAAGATAGACTCTGTATTTCTGATTATGGCTTTTATTTGATCTGCGCCACTCATATTACCGTCTATCTTCTCAAAAGACTTTAATATTACTCTGAATATCCCTGTTTCAAAATTTTCTGCCAGGAGACGGCTGATTGCGGCAATCCTCCTTGTCGGATAGTTACCAGGCCGGGAATACTTAAAACTCCATAACCCTCCGTCCATTGGTTTGTTTTCAATGTCATTTTTGATTACTGACCATATCTGTTCAACTTCTTTAATATATTCAAGAGAATGCTTATCATTAGTGTTCGTATATCTGGATATCTGACTCGGCAGGAGTCCTGACATACCAAATAATAGTGCCTGTGCCTTCCTGCTTCTTTCCTGTATGGATACATCACATGGTATTAAGCTTTTTATGTCATTTATTGAAACAATATTCCCCAAATGTTTGAACTGTTCTTTATTATTTTTATAACCAAGTGATTCCA
>Ga0255058_10000896_pt1 | contig 17105 bp, 14 predicted proteins | sample Cases_109_9_MG_FD_188637 | JGI IMG/M metagenome (GOLD analysis project Ga0255058, IMG submission 188637) | Seawater microbial communities from Amundsen Gulf, Northwest Territories, Canada - Cases_109_9 | ecosystem: Environmental > Aquatic > Marine > Gulf | place: Canada: Northwest Territories... | reverse complement strand
TTGGAACCGAATTCTCGCGCTTTGAGCGTCTGGCGCTAACGGCGGGGTTCGAAGGCAGTCCGACGAAGATTGTCGCGCTGACGAAGGGGCTCATTGAGAGCGGCATTCCCGAGGAAAAGGCGGACAATATAGAGGCCAACTCCAAGCAGCGCATCGAAAGCCTGATGCAATCGTGCGGACTTGCGGAATGACCGGCTCTGGGGGCGGTCCCGGCAAAACGCTCCCGGCGACGTGCTGCGTGGCTGGTGGTGGACCGGCCGGCGTGATGCTGGGTCTCTTGCTGGCGCGTGCCGGCGTCGATGTGGTGGTGCTGGAGAAGCACGCCGATTTCCTGCGCGATTTCCGCGGTGACACGATCCATCCCTCGACCTTGGCGGTGATGGAGGAGCTCGGCCTGCTGGATGAGCTGTTAAAACGTCCCCACAACGACGTTAGGCGCTTGCAGGTTATGGTCGGCGAAACGTCGCTGACAGTGGCCAACTTCTCCTTCTTGCCACAGCATCGCGCGTTCATCGCCATGATGCCGCAATGGCACTTCCTCGACTTTCTTGCCGAGCATGCGCGCCGCTATCGGAATTTTCATCTCTTCATGCAGGCGGACGTGACCGATCTCATCGAAGAGGGAGGGCGCGTGGCCGGCGTTCGCGCCACTACCCCGGACGGTTCGCTTGAAGTGAAGGCAGATCTTGTCGTTGGTGCCGACGGACGTCATTCGACAGTGCGCGAAAAAGCAGGTCTTGAGATTGAGGACATCGGCGCGCCCATCGACGTGTTCTGGATGCGCATTTCGCGGGTGCCGGGCGACCCCGGATCGGGCGGGCGCATCGATGCAGGCAGCTTCTTTGCGATGCTGGACCGCGGTGATTATTGGCAGCTTGCCTATGTCATTCCTAAGGGCGAATCTGAGCCTATCCGTGCGGCGGGCTTGCCGGCTTTTCGCCAGATCGTTGCTAAGGCCTTGCCGTTTCTGGCCGAGCGCGTTGGCGAGCTCAAGACGTGGGACGACGTTAAGCTGCTCACAGTGAGTATTGACCGGTTGCGCAAGTGGTACCGGCCGGGTCTGCTTTGTATTGGCGATGCGGCCCATGCGATGTCGCCCATCGGCGGGGTGGGCATAAATCTCGCGGTTCAGGACGCGGTGGCCACGGCGAACCTGCTATGGAAGCCATTGAAAGAAGGGGCCGTCACAGAGGGCGACCTTGCGCGCGTGCAAAAGCGGCGCGAGTTCCCCATGCGCGTGACGCAGCGTTTCCAAGTGCTGGCGCAAAAGCGCATCATTCAACCGGTGCTTTCCAGTACGGCGCCAACATTGTCGCCGCCGTGGGCACTGAGGCTCATGAACAAGATACCTTTGCTTCAGCAAATTCCTGCGCGGTTCATTGGTATTGGCGTGCGCCCTGAGCACGTGCAATCGCCCGCCGCGGCCTCTCAAGCAGCGCGGGCCTGAGTAAGTCTCTGAAGGGTGATAACGCCTCAAGGTCCGTGGTCGGTAAGGGCTACGAATTCTGGATCCTCTTGAGCCCGGCGCTCAAAGCTCAAAAAGTCGTAGTAGCCGCAACGGCCGCCGCCCGGAAAGGACCGGCAAACGCTCGGTCGGGCCTCGTAGATTGTGCATCGGCGCTTATTCGTGTCGAAGAAGCGACAGATCCGGCCAAAAATCGGATCCTTCTTGCGGCGCATCGCATACTTTCGCCCGTTCTCTTCCTTGGTAAAGGCGCGCCGAGCGTCCTCCAAGGATAGACCATGATGCTTAGCGAGTCGCTCCACATCGCGCTTATCTAGCGCGATCAGAGGGTAGGAGCAGCAGTAGCCAGGGCATTTGCTGCAATTATATTGAGAAGCGCTCACGCGAGTTGGTCTCCAATAGTTGAATGGACGACTGAATTACGTTGCGACGCGAAATCAAATGAGCCACTTGCTTGACTCATGCAATGGTCCAAGAGGAAAGAGCAAGGGGCCTTGTGGCGACATAGCGTGCTTGGGGATAGGCAATGTCACAATTTCTCCGCTAAGGTCTGGCGCAGTTCGTAAGTTTTGTTGGAGGGGGCGTACCTGAATGGTGGATTCGACACAAGTTGCACCGGAGTCGGAGACGCCGGTCAATCCATATAGCCTGCTCGAGGCCGTGAACCGATCGAGCGATAAAGCGCAAGGCGCTTGGCTCATCTTCCTAGCCGTTATGACCTATGTCGCGGTTGCGGTTGCCGGTGTGACGCATGAGGCGCTGCTGTTGGATACGCCCGTGCAGCTGCCAATCCTCCAGGTCAACATTCAGCTCAAACAGTTTTTCCAGTTTGCGCCCATCATACTCGTGCTGTTCCATCTTGGAGTCTTAGCGCAGCTGGTCCTGTTGGCGAGGAAAACGCTCGAATTCGATCACGCCATTCAGCTTCTGGAGGCGACCAAGAGGCGTACGCATCCCCTGCGTCTGGAGCTGCACAACTTCTTCTTTGTTCAGGCAATCGCCGGCCCTCAGCGCAGCCGGATCATGAGCACCTTTCTGCACTTGATGACATGGCTCACGGTCGTGGTCATCCCAGTGATTCTGCTGCTCTATATCCAGGTCGTGTTCTTGCCCTATCATGATGTGGTGACAACCTGGATCAATCGCGTTTCCCTCGTTTTCGACATCAGCTTGCTGATCCTGATCGGCGTCTTCTTGATGCGGCCGGAGACTTCTTTCTTCCAGGCCTTCTGGCGCGCGACGGCGAACCATCCATTGAGCACGTTCATCACCACGTTGGTGTTGATTATGGTGGCCTACTTGTCGTTTTTCGCGGCGACAGTGCCGGGCGAGGCGCTCGACAAGGCGAGCCGGGAACTGCTGGCCTGGGCAGGTGACGAGAAGGGCGCGCGGGCGGATACCGGTTTCGCGCTACCCTTTCTTGCAGCGTCCGCTGATGAGAGCTTGTTCGGTGTTTTCCCCCGCAACCTAGTTGTCGCCGATGCTGACCTCGTTGATGAGTCCGATGTCAACGAAGACGAGAAGACGCTGAAGCTTCGCGGCCGCGATCTTCGTCGCGCCAAGCTCGACCGATCCGATTTGCAGGGCGCGGATTTGACAGGTGCGCGTCTCGATGGGGCAAGCCTCGTCGGCACAAACCTAAGGAACGCGTGGTTGACCTGCGCCGAGATCGACCTGCTGGTCGATACGCTGGAAGACAAGATAGACCGCATCGCCGCCAGATGTGCCTCTGCGCGCAATGCCAACTTCAAGGGCGCGAATTTAGACGGGGCCCACATGTCGGGGATCGATATGCAGGGCGCAAAGATTGAAGAGGCGCGACTGGAGGGAGCCGACCTTTCCAATTCCTCCCTCGTCGACACGGACTTTACCGGAGCTCACCTTGACAAGGCAGATCTGTCGGGCAGTGCAGGGCAGGGCACCAATTTCCTCGGTGCCGAATTGCGTGGCGCGAATCTAAGCGGCGCCAAATTGCAAGCTGCAGACTTCTCAGGTGCGGCGATGCAAGGTGCCGTGCTTAACTTCGCGCATCTGCAGGGGACCCGGTTGCGAAATGCGAACCTGGCTGCGGCGAGCTTGCGGCGGGCCAAACTCCATGGCGCCGACATGAAGGAGATGTCGATGGCCGGCGCAGACCTGCGCGGTGTTGGCATCTGGAACACGGTGCCGCCCGCGTGGGAGGCGAGCGGTCTGACCGATCTGTCCGAGCTCACGATCGAGCCTTTGGACGATGATGATAAATCGACGCTCAATGACGTGATCGATGAAATCTCCGACGAGGAGGTTCGTGCACGCATGCGCGAGAAGTTGGCAGGTGTGCTTGACGATCGCGAAAGCACGAAGTGGAAGGGCAGCGAACACGAGCTGCGCTGGCAAAGCTGGGTCGGCATGTCGCCACTCCAGCCGGCCGATACCTATCCAGCGGATCTTACCGCCTATTTGACAGGGCTCATGTGCAGCGCGCGTTGGGCGGATGGGTCCGTTGCAACGGGCGTTGCCCGACGCGCAACGGAGCCGCAGTTTCGCGGAGACCTAGTGGCCGTATATGACGTGCTGCGCAGCTCAAACTGCCCGGCCTCCAAGACCACGCCCGCTTCGTTGATGCGACACCTAGCAGATAAGGCAGAACAGGAACGGGGCCGGTAGATTGCGCGGCTTGCGCCTCTCTTAAGGCGGCTCGTGCGATTGGCCCTTGCCAATATCATCACGCTGCCTTAATTGTAGAACATAAGTAGAACATATGACCCCGTTGGGGCCGCAAGCCTATTGTCGCTCACGTGTCTGCCGGAAAGACGTGGACAAGCAAGCCGCTGGCGAAGGCGGGGCAGTTCCGTCGGACTAGGGTGGGCATTGAGTCGACATGAGGTTGCGGCCGTTCTGGTTGAGATGCCGGGGTCACCATGAAGAGCAATACGCGCGGCGTGCCAATCAAGAATTGGAGCGCCCATAGATTGATGGCTAAGGAGTGCAACGCATGGCCGGTTCCGTGAACAAGGTGATCCTTATTGGCAATCTCGGAAGAGATCCCGAGATCCGCCGGACCCAAGATGGCCGCCCCATTGCCAATTTGCGGATTGCGACCAGCGATACATGGCGCGACAAGGCAACGGGCGAGCGGCGCGAGAAGACGGAGTGGCACTCCGTTGTCATCTTCAACGAAAACTTGTGCCGAGTGGTGGAGCAATACCTCAAGAAGGGTTCGAAGATTTTCGTCGAGGGGCAGTTGCAGACCCGCAAGTGGCAGGACCAATCGGGTCACGATCGCTACACGACCGAAGTCGTGCTGCAGGGCTATAGCGGCTCCCTCACCATGCTTGACGGGCGCAATTCGAGTGCTGGCATGCAGGAGAGCGGCCAGGCTGGCTATGGCTCCGACAACGGGGTTAGCGAGGGCGCCAAAGGCGGATCAGCGAAGGGCGGCTTCGACAAGCAGCTCGACGACGAGATTCCGTTTTAGGCACTATACCAATGCGCGCCAGTTACGACAGGCGCGGCTAACTCTGAGACTTTGTCTCTCTTTTCGATTTGCCATTGGCTGCGGTCTTCGCTGCGGCCGGTTTTTTGGCGCGGCGTGTGCTCTTTTTCGCTGGTGCAGCTTTTCTGGATGGTTGCCGGCTTTTCTCAGCTGCGATTGCAGCCTTGTGGTCGGCAACCGACTGCGTTTCGATATAGAGGCGGCGGACCTCCGGGAACTTTTTCATGATCGCGCGTTCGAATTGCGCAGTTAGAGCCTCCACTTCTTCGGCCGGTATGCCATCGGCGGCATCGACGCTCACCACCACCAGCACGTCTTCCGGACCCATATGCATGGTTCGAATTTCGTTGATGGCGCGCAGCGGCCCGGACGGTCCGATCTCACTTTGCAAAATCTCTCGAAGACCGGCCTGCACCTTGGGGCTCGCCGCTTCTCCGATGAGAAGTCCCTTGATCTCGACACTCATGAAGGTGGCAACGGTTGCCAAAATGAGACCGATGAGGATCGAGGCAATCCCGTCAGCTTCCTGAATCCCAAGGAACTGCACTGTCAGCAATCCCACGAAAGCGATCAGCAGGCCCGCGACCGCCGCTACGTCTTCCAACAGAACCGTGAACAGCGCGGCGTCCTTCGACAGGCGCAAAGCCGCAAGCCAGCTCCTGGTGCCACGATGGGATTCAAACTCGGCGGCGGCGCGCCAGGCCGTGTAGCCCTCAAGTGCCATGGCGACAGCAAGTACGATGTAGTTGACTGCGAAGTTGGTGAGCGGGTGGGGGTGAAGCAGCTTTTGGAAGCCTTCGTAGATCGAAACGCCAGCGCCCATGGAAAACAACAGGATGGCGACGACAAAGCTCCAGAAGTAGAGTTCCCTCGAGTAGCCGAATGGATGGCGTGCATCGGCTGGCCGCTGCGACCGGCGTATGCCGTACAGAAGGAGTGCTTGGTTTGACGTATCGACGAGGGAATGGATCGCCTCCGAGAGCATGGCCGAAGACTGCGTCCAGACGGCGGCTGTAAACTTGGCCACCGCGATCCCGAAATTGCACACCAGTGCGATGAGCACGATTTTAGTCGAACCGCTTGACGCCACGGCGAATTCCTTGAGGGTTTTTAGGAAGATACTCTACTTCAACAGGTCAACTGGACAACCCCACCCCTTGCGAGAATTCGCTGCGCTGAAGAACTGAAGCGGCGGCTACCGGGCAATATCACAAATTTCACATCGCGCCGATGCACAAGCCCGAAACTACGGCTGTGAAGCTGGTTCTTCCGGCGTGGGTGCTGGCGTGTCTGTTTCTGGTGCAGGCGGGGGAGCGTTTGCCTCCGTGTCCGGCGCTGGCGCCTCGGGCGTGGGTTCGGGGGGCCTGTTTTCTATTGCTTCCTTTGCCTTATCGTAGGCCTCCTTTGCGGCTTCCTTGGCTTTTTCCAGAACAGGAGCTGCCTTCTCCTTGACGTCGTCGTAGGCCTCTTTTGCAGCCTCTTTGGCCTTTTCTAGTGTGGGTTCGGCGTCTTCCTTGGCCTTTTCGTAAGCGTCCTTGGCGGTGACTGAGCCCTTGTCCGTCAGCTCCTTCGCTTTGTCGATGGCGCGATCGAGCAAGGACTTGGGAGGCTTGGAGCGCACAAACGGCTTCAAAGCATCGAGCACTTCCTTGGTCGCCTGCGGAAGCACTATCGTGACCTTGCCGTCCTTGTTTTCGATTTGCAGTGCGGACAGGCTTACGCCAACGCGCTTTTCGCCAAACCCGGCGAAGCCGCCCGTTCCCATGACAACGCCCTCGACCTGATTGTCAGCGTTCAAGATGAGATCCTCAACGTCGCCCACGATCTGGCCGTCTGCGTTTTGGATCTGCAAGCCGAGCAAAAGATCTCTTGCGAGGTACTGACCTTCCCCTTGGGTTTTGAGAAAGACACTCTCGTCAATCACGACCTCGTCGGCGAGGGCGGGGAAGGCCAGGAAGGCCACCGCTACAGCGACGCTCAACACGCCTCTCATCATCAGTTTTGCTCCTATTCGATCAGGCCACAGTACCCATTCCCAACAAACGCGGCCGACGTTTCCACCCTACCAACACTAGCCGGGGTCTAGCGGTTCTGTGTGTCGTAGACAAGTCAGTGCAGGGGGCAGGATGCGGCAATCTGCACGACCTCATAAATCCTTGTTGTTGCTTGGAAAAAAGTGGGGTAATGGAGGAAATAACCATGCGGTCCGCATTGGCTCCGCTGCACCAGTTGTGCTAGTCTAAATTGCAAAATTATCACAGCGCGGCGCACGTCCTTGGGGCGTGCGTCGGCGTTCTAGCGGACAATTGAAACGTGGCAGAGAGCATAGACGACGAACGACCGGGCGGTAAGGAGCCGGGTGACATCCGCCCGGTGCTGATCTCCGATGAGATGAAGCGCTCGTACCTTGAGTACGCAATGAGCGTGATCGTCTCTCGCGCGCTTCCTGATGTGCGCGACGGGCTCAAGCCCGTTCACCGGCGCATCCTTTACGCCATGAGCGAGTTGGGTCTGGAATCCAACAAGAGGCACGTGAAATCGGCGCGCGTCGTCGGTGAGGTGATGGGCAAGTATCACCCGCACGGCAATATGGCGATCTATGACGCGCTTGTGCGTATGGCGCAGGAATTCTCTTTGCGCCTGCCGCTAATCGATGGCCAGGGCAACTTCGGATCGCTCGATGGCGACCCGCCGGCGGCTGAGCGCTACACCGAGTGCCGCCTCGCCAAGGTTGCGATGGCGATGCTTGACGACCTCGAAAAGGACACGGTCGATTTCCGCGAGAATTACGACGGCACGCTAGAGGAGCCGAGCGTGCTGCCGGCGAAAATACCCAATCTGCTCGTCAATGGCGCAGGCGGCATTGCCGTCGGCATGGCGACCAACATTCCCCCGCACAACCTCGGCGAAGTAATCGATGCGTGCCTTGCGCACCTCGATAACCCAGAGATTTCGATCGACGAACTGTGCCAGATCGTTCCAGGACCCGATTTCCCGACGGGTGCTCTCATCTTGGGGCGCACCGGCATCCTTTCCGCCTATCACAAGAGTCGCGGCTCCATAATCATGCGTGCCAAGGTCGACGTGGAGGAAATCCGCAAGGACCGCGATGCGCTCATCGTCTCGGAAATCCCCTATCAGGTCAACAAACGTACGCTTATCGAGAAGATCGCCGATCTTGTGCGCGATAAGCGCATTGAAGGCATCTCCGATATCTGGGACGAGTCGAACCGCGAGGGCATGCGCATTGTCATCGAGCTCAAGCGCGATGCAGTGGCCGACGTCGTCTTAAATCAACTGTGGCGTTACTCGGACTTGCAGACGACGTTTGGCGCCAACATGCTTGCCATCAACGGCGGGCGCCCGGAAGCGCTGAATATTAAAGGCATGGTGGAGGCCTTCACGGCTTTCCGTGAGGAGGTTGTGAGCCGGCGCACGAAGCATCTTTTGTGGAAGGCGCGTGAGCGCGCACACGTTCTCGTGGGACTAGCGATCGCGGTCGCCAATATCGACGAGGTGATCAAGCTTATTCGCCACGCGCCAAGTCCGGCCGACGCGCGTGAGCAGCTGATGGAACGGAATTGGCCGGCGCGAGATATCGCCCCGCTTGTCGAGCTTATCGACGATCCGCGCCACAAGGTGTCGGATCAGGGCACCTACCGGCTCTCTGAAGAGCAGGCCAAAGCCATTCTGGAGCTGCGTCTTGCCCGCCTCACAGCGCTCGGGCGAGACGAGATTGGAGGTGAACTCAAGAAGATTGGCGAGGAGATCAAAGAGTATCTTGCCATTCTTGGATCGCGCTTGCGCATCGTCGAGATCGTCAAGAAAGAGCTGAACGACCTTAAGGCGGAGTTTGCGACACCACGCAGAACCGAGATCGTTGATATCGAGGGTGAGGTTGAGGACGAAGACCTTATCCAGCGCGAGAACTGCGTGGTGACGGTCTCCTTGAAGGGCTACATCAAGCGCGTGCCGCTTGCGACCTACCGGGCGCAGCGGCGCGGAGGTAAGGGCCGCTCTGGCATGACGACGCGCGAAGAGGATGTCGTCACGCAAATATTCATTGCCTCAACGCACACGCCTGTCTTGTTCTTCTCATCACGGGGAATGTGTTACCGCATGAAGGTATGGCGGTTGCCTGCCGCAACGCCGCAAGCAATCGGCAAGGCGCTCGTCAACCTGCTGCCGTTGGCCCAGGGTGAGGTGATCACCTCCATCCTGCCGCTGCCAGAGGACTCCGAGACGTGGAAGGCCTTGGAACTCGTATTCGCAACGCTTTCGGGAAACGTACGCCGCAACGCGTTGTCGGATTTTGAAAACATCAATCGCAACGGCAAGATCGCCATGAAGCTCGGCGAGGGCGATAGCATTGTGGCGGTCGATATCTGCACGCCGGTGGACGACGTTCTTTTGACGACGGCGCGGGGCCAGTGCATTCGCTTCTTGCTAAAGGACGCGGTGCGGCTGTTCAAAGGACGCGAGTCAGATGGTGTGCGCGGCATAAAACTCGACAAAGGCGACAAGATCATTTCCATGGCAATCCTCACGCACGTCGATGCGGAAGCGCCCGAGCGCGCGGCCTATCTGAAGCAGGCAACGATGTTACGCCGCGCGCAAGGCGAGGAAGTGGGTGATGTCGGAGCCGACGTGGCCGCGGAAGAGGGCGGCGGCGGTGAGGCTGAATTGACGCCGGCGCGCTTCGCAGAGCTGGGCGCAAAAGAGCAATTCGTGCTGACCGTTTCAGAAAAGGGCTACGGCAAGCGGTCCTCTTCTTACGAATACCGGACGTCGGGACGCGGTGGCAAAGGCATCGTCGCCATGGTGGTCAATGAGCGTAATGGACCGCTTGTGGCCTCGTTCCCCGTGGCCGAAAGCGATCAAATCATGCTGGTGACGGATGGCGGCCAGTTGATCCGCTGCCCCGTCAACGATGTGCGCATTGCTGGCCGCAACACCCAAGGTGTGACGATCTTTAATACCGATGAAGACGAGCGCGTTGTCTCCGTCGAGCACATCCCCGACGAGGGCGACGATGACGCAAATATCGGAGATGACGACGCAGATATCGGCGATGACGACGGTGAGAAGCCGTCCACCGAGTAGTTACGAATTGCCTCCGTCATATGTCCGCAAACCATCGGCACCAGCTCGCGTGCCGATATCGTCTTGAGTTGGTTTTAAGGCGCCGGTCGGCATCACCTCCTCAGAAGTGAACGCGAAGCGAAGTGCGTTAATGCGCCTGGTACAAACGTTCACGGGGCGCTTTTTGTTTACGCCCATGCGATAGATCGTTGTGCTGAGCCTTGCCTTCACGATAAGACAAATGAATCCTTCAACCCTTGGGCCCGCATGACCCGCATCGGTTTTTATTCAGGTTCCTTCGATCCCGTCACACTCGGCCACACCGATGTGATCGAACGGGCTTGCCGGCTCGTCGAGAAGCTGGTGATCGGCATCGGTGTGCATCCAGCCAAGTCGCCACTCTTCAGTGCCGATGAGCGTATCGACATGCTGAATGTGGAGACGAAGACAATTGCGCATGCAACGGGTACGGACATCGAGATCGTCACCTTCTCGAGCTTGGCGATCGAGGCTGCACGGTCGCACAAGGCGGGCGTGATCTTCCGGGGCCTGCGTGATGGCGCTGATTTCGATTACGAGATGCAGATGGCGGGGATGAATGGCGAAATGGCGCCTGAGGTCCAAACAGTGTTTGTTGCTGCTTCGCCAAACGTTCGGCATATCGCAGCCAATCTTGTGCGCCAGATCGCATTGTTGGGTGGCGATCCATCGGCTTTCGTTTCCGAGGCTGTCGCACGTCGGCTAAAAGCGAAAACATTGCCCGCCAAATAGGATGTTGCGCAGCAAAACTCTGCGAGACGTTGCAGGCCGTGCGCTAAAGAGCGATAACGGCGGCAACCAAGACCACTTGCGGGGCTGCCTGCTGTAACCGGCCCCCCAAACAAATCAAGAAATGGGAGACGTCCCGATGCGTTTGTTCACGAAGCTTGTGTTATCGCTTCTTGTGATCTTAGGCACCTCCTGCTCGGAGCTTTCCAAGGGGGGGGATCCGGGCAACCTTCTCGTCATCGAGCTCAAAGACGGCCCCGTGCTCGTGAAGTTGCGACCGGATCTTGCACCCAAGCATGTGGAGCGTGTCAAGCAGTTGGCCAAGGAAGGCTTCTACGATGGCATCAAGTTCCATCGCGTCATCGATGGCTTTATGGCGCAGACGGGTGATCCCACAAGCACGGGTACCGGCGGCTCGAACTATGCCGATCTCCCGGCCGAGTTTTCCCAGGAACCCTTCAAGCGTGGCACGTTAGGCGCTGCGCGCACTGCCGACCCCGATAGTGCCAACAGCCAATTCTTCATCTGCTTCAACGATACCGACTGCAGCGGTCTCACCGGCCAGTATACGGTGTGGGGGCAGGTGATCGACGGCATGGAGCACGTCGACAACATTGCCAAGGGCGAGCCACCGCCGATACCCGACGTCATGCAAAAGGTCTATGTAAAGGCCGATGCGAATTAGGCATTCTGCCTACCCTTCCGCACGGCGTGAACGGCGCCAGTCGGGCCGGATCGGTAGGCGTCTGGCGGGTACCTACCGTTCCGCGCTGAGCCAATCCGAATAAATGCTTTCCCATGGAGATCGCGATGACGACATATGATGACCCTGAGAACACGCTGATCATTGAGACCACCAAAGGACGCATTGTGATAGCGCTGAGGCCAGACCTCGCGCCCAAGCATGTGGAACGCATCAAGAAGCTTGTGCGTGAAGGCTTCTACGACGGCATCGTATTTCACCGCGTGATTGAGGGTTTCATGGCGCAGACCGGGTGCCCCAAGGGAACGGGGACCGGCGGTTCGGACCATCCAAACTTGGCGGCCGAGTTCAACGCGGAGCCGCACGTGCGCGGGGTGTGCTCCATGGCGCGGTCGCAGAGCCCTGACAGTGCCAACAGCCAGTTCTTTATCTGCCTTGACGACGCCACCTTTCTCGACGGCAAGTATACTGCGTGGGGTAAGGTGACCGAGGGCATGGAGGGCGTCGATAAGATCAAGCGCGGAGAGCCGGTGGTTGATCCCGACAAGATGGTCTCCGTTAAAGTTGCCGCCGACGCGGCTTAGGAGTTAAGCCGCGAAAGCCGCCGCCGGTCGGATTATTCCTGTCCCTTGGTAAGGACGTGCCGCGTAAAGGGATGCACTATGACCAGAAACAATGACGATGATGCTGTCCGGGCCGCTGTGCGCGAACATTACGCCTCGACCGCGATGGATGGAGCAGCGGTCCCCACGGCGAAGGAGCCTAAGGATGCGTGCTGTGCGCCATCTTGTTGCGGTGGCACGTCGTCAGCTTCGCTTCAGATGGGTTACAGCTCCGAAGACCTTGCCAATGTGCCCGAAGGAGCAGACCTGGGGCTGGGGTGTGGGAACCCACAGGCTATGGCCTCGCTTGTCCCGGGAGAAACTGTCCTCGACCTTGGCGCAGGTGCCGGTTTCGATAGTTTTTTAGCAGCGCATCGTGTGGGGCCTAACGGTCGCGTCATTGGCGTGGACATGACGGCGGAAATGGTTGCTAAGGCGCGCAGCAATGCCGCCCGGGCCGGGTTTGAAAATGTCGATTTTCGTCTTGGCGAGATCGAGCATCTGCCCGTTGCAGATTCGAGCGTCGACGTGATCATGTCGAACTGCGTGATCAATCTATCTCCCGAAAAGGAAGCGGTGTTTCGCGAGGCCTTTCGCGTCTTGAAGCCCGGAGGCCGGCTGGCGATCTCCGACGTCGTCGCGACGGCGCTGCTGCCTGAAGCGCTGGCGAGTTCCATCGCGGCACTCGCCGGATGTATCGCGGGCGCCGCGCTGATTGATGAACTTAGGGAAATGCTCGCGGCGGCCGGTTTCTCCGAGATAGAGATTGCGACCAGTGAGCAAAGCGCAGACTTCATTCGAGACTGGCTGCCGGGCAGTGGCGCGGAAAACTATGTGGTTTCGGCAATCATTCAGGCCGTTAAGGCACGATGATTTGAGCCAGCCAACTGGAATGACGACAAACTGCGATGCTGTTCCCTAGGGAACAGCCCGCGCTGCGCATTTGCGGAAGACATTCCCCCCTGGCCATGACCCGACATGCGCACTGCTTTGGTGGCGGCGCCCTGTCACCTAGGCATGTTCGCGAGGACCGGAAATGTTGAACCAATCTCGTGTTTTCACGTTGGTACTCCTGTCCGTCGGGCTGGCCAGCCCAAGCTTGGCCGGCATGAAACGAGATATCGCAGACTGCAGCGCTTCCAACCGCGCGCGCGGTGCCGCGGCATGTACGCGCGTAATGAACAGCGGGCGGCTCCCTCGGCGACAATTCTACATTGGCTACTTCAATCGTGGCGCAGCCTACCGCAAAGGCGGGAACAACAAGCGCGCGCTTGCCGATTTCAACCGCGTGGTGAAACTGCGTCCGAGCTTTGCCAGGGCATACTATGAGCGTGCGCTCACGCGGCATGATCTCGGCTCTCTGGACGATTCTCTTGCCGATATGGACCGCTACATCGCGCTCAAGCCTAAGAATTGGTTAGCCTATTACAGCCGCGCGGTGTTACGTCGCAAAAAGAACGATCCCGACGGTGCGCTCGCCGATCTGAATAAGGCAGCATCTTTGAAGCCTGACGCAACCGAGGTGGACCTCATGCGTGCGCTCACGCACTCCGACAAGGGCGAGCACGCGGTGGCCAAGGCCGAAATCGATAAGCTCGTTGCAGCCCGCTCCAACGATGCCACGGCCTACTATGCCCGTGCCATCGTGTCATTTCGCCAGCGCCAGTTTGATGCCACGACTGCCGATCTCGATAAGGCGCTCCAGATCAAAAAGAACTTTGCCGCCGCGCATGCGTTGAAGGGCCGCGTGCTCGAGGAGAGCGGTAAGATCGCCGAAGCTAAGACGAGCTTCCAGAAAGCGCTCGCTTCACCGGCCGAACTCCTCGATGGCAAGCCGGCGCACGCGATCGCGCGCCAACGGCTTGGAAAGGGGAAGGGCTCCGGAGGAGAAGAGGTCGCGTTGAAGTCAATGCCTACCCAGCTGGGTTGCCGCCGCTTTATCCCGGCGGTTGGCATGACATTGCCGTTCGATTGCACCCAATAAACGCTACGGCTTGCCGCAATATGTAACTTTAGGATCGCCTCACGATATCGGGCACGCTGCTCCGATCGACATTCTGCGCCCGGATCGCAGGGAAGGGCTGGCGCGTGGCGCCGTCGCATGGCACATGGGCGGCGGCCGGGGACGTCTATGCGAACAGATCTTTTCGACTTCGAGCTTCCAGAACAGAGGATCGCGCTCCACCCAGTGAGCCCGCGTGACGCTGCGCGCCTGCTCGTGGTGGGGCCGCAGAATTGTTTCGAGGACCGCATCGTAAGAGAGTTGCCCGAGTTACTGCGCTCCGGCGACGCGCTCGTCTTCAACGATACGCGCGTGATCCCGGCTGCCCTCGAAGGCGTGCGAAGGCGCGGCGAGCTGCAAGCAAATATCGCCGCTACCCTCATTGAGCGCGTCGATCGGAATCGGTGGCGGGCATTGGCGCGGCCAGCGAAACGGTTGAAGGACGGTGATCGGCTTTCCTTCAGGCATTGTGGCAAAGCAGGACCAGCCCGCACCATCGAGGCTACTGTTTCCGCTAAGGGCGATGAAGGTGAGTTCGAGTTTGCATTCGATCTTGCGGGTAAGGACCTCGACTTGGCGATTGCTGCGGTAGGTGAGATGCCACTGCCGCCATATATCGCCGGGCGCCGGCACGCCGAAGATGTCGACCGGATCGACTATCAAACCATCTATGCGGCACACGAGGGTGCGGTCGCAGCACCCACGGCGGGCTTGCACTTCACGCCGCAGCTTATGGCTGCGCTTGATGTCCGCGGTGTCACTCTCCACTTCGTGACGCTGCATGTGGGCGCCGGCACGTTTCTTCCGGTGAAGGCGGACGACACGAGTGGACACAAGATGCACGCTGAGTGGGGCGAGGTTTCAAGTGAGACGGCTACCGCGCTCAACGCTGCGCGTGGCAGAGGCGGCCGTATCGTGGCCGTGGGGACCACCTCACTGCGCTTGCTTGAAAGCGCGGCGCGGGACGGTGAAATACAACCCTTTCGTGGCAGCACCGATATCTTCATCACGCCCGGCTATCGCTTCCGCGCGGTCGATGTTCTCATGACTAATTTCCACCTGCCTCGCTCCACGCTTTTCATGCTGGTAGCGGCTTTCTGCGGGCTAGATGTGATGAAAGAAGCCTATGCCCATGCGGTCCGCTCAGGATATCGATTCTACTCTTATGGTGACGCCGGCTTGCTCTTTCCGGCGCAGAGCGAAACTCAGGGCTGAGATGATATGCAGGATGTGATGACCGGGTTTGGCTATCGTAAGATTGCACAAGATGGCGCGGCCAGGCTCGGCGAGATTGCAACGCCGCGCGGCATCATCCGCACTCCGGCGTTTATGCCTGTTGGCACCGGAGCGACCGTAAAGGCGCTTTATCCCGAGCAGGTCAAGGCAGCGGGCGCTGATATCGTGCTCGCCAATACCTATCACTTGATGCTGCGCCCGGGCGCTGAACGCATTGCCAGACTTGGCGGGTTGCACACCTTCATGCGCTGGGACGGGCCAATCCTCACCGACTCTGGCGGATTCCAGGTCATGTCGCTGGGCAGGCTGCGCCAGATCAGCGAGGAGGGCGTGCGCTTCCAATCGCATGTGGATGGAACACCGCACATGCTTTCCCCTGAGCGCGCCATCGAAATCCAGTGTCTGCTCGGCGCCGATATCCAGATGCAGCTCGACGAATGCATTGAGCTGCCTGCGGACCGGCGCGAGGTCGAACGCGCAATGGAGCTTTCAGTGCGCTGGGCGGAGCGCTCTCGCACGGCGTTTGAGAGCCTTGCAAAGCCCGGCCAGGCTCTTTTTGCGATTGTGCAGGGGGGTACGGACGGGGAGCTGCGGCGGCGATCTGCTGAGGCGCTGGTGGGTATGGATTTCCACGGCTACGCGGTTGGCGGACTGGCCGTTGGCGAAGGCCATGACATCATGCTGGCCACGCTGGAAGGCGTAACGACACTGCTGCCTGAAGAAAAGCCGCGCTATTTGATGGGAGTCGGCACACCGCTAGATCTCATCGAGTCGGTAGCGCGCGGCGTCGACATGTTCGACTGCGTGATGCCGACGCGCAATGGCCGCCACGGTCTCGCCTTCACCTGGCAGGGGCGCCTCAATCTGAAAAACGCCTGCCACGCGGAGGATACCTCGCCGCTTGATCCGCAAAGTACATGCCCTGCAGCGCGCGATTACTCGCGCGCCTATCTGCATCACCTCATTAAGTCGGGCGAGTATTTGGGGTCGATGTTGCTCTCGTGGGCGAACACAGCGTTTTACCAGGAGCTGATGGCGGCCATGCGCTCGAGCCTCGCTGAGGGCCGCTTCGCGTCATGGGCGGAAGAGACGAAGGCGAAACTGGCGCAGCCGCAAGAGACCTAACGGGCGGCTGCGCGTCTCGCCTCGGCCCGTATCGCACGTTCGCGCTGCACCAGATAGATCCCTGAGCCGATGATGACGCTTGAGCCCACGAGCGTCCAGACATCGGGCAGTTGGTTGAACACGAGAAAACCGAACGCGACCATCGAAATGAGCTGCAGATAGAGAAATGGCGCGACGATGGAGGCAGGCGCCAACCGATTGGCGTGGATAAACAGATAGTGTCCAATGCCGCCGAGCAGGCCGAGCGCGAAAAGCAGTAGCCACTCCATGGCAGATGCCGGCCACACCCACTCCCATATTGCGAAGGGCGCAAGCACGATGGTGCCGATCAGGATGGAATAAAAAAGCATTGCCAGCGGCGCATCGTAGGCCGCGAGGTAACGCGTCATTAGCATGAACAACGCGTAGGCGAACATTGTGCCGAACGCAAAGACAAACGCTGGATGCAAACCTGCAATTCCTGGTCGGACCACGATTAGGATCCCAAGAAAGCCAACGAGAATGGCAACGAGGCGACGCCAGCCAATCCATTCTCCCAGGAACGGCCCGGCAAGAAGCGCAACGACCAACGGCGCGAGAAAGACAACCGTTACCGTCTGGTCGAGCCTTAGATGTTCAAGCGCGAGGAAGTTGAAGACTGTCGTCAT
>Ga0255058_10000895_pt1 | contig 17111 bp, 17 predicted proteins | sample Cases_109_9_MG_FD_188637 | JGI IMG/M metagenome (GOLD analysis project Ga0255058, IMG submission 188637) | Seawater microbial communities from Amundsen Gulf, Northwest Territories, Canada - Cases_109_9 | ecosystem: Environmental > Aquatic > Marine > Gulf | place: Canada: Northwest Territories... | reverse complement strand
AGGCACTTGGAAGAGCATCAAAGTCAAGAACACCAGGGGGGCAAGAACGATCGTCTCCGCCCAGTGATGTCGCACCCCGGTGGCCATCGTCAGGCACTCCGCACTGTGGTGGAACGAATGCATGGCCCAAAGTAGCGGAATCATGTGAGAGAGCCGGTGTATCCAATACTTCGCGCAGTCGATGTACAAGGCATAGACGATTACCAATGCCATGGACCCGAACACCGATTGGGCCTCCAGGTACAACAGGGGGCCCCCAATTACCATCGCTGCACGTCCAAATATAATGAACTGGACGATCTGCAGAAAGATCCCAATCGTCGCCATGAACGCCACGAGCATCCACTCGGTACGAATAGTGGCTCGCGCTTCCTGGGTGTCATGGTTCTCGATGGGCCGCTTCCGCTCGAGGATGGTGGCGAGGAGCACTGTTGGAATTATTACCACGACCGGGATCGTGTATTCCAGCACCCTATCCGCATCGACGCCGTACAGACCGGCAGATGGCCATATGAAGTCCAGAATCCACTGAATTCCCGCGACGATGGGTCCCATCAGCTGAGTTAGGAAATCGACAAACATACAAGCTCGTAGCGTGAGTACACGTTAGGCATAAACGTCGTGTTCGCAGTGCGCGCCGAAACTGGTATCGATAGCGGTGTGAGGTAATCACGAAAGCCGGCGCGGTGCCGCCGGCCACTGGAAAGGCGACCGCCCCACCTGACGGCCGCGCTGCTAGCGACCAGTTTCACGCCGACTGACAAGACAGGCCCGTGAGACCCGCAGTCACTGTCACGGCAGTATCGTTTCTGCATGGGTATTACTCTTCACCAATGATGTTGCGTTGGTAATGGATAAATTAAGAATGTGGGGTCCGTCACTCTCTTGCGGCATATGATACGGATAGGGTGACGGGCGCCGTTAGGACAATTTTGTGAAAGAGTAGGGCAATTTTTTATTATTATGTAAAGGTGTTACGCACGGGCATCAAAAATCAAGGGCTTACAGGCCGAAACTATCAGCTGCCGTTCTGAGCACCTGACCCATCACGCTGAGCCGCCAGGCTTCTGCGCGGGAACACCAGAACGGGTCTTCGAGGGGTCGTATCTAGCGTTTCGACAGGGCCGCGGCGTTTACTATGTTGAGGCTGACGGGCAGCGATTCCTTATGATAAGAAATGCTACCAACGTCAGCCCAGCCGAGCGCCCTCAATTCATCATTGTTCAGAATTGGTTCGAAGAACTAAAACGGCTCGTGCCGACAAATTGTGAGAAGCGAAGGTCTCGAACTGGCCGTTAGCGGCCCTTCATAATCTAGTATTTCTAATCATTTGAATGTCCGCTTTCGGGAAAAGCGGACACTCAGTTTCGGGCTGCCGAAATGGGTTGCCGATTGATCGCTTCCTGGAGAATAGCCACCTAAATCCTGTCTAACCGCTGCGCGTTCGATGCGCGGAAGCAAAATCACCCCTATCGGGCAACGAGAGAAAAATCAGAAAACGGCCTGAAACCGCCTAAATGGTGGTGCCGGGAGAGAGACTCGAACTCTCACTTCCTTTCGGAAACCGGATTTTGAATCCGGCGCGTCTACCAGTTCCGCCACCCCGGCTGGGGTTTTGTACATTGCCGTGGAGACTTCGTTTCGCCCCCACGGCGTGGGTCGAAGGGCGCTAAGTATATGCGGGCTCCGGCCGGTCGTGCCACAAATTCTCGACTGTCTTGCGACCTTTTCTTAGCTTCAAGCATCTAAGATTCAGGATATGAGCAAGTTTGCCGACATCCAGATCGACGAAGGGATCGTGAAACGTGCGGCACGTGGTGACGTGCGCGCCCACGAGATTATCTATCGCGCGTTCAGTTCGCCCGTGTATTCGATTTGCCTGCGTTTTACGCGGGTACCGGCACAAGCCGAGGACCTCTTGCAGGAGACATTTATCGAGGTCATCAGGAGTATCTCAGGCTTCCGGGGCGAGGCGCCGGTAGGCAGCTGGATTCGACGCATTGCAGTTACCAAGTCGCTGATGTTCCTGCGCTCGGCCTGGCACAAGCGGGGTCAGAGCCTGGATGACGATTTTGAGGAAGTCACGGAAGGCCGGGCGGTGAGCCACGGAATCTCGAGTCACCCGGAACATGCGATCGATCTCGACGCGGCACTTGCGAACTTGCCGGCGGTAGGCCGGGCCGTCGTCTGGCTGCACGATGTCGAAGGATTTACTCACAAGGAAATTGCAGGACTCATGGGCAAGACCGAAAGCTTTTCCAAATCCCAGTTGTCGAGAGCATATCAACGACTGCGGCCATACCTTACAGACGATGCCGCGGAAAAATCTGGTACGGCGATGAAAGATCCGGCACTGGGGAGCTGTTAGGTATGACCACAGATCAGAGTCCACAGGACGAAACGATGAACGGCGTATTGAGCGTGAACGAACTTGAACGACTAAAACAGGGTCTGGATGAATTGCCGGACACGATGCCGCCTCGCGCGGTTTGGCATCGCATTCAAGAGCAGGCGCGTGCCGAGGGTCTGTTTGCGAGACCCCTGGCGCATCAGCGAACAAGGTGGCTGGCCGGCGTGGGCATTGCTGCGGCCGTCGTGCTTGCCGTATTGCGGTTGCCCGGTGCATTGAATTCGGACTCGATTCCGGGCGACGGAAATTTGCCATCGACACCGGTATTTGACGCCGAGTCGCTGGACGCACTGATGGTGCAGTCACAACAGCTCGAACATGATCTGCGTGCGATCACCTATCAACCGCGAATGCTGCGGGCCTCGACGGTGGCAACGATTTCGAATCTGGAAGACCGGATTGCGGCGATCGACTATCAACTCAATTATCCGGCGATTCGAATGAGCCAGGCGGAAAAACAATTGTACTGGCGCGAACGCGTCAGATTAATGGATTCACTGGTGAAGCTGCGATACGCGCAGGCTCAGCGAGCCTCTTTTTAATATTGCGATTTGTCCAGGAGTAAAGAAATGGCAATCTGGAAAAAAACCCTTCTTCTTGTGTTATTCGCGCTGATCAGCGTCCCGGCTATTGCCCAGCAAAGCCAACAGGAGGCTGAGCAGGCCGCCGAACAGGCGTTGAAAGCGGCGGAAGCGCAGCAGCGAGAGGCCGCGCGAGCTGCGGAGAGGGCCCATGAAGCAGCGGCACGCCAAGAGCGCGTCATCGAACGGACGGCCGAACGTCAAATTATGGCTGTTGAAGAACAGCGGCGCGTTGTCGAAGTTCAAATGCGAGAGGCCGAAGAGCGCCTGGCCGAAGCCGCAAGGAAAATAGCGGAACTCAGCTCGAGTAATTTACCGGGGCTTGTCGAAATCGAACGCCGGATTCACATGAACGGCCGCCCGGTACTCGGCATCACCATCGCCGGCGATGACGATGACGGACCAGTGGAGGGTGTAGAGGTGCGCGGCGTATCTCCAGGCGCAGCGGCAGCGGATGCAGGCCTGCAGTCGGGCGACATCATTACGGCAGTCAACGACGAGTCATTGACTGCGGACAGTGATGAGCAAGCCAATGCCAAGCTGGTCGAGTTTATGTCCGCTGTCGAAGAAGGCGATGTTCTCGACGTGGAATATCTCCGTGACGGCAAGCAGGGGACTGTTGAAGTAAAACCGAAAGAAGCGTCGGCATTTGCATTTGCGTTCGGACCTGGAGGCCAGAACTACTCCGTGCGGGTCGCGCCAAATGCGCCCAATTTCGATGCCCATCGATTTGCCTGGGTGTCGGATGGCAGCGGCTGGGGGCACATGGAAATGGTTCGCCTGACGGAAAGGCTGGGCAAGTATTTTGGGACGGATAAGGGTTTGCTGGTTGTCAGGGCCCCCGAAGACGACTCCCTGAAACTGGAGGATGGCGACGTCATTCAGAGCATCGATGGACGCGAGCCCAATTCCGTATCGCACGCCATGCGGATCCTCGGTTCGTATCAAAGTGGTGAGGCGCTTGAATTGCAGATCATGCGCGACAAGCGAAGACAAACATTGAAGATAGAAATGCCGGACAACCGAAGCAGTTCATTTGTGCCGAGATCGGTACCCGGCATTGCACCAGATATTGTCGTTGTACCGAAGGTTCACATTCAGAAACAAGATCGCACATAGCCGCGTAACGCCTGCAAATTGTAGTACCGGCATGCCGCTGGTAAATGCAATAATGCGCCTTCGAAAATAATATTGGGGCGAGCTTTCAATTGCAGCTTGCCGAATATCTAGTGTAGTCATGACGGTATCGCAAACCGCAATTCGGCGTGCACCAGGGCCGGATGAGCCGGTAACCCTCTCTATTGATGGGGGTGCGCTTGCGACTCTACGGCAGTTGCAGGGTTCTTACGGCAATATCGTATCGCTGTCGACGCCGAAGGGCCGCCAGGTATGTTTCGTCAATGACCCGGATGCGATTCACGGCATCCTCGTGAAAAATCACGGCAAGTACATCAAAGGTCCGGGGTTTGACCGGGTCAAACTGTTAGTTGGCAGTGGATTTCTTGTCAGTGACGGAGCTGCCTGGCGTCGCTCACGGACGATGGCGCAACCGGGCTTCAGCCGACAAAGCCTACACAGATTAAATGCCCTGATCGCTCGATGCTGTCAGCAAAGAGTTGATCGTTGGACTGAAATCGCCGAGGCGGGCGAGTCGATCAATATGACGAAGGAGATGACAGACTTTGCGCTCGAAGTCATTCTCCGTGCCATATTCGGCGAAGACTACGACGACAAGATCATGAAAAGCGGCGAAAATCCTTTCGCGTTTTTTAGCGAAGACTCGGCTCGTGACCTGAACCTGGTGCTGAAATTGCGGGCGCTTCGTGAGCTTGTGCTGAGCATCGTCGTTGAGCGTCGGCAGGGTGAGTCGGACAGCGACCACGATTTCTTATCGGCCTACCTGTCGGCGGAAGACAAAGCCGGCGAAAAATTCAGCGACAGGGAGTTGCTCGATGAACTGATGACGCTGCTGGTTGCGGGATTCGAGACGTCTGCCGGCACGCTGAATTGGGCATGGTATCTGATAGCGCGTCATCCCGATGTAGACGGGAAGGTCTATCAGGAGGCACAAGAGTTTGTTCCTGACAGCGACGGCATAAACAACGAAAGCGTCGCCAAGCTGACTTATCTGCAGCAGGTGCTCAACGAGACGTTGAGATTGTATCCGCCGGTGTGGTTGTTCTCGAGACGGGCCATTCAGAACGATTTGATCGGTGAATATGATGCGCCGGCAGGGACGGATGTCTACATATCTCCCTATATCCTGCAGCGGACAGAGCAGTTCTGGCCAGAGCCGGACAGATTCGATCCTGACCGATTTGCGATGGATAAGACGGAAAGGAAAGACAAAGCGCGCAAGATGGCATTTGTTCCGTTTTCGCTGGGTCCGCGACGCTGTATCGGCGAGTATTTCTCACTATCGGAGATGAAAATCCACCTCGCCATGCTGGTGCAGAAATTTCGCATGAGCGTCACCAGCGACGCGGAACCGGAACTCGATCTTGGAATTAATCTGCGTGCAAAAGATGACATCTACTTGCGCCCGACGCTTCGTAGCCCGAGCTAAACACAATCTGTTCTTTGAACGCGCATGCGGCCAGCTGACTTTGATTACGCGCTCCCCGATGGGCTAATCGCGCAATACCCGACCGAGAAACGAGCCGAGAGCCGGCTGCTCGTCGCCGATTTGGCATCAACAAAATTGGCAGACCGCCGATTTTCGGATTTGCCGGCGCTCCTGAAAGCGGGTGACCTCATGGTATTCAATGACACGCGTGTAATTCGTGCCCGACTGTTTGGTCGCAAGGACACTGGCGGTCGTATTGAAATTCTGATTGAAAGAATATTGTCGAATACGACTGCGCTTGCACAGATACGTGCAAGTAAGGCGCCGAAATTGAATACGAAGTTACATTTTGCCGGTGGCAACACGGCAAAAGTCCTCGATCGGGAGACGGAATTCTACAAACTGGAATTCGAGCTCTCTCTCGAACCCTATCTCGAGGAACATGGCGAAGTCCCTTTGCCGCCATATCTGAATCGCGATACGGAGCCATCGGACGTCGAACGCTACCAGACAGTGTACGCAAAGCATGATGGCGCCGTAGCGGCGCCGACGGCGGGGCTGCATTTCGACGAGAATATGCTCAGTGAAACCAGACGAATAGGAGTTCAACACAGCTACGTCACTCTTCATGTTGGCGCCGGCACTTTTCAGCCATTACGCAAGGAGAACATTGATTCCAGCCGGCTGCACAGCGAGCGATTGATTGTTGACGAGCAGACCTGTGAATCGGTCGAACGAACTCGACGGTCGGGTGGCCGGATTGTCGCGGTCGGCACGACGTCAGTGCGTGCGCTTGAATCCGCGTATGCCGGTGAAGAACTCAAGCCATTCGACGGAGACACAGACCTCTTCATCATGCCCGGCTATCGCTTCAATTGTGTCGACGCGATGATCACGAATTTTCACTTGCCACAATCTTCATTGTTGATGCTCGTTGCCGCATTTGCAGGAACTGAGTGCATACTTAACGCTTATCGGCACGCGGTGGCCGAACGTTACCGATTCTTCAGTTATGGCGATGCGATGTTCATCTCTTGAAATTTGAAATTCTGACAAAGTGTGGAACCGCTCGCCGGGGAAGAATGATTTTTCGTCGTGGCGAGGTCCGGACGCCCGCTTTCATGCCTGTTGGAACCTACGGGACCGTCAAAAGCGTAACGCCCGAAGAAGTCGCCTCCGGCGGCACCGATATTATTCTCGGCAACACGTTTCACCTGATGCTCCGTCCGGGGACCGATGTCGTGCGAAAACACGGTGGCCTGCATGATTTCATGAATTGGCCCGGACCGATCCTGACGGACTCGGGGGGCTTTCAGGTATTTTCGCTTGCCGCGATCCGTAAGCTCAGCGAAGAGGGCGTCTTGTTCCAGTCACCGGTTGACGGTGACGAGGTTTTCCTGACGCCTGAGAAATCAATGGAGGTGCAGCACGATCTGGATGCCGACATCACGATGATTTTCGATGAGTGCACGCCGTATCCCGTGCCGGAGGCTAAGGCCAGGGAATCGATGCAGTTGTCACTCGGTTGGGCGCTGCGGAGCCGGCAACGATTCGACGAATTACGAGAGGCCGATGCCGAACGCGGTGAATCACTGTTTGGCATTATTCAGGGGGGCGTATTCGATTCACTGCGACTCGAGTCGCTGCAGGGCCTGGCCGATATCGGCTTCGACGGCTATGCGATCGGTGGATTGGCGGTCGGCGAGTCTGAAGAAGAAAGGATCGCTGTCCTGGACAGATTGATGCCCAACATGCCGGAGCAAAGTCCGCGCTATCTGATGGGCGTTGGTACGCCCGCCGATATTGCCGATGCCGTGCTGCGCGGTGTTGATATGTTCGACTGCGTCATGCCGACCAGGCATGCCCGAAATGGTCACCTGTTCACCTCACAGGGCGTGGTCAAGATCCGTAACTCGAAATACAGCGACGATACCGGGCCCCTAGACCCGAATTGTGACTGCTACACCTGCGAGAACTACAGCCTCGCTTACCTGCGTCATCTGGAAAAGTGCGGCGAAATGCTCGGGCCGAGGCTTGGCACGATCCACAATCTGCACTATTACCAACACTTGATGTCGGGGCTGAGATCGGCGATCGACGACGGCAAGCTGGATGAGGCCGCCGACGCGATCAGGCGCGCTTATGCGGACGACAAACCGTGAGACGGGCCCTTGGCAAGCTTGAAACCAATAGCGTCATCCCCATCAACGTGGCTGGTCAAAATTGAACGCTATGTCATAATAGCGCGCTGTTTCTGAGGTCCGGGCCTGCGAGGCCGTGCAAATAATGCAGACAATCATGGATTTTTTCATTAGTACCGCCCACGCTCAGGGCGCCCAGCAAGGCGGCGGCGCAAGTCTCTTCGTGATGATGTTCATCATGTTTGGCGCCTTCTACTTTCTGCTGATTCGCCCCCAGCAAAAACGGCAAAAAGCGCACACAGCGCTGGTTTCGGGGATCTCTACCGGCGACGAGGTAGTTACGGCCGGGGGGATTCTCGGCAAGGTAACTGCAGTAAGCGATCTTTACGCAACTCTGGAAATCGCCGACAAAGTTGAGATCAAGATTCAGAAGTCGACCATATCTGCGGTCGCGCCGAAAGGCACTTTCGATCAAGCGTAACGGCTTTCTGAGACTCCCCCAATGAATCGTTATCCAGCCTGGCTCAACTGGCTCGTACTCTTCATATTTGTGCTCGGCACTATGCTGGCGTTGCCGAATATCTACGGCAGCGCGCCGGCTATTCAGGTTGCGAGCGCCGATGGAAAGCCATACGAAGAAGCAAAGATTTCCCAGGTTGTTCGTATTCTCGAGGCCGGCGATCTAGCTCCTGAGAAAGCCTATATTCAGGACGGTCGCGTCGTACTCCGCTTCGACTCTGTTGATGCGCAACAGTCGTCCGGCGAGCGGCTGCGCGATCGAATCGGGCGGGACTCGAGCATCGCCCTGACACTGGCGCCCCAACTGCCGGACTGGATCAGAAATCTCGGCCTGCAACCCATGAGTCTCGGACTTGATCTACGCGGTGGCGTTTATGTGCTGCTTGAAGTCGACATGAATGCGGCAGTCGAAAAGCGCCTCACGCTCTATGAGCAGAGTTTTTCAGATTTACTGCAGGATGCAAAAATCAGCCGCAGGGTCGAGCTTGAAGGGCAAACAATTACGGTTCAAATTCGCCCCGAAGAAGAGTTCGACCGGGCTCGTAATATTGTCCGCAATGCCGACAGGGACCTGCTGATCCTGGATGGCGTCGCCGGCAAATCATTCAGGGTGCGCATGAGCGAGACGCAAATCAAAGCGCGCCAGGACTTCGCGATCGAACAAAACATGACGACGCTCAGAAATCGCGTCAACCAGCTCGGTGTCGCCGAGCCTCTGGTTCAACGGCAGGGCGCTGACCGAATCGTTGTTCAGTTGCCCGGCGTACAGGACCCGAACCGCTTGAACGAGATCCTGACTGCAACGGCGACACTCGAGTTCAGGCTCGTCGATGAAGCGGGCAACAGTCCCGGGTCGCGGCGTTATCCGGGACGAAGCGGCGAGCGTTCTCAGCTTCTGAAGCGGCAAATCGTTGCTTCGGGCGATCAGATAATCGACGCCGAGTCCGGATTCAGCGAGGGTCAGCCGGCGGTCTTCATCAAACTGGATACAGCCGGCGGCGAAAGCATGCTGAAGACCACAATCGAGAACCTAAACAAGCCGATGTCCACGGTGTTCATCGAGACCAAGCGCGAATCCGAGATGCGCAATGGCGTACTGGAAACGCGCGATGTGCGTACTGAAGAAATCATTAACACGGCGACGATTCGTGGCACCTTCAAGAACAATTTTCAGATCACCGGGCTGACGCCGGTCGAAGCACGCGATCTTGCTTTGTTACTGAGGGCCGGCGCCCTTGCTGCGCCTGTGTACAAGGTTGAGGAACGCACGATCGGCCCAAGCCTGGGGCAGGACAATATCGATCGTGGTTTTAATGCCGTTCAGATCGGATTCCTGGCTGTGATCGTATTTATGGCGATCTACTATCGGTGGTTTGGCGTCATCGCGAATCTCGCGCTGTTCTCGAATCTGGTCTTTATCGTCGCGCTACTGTCATTGTTGCAGGCATCGCTGACCTTGCCCGGTATTGCGGGAATCGTTCTCACAGTCGGAATGGCAGTCGATGCCAATGTCCTTATATTCGAGAGGATTCGAGAGGAGTTAGCGGGCGGTAATACGCCCCAGGCAAGCATTCATTCCGGATACGAAAAAGCACTATCGTCAATCGCGGATGCCAATATCACGACCTTAATCGCGGCTATCGTGCTGTTTATTTTTGGCACCGGTCCGATCAGGGGTTTCGCCGTGACGCTCTCACTAGGTATCGTGACCTCAATGTTTACGGCAATTGTTGGCACGCGTGCTGTGGTTAACCTGGTATTCGGCGGTCGAAAGATTGTTGACGTGCCGGTATAGGGAAGAGCGATGCAACTGATAAAAGACAAGACATCAATCGATTTCCTGAGCCGCGGACGCCGCAGGGTGACCGCTGCGCTGTCCATTCTGGCCATAATCGTATCGATCGGCTCGATTGCTACGAAAGGGCTGGAATACGGCATCGACTTTACCGGCGGCGTGCTCCTCGAGGTCGGCTATCCTGAGGAGGCAAACCTCGAGCGAATCAGGCAACTCCTCGGCGACGCGGGATTTGCCGACTTACAGGTGCAACGATTCGGCACAGCGACTGACGTCTTGCTGAGACTGCCACCGCAACCCAACACCAATTCGAACGAAATCCGCAAATTGCTGCAGGAAACGCTGGCGGCGGACGAACCGAACGTAGATCTGAGACGGGTTGAGTTTGTCGGGCCGCAGGTCGGTCAGGAGCTCCGCGAGCAGGGTGGTCTCGCGACCATATTCGTCTTACTGCTGATTTTTGGCTACGTCATGCTCCGTTTCCAGTGGAAATTTGCGGCGGGCGCCGTCGCGGCTCTGGCGCATGATGTTGTATTGACGGTCGGCTTCTTCTCGGTATTCAGTTTGCAGTTTGATTTGACCGTGCTTGCGGCCGTACTGGCGGTGATCGGCTACTCGCTCAACGATACGGTCGTCACATTCGACAGGATTCGCGAGAACTTCACAAAGCTGCGCGGAGTCTCACCGGAAGAATCGATAAACACCTCGGTGAACGAAATGCTCGCCCGCACGATTATTACGGGCGTCACGACACTCATCGTGTTAATCGCCCTGTTCATGTTCGGCGGTGAGTCCGTTGCGCCATTCTCGATCGGGTTAATCGTCGGTGTAATTGTTGGAACCTATTCTTCGATTTATACGGCGAGCGCTACCGCACTTTTCCTGGACGTCAACGCACAGGACCTGCTTCCGCCTACCGAAGATTCGGATCTAATTGACGATCTTCCCTGAGACCTATTCTTTGCCGAATATCTCCTTGATGTCCGGGGCCAGCAGTTTCGCGAGCGCGCTATAGATCTTGGGTGAGCCGGTCAGCACATGGCCGGTGTCGAGAAAATCCTCGCTACCGTCCATCCCGCTGATGATGCCACCTGCTTCTCGAATGATGACGGCCCCGGCAGCCAGATCCCATTTGCTTAAGCCCGTTTCCCAGAAGGCGTCCAGCCGGCCGGCGGCCACATAGCAGAGGTCCAGCGCAGCTGCACCTGCCCTGCGAACGCCGCTGGTGTTGCTGAGCACGGTTTGCAGCATTTTGAGATATGGCGACAGTTCAATATTGGAGTCTCGAAACGGAAAACCGGTGCCGATCAATGCACGCTCGAGGGTATTCTGTTTACTAACGCGAATACGCCTGCCATCCAGGTGTGCGCCCTGGCCCCGCGATGCTGTGAAAAGTTCCTGTCGAAGCGGGTCGTATACGGCACCGTGTTCGATCCGGTTCTTGTGCATGAGACCCACTGACACGCAGAAGATGGGAAAACCGTGCAGAAAGTTAGTAGTCCCATCCAGTGGGTCGATCACCCAGGTGTAGTCGGATTCACCCTGCGCGCCACTTTCCTCGGCGAGGATCGCGTGATCCGGATAATGTTTATGGATGGTGTGGATGATTGCCCGCTCGGCATTTCGATCCACTTCACTGACGAAATCGTTTCGACCTTTCTGCTCGACCTTGATCTTGTCCAGTTTGGGCAGGCTGCGAATAATTGTGTCGCCGCCGCGGTGCGCTGCCATCACGGCAACATTTAACAATGCATGCATTGATCGATTCCGTCATTTTTGAAAAGAGCGACATCGCACAAAGAGCGACATCGCACAAAGAGCGACATCGCACAAAGAGCGACATCGCACAAAGAGCGACATCCCGCAAGGGGACGGTAGAATACCAGACCATGACGGTTCGAATCATACTCGTTGGGACCACGCATCCCGGCAATATCGGTGCGGCTGCGCGCGCGATGAAGAACATGGGTCTGACCGATCTCGTGTTGGTCAGGCCGCGGAGTTTTCCGCACGACGATGCGACAGCACGGGCGTCGGGCGCTGAGGACGTTCTGGATGCCGCACGGGTCGTTGACAGCCTTGAGGAGGCGTTGCGCGACTGCAGTTATGTTGCCGGAGCAAGCGCAAGGTCACGCACGATCGGATGGCCGGCCATGGCGCCGCGAGACTGTGCGAAGAGACTGCTGGAAGAGAGCCGGCACGGGCAAGTAGCCGTCGTGTTCGGGCCCGAGAATTCGGGTCTGAAAAATGAGGATATCGATCGCTGCCACACCTTGCTGACCATTCCGACGTCGCCGGGCTTCAGTTCGTTAAATCTGGCGATGGCGGTTCAGGTCATCTGCTATGAGCTGCGTATGGCACAGATGGGGGAGGCAGACGATGACTACACATCAGACGTGCCGCCGGCCACCGGTGAGGAACTCGAACACTTCTACGTGCATCTCGAGGAAGTCCTGACGGCAGGAGGGTTTCTGGATCCGGAGAACCCGCGACTCCTGATGCGGCGTTTGCGGCGCCTGTTCGTCCGTGCGAAGCCCGACCAGAACGAGATCAACATCCTGCGCGGCATGCTGGCGGCACTGGATCCGAGCGCGGGTGACGAGGCCTCCAAGTGATGCTGAGCTGCGGCGCCAAAGCCATTTATCTCGATTATGCGGCGACAACACCGGTCGATCCTGCAGTTGCTGACACGATGTCGGAGTACCTCACGGCAAGCGGATCATTTGCCAATCCGTCGTCCATTCATTCGCCGGGCCGACAGGCGGCGGCAGCGACCGAGACCGCCAGGGAACAACTGGCAAGCCTGCTCAAGGTAAAGCCGCGCGAATTGATCTGGACCTCGGGAGCGACCGAATCGGTCAACCTGGCGGCAATCGGCACAGCGCGGTTTCGTTCAGGTGGCGGCAAACACCTGATCACGATGCCGACCGAGCACAAGGCAGCCACTGATACATTTGCAGCGCTCGAGCGTGAGGGCTTTGAAGTGAGCTATCTGCCGCCGGACGCTGATGGCCTGTTGCCGATTGAGTCCCTGGCGTCCGCAATTCGCGATGACACTCAACTCGTGTCTGTCATGCATGTAAACAACGAAACCGGCGTGATGCAGGATATCGAGCGCATCGGTGAGTGCTGTCGCGAAAAGGGTGTTTTGTTTCACGTCGACGCGGCGCAGTCCGTTGGCAAGTTGCCCCTGGATTTGTCGCAACTGCCAGTAGATCTACTGTCTTTAACAGCGCACAAGTTTTACGGGCCGAAAGGCATCGGCGCTCTTTATATTGCGGATCGTAGCGGCTGCCACGTCGAACCCTTGTTTCATGGTGGCGGGCAGGAGCGCCGTCTGAGGCCGGGCACCTTGCCTGTTCACCAGATCGTCGGACTGGGCGAAGCAGCCTCGATTGCCGGAACCAGGCAGGCCGACGATCTGCTCCATCTGCGGGCTTTGAACGAACGCCTGTGGGCGGGAATCGGCGAGATCGACGGCGTGCTGCGAAATGGCAGTGCGACCGAGTCATTTCCAGGCATTCTCAACCTGAGCGTCGAGGGAATCGAAGGCGAAAGCCTGCTGCTGGCGCTCGAGCCGCTTTGTGTCGGTACGGGCTCCGCCTGCAACTCAAGGAGCAACGAATCGTCGTACGTCCTGAGGGCTTTGGGCCGCGACGATGCGCTGGCACAAAGCGCGATACGCTTCAGCTTCGGCCGGGAAACGACGACCGATGAGATCGACGCGGCAATCGCCTGCTATACCGGCGCCGTCAGTCACCTTCGTGCAATCGCACCTGCCAGCCGAAGAACAGCATGAACGGAAAGTCAGAACCAGCTACTTATAGTGAATTGGTCAGGCGATATTTTGCGAACCCTGTTCACGCCGGCCTATTGCCCGACGAGTACAATGATTTCGTCGTGGGCGAGGCAGCCGAATCAGAATCAGGCGCACGAATCGTCTTGTCTGCGGTGGTAGATGAAGACACCCTCCGCGTGCTGCGATATCAGGTCTTCGGCTGCCCGCACCTAATCGCGGCCGCCGAAGCATTTTGCGATGATGCGGAGGGCAAGGCCGTCACGGTATTGACCGAGCTGGACGTGTCCAGCCTCATGAACAGCCTGGCAATTCCGGTGGAGAAGACCGGACGGGTGTTTATACTTGAAGACGCTGCAAGAGCGCTCCATATAACGGTGACAGGAACTTTAGAGGACTAGAACTGCAATGGCTGTATCCCTTACACAACCTGCCGCCGATCGGGTCAAATCCTACCTGGATGCCCGGGGTAAGGGCGTGGGCTTGCGGGTCGGCATCAAAAAGACCGGCTGTTCCGGGTACGCCTATGTCGTCAATTATGCCGACGACGTCACTGACTCCGATATCGTCTTCGAAGATTTCGGCGTGAAAGTCGTTGTCGACAAGCAATGTCTCGAACTCATTGACGGGACGGAAGTCGATTTCGTCAAGCAGGGTCTGAACGAGGCATTTCGCTTCCGTAATCCCAATGTGACCGGCGAATGTGGCTGCGGGGAGAGCTTCAGCGTCTGACTGACCCGCCTCGAGGTCAAATTTCGATTCATTGCCTGGGGTCAATTATCCAAGTAAAATTGAGGGTTTACGCGTGGCCGGAGCGTCTCCGTGTCCGGTTTCTCAAATCATAATTAAGAAAGGAATGATGTATGTCCGTCGAAAAGACGCTCTCAATCATTAAACCCGATGGCGTGCAAAAAAATCTGATTGGCGAAATCTATGGCCGATTCGAAAAAGCCGGCTTACAGATTGTCGCAGCGAAAATGCTTCATCTGTCACAGGAGCAGGCCGAGGGGTTTTATGCAGTTCACCGGGAACGGCCTTTTTTTAACGACCTCGTCAGCTATATGACTTCGGGGCCGGTCGTCGTTCAGGCGCTGCAGGGTGAGGATGCGATTGGCAAGAATCGCGAAATCATGGGTGCGACGGATCCTGCAAAAGCGGACAAGGGAACCATTCGCGCCGAATTTGCCGAAAGTATTGAAGAGAATATTGTGCACGGCTCGGACGGGCCTGAAACCGCCGCACAGGAAATCGCTTTTTTCTTCGGCGATGACGGGATTTGCGAGCGCACGCGCCAGTAATTGAATTGATGCGATGGACGCCACGGTTGAAAAAACAAATCTGCTAGGCCTGGATACGCTTGAGCTCGAGTCGTTCTTCGAAGGGCTTGGCCAAAAACCATTTCGTGCCCGCCAGGTCCTTCACTGGATGCATCAGCGGTGCGTCAGCAACTTCGATCTGATGACGGACTTGTCGAAGAGTCTTCGCTCGACCCTGCAGCAATACGCGAAAGTCGATGTTCCTACAGCCATTTCGGAAAATCATTCTGAAGACGGCACGGTAAAGTGGCTTTTCGAATCGGGATCGGGGCAGGCTGTCGAAACCGTATTCATTCCGGAGGCCGGTCGTGGCACGCTTTGCATATCGTCGCAAGTAGGATGTGCGCTCGACTGCGCATTTTGTGCAACCGGTGCTCAGGGCTTCAATCGCAACCTGAACGCTGCGGAAATCATCGGTCAGGTCTGGTATGCGAACAAGGTATTGCCGGCGAGAACCAATGGCGAGCCCGCCGTAACGAACGTCGTGTTCATGGGCATGGGAGAGCCGCTGGCAAACTATCGAAAGATATTGCCGGTACTCGATCTGTTGCTGTCAGATCATGCTTACGGTTTGTCGCGCAGGAAGGTCACGATCAGTACATCCGGTCTGGTTCCGAATATCGAGCGACTGGGAGATGACTGCAACGTGTCTCTCGCGGTTTCCCTGCATGCCAGCAACGATGAATTGCGTGACCGGCTTGTGCCGATTAACAAGGTGCATCGAATCGATGAACTGTTGGAGTCATGCTGGCGTTATGCGGCCAAGCACTCGAACCGGTTCATCACCTTCGAATACGTCATGCTAAAGGACGTTAATGACTCTTTGGCTCACGCGGATGAGCTCTTCGAACTTCTGCGAGACCGACCGGCAAAAGTGAACCTGATTCCGTTCAATCCGTTCAAGGGTAACGGCTTTGCCCGTAGTCAGAGGAGCCGGATTGCTGATTTTCAGAGTCGCCTCAGGCAGAAGGGGCTCGTGGTAACGACCCGCAAGACGCGGGGCGAAGATATAGATGCGGCGTGCGGCCAGTTAGCTGGTAAGGTCAGTGACCGGATGCGTGTCAGGCTTGGCGAAAAATCTATCAGGGTGGCAACGGCGTGAAGACGAATATTGTTGTAAGCAGCATCGCCATATTATTTCTGGCGGGATGTGTGACCTCGACGACAACGTCATCAAGGAATTTCGAGAAGACTGACGAAACTGACGCTGCGGTACAAAATTATTCACTCGGCGCAAGGTATTATCAGAACGGCAGCTACGAGATCGCGAAGGAACGCCTTGAACGTGCGCTCGAGTTCGATCCGAAGATGGCGGAAGCGCACTATATGCTTGCACTAACACATGAGCAATTGGGCAATCCGCGGCTCGCAACTGAGCACTACAGCCAGGCCGTGCGCGTTGAGCCAGACAATTACAACGCACGTAATGCCTACGCGGTTTTCCTTTGCCGCGAGCAACAATTCGACGAGGCCGTAAAACAGTTCGACAAAGCATTAAATATCTCGGATAACGATACACGCTTCGTCATGTACACCAATGCGGGTGCTTGCATGACCCAGAAGCCGGACTACGAGAAGGCAGAAGAATACTTTCGCGAAGCACTAACGGAAAAGCCGGCACATGGCGAGGCCCTCATTCAGCTTTCTGCCCTGAAATTCAAGACAAAAGAGTGTCTGCAGGCGCGTGCGTTTCTGCAGCGCTTCCTCACGAGCAACAAGACGTCTCCGGGCGTCTTGTATCTGGGCGTACAAATCGAGGAGTGTCTCGAGGACGATCGCGCGGCAACCGATTATATGAATCAGTTGCTACGCGAGTTCCCGACTTCGCCTGAAGCAAGAAAGGTATTGGATACGGACTAGCATGGGCGTGGAAGAAGACGACAACAAGGCTGGCGAATCGTCCGGAGAAGGCTCTGCTGGCCCCGTTGGCGGCGAGCGGCTGGCAGCGAGCCGGCGTGAGCGCGGCATTTCCATTCACGAAATAGCA
>Ga0255058_10000894_pt1 | contig 17117 bp, 12 predicted proteins | sample Cases_109_9_MG_FD_188637 | JGI IMG/M metagenome (GOLD analysis project Ga0255058, IMG submission 188637) | Seawater microbial communities from Amundsen Gulf, Northwest Territories, Canada - Cases_109_9 | ecosystem: Environmental > Aquatic > Marine > Gulf | place: Canada: Northwest Territories... | reverse complement strand
CGATCGCCGTGGCCGCGTTGTTCCAGTAGTACTCATTGCGCTGCAGCCGCAAGATCGAGCCAGGTTCCCAGGAGGCCAGCTTGTAGGCACCGTTCGAAAGTGGCGACCGCGTCGCATCGACGTTGCCGGTCGTGTCGTACGCGGGAAAGGTGCTTGGGTGCGTCAGCAGGCTCAGCAAATAGGGCACCGGCTGCGACAGTTCGATGCGCAGCGTTCGCTCATCGATTGCCACCACGCCCAGCTCACCGACAGGCGCGTCGCCGGCAATAATGGCCCCGGCATTGACGATGTCTGCGATCGTACTTGCATAGAACGCCGCGTTGGCCGGATCGACCAGGCGGCGCAGGCCCAGGACGAAATGCTTCGCCGTAACGGGCTCGCCATTGGACCAGCGGGCATCTGCCCGAATTGCGAACGCATAAATGAGTCCATCGTCGGCGATCTCCCAGCTTTGTGCAGCACCAGGCACGAGTTGTCCCGTGGCCGAGTAAGCAAGCAGACCTTCGCCGATGTCGCGTAACACGTCGGCTGCCTGCACACTGCGGGCCCTTTGCGCGTCCAGCGTTTCCGGGTCGGACGCCAGGCCACGATGCAACAGGGACTGGCTATCGCCCACGTCGCCGGCGCTACAGCCGGACACAAATAGCCACCCGACCACCAGCAAGGACCAGCGAATTGGCTTCATTACGCCGATTTCTTGAGTTGCCGCTTTTTGAGGTGCACAAGGAGCAGGGACACGGCCGAGGGCGTCATGCCCTCGAGGCGTGATGCCTGGCCCAGCGTAACCGGGCGGGCGCCTTGCAGGCGCTGGCGCGCCTCGTTCGAGAGCCCGTCAACGGCCGCGTAATCAATGTCCGCGGGCAGGCGCAGAGATTCCTGCTTAGCGTGTTTCGCTATTTCGCGCTCCTGGCGCGCGATATAGCCCGCATATTTCGCCTGCACCTCAAGCTGCAGGACGATTTGCTCGCGAATTTCGTCGAAAAGAGGTATATCTTCGTCGAATACGCCGACATTTGACAGTTTCGATAATTGCGCGTAAAAAATCTCCGGGCGCCTCAAAAGATTTCCGGCCGTTGACTCTTTTTGGAGTTCGACTCCGATAGCAGCATGATCGTGATCATTCATGGCGTTTGGGCGCACGATGATGGTGTTCAGCCGTGCCTGCTCGCGCGTCACTGCCTCTCTTTTTTGCTCGAACAGGGCCCAGCGAGCATCGTCGACGACGCCCAGCTCCCGACCGACCGGGGTCAGCCGCAGGTCCGCATTGTCTTCGCGCAGCGTCAGCCGATACTCGGCGCGGCTCGTGAACATCCGGTAGGGCTCGCTGACGCCGCGCGTAACCAGGTCATCCACCAGCACACCAAGGTAGGCCTCATGGCGCTGTGGAAACCACTCGTCCCGGCCAACGGCCCGGCGCGCCGCGTTAATCCCCGCGAGCAGGCCCTGGGCGCCGGCCTCCTCGTAACCGGTCGTGCCGTTGATCTGCCCGGCGAAATACAGGCCGGCCACGAATTTCGTCTCGAGCGTCGGCTTCAGGTCGCGCGGGTCCATGTAGTCGTACTCGATCGCGTAACCCGCCTGGGTGATATGCGCATTCTCGAAGCCGACGATCGAACGCACGAAGCGCAGCTGCGTCGCATAGGGCAAGCTGGTCGAAATACCGTTCGGATATACCTCCTGCGTTTGCAAGCCCTCTGGCTCCACAAATATCTGGTGAGAGTCCTTGTCGGCGAAGCGCACGACCTTGTCCTCGATCGACGGGCAATAACGCGGACCCACGCCCTCGATCAGGCCCGAATACATCGGCGACTCATCGAGCGAGCTGCGGATGATGTCGTGGGTTTCTTCGGTCGTCCTTGTAATGTGGCAGGAGATCTGCTGCGGATGCTGTGCGCGCCGGCCCGTAAACGAAAACACCGGCATCGGCGAGTCGCCCGGCTGTTCCTGCATAACTGAATAATCGAGCGTTTTGCCATCGAGGCGCGGCGGGGTGCCGGTCTTGAGTCGCGCGATGCGAAACGGCATCTCGCGCAGGCGCTCGGCCAGACGGTTGGACGGCGCATCGCCGGCGCGCCCGCCTGCCGTCTCGGTTTGCCCGACCAAAATACGGCCGCCCAGGAACGTGCCAACCGTCAACACAACGGTCTGTGCGAAAAACTTCAGTCCAGGCCCGGCCACAACCCCCGTAACACGGCGTCCCTCGACGATGAGGTCCTCGACCGTCTGCTGGAAAATAGACAGGTTTGCCTGGTTCTCGAGCATGCTCCGAATTGCGGCACGGTAAAGCTGCCGGTCGGCCTGCGCACGCGTCGCGCGCACAGCGGGCCCCTTGCTCGCATTGAGCGTGCGAAACTGAATGCCGGCATGATCGATTGCCACGGCCATCGCGCCGCCCAGTGCATCGATCTCTTTCGTAAGATGGCCCTTGCCGATTCCGCCGATCGCCGGATTGCAACTCATCTGCCCGAGCGTATTGATGCTTTGCGTGATTAGAAGAGTGCGCGCACCCGCGCGCGCGGCAGCCAGGGAGGCTTCCGTACCGGCGTGACCGCCGCCGATCACTATGACGTCATATTGCTCTGTCATCGGGCTTAAGTATTGCTCATAAAGTGAGCAGTGAAGGCGGCGCATTCTAGTCGCTGCGCGACGATTCCGCCACAAACCAGGCCACCCATTCATTGCTGGCTGCGGCAAATCTTTACTTGCCGCGGCGCAAGGCCCAAGATATCGCGCCTTAGCTGACGTCTTGGGGTTGCCCTGTATCCGTATGCTTCGTAGCGGCACGCTCGTCCTGACAACAATCTTACTCGCGATTTCCAGCCAAGGCGCCGGCGCCCTGGAGCTGCAAGGGTGCCGCATCAGCGCTGGCCCGTCGTTTCCGGGTATCAAGGCGCGCTGCGGCACGCTCGAACGCCCCGAGAATCCCGACGACCCCGAGTCCCCCGTGCTTTCGATACGGGTCGCAGTTGTGCCGGCGTTGAATTTGCAACCGCAACCCGACCCGCTCGTGCTGCTGGCTGGCGGCCCCGGCCAGGGCGCGATTCAATTCTATTCGGCTGTCGCTAGGGCATTTGATCGCGTTCACAGCGACCGCGACATTCTGCTGGTCGACCAACGCGGCACGGGTGGCTCCGCGCGCCTGGATTGTCCGGTTGACGATGAGCTCATTGACGGGCAGTTCAGTGTCGAGATGACAGTCGAATTCATGCACGCCTGCCTTGATGAATTACCGCATGATCCCCGCTACTTCACGACCAGCATAGCCGTGCAGGACCTCGAAGCCGTCCGCGAGGCCCTCGGCTATCCGAGCCTGAATTTGTACGGCGTCTCATACGGCACGCGCGTGGCCCAACATTATGCCCGGCGCTATCCCGACTCGACACGCACGATCATCCTCGACGGCGTGGTACCGCCGCAGCTCGCTCTTGGTCCCGAAATAGCGACCGAAGCGCAAAAGGCCATCGACAACATCTTCGCGAGGTGCGCCGCAGACACCGCATGCGATGAGCGCTTCCCCGACATTGCCGCCGCGTTCATTGCGCTGAAAAACAAACTCACCAAAAACCCCGTAAGCGTCTCCGTCGCCCACCCCGTTACGGGCCGCGTAGAGAAAGTAAGTTTCGGCCGGCAGGAACTCGCGGGCGCCGTCCGCTTGCTGGCGTATTCTCCGAACTCAATCGCGATGCTGCCGTTGCTTGTCGCCGAGGCCGCGAATGGCAACTACCAGCCACTGGTCGCGCAGTTTCAAATGACCTTGATGAGCATGACCGATGCACTCGCGCTTGGCATGCACAACGCCGTCATGTGTACAGAAGATGTGCCGTTCTATGTTGCTGACGCAATCGACATGGCCGCACTTGATGCGAGTTTCATGGGCTCGATGCAACTCGAGGCCCTTGAGGCAATTTGCTCCGTGTGGCCCGCGGGCCCGATCGACGACGATTTCAAACAACCCTTGTCGACGGCAATACCGACCTTGCTGCTCTCCGGCAGCGCAGACCCGATTACGCCCCCGCGCTTTGCCGACATGGCAGCGCGCAACCTCAGGAAGGCATGGCTGCTGACGGGCGAAAACCAGGGCCACGGCCAGATCACAGTTGGTTGCATGCCGCGCATCGTCGAGCGCTTCATAAACACCGAGCAACTCGGCGACGGCGACGCAGAGTGTTTTCAGTCGAGTTTCGTAATGCCGTTTTTTCTCGACTTCTCGGGTCCGCAACCATGATCAAGGTTGATGGCATCCATAAATCCTTTGGCGACGTCCACGCCCTGCGCGGTGTCAGCTTCGATGCGCCCGACGGCAAGATAACCGGTCTACTCGGCCCGAACGGCGCCGGCAAGTCCACCACCTTGCGTATTTTGTACACGGTATTGAAGCCGGACGAGGGCAGCGCCAGTATCGACGGCAACGATGTTGTCGAAAGCAGCCTTGATGCCCGCCGCTGCACGGGCGCATTGCCGCACGGCGCTGGTCTCTACCCGCACCTGACGGCACGGGAAAACATCGCCTACTTCGCCAGCCTGTGTGGCATCGAGCGCGACAAGATTGGAGAACGCGTCGACAGCATAGTGGACCTGCTCGACATTCGGGACTTCGTGGATCGACGCACGAAGGGATTTTCGCAAGGGCAGCGCACCAAGGTTGCGCTGGCCCGTGCGCTCGTTCACGACCCGCAGAACGTCATTCTCGATGAGCCATCAAACGGCCTCGATGTCATGGCAACGCGCTCGTTGCGCGAGTTGATCTTGAAGCTCAAGGACGCGGGCCGTTGCGTGTTGTTCTCGAGTCATGTCATGCAGGAAGTGGCGGCGCTGTGCGACGATATCGTCATCATCGCAGACGGCCAGGTCGCAATTGATGACTCCGCTGATGGTATTCGCGAGCAAACCGGCTGCGATGACCTCGAAGACGCGTTCGTTGCTGCAATTCAAACGGTGAAGCCGGAATGATAAGGACGGTCTTCACGGTTTTCGCCAAGGAGGTGCTCGACAATGTTCGCGACCGTCGCACGCTCGCCTCGGCGCTGCTCATGGGGCCCCTGTTCGGCCCGCTGTTGTTTGCCTTCGTCATCAACCTGTCGATCGAGCGCTCGTTGTCGGACGTCGAAAAAACACTGCAGTTGCCTGTCCTTGGCGCGCAGCACGCGCCCATCCTTGTGCGTTACCTCCAAAGCCGCAACATTGAAATTGTCGATGCGCCCGAGGGCCGCGAAGCCGCAATCGAGGGTGTCAGGACTGGCGTGCACGATGTTGTCGTTATCATTCCCGAGGCCTACGGCGAACAAATGGCCGAAGCTATGCCGGCGAAAGTCGAGCTCATTTCAGATCGGGCCAATACGACAGCCGATCGCGAAGCGCGCCGTGTCAGGGGCGTCTTGTACGCCTACAACCAGGAGCTTGCCGCAATCCGCCTGTCGGCCAGGGGCGTCAGTCCCCTCGTGTTGCGGCCATTGAATATCGATGACATCGACGTATCCACGCCGTCGGGCCGTTCCGGCATTCTGCTGGGGATGATGAGCTACTTCTTTATTTTCGCAATGCTCATGGGCGGCATGTACCTCGCGATCGACACAACCGCCGGTGAGCGCGAACGTGGTTCGCTGGAGCCTTTGCTGGCGTTGCCGGTCACACGCGACAAGCTCATTCTCGGAAAAATCATTGCCACCTGCCTGTTCATGGCGTTGTCGCTGATGCTGAGCCTGGTGTCATTCTTTTTCGCACTGAAGTTCATGCCCTTGCAACAGCTCGGCATGACGCCGAACTTCGGACCCGATGTTGTTGTTGCGGCATTTTTCCTGCTGGCGCCATTCATCCTCCTCGGCGCGGCGGTGATGACCCTCGTTGCCTCATTTACGAAGAGCTACAAAGAGGCGCAGACTTGGCTCAGCGTGGTGCTACTTGCGCCGACACTGCCGATTCTTATCGTCAGCCTGCTCACGCTACGGCCGCGGCTCGAGTTCATGTTCGTGCCCAGCCTCAGTCAGCATTTGTTGCTTATCGACATGGTCAAGAACGAGCCCGTCAATGTGCTGCACGTTGTGATTTCCGTGACCAGCACATTAATCCTGGGCAGCCTGTTGACGTGGCTGTGTGCCCGCCTCTACCGACGCGAGGGGCTGCTCGGCTAAAAGTCTGTCGCGCTGCAAGCAGCGCTCCTACAGCTAGTTTCCGAAATACACCCGTGCGCCTAATCCATAGCTAAGCACGTCTTCAGCCGTGCCGACGTTCAACCCAAGCGCGAAGTTTTGCGTGAAGCTGTACCAGAGCTCACCGCGAACCGATGTGTCGTTACCGCCGTCACTCAGCTCCGCGTATTGAACGAAGCCCGCAAGCTCGAGATTCTCGCTGGCCATGGCCCGCACGCCAATCGATGCAGCATAGCCATCGTCATCGAACGACTGGCCAAGCGCACTGGCATCGAGACGGATATAGGCGAGATTGGCAACGAAATCCGTGCTCGGCGTAAGTGCTGTATGAAAACCACCGCCAATCAACAGCTGATCGAGATCGACACCGAAATCGAAATCGGTACTGTTATAGCCACCGATCAGTTGCCAGTTGTCGCCGATCCCTACGGATCCGCCAATACCGAAGCCATCGCCATCGACATCGATGAAGCCATCGTCAAGTGTAACGCGCTGGTATGAGCCCTCGATGTAGTTGTAATTAGGCCCGTCCGCCATAGCAGCTGCGGCCAGGATTAATAGTGAAATAATGCTAATAAATCGCAACATGACTTTTTCCTTCCTATGTTTGCCCAAGTTAATCGTGCGCTACACAGGATGCACGGTCATGATTAACGCCAGATGAATAGCTGATGGTTGTTGGGTGACAAGCAGCGCTCCTACTTGCCGATGCAGAAGTCCGCGAATATGCGGCCCAGCAAGTCGTCGGACGAGACCGCGCCTGTTATTTCGCCGAGCGCCTGTTGCGCCATGCGCAGCTCCTCGGCAAGAATTTCGCCTGCGCCGTTTTGACTTAATGCCTTATGCCCCGCGTCGAAATGGGCGGCCGCTCGTTGCAGGGCATCGACGTGCCGTCGTCGCGCCGTCAACGCGCCCTCTCCAAGGTTTTTGTACCCGGCGAGCCTGCGGATGCTGTCGCGAAGTCCATCCAGACCGTCGCCGGTTTTCGCGGATAAGACGACTACGCCCTCGACCGGCCGCGTCTCGTCAACCAGGTCCGACTTGTTGCGGACGACAATGACCGGCACTCCGTCCGGTACCGGCTCGTGGGTAGCCGCGGCATCGCTGTCCGTCGCATCCTGAATCCACAAGACGGCGTCCGCGCTGGCCATCGCTTCACGCGCACGTCGCATACCCTCCTGCTCGATGACATCCGGGTTATCGCGCAGCCCCGCGGTATCGACCAGCTCGACGGCCAGCCCGTCTATATCGATATTCTCCCGCAATATGTCCCGGGTCGTACCAGCGATTTCTGTAACGATCGCCGTGTCCTCGCCACTGAGCCTGTTCATCAGGCTGGACTTGCCGGCGTTCGGTTTGCCGACCAGCACAACCTGGTAGCCATCCCTTAGTACCCGGCCGACTGCTGCCGCTGACTGCAGCTTCTCAAATGCGACCGCGCAGTCCGTCAAGCGTTGCAGGAGTTTTTCGTCGGACAGGAAGTCGATCTCGTCCTCCGGGAAGTCGATCGCCGCTTCGACGTGCACCCGCAGGTCAGTCAATTGGCTGACGAGGACATTGACCGCTCGAGAAAATTCGCCGCTTAGCGCCCGCAGTGCGGCGCGTGCCGCCTGCGACGTTCCGCTGTCGATCAGGTCGGCGATTGCCTCCGCCTGCGCGAGATCCAGCTTGTCATTTAGAAACGCCCGTTTGGAAAACTCACCGGGCTCGGCGAGGCGCGCACCGCAGGCCACCGCGGCATCGACGAGCAGCGCAACAACGACTGGCCCGCCATGACCGTGCAGCTCCACCACGGCTTCGCCCGTGAACGAACCCGGCGCCGGGAAATACAGAGCGATGCCGGTATCGATTGGCTCGCCATCGGGGCCCGCGAAGTTACGCAATGTTGCGACGCGCGGCTGCGGCAGCTCGCCCAGCATCAATCGCCCGATTCGGGGCGCGTCATCACCTGAAATTCGCACGATGCCGATTCCGCCGGTGCCTGGCGGCGTAGCGGCTGAAACGATTGTGTCCGTCAAATCGGTCATACACCAATAAGACCACAGGTGGCTGATCTCTGCAGGCCCGCGCCATGCAGGGCGCCACCATCACAAAAACATTCTGTAAGCATCAGCTCTTGCTCAGGCCCCCGTCCCCTTTTTTTGAGAAAACATATCCTCCCGGCGTGCGTTGCCGGACACCTACCTACTATTGAGGGGAGATACCATGAAAACGTACAAAACCCTGGCTGCTCTCGCGGCCCTGTCATTACTCACAGCCAATGGCGCGTTTGCCAAACCAAGGGCGGACATCAAGGTCATGACCCAGAACCAGTACCTGGGCGCGGATCTGACGCCGATCGTCACTGCCACGTCACCCGAAGACTTTAATGATGCCGTCATCGCAGCCCTTTCAGCTATCGCGAGCAATAATTTCCCGGAGCGCGCAGCTGCGCTTGCCGAGTCAGTTGCCGACAAAAGCCCGCATCTTGTCGGTTTGCAGGAGGTCTATAAATTTGAGTGCATCGACTTCGGGTCCGGTCTTTGTTCGACCTTCCACGGCGCCTTCAACGATCATTTGACGGTGATGCTGGATGCTCTTGCTGCGCACGGTGCCAACTATGTTGTCGCCGCCGAGGTACAAAACCTGACTTTGCCGGCTGCTGGCTTCCCGTTTCCCGGGCTGCCCGTGTTTCTCAACGCCGATCCGATACCGGATATTTTCATCAAGGTGATCGACCGCGACGTGATTCTCGCGCGCGCTGATGTGGTGGCGCAGGCCGTCCCCTACGCCTGTGCTCGCCCATCTCTGGATGGCTGCAACTTCGACACATTTGCGACGGCGGACACGCTCGCTGGACCCATCATCATCGAGCGTGGGTTTGTGGGTGTCGATGCGAATGTAGGCGGTCAGGTGTATCGTTTCATCAACACACACCTGGAGGTTCAGTTTCCCGCGCCACTCGCCCTCGCTCCCATGATTCAGGCCGGTCAGGCAACGGAGCTTCTGGTCACACTGGCCTTCCAGCCGGCCGCGCCCGATTCACGGCTGATTGTCGTTGGCGACATAAACTCTTCGCCGGCAGACCCGGTCTTTCCCGGGCCGTTTGGTGTGCCCATACAGCCACCGTATCAGCAGCTAGCGAACGGAACCACGCTGTTTGGTGGACCGCTGGGCTTTGATCTGACGGATGTTTGGGATCTGCGTCCTGGTAACCCGGATGGCTTCACCTGTTGTGAACTTCCGGATCTTTCGAATCCCGCGTCGCAGCACGGCAAACGCATCGATGTGATCTTTACGCTGCCGGCGCCATCCTCCGTGAAGGCCAACGTTCTTGACGCCGAACCCAAAGACAAGACCAGGTCGCTTCTGTGGCCGTCTGATCACGCCTCTGTCAGTGCTGAGCTCGCATACTGATGGGCCCGACAATCGGAAACCTGGTCGAACCAGCAACAAGCTTGCTGGCTCGCCTCGTGTCGGGAATCCCGGGAATGCTGATTCCCGGGATCTTGATTCTCGCGGCTTGTCTGTGCACTTTCGTATTGGTCGACCTGGTGGTTGACCGCGCCAGTATCCCGGCATCGGTTCGCCGCTAGTCGCTCTTGCCTTTTTTCCGTTTGCCCTGCTTCCTGGCAACGGTCTCCGCGTGTACGACTTTGTTGATGTTCCACTGTTGCGCGATCGACAACAGCGTGTTGGTCACCCAGTAGAGAACCAGGCCCGACGGGAAGAACGCGAAAAAGCCGGTAAACATGATCGGCATGATCTGCATGACGCGGGCCTGTACCGGATCCGCCGGCGCCGGGTTCAGCTTTTGCTGAAACAGCATCGCCGCGCCCATGATGAGTGGCAGGATGAAATACGGGTCGCGCGATGAGAGGTCCGTGATCCACAGCGCGAATGGCGCCTGGCGCATTTCTACCGATTCAACCAGCACCCAGTAAAAGGACAGGAAAAACGGCATCTGGATCAGGATCGGCAAGCAACCCGCGGCCGGATTAACTTTCTCGCGCTTGTACAGGTCCATCATCGCCTGGGACAGCGCCTGCTTGTCGTCTTTGTAGCGATCTTGCAGGGCCTTCATGCGCGGCTGGATTTCGCGCATCTTCGCCATCGAGCGGCCGCTCGCTTCCGTAAGCTTGTAGAACGCGAGCTTAATCAGGATCGTGACGCCGATGATTGCCCAGCCCCAGTTGCCGACAAATCCGTGGATTACCGACAGCAGCCAGAACATCGGATTCGACAGGATAACGAGCCAGCCGTAATCCACACTAAGCTTCAGCTTCGGGTGTATTTCATCAAGCTGCGTTTGCAGTTTCGGTCCGACGAACAAGGTCTTGTTGAAACTTGCGGTCGCACCGGGCGCAACCGTCTGCGGCGCGCTGATGACGCTCGCTGCAAGTCTGTTGCCATCGATACGAACCTGGAAAATATGGGTGCTGTCAGCCGGCGGAATAATTGCGGTCAGGAAATGGTGTTGTATCGACGCATACCAGCCATTGTCGCTCGTGAAGTTGAACGGACCGTCGTCAAGAAGATCACCGCGCTTGAGCTTCTCGGCTTTCTCGCCGTCAAAAATTTGCGCGCCATCGAACGAATACGAGTCAACGTTAAACATTGAGCGCTCAAGGTCGAACGACCTGCGCTGCAGTTGCGTTACCTGGTCACCGCGCCACGCGGTCTCGCTGTTGTTGCGAACATCCTGCTGCAGCTGGATGCTGTAGCTTCCCCGCGTAACCGTGAACTGCTTCTCGAACGTCACGCCGGACGCGTCGGTCCAGATCAGCGGAACGATGATCTCGTCTTTGTTGCCAAGATCGAAGTTTGTTGCCGTGACGTCATAGAGAGTATTGGCGTCGGTGGCCGAACCGCTACTGCTTCGCAGCCAGCTACGGATTGCGCCGTGATCATCGGGCGCAGTGTTCAGCAACATGATCTTTTCGTCGGGCTGGTCCTTCGCCACGGGGTAGCTCAGCATCGTCGCCCGCTGAATCGTGCCGCCACGCGTATTGATTTCTATTTCGAGCACATCGGTTGTTACTACGATGATGCTGCCCTGCTCGACGGTCGGCTCGTCCAGCGTCGCTGCTGGCGGCGGCGCCACCGACGGCAGCGCTTCGTCCGTCGCGCTGAGTGCCGGCAGCGCGTCGACATCATCTGCCGGCAGGACGGGCGCCTCAACTGCGGGTGCTGCCGCTTGCGGTTGCGGGCCGTAGTCCTGCATCCAGGTTTGCCAGGTCAGATACGCCATGACGGCGAAGAAGCCCCAGATAATCAGTCGTTGATTGTCCATTCGTCCTTTATTCCTGCCTGCCCGTTTCCTTGTGGCATTCTTGCCAGTGTTTTTCGAGGCTGTCGACAAGTGCACTGTTGCCTTCGTCGGCTGCCGCCGCTTTGTTCATCACGACAATATCAAGGCCTTCGAGTACGTCCTGATGGTGTCGAAACGACTCCCGGATAATTCGCTTGAGCCGGTTCCGTGCCGTTGCCTTCCTGCATTGCTTTTTCGAAATTGCCAGGCCAAGCCGGGCTGTCGCGATATTGTTTTGGCGGCACAGCACGGTAAACCATTTGTCCCGGCTGCGTGTCGCTTTTTCGAACACGCGGCCGAACGACGCAGCATCCAGCAACCGGCTGTCTTTGCTAAACCGGTGCCGAGTGTTGCGTTCCAAATCGGGAATGATGCTTGCCGGCCAGATGGCCTCGATGGCGTTTATTGCCAACGATTGCCGACTACGGCGTTAGCTTTGCGCGGCCTTTTGCCCGGCGGCGCTTGAGAACGAGGCGGCCTGCTTTGGTCGCCATGCGGGCACGGAAACCGTGCGTGCGGGCGCGCTTTAATTTGCTGGGCTGATACGTACGTTTCATCTGCCTGGTACCTGGATCTATGGCGGGCAAAAAAGCCCGGTCGAACAAAAGGGCGGCAAGCGTACGTGGCAGCCCCCAAGCTGTCAATAGACAGCGTGGCTGTCTGGGTTCTGGCCAATTTCGACGTTACCGTGGCGGGCTGTGGCGGCCCCACCAAAAGCCGTATAGACTGCCCGATCTTCTTTCAGTCAATCCTCTTTTCTGGTGTGTTGTGGGGACTCCGTTGTCGGCCGAAAAATCGCTCTGGAACCGCTGCGTCCGATCTTTGCAGGCGGAGCTGCCCGAGCAACAATTCAATACGTGGATCCGGCCGCTGCAGGCCGAAGAAGACGAATCCCAATTGCGACTGCTGGCGCCGAATCGTTTCGTTGTCGACTGGTTACAGGAACATTATATAGAGAGAATTCTCGAGCTTCTCGATAACTCCGGAGAGGGTTCCGGCCGCAACGTCAAGCTCCTGATCGAAGTTGGCTCACGGCAGAGGCCCGCGACAGCAACGGTGGCGCCGCGACGCCCGGCGGCGGTTAAGGCAACTGCCCCGCCACCGCCAAAGGTCGCTTCCCGCCTGAGCCCCACGTTTACGTTCGAAAGCTTCGTCGAGGGCAAAAGCAACCAGCTTGCAAGGGCCGCGGCGAGCCAGGTCAGCGAAAATCCCGGCAAGTCCTACAACCCGTTGTTCATTTATGGCGGCGTCGGCCTGGGCAAGACCCACCTGATGCATGCCATCGGGAACGCCATGGTGGCCCGACAACCGGCCGCCCGTGTCGCCTACGTCCATTCCGAGCGCTTCGTTGGTGACATGGTGAAAGGCCTGCAACACAATTCGATTTCGGAATTCAAACGCTTCTATCGAACACTGGACGCTTTGTTGATTGACGATATTCAATTTTTTGCCGGCAAAGAGCGCTCGCAGGAAGAATTCTTCCATACGTTTAATGCGCTGCTGGAGGGCCAACGGCAGATTGTTCTGACGTGTGACCGTTACCCGAAAGAGGTCAACGGTCTTGAGGAGCGCCTGAAATCACGGTTTGGCTGGGGTCTTACGGTTTCTATCGAACCACCGGAACTGGAAACGTCGGTAGCAATATTGATGAGCAAGGCCGCGGCCGAGGATGTTGAGCTTCCACATGAAGTAGCGTTTTTTATAGCGAAGCGAATTCGCTCTAATGTTCGCGAACTCGAGGGGGCATTGCGGCGCGTAATTGCCAACTCGCGCTTCACGGGCCGAGCCATTAACCTGGATTTCGCGAAAGAGGCCTTGCGGGATTTGCTGGCTTTACAAGATCGACTTGTTTCAATTGAGAACATACAGAAAACAGTCGCCGATTATTTTAAGATTCGCGTGGCGGACCTTTTGTCGAAGAAACGCAGTCGCTCGATCGCAAGACCCAGGCAATTTGCAATGGCGCTTTCAAAAGAATTGACGAACCACAGTTTGCCGGAAATTGGGGATGCCTTTGGTGGCCGGGACCATACAACTGTCCTGCACGGCTGTCGTAGAATTGAGTCGCTGCGCGAGGTGGAGAAACGCGTGGACGACGATTATTTGAATTTGTTAAGAACTCTGACAGGATAGTGTGGATAAGCAGTGGACAAATGTTTCCGAGCATTTTGTCCACAGGCTATACACAGCTGGCTGACCGTTCGTACCGAGTTTATCAGAAGTCACTTTGATGGTTAAAGTACTGATTTATAAGACAAAAATTTAGTTATACACAGGCTTTCGGGCCCTTAATAATAACAATAAATATGAAATTTCCAATATTTATTAACAGGTGGAACCTATGAAATTGAGCGCCGCGCGTGATGTGCTCCTAAAGCCTCTTCAAGCAGTGATCGGTGTTGTTGAGCGTCGTCAAACGATGCCAATTTTATCAAATGTTTTGTTGGTTGCTCGAGATGGTGAACTGTCGGTTACGGCAACCGACCTGGAGGTCGAATTGGTAGCTCGTGCTGATGTGTCCGTGGAAACCGGGGGCGAAATTACGGTCTCGGGACGTAAGCTGCTCGATATCTGCAAAGCGTTGCCGGACGACGCCGAGATCAACATCAGTGTCAGCGGAGAAAAGCTAACAGTCCGCTCCGGGCGCAGCAGGTTTTCCCTGGTGACGCTGCCGGCTGCTGAATTTCCAACAGTTGAAGATATCAAGGCCGGACAAACGATTAACGTGCCGCAGGATGTACTCGGGCGATTGATGGACAAAACACATTTTTCCATGGCACAGCAGGATGTTCGTTACTACCTGAACGGCATGTTGCTGGAAGCGGAAGGCAAGTATCTCCGCGCTGTCGCGACGGATGGGCATCGGCTGGCGTTATCGGAGGTGGAGCTGAAGGGGGCCAAGCTCGATGAGCAACAGGTGATCGTGCCGCGCAAAGGTGTATTGGAGTTGCAGCGGTTGCTTGGTGGTGAAGGCAGCGTGGATATTGAGTTGGGCGCAAATCACGTTCGCATCCAGTTAGACGGAATTCGCTTCACTTCGAAGCTGATCGATGGTCGTTTCCCGGAGTATGATCGCGTGATACCGCAGGAATCTAGCAATGAATTGCATGCAGACAAGGAAGCTTTGCGTAACGCATTGCAGCGGACAGCGATTTTATCCAACGAAAAATACCGCGGCATTCGCCTGGTGATAAGAGACAGCGGCGTCGTGCTGCAGGCGCACAACCCGGAACAGGAAGAGGCCGAGGAAGAGGTTGAGGTCGAGTATTCGGGGGACGATATCGAAATCGGCTTCAACGTCAATTACCTGCTGGACGCAATTGGGGCGGTTGATGGAGAGAGCGTGACGTTGTCGGTCGTGGACAGTAATTCGAGTTGTCTCGTTCGGGAGCCGGGAAATGACAGCAGCAAGTTCGTAGTAATGCCCATGCGGCTGTAGGATCCGCCGGGCCGCGGATCGTGCCGGTAAAGCTGTTTAGAGCGGAAAACTTCCGCTGTCTTGAGAAAGCAGAGTTCGAGCTCGAACCGCACTACAATTTGATTTATGGCGCCAACGCCTCCGGTAAGACCAGCTTACTGGAGGCGTTAGCGTATCTGGGTCGCGGAAAGTCGTTTCGCGGTGCCCCGGTAACAAGCCTTATCCGGCACGGGGAACAGGAATTCGTGCTTTTCGGCAAGATCGATCGCGGCGGGCAGGGCGCCAGTGTCGGCGTCCGCAACAGCCGCGATGGTCTCGAGGCGCGGATCGATGGTGACGCGGTCCGCGGTGGTGCTGCGCTGGCCGAGGCGCTACCGTTGCAGATTATTGATCCGGATGTCCACAACCTGGTTAGCGGCGGTCCCGAGGAGCGGCGGCGCTACCTTGACGGGATGGCGTTCCACGTGGAACACGACTTTTTGCCGTCATGGCGGCGCTTCCGGCGGGCACTGAAACAGCGTAATGCGGCGCTCAAAGCCGGGGGCGACGGCATCGAACCATGGAACGCCGAATTTGTCGACCTGGGGTTGCGCGTGGACCAGGCGCGGCGCGCAGTGCTCGAGATCTGCGTGGTCAGCCTGGAAGAGCAGGGTGCGGCGCTGCTCGAGGGAGCGGTCCGCTTCGAGTATCGGTCGGGCTGGTCCGCTGACAAAGACCTGGCTACGGCGCTTGCGGAATCCTATGAGCGCGACCTGCAACAAGGGAGCACACAGGTTGGGCCGCATCGCGCGGACATTCGGCTAATCTACGATGAGCGGCAGGCGCGGCGGCTGGTGTCGCGCGGCCAGCAAAAATTGCTGGCCTGCTCGATGGTGCTGGCAGCGACCGAGGTTGTGCAGACCCATCTCGAACGGCCGGTGTTGTTGCTACTTGACGACCCGGCCGCAGAGCTGGACGCCGATTCGCTGCATCGACTCATGACGCAAGTCTTCAAACTTGGCTCGCAAATAGTAGCGACCAGCCTGGCTGCCGATGTCCTGAAATTTCCCGAGCAGCCGGCGATGTTCCACGTGGAACACGGAATCCTGAGACGGGTTTAACGATCTGAAAATATGCCTCAAAGCCCCTAAATTACTGGCTTTCAGCTCCCTATCGAGGGTGGTGTTTTGGTACAATAGACCGGTTATGGTTTGAGTAATCTGAATGACCGACGAGACAGAATATACTTCCAGTAATATCAAGGTCTTAAAGGGCCTTGAAGCCGTCCGAAAACGGCCGGGAATGTACATCGGAGACACCGATGACGGGACCGGTCTCCACCACATGGTTTTTGAGGTTGTCGACAACTCGATCGATGAGGCACTGGCCGGATATTGCGACGCTATCACGGTCACGATTCACGCGGACGAGTCCGTCACGATCAGCGATGACGGCCGTGGAATTCCAGTCGACATCCATCCCGAGGAGGGGCGCTCGGCCGCAGAAGTCATCATGACGGTCCTGCATGCCGGCGGGAAATTCGACGACAATTCTTACAAGGTTTCCGGCGGCCTTCACGGTGTCGGAATCTCGGTAGTGAATGCGCTGTCCGAGAGCCTCGTTCTGACAATCCATCGAGATGGCAAGACTCACCAGCAGGAGTATGCGCATGGTGAGCCGCTGGCACCGTTGGCCATAGTTGGCGACACGGACCGGAACGGTACAACGGTTCGCTTCAAGCCCAGCGCGGGCACGTTCACGAACATACAGTTTCACTACGACATCCTCGCGCGGCGCCTGCGTGAGTTGTCGTTCCTGAACTCGGGTGTTCGGATCCAGCTCGTCGATGAGCGCGAGGAAGATCGCGAGGAAATCTTTGAGTACGAAGGCGGCATCAGGGCCTTCGTCGAGCACCTGAGTCGCAACAAAACACCGATTCACGCCGAGGTCTTTCATTTCTCGGTGATCAGGGACGACGTAGTCGTGGAGGCCGCGCTGCAGTGGAATGACGGCTACCAGGAAAACATGTTTTGCTACACGAACAACATCCCGCAGCGCGATGGCGGCACCCACCTGGCGGGCTTTCGCACCGCCCTGACGCGAACGCTGAACACCTACATTGAGAAGGAGCTCTCGGGCAAGAAGGACAAGTTCACCCCATCGGGTGACGATGCGCGCGAGGGATTGACCGCCGTACTCTCGATCAAGGTGCCGGACCCCAAGTTCTCGTCTCAAACCAAGGATAAATTAGTTTCATCTGAAATTAAAGGCATCGTGGAACACG
>Ga0255058_10000893_pt1 | contig 17141 bp, 17 predicted proteins | sample Cases_109_9_MG_FD_188637 | JGI IMG/M metagenome (GOLD analysis project Ga0255058, IMG submission 188637) | Seawater microbial communities from Amundsen Gulf, Northwest Territories, Canada - Cases_109_9 | ecosystem: Environmental > Aquatic > Marine > Gulf | place: Canada: Northwest Territories... | reverse complement strand
GGACGATCGGCTACGACACGATCTATGCCCACCAGGACAAAGAGGACGACCTCATGCTCGGCCTCAAGTCGACCGCCATAAAGTTCGGATCCAAGACGATAAGCGGAGTTGGCGGTCTTTACGCGGGCGCTGCCATACTTTGGCTTCTGGCCGGGCTTTTTGCAGGAACCCACCTCATTTACATCACTGCGGTTCTACTAGTGTCAGCGCAAATGGCATGGCAAGCCACAACTCTGGACATCGCCGACGCGCAGAACTGTCTTGCGCGTTTCCGCTCCAATCGCGATGTGGGCTTGGTAATTTTCCTCGGTCTCGTCGCCGACATGGCGCTGTCATGGTTCGCAGGGTCGAGTTGAGGCGACGTGACCGGTCATCTAAAAAACCCGGCGGGGCTGTGCGGCGGTAATCTTGAAGCCACGATACGTTTTCGGCTCAGGTCCGCCATGGGAGCGGACCTGAGCCGATTAACCTGACGCCTCTTTATCGACTCCGGAATTGACTCCGGAGCTGTCGCTTGGTGCGATCATTTTTATTAAAATGCCACAGGAAGCTTCCTCCCCGATTAAGAGATATCGTAAATTCCGCGTAACCGGGCGGCCCGTTATAGGGCTCGCGTGCATCATTGGCCGCAGCCAGGCGAACTTGCGCGTACCCCGATGCTCGGGCAAGACATGCCAAAGGCTAACGCATATCTTGAGGACCTGCCCCCAATGAGTAGCCCGAAGAAACCTCCGAAACAGCTTTTGCACCTCGTTTTCGGCGGCGAGCTGACGTCGCTCGCCGGTGTAGAGTTTCGAGATCTCAACCGCCTCGACGTCGTCGGCATCTACCCCAACTACGCCGAAGCCTACGCGGCCTGGAAAGGGGCGGCCCACCGCACTGTCGACAATGCCTTGATGAGATATTTTATCGTTCATATGCACCGGCTCTTGGATCCGGAGCACCCCTCAAAAAATGACGCCGACGCGCTAACGTGAAAATGGAACCGGTCTCGACGTAACGCCCCGTGCCTAAGGGACTTACTCTTGATCGGCACCCTCAAGCACTGATTGGCGCCCGAGCACATACCATCGCGATGTCACCTGTCCATTTATTCTCGCCGAAGCACGGTATCGACCAACCGGTTTGCCCAACCCTTGGAACGAAACGAGCGCTTCAGCTCTTTTGAATCGTACACGGTATCGACCCACTCAAGGAACGGCATCGGGCGCACGGCGTTGTCGGCCAGATATCTATCGAAGAAGTAGTCGAGGATACCGGTGTCCGCCTGGCGTATGTGGCCATACTTGAATGAGAGTTCATTCTTGGCCACCTCGAGCGGCACGCCTTCAAAAAAGTGGCGGTAGAGCACGCTCATGATGCCGACGCGGTCCGCACCGGATTTACAGTGCATCAGCATCGGGTACTCGATCGTCTCGAATAGCGACTTGGCAGCGTTCAGCTCCTCTGCGGTGGGGGCGGCACGCGAGCCGATCTGGAAGTTAATGAGTTTGATTCCGTAATGGCCACACGCGGCTTGCTCGAGCCAATAGCTGCCGCATTGGCGTTCGCCCCGCAAATTGATGATCGTGCGTATGCCAGATTTGGCAAATCGGCGAATGTGATGGGGCGCAGGTTGGGCGGATCGCCAAGCGTGATCTGAAATCTTGTGGCAGTTGGCGTAGAAGATCCGAAAGATTCCGTGATCGACGAGCAACATATCGAGATAGCTTGCCGGTCGCCCAAGATGGCGGCGAATCCATTCGGGCGAGCCCTCGACCATCCTTTCACGATAGGTCCGCGCCACGCGCCGCCACGAGCGTTTGGCCCGTTTCATCAAACCGGGCATAGTTTTGCCGGTTCCCCGCTTCCCGGCGCGCGGAGAGGCAGGCGAACCTGCGGCCCTTGTTTTCGGTGCGTCAATATCCACCCGAATGTCCCAGTTTGCCATCGCTAGATATTCGCTATAGGTACCAGCTGCAAGTGGTTCACAGAGGACCGCTGGCGTACAAGCATTTTTGCGCCGAGGCGTCCCTGAGGATGGCACGTTCCCCCCCGACGGCATCCGCATTGAGCAGGCTCGCGGGCCGCGTCATTGCCAGCTTGATAGACATTGTGAGGAAAACCTCGCGCACTGTCTACGAGCCGGAGGATGCGTTGGCCCGGCTTGAGGCTGGTCATCCCCTTATTGCGGCCGTCTGGCATGGCCAGTTCATGATGACCGTCGGCTTTAGGCCGCCTGGAACCAGGATCTCCGCCATGGTCGCGCGACATGGCGACGCTGAGTTAATCGGCGCGGCAATGTCCTACTTCGATGTTGATCTGATTCGTGGCGCCGGGGCTGGAGGGCGCCGTAAGAACCGCGGCGGCGTACATGCGCTTCGCGCGGCTATGCGCTCGCTCGACAAAGGTGCCTCTATCGTCATCACCGCTGACGTCCCGCCGGGCCCGGCGCGACGCGCCGGGCCCGGCATCGTAACGCTAGCCCGTCTGTCCGGCCGGCCGATCGTACCCACGGCAGTCGCCACGTCTCGTTTCATCGCGCTCAATACCTGGAGCCGCATGACCATCAACCTGCCGTTCTCCAAGCTCGTTTATGTCGCCGGCGATCCCATCCACGTTGCACCCGACGCTAACGAGGAGGCACTGGAGGCCGCGCGTGCGGAGGTTGAGCGTTCGCTGAATGAGGTAACGGCGCGGGCCTACGAGCTTGCTGGTGCCGATGTCACACGCGTAGCACCAAGCACCGCCACCGACCCAGACGCTCCGCCGGCCAAGCCAGGATTGCTTCTCAAGACCTATCTTACCGTCATGAGCTTGCTGCGACCGTTTGCGCGTGCTGTCCTGAAAGTGCGCGAACGTCAAGGCAAGGAGGATCCGCGACGGCGCCCGGAGCGCTTAGGCGTGGCAAGTGTTGCGCGCCCGGAAGGTCTACTCGTTTGGGTCCACGCGGCAAGTGTAGGCGAAACCAACGCCGTGCTTCCCTTGATCGAAGGGCTCAAGGCCGCCCGGTCCGACCTCAATTTTCTGCTGACAACGGGAACAGTCACATCAGCAGAACTTGCCGAGCGGCGCCTCGGTCCTGACAGCCTTCACCAATACGTTCCGCTGGATGCACCAGATTACGCAGCACGTTTCCTTGACCACTGGCGTCCGGATCTGGCGGTGTTCACTGAGTCGGAAATCTGGCCGTCATTGATCCTGAACACGTCGGCGCGCAGCATTCCGTTGGCGCTTATCAACGGCCGGATATCGCGTCGCAGCCTGCGCCGCTGGCGGCGCAATGCCAACATGGCGCGCGCCCTCTTTACGCGCTTCCAAATCGTGCTCGCGCAGAACGATCGGCTTGCCCGAGACTTCGGATTGCTCGGCGCCCGCAATGTCCACTCTATTGGCAATTTGAAGATTGATGCCCCGCCGCCCCCGATTGATGCCGGCGAGCTGGATCGTCTCAAGAATGCTTTGGCGCAACGTCCTATCTTTGTGGCTGCCAGCACGCACGAAGGCGAAGAGGAAATCATCGCGCAAGCCCATCGCCAGCTCGCCCGCTCATTTGAAGGGTTTTGCACAATCATCGCGCCACGCCATCCAGAGCGAGGCACCAGCGTCGCCGAACGCCTGAAGAATCTCGGACTAAATGTCACCCAGCGCTCACTCGGTGCCATGCCAACTGGGCGTACCGATATCTACGTTGCCGACACGATTGGCGAGCTCGGTACGTTGTACGCGCTTTCCCCGATCGCCTTCATCGGCGGGTCGCTGATCGAGCGCGGGGGCCAGAACCCCATCGAGGCCATCCGTCACGGCGCAGTCGTCATCACCGGACCCCATTGGCGTAACTTCTCCGACGCCTATCGCACGCTGTTGCACCACCACGGCGTTATCGAGGTGAAAACTGCCGAGGAACTTGCTGAAAGTATTTCTCAATTATTGAAGAACCAATCCGAGATGCAGCACATGCGCGCAGGCGCCACCGAGGCGCTTGGCACACTTTCGGGCGCTCTTGAGCGCACTATTGAGCTCCTGCTGCCCATCCTTCCTGACGAAAGGCTCAAGCGTGCGTCTTGACGAGCCGCAGTGGTGGTACGGCGAGACGCCCGACCTGCGCCAGCACCTGCTTGCGCCCATCGGGCACCTTTATGGGTGGATCGTCGAGGCACGCTTTCGCCGTCACCGTCCCTATCGCTCGCGCGTCCCCGTCATCTGTGTTGGGAATTTCACAGCTGGCGGCGCCGGCAAGACGCCGCTTGCGCTGTTCATCGCTCAGCTGCTGCTGGAGCGCGGCGAAAGCCCGGTGTTCTTGTCGCGTGGCTATGGCGGCACGTCGGCAGGACCGGCTTGGGTTGAAGATACGCCCGATGCCGCGCAACAGTTTGGCGATGAGCCGCTGCTGCTTGCACGCCGGGCACCAACGCTTATCGCCCACGACCGCAAAGCCGGCCTGCAGATGATCGAGGACGGCGGGTGGCACGCAAGCGTGGTCATCATGGATGATGGGTTGCAGAACCCTGCGCTCGCCAAGGATCTATCAATTGCCGTTGTCGACGGCCGACGCGGGGTGGGCAATGGCGAGGTCATTCCGGCCGGTCCCTTGCGCGCTCCACTCGAATTTCAGCTAGGCCTCATCGATGCGATCGTGGTTAGGGGCCCGGATGCCGCCAAACCTTCACAAGAACATGGCGTTCACCAGTTGCTCCGCCACACATTTCCTGGTCCCGTTCTTGCCGCGCGCGCGGTTCCCAGCGGCGACACCGCCTGGCTCGCAAAAACGCCAATTGTTGCGTACGCTGGCATTGCCAACCCGGGTCGCTTCTTTAGGCTTTTGGAGGCGTCAGGCGCACGCGTCGTGCAGCGCATCGCTTTCCCTGATCACCATGTCTTCTCGCGCGCTGATGCTGTCCGTTTGCTGCAGCACGCACAAGACACGGGCGGGCGCCTCGTTACGACGGAGAAAGATTGGGTCCGCCTCAAGGGCAGCACCGGCGTGCGCAAAGACTTGCTGGAGAAAACCGAACCATTCGCTATCGAAATGGCATTCGAGGCACGGGACTTGGACCGCCTGGCCGCGTTGATCGAAGGGGTGATGCAGCGTGAGCGCCCTCAAAAGCGCCCTTAAGTGCCACCTTAGCTTTCCCGGTACACCTGCTGGTAGCGCTGCAATGAGACCTCCGGCGAAACGTAGGCCTCCTGTAATTCCACGCTCCAATATTTAAGATCGGACAACAAGATAGGCTCGCCTGTGACGGCACAACGCACGAAGTCCCCCGGCGAGACCACTTGGAACTCGCCATTCAAGTAACGCACTTTCGCTTCACCTCTAAGGCCAAAGAACTTTTCGAAGCGGTTCATTGAAGTCTCTGATTACGGGGACTGCCGATCCGGTGCGCTTCACATTGCCAATCATGCGCGCTGCGTCAAGGCGCACTTTGGAATCACGTTGTTCTAAAAGAGAGAACCCTGTCCGCTACTTCCGCCACCACGACGCACCCGCGTTGGCCGCGTCGGCGCTGGCTGCGATGTTCGCGATGCCGGGGCTGCCGACTTCTTCCTATCACCTAAATCAACCTCCCGCGTCTCGGCGCGCACACGCCCATCGGCAAATTCCAGCTCTAGACGATCACCGGCGTGCAGCTCGGCAGCCTTGCGCACCGTATGGCCGTCCTTGTCGCGAACAAGCGCAAACCCGCGGTGCAGCACGCTCTGATAGCTTAAAGAGCCGAGCAACTTAGCGCACGCATCGAGTTGACGGCGCCCCGCCAAGATGCGATTGCGCAAGGCTTGTATGGACCGCGCCTCCAAGGCGCTGAGCCGTTCGCCGCCGTACGCAAGGCGCTGTCGCACCGCCTCTAGTTGCATACGGCCTGCCACCCGCTCGAACCGGGTGCGCCGGGCAGCAGCGCTGCGCGACAAGGCGTCAACGTTTCTCCGGCCGAACGTATCGAGACGGTCGCGCGCACGGCCAAGCCGCACGCTGAGCAGACGCGGATGCAGGCGCGAGCTGATGCGCACATGGCGCATGTGATGCGCCCGCGTGTTGGCAAGCAAAGCCCGGCCCAATCGTTTCTCCAACGCGTCGAAGCGCTGGCGCGGCAACGCGACCAAATCCTCCAAACGCGGCAGGCCGCGTGCAGCCGCCTTGAGATGAGTGCGCGCGCTTTCCAGGACGCGGCGCGCAGCCGTCGCAAGCCTCAGTCCGAGCTTTGCGGTGTCTTGAGCCAGATCCGCGTGCTTGGGCACGGCCCATTCGGCAGCCTTGGTGGGTGTAGGCGCGCGCGCGTCGGCAACAAGATCGATAAGCGTCCAGTCCGTCTCATGGCCAACAGCCGAGATCAGCGGGATGGCGCTTTCGGCAACGGCGCGCACGACGACCTCCTCGTTGAAGCCCCACAGGTCTTCAAGGCTACCGCCACCGCGCGCAACGATGAGGACATCCGGGCGCGCAATGGCACCTCCAGGTGCAATGGCATTGAATCCGCGGATGGCTGCGGCCACCTCGGCTGCGCACGTCTCGCCCTGCACCCGCACTGGCCAAATAAGGACGCGCGTTGGAAAGCGCTCGTTGAAGCCGTGCAGCATATCGCGAATGACCGCGCCCGTCGGCGACGTAATGATGCCGACGACGCCTGGCAGAAACGGCCGTGGCCTTTTGCGCTCCTCGTCGAACAGACCTTCGGCGGCAAGTTTCTTTTTACGCTCCTCTAAAAGCGCCATAAGCGCGCCAATGCCGGCGGGCTCCAAGCTCTCGATAACGATCTGATACTTGGAGGAACCGGGATAGGTGGTAATGCGCCCCTGGGCGACAACCTCCATGCCTTCTTCCGGCTTTACCTTGAGCCGCTGGAAGACACCCTTCCAAATGACCGCCTCGATCTTGGCCTTGTCGTCTTTCAAGGCGAAATAACAGTGCCCAGAGGCGTGTGGACCGCGATAGCCCGACACCTCGCCGCGCAAGCGCACGTAGCCGAAACCTTGCTCCAGAGCGCGCTTAATCGCACTGGAAAGCTCCGAGACGCTGTATTCGGCCACGTTGGCGCCGAGCTGCGTCTTTGAGGCACGTTGGTTCACGGCTGGTCGCCCGTTTGTTGCTTGCCAATTCGATGATACATCAGACCGTCATCTGCCTGCTCGCGTCGCGACGCAATTCCTCAAGATATTGAGAGTTCTAAACCAATGAACGTCCTCCTCATCGGTTCCGGCGGACGCGAGCATGCGCTTGCTTGGGCAATCAGCGCGAGCCCGCTCCTATCGAAACTCTACTGCGCGCCGGGTAACGGCGGAATTTCAGATATTGCCGAATGTGTGCCCCTCCCGGTCGCGGATCATGAGGCCGTGATCCGATTCTGCAAGGAGAACAACGTCGACTTTGTGATCATCGGCCCTGAGGCCCCCCTTGTGGCTGGGATTGTGGATGATTTGAGCGCAACCGGCATCAAGTGCTTTGGGCCCACGAAAGCGGCCTCGCAGCTGGAAGGCTCCAAGGCCTTCACTAAGGATCTCTGCCACGAGTTCAATATTCCCACTGGCACGTTTGGGCGTTTCACCGATCCGGAGACCGCAAAGGCGTATCTCGCGGGCCAACCGTTGCCGATCGTCATCAAGGCCGACGGGCTTGCGGCGGGCAAGGGCGTCGTCATTGCCGAGACGCCGCCCGACGCCGAGGCGGCAATCGATGCCTGCTTTTCAGGTGCCTTCGGCAAGGCCGGCGAGGAGGTCGTGGTTGAGGAATTCTTGCGTGGTGAGGAAGCAAGCGTCTTCGCCCTGGTCGACGGCACTACCGCGCTGGTGCTTGCCGCGGCCCAGGACCACAAGCGCGTCGGCGACGGTGATACCGGGCCGAACACCGGCGGCATGGGCGCTTATTCGCCCGCGCCTGTGATGACCGACGAATTGATCACAAGGACCATGGACGTGATCATCCGCCCCACCGTCGCAGCGATGACAAAGCGTGGCACGCCATTCAAGGGGGTGCTCTACGCCGGGCTCATGATCAAGGACAATGAACCGAAACTGATCGAGTACAACGTCCGCTTCGGCGATCCCGAGATGCAAGTTCTGGTGATGCGGCTCAAGTCCGACCTGCTGGAGGCCCTACTCGCCACCGCAGATGGCAAACTCGAGACTTTCGATCTGCAATGGCACAATGATGCAGCGCTAACCGTCGTCATGGCCGCCAACGGTTATCCTGGAACGCCGCAAAAGGGGACGCAGATCAAGGGGCTGGCCGAGGCCGCACAAGACGCCAACGTTGAGATCTTCCACGCCGGAACCAAGCGCGATGGGGACCGCCTGCTCGCCAATGGCGGTCGCGTCCTCAACGTCACCGCGCGCGGCAAAACGGTAGCCGAAGCCCAGGCACGCGCCTATGCGGCCATCGCCAAGATCGATTGGCCGGGAGGTTTTTGCCGCAAGGACATCGGGTGGCGCGCAATTGCCCGTGAAAAGACAGTTTAATATCAGATGCTAAAGTGCCGGCGCACCACCGCCAGCAGCGTCATTCGATGGGCTTAAGCGCCGCATGATCAAGAAAACGGTCTCCCCCATTCCAGCACCAGAAAAGTCAAAGCTACCCGTTCGTCAGCCGACAATTGGCCTCGCGCTCGGTGGGGGCGGTGCGCGCGGCCTTGCGCACATTCTGGTGCTTGAAGCATTCGACGAGATGGGATTGCGTCCCAAAATCATCGCAGGCGTTTCGATTGGCGCAGTCTTCGGCGCGGCTTATGCCTCGGGACTTTCAGGGAAAGAGATCCGAGCGCACGCCTCAGAGGTTCTCAAGAAGCGTTTCGACCTGGTGCGCGATCTCTTTTCCGCGCGCGCCAAAGTCGAAAGGCGAATCTGGAGCCCGCTCTCGATCGGATCTGCCTTTCTCGCACCCGCCAAGCTGCTCGACATCATCCTGCCAACACGCATTGCACGCGACTTCGCGCACCTCGACATCCCACTGAAAATTGTCGCCTCGGACTTTTATGCGCAGGAGCCGGAAATCTTCTCGACAGGTCCGCTGCGTCAGGCGATTGCCGCGAGCATCGCCTTGCCCGTCCTCTTCGAGCCGGTGATTGTGGAGGGCCGCGTCCTTATCGATGGCGGCCTCGTCAACCCGCTGCCCTTCGATATCATTGCAGGCGAGGCGGACGTGACCGTCGCTATCGACGTCAGCGGCTCACCCCTGCCGCGCGCGGGCCGCGAGAAGCCCAAGGCCTGGGAAGCGCTATTCGCAAGCTCGTTTATTTTCGAGCGTACGATCATCAAGGAGAAGCTGCGCTCGCGCCAGCCGGACGTTTATATCGACGCCGGGACGAGCCGCTATCAAATTCTCGACTTCCTCAAGATTGATGAAATCTTGGCCGCGGCCACGCCAGCCAAGGAACGCTTCAAGGCACAGCTCGCCCGCGTCCTTGAGGCAGAGACGTTAGAAACCCTCGAAGCGATAGAGCCCCCACCCTCGACAAACGACGTTCGCCCGCTCAAGCGTCTTGCGCGCTCGCGCTTGTTGACGCGGAGACGCTCGCGCAAATCCTAGAGCAAGATCGTTTCACTTGAACGCGACTCAAGCGCTTCCAAGTGAAACGTGAATCGCATCTCTACACTTTTGATTTAGGGTCCGGACCCTAGAGCAAGATTCACTCATCTGTTAACGTCCTTCCCGCGGAGGCGGGAACCCAGGTCACCGGGCCGCAAGAGGAACATCGAACACTTTCGTTCCTCGCTCAAAGAATCCGCTTGGCCTCAACGGGGATCAGCAAACGTCGTGCTAACCGAAACGTGACTGGATCCCCGCCGTTCATGCGCAGCATGACTGCGTCATGACGCGGGGATGACGTCAAATGGAGGCAAGCAGCGGCGCTCCCACCTGATATTATCATCCTGGACGGCGGAGCTTCGAGCTTACCCCATTCCCCTTTTGCTCGCGAAGTCCGCTGGTGTAGCATCGCATCAGGCACACTTTTTCCCCGGACATCCCCCATCTTGAAAACCAGTCTCGATCATCTTCCCCGGCGCAAGCAGACCGAGTTGAAGCGCGTTGTCGATGTTCTGTTTACGGAATTCGACGACATGCTCAAACTCGCCACCTCACAGCAGAAAAAGCGCGGGCGGATATTGAAGATCATCCTGTATGGCTCCTATGCGCGGGGCGACTGGGTGGAGGATCGCGCAAGCGGCTACATGTCCGATTATGATCTGCTGGTCATCGTCAATCAGCGCCAGTTGGTGGACAAGGCGGAGTGCTGGGAAAAGGCCGACGACTGGTTCTCCAGCCGCAGAAGCCCGGAGACCCAGGTTCACTTCTTCGTCGAGACATTGCATGAGGTGAACGACAAGCTGGCGCAGGGCTATTATTTTTTCACCGACATCAAGAAGGAGGGCATCGCGCTCTATGAACTCAAAGGCCATACGCTGGCCGAGCCGAAGTTGCTCACCCCAAAAGTGGCCCACGGGATGGCGAGACAATATTTTGAAGAGCGCTTGCCGTATGCAAAATATCATTGCGAACTGGCCAACAAAGCTGTCTCGGATCAGCAATTAAAGCACGCTGCATTTGAGCTTCATCAGGCCGTGGAACACGCGTATGCGGCGCTGCTGCTGACGTTCACCCTCTACTCTCCCGCCGACCACAACATCAAGTTTCTGCGCTCGCTTGCCGAGGATATTGAACCTTCACTCCGCGATGCCTGGCCCCGGGACACCCGGCGCACCCGCGCCTGGTTTGAGCTTTTAAAACGGGCCTATGTGGAGGCGCGCTATTCAGAGCATTACAAAATCAGCGAAGAGCAGCTTGCGTGGCTGGGGGACTGCGCCCTCAAACTGCACGGACTGGTGGAGCGGGCCTGCCGGAAACGTTTGGCGAGTTTGGTAAAGGCAACAGAATCCGGCGGCAAACGGTAGGCCAGGATAGACCGCACACCCCAAGGCGTCGTCCCGCCCTACACTCGTCACCCCCGCCCCACGCCCGCGCACCTCCCCACAACGTCATTCCCGCGGAGGCGGGAACCTAGGTCACCCCACTTCACGACGAACGTCTAAGACTTTCGCCTGGCCCGATCCGCAGGCGGTTCCGCGATCTCTCCGGTCTCGCGGAACCGCTTGAACTGCTCCGCTGATGCTGGCTCGGGTTCCTTGCGCTTAGGCATTCTGATCCTCCTCATCAGGCGTTATCGCCTCTAGGATGCGCAGCTTCACCTCTTCATCATCGACGTCAGTCACATAGGCTATGATGATGTCATGCAGCAACGGTTTGCCAATTCGACCTGCGGCGACGTGTACGACCACATTCTCCATGGCGCGCAGGAACGGAGCGACCCGAAAGATATGGCCGTTCTTCAATAGCATCTGCGCTGACGCCGCAAGCGCTGCGCGCTTGTTGCCGTTTACAAAGCAGTGGATGCAGCAAGGAGAGTGGAAGACGTGGGTGACCTTGGCTTCCAGCGTAGGGTAATAGTCGTCATTTTGGATTTGCGTTAGAACGCTTTCAAGGATGCCTTGTTTGACAAGGGCAAAGGGACCATCGCCACTAACTTCCGCTGCCTTGGCGTGGAGCCAGACCACCTCATCAATAGTAAGGTAGTCAATCGGCACGGCTAGCGGTCCCGCAGTCGTTTCAGCACGTCTTTTGCTTCTTCGATCTGCTTTGCGAGATCCTTGCTCTCGGTACCCAAGAACTTCTCAAAGTCGTCGCGCGGAAGCGAAGTTATGTACTCGCCAAGCTTGTCATGAACGACCCCACGCAGGCCGAAATCGCGGCTGGCCATTTTTGTTCTGGCCAGTTCGATCAGCGGCTTCGTCACGGGCGAGGCCGCAACCTTCTGGATGAGGTCATCGGCTTGCGTCAGCGACAACTTGTGGCCTAGACGTTCAGATTCAGCCTTGAATTCGGTTGCTATCGCATGCTCAAACGATGCAATCAGGGCGATAATCTCTGAGTAGAACGTTCGCCTCGTATTGTCTTTTTTTTCTCAAGTTGGAGTACTATTCTATACTCCTTGGCTTTCTCCAAAAAGATTATCTCGTAGACCTTGTCTGTATATACTGGATACTTCCATTGGCCGGCCTCGACATAATTCTTCAGGGCGCCAGTAAATTCCTTCCTGTAGTTTTCGCCGGCAAAGGCAAATTCCAAATAGTCGGCGTCACGCTGATTTATATACTTTGTGGTCCCGCCTGCGCGGGCATTAATCGTATCGATCGTGATGTCAAGAATCACGCTTCGAAGCTGCTTCGCCCGCTCGGAAGAAGGCAGGAGCATCGCTAGGTTGATGAAAGCTCGAAGGTCAAAAATCCCTAGCTGAGGGACGAACTTGAGGTCGACGAAGTTTATTTCGTCGACCTTTCCTGCTTCAATTGATTTCTTTAATGATTTCAGGCGCTTACCCTTGACCACCTCGTAACCATTTTTGGCCAATTCGTCAGCATGTTCAGCGATCTGATCATCGATTGTTCGCTCGGTAACACCGAAGAATAAGGCGACCTGCGGCTTAAGCGCGACTTGCTGACCCTCGAACTCGACTGTACGCAGCCCAGCGGTCTTCCCGATCTCCTCAACTGCGAATCTGTTGTTGAGGATGTTCTGGCGCGCGACGGTCGATATCGTAAGGTCGTTACTCATTCGGCACTTACTTCCCTATTAGTCGTTCGATAGGTCAGCCGCTTACCAACGACGGCCTGCACCGCTTTTTCCGCCCGCTGTTCATCGTTCACGCCCTTAGCAAGGCGTGCATTATACCTGAAGTCGAACTCCGCGAGATAGCGGTGTAGATGCTTTTCTGAGCAGAGCGTTGATAAACACCGCGCATACCCCGCTTGAACAGGCTGGAATACCCTTCGACGGTATTGGTGCGGACATCGCCGCGCACGATGATGGGTTCTTCGGTCAACGGCTTTGGCAACGTGATCCAGACATTGTCTGAGTCAGCATCCCATGAGTTATCGGCCAACTCCTTGAGGGCGGCTTCCGTCGAGCGGTAAGTTTCGCTGAGCAGCGTGGCCAAGCGCGTGGCGACCGAGAAATGCGCAGTTTCCGGCATGATTACCGTCGGTATCTCAAATGTTGCGATCCGGGAGGAAACTTACTCTGATGTGGCCCCCGCTATCTTCGGTGATACAGTTGTCCTCCGATTAATCGAGAATTCTTTTTGGTTTTCCTTTGTTTTCTGTCCGTGTGTGCCCTTCCCCGACAATCGCCAAGTAACACGCGAACGTCCGCTCATAGGCTGAGTGCCGACGTCCCCCCCCTCCACAAACCTTATCCCCACCCCTCCCCGCGCCCTTAAACTCGCGCCGCCCATTCCAAACGCGCAGGGGTGCAGACGTGCGCTGGCGGACTGTACGGGATGGGACGGCGCAACAGGAAAGGGGCCGTAAGCTCGCCCCTCGTCAGTGCTGCCGCCAACGCGAAAATGTTGGTGACGCCCCGGGCAGGGATGCAATCTGGGGAATGGCGGCGGACAAGCCCTTGCGCTGCGTGGGGCGGTGAAGGCTGCATCCATATCGACCAAAGAAAAGGGCCCGACCCGCCCCGCTCCCCGCATCTCACCCCTCGGGCGCCAAGCGCCGCGAGGTGCGCCCGCGCACCGTCTCCCTAGAGCCTGATCGTTTCACTTGGACGCGACCCAAGCGTTTCCAAGTGAAACGATCAGGCTCTAGCGCTTGGCTTCAAAGAACACCTTGAGAAGCGCGCCCGCGCGCTCCTCGTCGATGCCGGCATAGACCTCTGGCGCGTGGTTGCAGGTCGGCTGATTGAAAACGCGCGCGCCATGTTCCACCCCGCCTCCCTTGGGGTCGGCCGCGCCATAGTAGAGGCGGCGAATGCGCGCGAATGAAATGGCGCCTGCGCACATGGGGCAGGGTTCCAGCGTGACATAGAGATCGCAATCGAGTAATCGCTCCGAGCCAATCTTGGCACAGGCCTCACGTATCGCCAGCATCTCGGCGTGTGCGGTTGGATCATTCGTTGTCCGTGTAAGATTGCCGGCAGCCGCGAGTATGGCGCCATCGGGGCCCGTAATGACGGCGCCAATGGGAACCTCGCCGCGCGCTTCGGCCGCTTGCGCCTCGGCCAACGCGCGCGCCATATGGCCGCTCTCACGTCGCGATTTCATAAAGGCACCCGCCCAATCATACCCAAACAATCCATGTCCAGAGCCCACACTGCAAAACGGCCAAGCGCACGCAAGATTGCCCGTAAGCGCCCAGCCCCTAAAGCTGATGGCGAGGCTACCCGCATCGCCAAGGCCATAGCACGCGCAGGGCTGTGCTCACGCCGCGAGGCTGAACGATGGATCAGTGATGGCCGCGTCTGCGTCAACGGAAAGCTGCTAACAACCCCCGCCTTCGAGGTGACCCCCAACGACAAGGTAACGGTCGACGGTACGCCGCTGCCGCAGGCAGAGCCCGTAAGCTTGTGGCGGTACTATAAGCCCAAGGGGCTCGTCACCACCCACAAGGACCCGCAAGGACGCCCTACGGTCTTTGAGGCCTTGCCGCCCGAACTGCCGCGCGTGGTCTCTGTGGGGCGGCTCGACTTCAACAGTGAGGGCCTTCTCCTGCTCACCAATGATGGCGCGCTGGCCCGCCACATGGAGCTTCCCGCCACCGGCTGGCTCCGGCGCTACCGGGTTCGCGCGCGCGGGCGGGTCTCACCCAAACAGCTCGAGGCGCTGAAAGACGGCGTGGAGATCGATGGCGTGCGCTATGGCCCGGTGGACGCAAAGCTCGACAGTACGCAGGGGGCAAACGCGTGGCTGACCATCGGCCTACGCGAGGGCAAGAACCGCGAGGTGCGCCGCATCCTGGCGAGCTTGAACTTGGAGGTGAACCGGTTGATCCGGGTCTCTTACGGACCGTTTCAGCTTTTGGACCTGAAGCCTGGCACGGTCGAGGCCGTCAAGCGGCGCGTACTTTCCGACCAGCTTGGGGCCCAGCTTGCAGATGAGCTGGGCTTGAACAAGCCGATCGAGGCGGAACGGGCGCGCCGGAAGGCACGCGCTAAAGCGAAGCCCCACAAAGCCCCCAAGCCCTCATGAGGATCGTGGGAGGCACATTTCGCGGTCGCGCGCTTGCAAGTCCCAAGCACGAAGGATTGCGTCCGACGTCGGATCGCGTACGCGAATCCCTGTTCAACATTCTGGAACATGGCGTCCCGGACGTCTCGCTCAAAGGCACGCGCGTTATCGATCTTTTTGCCGGGACCGGCGCACTCGGGCTCGAAGCCTTGTCGCGCGGCGCCGACTTCTGCCTGTTCGTAGAGGATCGAGCCGAGGCGCGCGCACTAATCCGCGCGAACGTGGAGGCCATGCAGCTCACCGGAAAATCGCGCATTTTCCGCCGCGACGCGACAAACCTGGGCGATGCAGCAACGATGAGTGCATTCGGGTTGGCGTTCCTCGATCCGCCCTATAACACGCAGCTCGGCGCAAAAGCGCTTGAAGCGTTGGCAACTGGTGGCTGGTTGACGCCCCGCGCCGTTGTGGTGCTCGAGGAGAGCGCGGGCGTCACAGTTCATATTCCCGATAAGTTCGTTGAGTTCGACCGCCGCACGTATGGCGACACGCAAGTCATTCTCGCGCGCTACGATGCCAACACTGAGGGTAGCACTTGACGCTTACGCGGGCTCACGCGGCATGAGGATCCACAGCAGGATGTAGATCAGAAGGCCGGGGAATGCCGCCGAGAGAAGCGTAACGACCACGTAGCCAAAGCGCACGAGGGTCGGATCCCAGCCGAGCCATTTGGCTAGGCCGCCGCACACCCCGGCAATCAAGGCGCCGCGGCGAACGCGAACGAGGGGTTCATCAGTGGGATCGCTCATGTCGGCGCACAACATAGGCAACGCCGCCCCGTTGGCAAGGCCCTATGCTCGCGGCAACATACTTTTTGAAGAACGCGCCTTGCGGCGAGCGAGACATGGATGAGCAAGACTAGAGCAAGATCGTTCTTGATGGAATCGCTCAGCCTTCGTCCGCGAGATCTCCAGCAGATATGTGAATCTTGCTCAAAATCAAAAATGTAGAGACTGATTCACGCTTAGCGGCGGCCGAACAGGCGTTCGATGTCGGTGAGCTTCAACTCCACGTACGTTGGCCGGCCATGGTTGCATTGCCCCGAATAGGGCGTCGCCTCCATGTCGCGCAGCAGTGCGTTCATTTCCTGCGCCGTCAGGCGCCGCCCAGCGCGTACACTGCCATAGCAGGCAAGCGTCGCACACACCGCCTCCAGGCGCTCTTTCAGCGCCAAGCCTTCGCCGTCTCCGGTGATGTCAGCTGCGAGATCCTTGACTAGGCCCGCAACGTCAGTCTCGCCCAGAAGTGCGGGAACCTCGCGCACAGCGACCGCACCCGCACCGAAGGGCTCCAGCACGAGACCCAGTTCGGCCAGCTCCTCGGCCTTGTCGCCGAGTGCGGCGGCTTCCTCATCTGACAGCTCGACGACCGCCGGGATGAGCAACCCCTGCCGCGCCACACCACCGGCGGCGAGCATCGCCTTCATGCGCTCGTAGACGAGGCGCTCGTGCGCCGCATGCTGATCGACGATAATGACGGAGTCGCGCGTCTGCGCGACAATATAAGTCTCGTGCAACTGCGCCCGTGCAGCACCAAGCGGCCGATCGAGGCATTCTTCCGCGACAGGCTCAACACTGGCGCTCGTGTCCGCACTCGGACTCGCGAATGCTTCGAACGGCGCCTGCATGGCTTCAGCGAGGCCGTGCGAAATGTTCGGGGCCGAGTTGCCGTAGGTTGGCGCGCGCCCGGCCGGCCGCTCAAACGGCACGATGTTGGGCTGGAGCTCCGCTAATGTCGCGGCCCCGCCACCGGCCGAGGCGCGGTGCCCAGCGGCATGCAGGGCGGCAGCGAGTGCGTTGACGATCAACGAGCGCACGCAACCCGCATCGCGGAAGCGCACCTCGAGCTTGGCGGGGTGCACATTGACGTCGACCTCCACGGGCGGAAGCGTGACGAAGAGCGCCAGCAGCGGGTGCCGGCCGCGCGGGATCAGGTCGCCGTAGGCACCGCGCACGGCGCCGACCAGCAGCTTGTCTTTGACCGGCCGACCGTTGACGAACAGAAACTGTTGGGCGGTGTTGGGCCGGTGCAGTGTCGGCAGGCCAGCAAAACCTGAGACAGCAACCGCTTCGCGCGCACCCGCTATAGCGAGTGCATCGGCCATAAACTCGC
>Ga0255058_10000892_pt1 | contig 17150 bp, 13 predicted proteins | sample Cases_109_9_MG_FD_188637 | JGI IMG/M metagenome (GOLD analysis project Ga0255058, IMG submission 188637) | Seawater microbial communities from Amundsen Gulf, Northwest Territories, Canada - Cases_109_9 | ecosystem: Environmental > Aquatic > Marine > Gulf | place: Canada: Northwest Territories... | reverse complement strand
GATCACATCCAGACCGCTCACAGCCGCAACCTGGGCAATTCCACTACCCATCTGACCTGCGCCTATAACACCTATTGTTTTAATCTCCATTTGTTCTCCTTCGAACCATTTGCAGGTTAATCAAACCGAACCCGGACAAGCTGGTTGCAGCAAAGTGGAAATTCCGATTTATCGGGGAACCTAAATGAACATTGACTATTGAATATTGACTATTTGTGGATGTCGCTTTGCTCCGTCTTTTTTATTATAGTTTTTTAAATGATCCGCCGCGGGCGGACATTAACTATTCAATTATTTGAACAAATTTGACAAAGCCGGTTTTAAAAATCACATCACATATTGCGGCGATATTTTCCCCCAACATCATACAGCGCCCGGGTAATCTGACCCAATGTGCAGGATCTCACACTGTCCATCAGTTCGGCGAATATATTCCCGCCGTTCAACGCTATCCTTTGGAGGCGCTCAAGTGCTTTTACCGCCTCCTTTCCATTATGTTTTTTAAATGCTTCAACCCGTCTCAGTTGGGATTTTTTCTCTTTTTCGGTCGCTCGTGTCAATTCAACGGATTCGCTCAGCTCATTTGAATCCGCATCCGGATCCCGAAACGTGTTTACGCCTATGATCGGAAGTTCCTCCGTATGTTTCAACTTTTCATAATAGAGAGATTCTTCCTGGATTTTGCTTCGCTGGTACCCGGTCTCCATCGCCCCGAGCACGCCGCCCCGCTCTGATATCCGCTCAAACTCAGCCAGTACCGCCTCTTCCACCAACCGGGTTAACTCTTCGACAATAAAGCTTCCCTGGTTCATATTTTCGTTCTTTGTGAGCCCCCACTCCCGGTTTATGATCAACTGAATGGCCAGCGCCCTTCTGACAGATTCGCCGCTGGGTGTCGTAATCGCTTCGTCAAAAGCATTGGTATGGAGACTGTTGCAGTTGTCATAGATCGCGCAAAGGGCCTGCAGTGTGGTTCGAATATCGTTGAATTGGATATCCCGGCTGTGTAGGGAACGGCCGGATGTCTGTATATGATATTTGAGCAATTGAAAGCGTTCGGAAGCCCCGTACTTTTCTTTCATCGCAATCGCCCAAATTCGACGGGCCACCCTGCCGATCACGGTATATTCCGGCTCCATTCCGTTGGAGAAGAAAAATGACAGATTCGGGGCAAAACTATCGATGTCCATTCCCCGGGACAGATAGTATTCGACATAGGTAAATCCGTTGGCCAGGGTTAGGGCGAGCTGTGTGATCGGGTTGGCCCCGGCCTCAGCAATATGGTACCCGGAGATCGAAACCGAGTAAAAATTTCGGACATTGTTTTCGATGAAAAACGCCTGAATATCCCCCATCATTTTCAACGCGAATTCAATGGAAAAGATACAGGTATTCTGACCTTGATCCTCCTTTAAAATGTCGGCCTGGACTGTCCCGCGTACATCCGTCAGCACCCGGGATCGGATCTGTTGATATTCTTCTTCTGTCGGCTCTCTCTTTTTTTCTGTTTTGAACCGATCGATCTGCTGGTCGATCGCTGTGTTTAAAAACATGGCAAGAAGGAAGGGGGCAGGACCGTTGATGGTCATGGATACCGAAGTGTTTTCAGCCATAAGTTCAAACCCGTCGTAAAGAACCTTCACATCGTCCAGCGTACAGATACTGACACCGGAAGTGCCGACTTTACCGTAATTATCGGGGCTTCGATCAGGATCATATCCATATAATGTAACCGAATCAAACGCGGTGGACAGACGTTTTGCCTCGTATGCCGCAGATAAAAGTTTGAACCGCCGGTTGGTTCTGGCCGGATCGCCTTCTCCGGCGAACATCCGGGTAGGCTCTTCATCCGTCCGCTTTAAGGGAAATACACCGGCGGTAAAGGGAAAACGGCCGGGGACATTCTCTTCCCGCATCCATCTGTAGATTTCACCCGGGTCTTTGAATTTGGGGAGAACAATTTTGGGAATCCGCTGATGGGATAACGACTCGGTGTAAAGTGGAAGCCTTACATCCTTCCCTCGAACCTGATAGACCAGCTCATCTTCTTTATAGAGGTGACGAATCTCTTCCCATTCACTGAAACGTTGCCGGGTATCTTCTTCCAAAGATTTTTCAGCCGCCATTAATTCAGCTTTGAGCCTGGCAAGAAGTTCCGACACATCACCCTGAAGACGGCTCTTGCTCAGCGATTTTGCCGTTTCTTTCAGATGCCATACCTGCCGTGCCACCTCTGCCTGTATCTGGGTTTGGTGATGATATTTTCTCAGGGTTTCCGAAATTTCCGAGAGGTAGCGGATGCGGTTCGGGGGAATGATGATCGTTTTTGAGGTCGATGTCTTTCCTTTGGGTCTGGGGAGGCTGGTTTTCAGCTTCACACCGACTTTTTGGTCAATACCGTCCAAAATTGCATGATAAAGCGCGGTGATGCCATCATCATTAAACTTCGAAGCAATGGTTCCATAAACCGGCATCTCTTCGAGGGGCGTATCCCAGGCTTTTCGGTTGCGCTGAACCTGTTTTCTGACATCACGGACAGCATCATCACCGCCCCGTTTTTCAAATTTATTCACTACGACCAGGTCGGCAAAGTCGAGCATGTCTATTTTTTCAAGCTGGGAGGCAGCACCGAATTCACTGGTCATAGCGTAAATAGATAAATCGACCAAATCGACGATACGCGAATCGCCCTGGCCGATGCCGGCGGTCTCGACAATGGCCAAATCAAAGCCGGCCGCCTTCACCACTTCGACGATATCGGGTAGTGCATCGGGGATCTCCGTGCGAGATTGGCGGGTGGCAAGACTTCGCATATAGACCCCGGGATTCCCGATGGCATTCATTCGTATCCGATCCCCTAGAAGCGCACCGCCGGTTTTACGGCGCGAGGGGTCAGAGCTGATGATGGCAATCCGAATCTCCTTGAAGTCGTGGAGCAGGCGTAAAATCAACTCATCTGTCAAGGACGACTTGCCGGCGCCCCCGGTACCGGTCATTCCTATAATCGGTATTTTCCGGGCACCCGCTCTCTTTTTCAGCTCGGATTTCAACTGAAAAAAAGTTTTTTTATCCAGCTTATTGGCCTGCTCAACCAAAGTAATCAGGCAAGCGACCATCGGTTTGTTGTCAGGCGAAAGGTCGTTAAGGTCAAAATGGAGGGATTTGACAGGGGAAAAATCAATCTTTTTAACCAAATGGTTGATCATCCCCTGAAGGCCCCATTTTGAGCCATCCTCCGGTGAGTAGATTTTGGTAACACCGTATGCCTCAAGCGTTTTGATCTCATCCGGTACGATAACGCCACCACCACCACCAAAAATCTTTATCTGGGCGCCGCCTTCCTCCCCTAAAAGATCGACCAGGTATTTAAAAAACTCCACATGGCCGCCCTGATAACTCGAAACCGCAACACCCTGAACATCCTCCTCAATGGCAGCATCAACAATCTCCTTGACAGACCGGTTATGGCCTATATGGATGACTTCAACACCCGTGTCCTGAAGTATCCTTCGCATGATGTTGATGGATGCGTCATGACCATCAAAAAGGGATGTCGCGGTCACGACCCGAATATCGTTATCGGGCTTATAAACTTCAACTTCACCGCTCATGCCCCCTCCCCTTTTTAGATTTTGAGTTCTGGTCTATTTTTATTTAACAGACCCAGGATAAATTCGGTCTGCTGGGTGATGTAGTCTTCAATCCGGTAGTGCTGTGCCAGATACCAGCGTCTAAAGGACCACATATGGCCCAACACGGAAATATTATGTGCGGTGAGCTCTATGGTGCCTTCATCAAGGTTCGGCAAAACACCTTCGGTCGCCAGACGGGTCAACATCTCCACGAAAATACCGGTTATTCGAAGCTCATTTTCCTGAACCTTTTTCCGCCATTGCGGTGGCAACGATCGGGTTTCCTGATAGATGAGAAGAATCAGATCACTCATTCGATGGCAGACCAAAAAATATGCCCGAATGACTTCGGAAAGCGCATCCCCACCGATCCCTGCCTTTTCCATTGTCTTTGCCACACTTCTCTCCACCTCAAAATAAATCGACTCACAAACCAGATAAAGCACATCTTCTTTTGAAACAATGTATTCATACAGCGATCCAATCGACACGCCGGCCTTACGAGCGATTTGTCTGGTGGTGGTTTTGTGAAAGCCGTTGTCGATAAAAAGCTGTGCGGCAGCATCAGCAATCTGACGCCGCCGCCGGTTGACCAGGTCAGGGTTTTTGATTTTCGTCGGTATATCTTTTGTTCTGGATAGTCGTCGTTCAGCTGACATCGGTTTTCATTTTTTCCCTAAAAGTTTTGACATCAAAAAAGACTGAACTCTCGATTTTTTGAGCGAGCGCTCGGTCAAAAAGTTAACATAGGGCTTCTTTTTTTGTCAACAAATTTTGGAAATTCTCCATGGAAGATCACCACCGGAAAATCAAAAGCGTCTCACATCAAGCAACCGCATAACAGTAGTTTTGAGGTCAAAAAATTATTGACAAAAGTAACATAGAAACGATAGGCAACAACAATCTGAGCGAGCGCTCGGTCATGAATATTGACAAACCGATTTTTGATGCAAACGGTATAGAAATATCGATTCAAAGTTCGATCGGAGTTTAAACATTTTTTATAGGGGTAGACATGAAAGACAACATACTTTTAACAGAAGAAAAAGAGCAGGTAGCCCTACTGACTCTTAACCGACCTGAAGTGATGAACGCACTTAATTTTCCGCTTTTATATGCGTTGAAAGAGCAGATCGAGGCTTTACGAATTCGATCGGATATCCGGGTCATTATCATCACCGGTGCAGGTGATAAAGCCTTTTGTGCAGGTGCCGATCTGAAGGAACGGGCCACCCTTAATCCAGCTCAGGTCAAAGAGTTTATCCTTACCGTCAGAAATCTTTTTTCTTCAATCGAATACCTGAACAAGCCGGTTATCGCGGCAATCAATGGCATCGCCTTGGGTGGCGGAACCGAACTTGCCCTTGCGAGCGATATTCGCATAGCCGCTTCAAACGCTTCCATAGGTCTGACAGAGACACGACTGGCTATTATTCCAGGTGCAGGGGGAACCCAGCGACTGCCCCGATTGGTGGGCCGGGGAAAGGCCAAGGAGCTTATCTTCACTGGCAGGAGAGTGACGGCAGAAGAGGCACTGCATATCAATCTGGTAAACCACGCCTGCGAGAATGCGCTTCTGATCGAAGAATGCCTGAAAATGGCGGCCATGATATGCGAAACAGGCCCCATTGCCATTGAGCAGGCCAAATATGCTATTAATTACGGTCTTGAAACCGATCTTCAGACCGGCCTTGCCATCGAATCGAACGCCTATTGGGTTACCATTCCGACCGAAGACCGGCGGGAAGCCCTTGCTGCTTTTGGCGAAAAAAGAAAACCCGTGTTCAAAGGGAAGTAGCCTGTTTCTACATTAAAATCGCTCAAAGGAGGTTTCAAAGGAACATGACAGAATATGATTATTGGAAAATTTTTCCTAAAATGCCCAAAAAGGTGACCGTTGGCGACATTACTGTACGGGATGGTTTTCAGCACGAAGAAAAATTTATCTCAACAACGGCCAAATTTTTTTACCTGGAGGAACTTGTCTTTGCCGGGTGTCGCGATATTGAGGTAACCAACCTGGGAAATCCATACATTATGCCACAGTTCAGGGACGCGGAGGAAGTTCTTTCCCATTTGAGAAGCGACCGCTTTAAAAACCGATGTGAAAGGAGAAAGATCAATTATGCGGATATATGTTTCACCGCTGTTACGATTCGCGAACCTGCGGTTGATCAAGCCATTAGATTGAAAGAAAAAGGCATCGGACCCGATCGCCTACTGATGATGGTCTCTACGGAAGAGGAACACCATTTCGCCAACTCCGGTACAACACTTCCTGAATATTGGGAAGAGGCGAAGCGCTGCATCAAGAAGTGTAACGATGTGGGCATGAAGATGTGTGGCACCGTCAGTACCATTTGGGGGAGCCCGATTGGGGGTGCAACAGCATTGACGGATGCGGTCGAATTTTCAAAACGATGGTTGGAGATCGGTGCACATGACATTGAACATGCCGACCATGACGGGAGTGCTTCTGCAGCCGATGTATATCGCTATTTTTCGATGGTTTTGGATAAAATCCCAGACCCCAGACTCCACATCGCCCATTTTCATGAAACAAAAAGGGTGGCATCGGCATCTGTTTTAGCGGCCTTGCAGGCCGGAATTATCCATTTTGAAGCAACATTGGGAGGATTGGGCGGCCAGCCTTCGAATTTTCTGGACGATTGCCCAACAAAAGGGACTGGCGAGTATTACTATGAGGACCCGCGGTACGTTGGCTTGACATGTCTGGAAGACACCCTGGTTCAGCTCGATGAAATGGGCATCGAACATGGGTATGATGTCGACAGGATCCTTTGGTTGGGCAAACAGATGGAAAAAACCATCGGCCGAAGACTCCGTTCCGATGCGGTGATCAATGGCCGCACATTGAAAGAGGGACATATGCAATTTGCCCGGCCCGGCCTGAAACAGAGAAAAGAAAAGCTTGAAGAGGACCCCGATCAAAAGCTTCCGAATAAGTGGAAGGCCAAGGCTGAATGGATCAAACCAGCCCCTGATCCAACATCGCCTCAACGACCTTGACGAATCCGGCAATATTCGCACCGTTCACATAGTTAGCCGGAGTACCGTAAGCCTCACTGGCCTCCAGACACGTTTTGTGGATACTGTGCATGATCATCCTCAACCGTTGGTCCACCTCTTCGCGCGTCCATGACAGACGCATGCTGTTTTGTGTCATCTCCAACCCTGAAACAGAAACACCCCCTGCATTTGCTGCTTTGCCCGGACCGTAAAGAAGGCTACTTTCCAGGAAAAGATCTACGCCTTCGGGCGTGGTCGGCATGTTCGCCCCTTCGCAAACAAGCATGACACCATTTTTAACCAGGTTTTGGGCATCCTTTGCGTTGATTTCGTTCTGCGTTGCACTGGGGAATACACAGTCTGCTTTGTGATTCCAAAGCGGATTGTATTCCCGGGTTTGATCCACAGGAACATAGACAGCAGAGGGGTATTTATCAGCATATTCCTTTATTCGACCCCTTCTCACATTCTTAAGCATTTTCACATACTCAAGTTTTTTTTCATCGATACCGCCCTCATCATAGATATACCCGGAAGAATCCGAAAGGGTGACAACCTTGGCCTCGAAGTCGAGGAGTTTTTCTATGGTATATTGGGCCACATTCCCCGAACCGGAAACAAGACAGGTGGTTCCTTCCAAAGTCTTATTTTTGGTGGCAAGCATTTCCGCGCCAAAGTAGACGGCGCCATAACCGGTGGCTTCAGGCCGGATGAGACTCCCGCCCCAGTTAAGGCTCTTGCCGGTTAATACACCGGTAAATTCGTTCCGCAATTTTTTATACATTCCAAAAAGATAACCAATCTCCCGGGCACCTACCCCGATGTCTCCAGCCGGGATATCGGTATTGGGACCGATGTGGCGATAAAGTTCAGCCATGAAGCTCTGGCAAAACCGCATGACCTCATTATCGGACTTGCCTTTTGGGTCAAAATCAGAGCCCCCTTTTCCCCCGCCCATCGGAAGGGTGGTCAAGGCGTTTTTAAAAACCTGCTCAAAGGCAAGAAACTTGAGGATGCCAAGATTAACCGAAGGGTGGAATCGAAGCCCTCCCTTATATGGCCCAATGGCGCTGTTCATTTCGATACGAAACCCCCGGTTCACCTGAACTTCTCCCCGGTCATCCATCCATGGCGCCCGGAACATGATCACGCGATCCGGTTCAACCATCCGCTCCAGAATTTTGGTCTGCCAATATTCGGGGTTCTTCTCAAGAACGGGTTTAACAGACGATAGGACCTCGCTGACCGCCTGATGGAATTCTTTTTCGTTGGGATCTTTGTTTATCACCATCTGCAAAAATTCATCCATTCTCCTTCTCCTTCATTATAAACAGCTCAAGTTTCGCACCTGATATTTTGAGGAAAGTCGCATCAGGCATAGGGTAAAAAGAAATTTTTCTGGAAAAAATTGATGATGAGCGCTTTGACAACGGCACAAAACCTTTTAAGAGTTAGCATTCCAGGAGCAACTGATATTACGAAAGAAACCAGACCATCGCGTGCCTGTGCACGGTGATTACTTTATGGATACCGGTTCAAACTGATTGCCTCACTGTTTTTCCAAAAAATTTTATTTACCCCACACCAGATGCGGCACCGTGCCCCATTGGGGGTGCGAAACTTGAGTAAACAGTTTCAAGACTTCCTAAAGAGAACCATTTTTTAAAATCGAGGTCCTTGGCGAAGTTAAATGTAAAACCCGAAAGCTTTCTCATCCCTTTATCTTTTTAAAATACTCTTTGAAAAAAAACAAGTCATGTAAGGAAAAAGCATTATTTTTCAATTCGCTTCATTTCGCTAGGCGCTATTAGCAAAAATCGACAAAATGACGTTCGCAAATTGTCCTTATAATCGATATGAATGAATAATCATTGCTTTGCATCTATAACCGAAATAAATTTAGTTTTAAAATTAACGACATGCCCATAGTTTGACTTGGAAATCATGCCCGTTATCGGTGTGGATGGTAAGGGAAAGGAGGAGTTGATTATGCGTTTAAAACATGTTGCACTGGTTTGCAGTTCCGAAAAGAGATGCGACAAATTTTATAAAAATCTGCTGGGTTTGAAAAAAACCGGCACAAAAAATATCCCATCCACATTGTCAAAGCAAATTTTCAATATAGATTCTGAATATAAAATTATCAACTATGCCAATAACGCCGTTCACTTTGAAATCTTTATCAGCAGGGCGAAAAATCAGATGGAAAAAAAGCTCGATCATGTTTGCCTTGAGGTCGGCGATACAAAAACATTTCTCGACAGATGCCGATCATTCGGCATAAAAATCAATCAAATTAAAAAGGGAGGCAAATCATTCATCTTTATCCGGGATGATGATGGCAACCTGTTTGAGATAAAAGAAGAAAAATAGAAGCGATCAGGCTGTGTCGACCGATCGGGGCCTTTAATTCCGTCCACCACCCCACGATAACCGAGTCTTTAATACATCATAATAATGATGACCGGAAATGGTGATCATGTTGATGGGATGACGGTCCTTTTGGACCACAATCCTGTCCCTGTCATTTATTTCTAAACCCACCTGACCATCAAAGGTAAGCATAATATTTGATGATTTTTTAGCCAGCCGGATGGTTACGGTCACCGAATCCGGCACAATCAATGGCCGGTTGGTTAAAGTAAAAGGGCAAATAGGGGTCATGACGATGCCGGGCACCGCCGGGTGAATAATCGGACCTCCTGCAGCAAGCGAGTATGCGGTCGAACCGGTCGGTGTCGCTACAATAAGTCCATCAGCCCTGTATGTGGTCAGGTTGTAATCATCGAGATATGTTTTGATATGGGCCAGTCTCGCCAGGGTACCTTTGTTGACCACAACATCGTTTAATACGGTTTCGCTTGCCCGTTCCTTTTCCCCTCTGATGACCCTGACCAGAAGCCGCATCCTCGGCTCTATGGAAAATTTTCTGTTCAGAATGAGTTCGGTAACAGTAAACAGATCATTTTCAGCAGTTTCCGCCAGAAAACCGGTTTCACCAAATTTAACACCGAGAACCGGTATTTTCTGGTCTCCAATCCACCGGACAGCGCTTAAAAACGTACCATCCCCACCCAAAACGAAAATACAGAACAGGTCTGATGGGGCAAAGGTTTTGTTGTGCTGCGAAACTTTTCGACCATGGGGGAAGTTCTTTTTCTGTATAACTTCTATACCCCTTTTTACCAGCAACGATTCTAGCTCATCCGCCTTCCTTTGGGCCGCATCATCCGCCTTTACGACTATTCCGATCCTATCCACAATGAAGATCCGCCTCTCTTTTAATTTTCTTTTCTCAATTTAGAATTCCCTCTTTTCATCTTTGAAAACAGTCACATTATTATATGTCAAATAAATTGCTGCACGGCAAGATTTTTTCAATATGAACTATATTCTTTACAAAAAATATGATATCCACTTGACAAAACTGCGGTATTTTCCTAAGTAGCTATCTTATACGAAAAAACATGCTCATGAAAAGCTTAAAGGGGACCCTATGCTGGAAGTCAGGGATGTTGTGAAGAAGTTCGGCGGCCTACGGGCTGTTGACAAGTGCTCCTTCACCATCCGGGAGGGATCCATCACAGGTCTTATCGGACCAAACGGCGCGGGCAAGACAACCCTGTTCAATCTGATCGCGGGAGCGCTCAAACCGGACAGCGGGAGGATCCTCCTCGACGGGAAAGACGTTACCGGTCTCCCGCCCCATGAGTTGTTTTCCAAGAAGTTGCTGCGGACCTTCCAGATTGCCCATGAATTTCATACCCTCAGTGTGCGCGAAAATCTGATGATGGTGCCTCCTCGTCAGGTCGGAGAAAGTCTGCTGGGCGCCTGGTGCCGACGTGGTGCGGTCCGGATCCAGGAGGAAAAAATCCTTGAAAAAGCGCGGGAGGTGATGGACTTTCTCAATCTGAGCCACCTGGCCCATGAACTGGCGGGCAATCTTTCCGGAGGACAGAAGAAGCTTCTCGAACTCGCCAGAACAATGATGGTGGAGGCCAAGCTCGTCATCCTCGATGAAGTCGGCGCCGGAGTCAACCCGACCCTCAAACAGGAGATCGGAGATCATATCCTGACGATGAACCGTGAACGCGGATACACCTTCTGCATGATCGAACACGACATGGATTTCATCAGCCGTCTCTGCGACCCGGTGATCGTGATGGCCGAAGGCAAGTTGTTGGCGCAGGGAACGGCGGAAGAGGTCAAGGCCAACGAGGAGGTAATCGAGGCGTACCTCGGCCACGGAGTGCGGAAACAAATCCCCCCTGACCCCTCTTTGGAAAAGGGGGGGGAGGTTTCATGAGCTACCTGATCGGCGAACGCATGACCGGCGGTTACGGAGGTGCGGACATTCTCAAGAGCTGCACGATTTCCGTGGACCGTGGTGAAATCGCGGTGGTGGTAGGTCCCAACGGGGCGGGGAAATCCACCGCCATGAGGGCCATGCTCGGCCTGCTCAAGCCACGGGAGGGGAAAGTGCTTCTCGAAGGCGAAGACATCACCAAGCTCTCACCCCAGCAGCGAGTGCACCGCGGGATGGCTTTCGTGCCCCAGACTCACAACGTCTTCGTCACCCTCACCGTCGAGGAGAACCTGGAGATGGGCGCCTACCTGCGCCGGGACGACATCTCAGGGACCATGGAGAAGGTCTTTGAGCTGTTTCCTGTGCTCAAGGACAGGCGCAGGCAGGCGGCCGGAGAACTTTCCGGAGGCCAGCGTCAGCAGGTGGCGGTCGGACGCGCGCTGATGACCCTGCCGAGTGTGCTGATGCTTGACGAACCGACTGCGGGAGTTTCACCGATTGTGATGGATGAACTGTTTGAACGCATCCTTGAAGTCAAACGCACCGGCATTGCCGTGCTGATGGTCGAACAGAATGCCCGTCAGGCACTGAGTATTGCCGATCACGGGTTCGTGCTGGTCACCGGAGAAAACCGCTTCACCGACACCGGCGAGGCACTGCTGGCCAATGCCGAAGTGCGCCGCTCCTTTCTGGGGGGCTGACCCCCGATATAGTTGAGGATAAGGATTTGGAATACACAACAGATCTGCTGAATGCCCTGGTTTTACTCTCGAACTATGTGCTGATCCCCGCCTTGTCTTATGGATCCCAGCTGGCTCTCGGCGCGGTGGGGGTTACGCTGATTTTCGGCATCCTGCGCTTCGCCAACTTTTACCATGGGGAGATGATGGCCTTCGGGACCATGTGCACCATTTTCATCACCTGGTGGTTCCAGTCCATGGGCTTCACCGCCGGTTTCTTCCCCACAGCACTTCTGGCTCTACCCCTGGCGATTCTGATAACCATGTTGCTGGCCCTTGCCACCGAGCGTTCTGTCTTCCGTTTTTACCGCCAGCGCAAGAGCCGCCCGGTGATCTTCGTCATCGCATCGGTGGGGGTGATGTTCATGCTAAACGGCATCGTGCGGATGTTGATCGGCCCCGATGAAATCCTATTCAGGGACGGACAGAAATTCCTGATCAAGGCCGGGGCCTTCAAAAAAATGACGGGCTTGAGCGAGGGCCTGGCGCTGAAACAGACACAGGTGCTGACCGTCATTCTGGCGGTTCTGGCGGTGCTGCTGCTGTTCTGGTTTCTCCAGCGCACCCGAACGGGCAAGGCGATGCGCGCCTTTTCCGACAATGAAGATCTGGCCCTGCTTTCGGGCATCAATCCGGAGCGCGTTGTGATGGTGACCTGGGTCATCACGGCAGCCCTGGCGACTTTGGCCGGAGTGCTCTACGGGCTGGACAAGAGTTTCAAACCGATGGTCTACTTTCACCTGCTTCTACCGATATTTGCCGCCGCCATCGTTGGCGGCATCGGCCAGCCTGTCGGAGCGATTATTGGCGGGTACATCGTCGCCTTCTCTGAAGTGACCGCGACCTATGCGTTCAAGAAATTTCTAAAATACCTCCTGCCCTCCGACATGGCGCCGGACGGACTGATACAGTTTCTGGGCACGGACTACAAATTCGCGGTGTCCTTTCTGATTCTCGTCCTGGTCCTTTTAGTAAGACCGACCGGGATTCTGCGCGGGAGGGTGCTGTGAACCAGACTGTTAGGGCAACCATCTGCTTTTCAATCATGACCCTGCTGCTGCTAGCGGTAGGGTTCGGCCAGTCCTGGAACGTGATGCTGGCGATCTTCAATCTCTGCCTGATCTCGGCGATCATGTCGATGGGGCTCAACATGCAGTGGGGTTATGCCGGGCTGTTCAATGCCGGGGTGATGGCCTCCACTGCGGTGGGAGGACTGGCAGCGGTGCTGATCTCTTATTCTCCGGTCGGGAAAGCCTGGGACGCGGGAGGCACGGAACTTGGCATCGCATTCGCCGCCCTCGTCGTGACCATCGTCCTGGGGCTGCTGGTCTGGAAACGGATGCGCCCTGGACGCGCCCGCTCACTGAGCCTGACGGCCGTGGTACTGGTAGGATACGTTTTTATACGTTTTTTTTACGAAGGGGCCTCGTCGAGCATCGAAGCCGTAGAAACCGCCAAAACCGGGTTTCTCGGAGGTCTTGGCCTGCCGGTGCTATTCTCCTGGGCAGCCGGTGGATTGGCGGCTGCCGGATTGGCCTGGCTGGTGGGTCGGATCGCCCTCGGGTTGCGTTCCGATTATTTTGCCATCGCCACCCTCGGTATTTCCGAAATCATGATCTCCGTCCTCAAGAACGAGGACTGGCTGACCCGCGGGGTGAAAAACGTGACGGGACTCGCGCGCCCGGTTCCCTACGAGGTCGATCTGCAGCAGACCGAATGGTTCGTCTCCCTGGTCAAGTGGTTTCATGGAAGCAACCTCGCGGAAAGCGGGGCGGGCTCGGATGCCCTCCGCGAGGTAATTCTTCTAAGCTCGGGAGTCTTTGTCAAACTCTGTTACTCAGCCCTTTTTCTTGCCGTGCTTTTGATGATTCTAACTTTGGCGATGCTGGCGCTAAACTCGCCCTGGGGCAGGATGTTGCGCGCGATCCGCGACAATGAGGTTGCCGCCGCCGCGCTCGGCAAAGACGTGACGAACCGCCACCGCCAGGTGTTCATCATCGGTTCGGCGGTAATCGGTATCGCCGGTGCGATGCTGACCACCCTGGATGGACAGTTTACTCCAGGATCCTACATTCCGCTGCGCTTCACTTTTCTGATCTGGGTCATGGTCGTCATTGGTGGCAGCGGCAACAACCTGGGCTCCGTGATCGGAGCGTTCATCACCTGGTTTCTCTGGATCGAAGCGGAACCCGCCGCCTTCTGGCTGGTGGGGCTCGTCACCTCCATGCTTGCCGAAACCAGCCCACTGCGTCAGCACCTGCTGGAGGTCGCTCCGCACATGCGAATGGTGTTGATGGGATTGATCCTGGTGCTGGTACTGAGATTCAGCCCCAGGGGAGTGTTGCCGGAACAGGCTCCGGAGAGAAACTGAAAAGTGACAGAAAAGAACCCTGGTCCGGTTCGGGGAACCGGGCCAGGGTTTATAGAGGAAAGAATTTAATGGAACTTGACTGTCTGGAACGCCTTGTTCCGGACTTCGTATTCCTTGTAGGAACCGGAAGCTTCTCCGACCCCGGTGAATTCCACGTTGGAGGCTCCGACGTAGTCCACGGCGCCGCCCTTGGCTAGGATTCTCAGTCCCTTGGCCAGTTCGCCGGGCATGATCTTCTCGCCGGGAGCATTGGCCACCGCCATGACATTCGAGGCAATCGCCGCACCGTCGGTGGAACCCGCGGACTGCATGGCCAGGATCAGCAGAGCCGCCGCGTCATAGGATTCCGCGGTAAAGGGTCCGCCGACCTTGATCCCGGCAGATTTTGACATCACCCCAAAGCTTTGCGAACCTTTCGAATCGGTACCTGGAACCGTACCGAAAGTACCGGTGATATCCCCGTCGATGTTCTTCATCAGGGAATCGCCATACATGCCGTCTGCCAGGATGAACTTGTCGAAAGCACCACTGTCCAGGGAAGTCTGGATCATGTGCCGACCACCCTGGTCCACATACCCGAAAACGGCGAGAACATCGGCTCCTGAAGCATCCAGAGTACCAACTTCAGCGGAATAGTCCGCCTTGCCGTCTTCATGGGGTACCACGGCCGTAACCTTGCCGCCAAGAGCCTTGAAGGCGCCGACAAAAGAATCTGCCAGACCCTGTCCGTAATCATTTTTGGTGAAGGTCACCGCGACTTCCTTGATCCCTTTTCCGGCAGTGATCTGGGCGATCACCTGTCCCTGGCGCGCGTCCGAAGGGGCAGTGCGGAAAAAGTAGCCGTTGTCGGCAATCGTCGTCAGCGCCGGCGAGGTGGCCGAGGGAGACATAATCGGCACGCCGTTCGGAATCGCGACGTTGTTGGCGATGGCGGTGGTCACGCCGGAACAGTCAGCGCCCATGATGGCTGCCACCTTGTCCGAGGTTACCAGCCTTTCGGCCGCTGTCGTTGCGGCCCCTGCATCGACGCAGGTCGAGTCGGCGCGGACTGCCACGATCTTCCGTCCGCCCAGAAGCAGACCGGAATCGGAGGCTTCCTTGATGGCCAGTTCCGCGGAAGCGGCCATGTCCGGCGTTAGCGATTCAATCGGCCCCGTGAAGCCGAGGATGATCCCTATTTTGATGTCCGCAGCTAATGCGCCGGAAATAAAGGCGAATGAGAACACCAAAATACTGGCTAAAACAAGTCGTTTCTTCATAACTCCTCCTTCATTTTGTGGTTAAAATTTAAGATCTGTTAAAAAAAATATAATTTGATCTGTTTTCAAGGTCAAGAAAAATATGTGCACATTCCTGAAATCACCAATTTTGAACCCATTTTGTTAAAACAAGATCATAAGGGTGATGTGGTCGAATGCCAAGCAAAAAGTATCCTGAATAAATCTCTATTTTCCTCGTTTTATTCTTCTCTTGACAAGATGAATGGTTTATTGCAGACAAAATCATTAAACGCAAGGAACAGAATATAAATGCCAACTCTTTTTTTCTTTTTAACACCTAAAATCCCGGATTTTTGGCCAATTTATCGCAAAATTCCGTCTTGACAATACAACCGGTATCTTAATCCCGACTTGAAGAATTTTACGCTTCAAGAAGCGCAATGCATTCTGACTAATTAGGTATTATTCTCAAAGTAAAGGCTTCAAGTTGATAGCCGAGGATAACACCACTGGCCGAAAGGGTGTAAGTGTGGGTAGGCGGTCCCAAGGAAGGATGCTGAGACACCCTGCTACGGCGGGAGGTAGGAAGCCTAACCGGAAAATGGCATTTAAAAAGTGGGGTTGTTCATGCCCCGCAATTTTTCATGGTATTTTATTTCACGAAATTTTATTTAAATAGCAGGTGACTTTCGATCAACACCGGCCGATGCCCTGTAAACCCTCTCCTATCCACATATTTTTCAATAGACCTCACCTGACCAAACGTGTTATTAACAATTGAAAATTCAGATTTTATCATTGCGCTTGAATAGGTAAAATAAATGCAAATACAAACGCTGCTGCTGATTGCTCTACCGGTTTTGCTGGCATTGACTTTTCACGAGTATGCCCATGCTTACGTGGCCTACAGGCATGGCGACGATACTGCCAAGCAAAGTGGCCGCTTAACCCTGAATCCACTGCGGCATTTAGACCCGTTGGGCACGGTCATGATTTTCCTGGTGCATTTTGGGTGGGCGAAACCGGTGCCGGTAAATCCACAACAATTGAGAAATCCCAAAAAAGATATGCTCTGGATTAGTGCAGCAGGTCCCCTTGCCAATATGGTTTTAGGACTGATGAGTGGCATTTTGATCAGAATTATTTTCGCCTTCAGCGGGGCACCTGAGCGGCATTCCGTCGCGGAGTTGCTGGTATTTATGGTCGGTATGAGCCTGCAAATTAACCTGGCTCTGGCCATTTTCAATATTCTTCCGATTGCACCCCTGGATGGCTCAAAAATTTTATACGGACTTTTACCGGCCAGGTATGCTGACAAAATTTACTTCCTGGAGCGCTACGGTCCTTTTATCCTCATCGGATTAATCATATTCGGGCGGTTTACCGGTGTGTCCATTCTGGGTGGATTAATATGGCCGTTTGTAAGATTTTTCAGCAAACTCTTTGCGGGAATATAAGGTAGAAAACAGGCAGCTTATTAGAGTATCCGAGTGTTTTTCAGATTTCGGAGTCAAAAAAGCGACATTTTTCTGTAAACAGATCGGAGACAGAAAGAGACCTGAAAATCACCCCTGTTGTTTTTGAAATGTGATGCTCTGTTAAAAGAACCCTCGTAAAATCCTCACAAAACAAATCTATATCACAACCTCTGAGATCACCTCAACACGAAATGTTTAAAGCGGAAATTGCCTCATTCATCTGACCTGATCGCATATGTGATATCACAGGTTTTTATAGGTGGGAAATTTTGAAGGTATGTATGGAATATCTCAGGTTTTAAAACCGATAGGTAACCTATGGTACATAGCAGCTATTTGGAACTGCTAAACCTGCAGATGACGGTCCCCCCCA
>Ga0255058_10000891_pt1 | contig 17162 bp, 19 predicted proteins | sample Cases_109_9_MG_FD_188637 | JGI IMG/M metagenome (GOLD analysis project Ga0255058, IMG submission 188637) | Seawater microbial communities from Amundsen Gulf, Northwest Territories, Canada - Cases_109_9 | ecosystem: Environmental > Aquatic > Marine > Gulf | place: Canada: Northwest Territories... | reverse complement strand
TCGATGACCCGGCGTTGTTAAGAAAGCGTATTGGAAATCATCTCGACAGCACCGACGTTTTGGTCTTGAGCGGTGGCGTCTCGATGGGTCATGCAGATCATGTGCCGCAAGTTCTCGATGAACTCGGTGTGCGTGTTGAATTTCACAAAATCAGTCAGCGACCCGGCAAACCAATGTGGTTTGGCATTGGACCGAAAGGGCAGCCGGTATTTGCGTTACCGGGCAATCCAGTGTCAGCGCTCGTGTGCTGCCGCCAGTACATTGTGCCGGCACTAAATTCCGCTGCTGGCGCGGCCGCAAACAAGCTCGAGTTCGCGACGTTGACAGAAGACGTCACGATCAAAGCAAAACTTACCTGCTTCCTGCCGGCAAGATTGATTTCAAATGCCACCGGCCAGGTTCTAGCGATGCCGGTGCACACGAACACATCGGGTGATCTTGCCTCTCTTTCGGGTACTGATGGCTACGTTGAACTTGCACTCGAGCAGACAAAATTTTCGGCCGGAACGACGGTGCCATTGCACCGCTGGTTCGCAATATGACATCCCCCCCTCTATAGTTAGGGATTAGATGTTGCAATGACCGGTTGAATCCGCAATTGAAATCAACTGTTGGCATTGAAGCACGGTGCAGCCTAACAATGCGCTGTCCTTGCCGGCCCTGTATCCGTAACGAAACTTGCAACGAGCAAGCTTCCCGCCCGATATTGGGCGCAAGTAAGCTTAGACGTTAGGTGTCTAAACCGATGCCCAAAAGTTTTATTTATCCAGCGATTCCAGTGTTCCTTGCGACCACCATCGTCTGGATTATCGGCGTATCCAATCATGTTTTTCTTGCCAGCGAATTCTGGCTGTATGTCGGAATTTTTCTCATTCCTGCGATGTCGGTTTGTGGCTGCTCGTGGTTGATTTTCCAGGATCAACTTTGGCGTCGGGTCACTGGTCTGGTCATCATCTTACCCTGTCTCGGGATTTGGGCTTTGTCGCTACTACTTGTTTACCATGGATTTAGAATTCACTAACACTGCCCCGACTCCTGACAATGCGCCGCACCTGCAACCTCGCTTCCGTCACGAAGCTTGCACAGGACAAGGTTCGCGCCGTAAGCTGGGCATCCAGTTGGCTTAGACGTTAGAGTGCAGGAGGAGACGATGGAAGAACTCATCTTTCTCGTCAAGGGTTCCTCTGCCGACCCTTACGAAGTTACTTTCATCTTAGATGGTACTAGCTTAACCGCATTATGTACCTGCCCGGCCGGCACATACGGAAACTTTTGCAAGCACCGCATTTCGATCCTTGACGGCAACACCGAAGCGATCTCGAGTGACAATGCCGACCAAGCGGCGACTGTGGTCGGCTGGCTGCCCGGTACCGACGTCGAGGCAGCGCTGTCCGAGATGAGGGAGGCGGAGAAAATGGCCGATCCAGACAAGAAAGCCCTTAATGCCGCAAAAAGGAAACTCGCGCGGGCGATGAATTCGTAGCGAATATGCGCTCTGATAATGCGCTGCACTTACCGCTCTCAACTCTGTCACTCGCCTTGCATTCGAAACAGCCGCGCCTTACGCTGACCATCCAGTTAGCTTAGATGCCAGACGGTATATTTCGATTTTTCAGTGATGACAGGACGATGAGCAATATACAGATTCGACAACTACTGGCCAAACTCCAGGACGAGATACAGAAAACGGAATTAGACACCGATACACGTACCTTGGTACGGGAGTTGGATTCCGATATTCACGATTTACTTGACTCAGATGACGTTGAAGCGGAAACAGATTCTGTGTTGAAGCGAGCCAAGGTGTTGGAGGCAAATTTTGCAACGGAACACCCGACTGCGGAGCGCTTCATGAGAGAGGTCATAGACGCACTTGCCCGAATGGGAATTTGAAGAGGGATACGAAGGAGGTAATTATGCCAACAACCGATCAATCCATTGTGGTTGATGCTGCAATAGCTGATGTGTGGAGACGATTTATCGATTTTCACGACCTCTCATGGGCGCCCAACGTGATAACGAGCGTCGAGAAGGTGGGTAGCATTGACGGGAGCACTCCTGGTGCAAAGCGAATACTAAATAACGCTTTCCACGAAACCCTGATTGAAATAGATAGTGATGAACACTTTCTGAAATATTCTATCGATGATGGCCCTTCTCCTGTCTCCAAGGATGAAGTCGATAATTATGTGGGTGTTGTTAAGCTTAGCCCTTCTGAAGAAGGCAGTGGTACATTGGTGGAATGGACATCGTCGTGGGACTCGAAGGCTGATGACGCCGTTGAGTTTTGTCACGGTATCTATGTTGCTTTATTGGGAGAATTGGCGAAGTCGTTTGATCAGTAATCTAAGGTCACGATCAATAAATCACGGAGGACACCGTGGATAGACGAAGCACCGCACCGTACGAATTCATCCGTATCGCTGTAATGCTCGGCACATTGTTGAGCCTCGGTCTGATTTGCGCCTACTTTGTAATTAACGCCTTCAATGCTGGCTACGCAAACGGCGTACGCAGTACTGCTGGCATATTGCTGCCCCTGGTTCTCGGTGGCTTTCTCGCAGTATTCAATCGGGAACTTTTTGAGAAGTTCGCTGCGGTACCGGTAGTGCCCGCATTTATCATCGCGTTGATTTTCGGTGTCGTGGTCATGATCCTCATACGCAGTCTCGATCCGTCACGGATCGCGCCATTTGCCGAGTTGATTGTAGCGTCTGGTTTGACCGCGCTGCTCTATGCGCCGGGCGCTTTCCGGGGATTCATGAACGCCACAGATAGCGATCGATGGATGGCGTATTATTTTGGCATCGTATCGGGCATGCTCGGCTATATCGTCTTCATGGGATTTCCGTTTGAGAGTACCGCCGGCTGAGACGGTCGAGTCGGAACCGGGATAACGAGCGGAAAAATCGCAGTGCTGCATAAGATATTGAAGTTGGTGGGCCCATTGCATGTCGTCGGTGGACTATTGTTGTTCATCACCGCGTTTTTCCCGTCAATTCAAGCGACAATCGCGTCGCTGGTAAATCTTCCAGCCGGTCAGGACTTTTCACCGTTCTTTGTTGCCATACTGGGCCCGACCATCGCCAGTTGGGGTGTCCTGTTTTCGGCGGTCGTTACACAGTTCTATGCGGCGCCCTCGCCCGGTCTGTGGAAGGCGCTGGTGCTGTCCGTAGTGGTTTGGGCGCCGCTGGACACCGGCCTCTGCCTGTATTTCGGCGTTTACGGAGGTGCTGTCGTAAACGCCATAGTCATCGTCGTACTGATCGGTCTTCTGGTGAATGTGAAAAGCCTCGCGTATCAAGCAGGAGAGACCCGTGCTTGATATCGAACATGAATGAACCAACCTACACAGGCCGTTGCTTTTGCGGCGAAGTGCAGTTCAAGGTCACTGGCCCGGACATGTACGCCTGCCATTGTCATTGTGAAAGTTGCAGGCGCGCGGCCGGCGCTCCGTTTGTAACCTGGGCAACGTTTGCGCGCGACAAACTGGCAATTACGTCGGGGACGATCGTCGAGCACCACTCTACGCCCGAAGTGACGCGCGGACATTGCGGCGTCTGTGGCACTTCGTTGACCTATGAACACGCGGATCGCGCTGGCCAGATCGATATCACGCTGACGAGCCTCGACGATGCGTCACAAATTGAGCCCAGGGCGCATATCTGGATACAGGATAAGGTGCCGTGGTTATGCATTGACGACGACCTGCCGCAATATCAGACAACAGCAAGCGCTGGCGCTGTGAAACACTGACAGGTTTTCGACCGATTTCCTCGTTTGCGCCCGTCACATGAAGCGCAGATGCACAACTGCAGTCGCGTCGCAGTACCTGATGCGGCGCGAAGTCATGAACAACGAGGAGATATCGACATGAATCCCAAAAAGAAGCTGGTCTGCACGGGTCTTATTTACCTGGCGGCCGCCCCGCTGGCCTCATTCGCCCAAGACGAGGAGGAAGTGCTCGAGTTCGAGGAGGCGGAGGTCTTCTTTGAACTCAACAATACCGACGGCGACCTGGGAATCCATGCCCTGATCGACGGCGGACCCTGGAAACTGCTGGAAATCCACGACGTCGACGACCTCAAACTGCTCACCGTCAATGCGCGTGGTCGCGTGCGACGGCAGGGGCTGACCGAAATATTCTTTGAAAGCGCTGAACCGACCTTCGACGAATTACCGCCCGCGGAGTTCTTCGAGCGCTTTCCGGAAGGCACCTACGTCGTCTCGGGCGTGACACTCGACGGTGAGGAACTCGAAAACGAGGTCGAGATCAGCCACACCATGCCGGCGCCCCCAGTACCAACCGTCAATGGCGAGCCGGTGGACATGGACTGCGAGGACGACGAATTTTCCGAAGTTTCGAGCCCGGTGGTCATCGCGTGGAAGCCCGTGAAAAAGACTCACTCCGAGCTTGGTGATCCACAAAACTCCGGCCATATCAAGATCATCAACTACGAAGTGGTCGTAGAGGCCGAGTTGGCGCCGCCCCCCGGCCCCCCCGGCGGCGAGGAGTTCGTATCCGTCCTCAGCGTCATACTGCCCCCCAATGTGACAGAAATGACCATACCGGACGAGTTTCTGGCCCAGGCCGATGAGTTCAAGTACGAAGTCCTTGCTCGCGAGGAAAGCTGGAACCAGACAGCCATCGAGAGCTGCTTCGTCCTCGAGGAATGATCGATCTGTCACATACCCCCGGACGCGGGGCCGTACTCGGCCTCGCGTTCTTTTTCGGTATCGCACAGGGTGACCCGATTGTCGAGGTGACAAACCACGACGGCTTGTTGACCGTACACGCGGTCGATGCGCCAATGCGAGACGTGCTCCAGGCGATCGCCGCTCAGAGTAATCTTCAAATCCGGGCGCTAGCTCCGCTTGATCAACACATCAGTTTTCACACCGAACCGCTCACCTTGCACGGTTTGCTCAGTCGTCTACTGCGGGACCAGAGTTACCTGTTGGTCCAGGAACTGACACCGACCGGAGCAAGCCGCTTGAAGATACTGTCATTCGGACAAGTGTCTACAACCGAACGTTGGCAAACGCAACCCGATGTGGCCGCGTTGCCCAGCGTGGCCCAGCGCGAAGACGCCGTGTACGCGCTTACGGACGCTCGCCAAGCACCCGACGTGACCGTGTTGGCGGAGTATATGCACGATCCCTCACAGCGAGTCCGCATCGCCGCCGTCGTGGCGCTCGCGGACGATGCAAGCGACGAGGCCCTGCACGTCCTGGGAGAGGCGCTTGCGGCATCTGACCCGGCAGTGCGCAAACACATCGTCGACACGCTTGCCGACATCGACACGCCGTATGCGACCGAACTGCTGCAACAGGCATTGGGCGACGAGCTGCCGCTGGTCGTCGCGATGGCATCCGAGTACCTGGCTGAACGCTATGAGATTGCTTCGCTGCGCTCGCAATGACACTTGAGAGAGCTTTGCGCCGCCACAGACGTCGCCTGCAGCGACCGTTTATGGCGCCTGCAGCAGTCTAAGGGGATAACGAACATTGTTCGCTGCCAGGAATTATCTGTGTACATCGGGCATATCAATCTCGCCGAATCCATGAACGGCACGGGCGAACACTTCATCAAGCTTGTTGAAGGTCTGGCCCGACAGGGCATCCAGCAGCATGTGCTCGTCCGCAATCGGTCACTTGCGCGCCGTCTCGCCGTTTGTGACAACGTCACCATCGGACCCGTGGTCAAAACGCCGGTGATGGCTAATTGCCTGATGCCCGGCGTCTCAGTTGCGCACGCCCACAATGACAAAAGTGGCCATGCCGCGTTGCTGATGAACCTGACTCGATCGACGCCCTATGTCGTCACCAGGCGCAGCACTCATGCACCCGGCAAGAATCCGATTACGCGTTCGATGTACCGCCGTGCCGCGAGCCTGATTTGTTCGTCCGACGAGGCCGCAGCGGAATTGATGGAAGATGACCTGCGTGTTCCGATTGATGTCATTCCCGATATCTCATATGCGGTCAGCGACGACACAGAGACGGATGGCAACCGCGTCGCCGCCGCGCATGCGCGTATCTATCGACGCACCATCGATTCCTCGCGACTGCCGGCGCTGCTGCTCTGAACTCGGGTGCGAGTCAGAATTCCCAAAGCACACCGAAAGCGGGCAATCTCGGTAGCCAGTAGTCCAGGCTGTTCTCAAGTACTGCATTGCCCGCCGCGTCATCGGTGATGTCCCAATCGTTGCAACACTCATTGCTCCGGTTCGTGACATTGGAGATTTCTACAAACGCCGTTAGAGTGCCGCGCCGGACATTGAAGCGGCGGCTCACACGAAAGTCGACGCTCGCAAATGTCCCGTGACGCAGCGCGTTGCGCGGACCCGGCACGACAGTCAGAATCGGGTCGCCATTTACGTCGACACCGTTCTCGATCAGCGTAAGGTCCGTGGCCGGCCAGCCCGAGTGGACGCTTGCTGCCAACGACACCTCCCAGATCCTGTTCGACCAACCGAAGCCGCCCTGAAACGCCTGGGGTTGATCCCAGCTGCGCAGTTCGTCGGCACCGGCAATGCGATCGACGCTTTCGGTCAATGAATACGACGCCCACCAATTCCACGAACCGGATGACCGATCAAGGGAGACCTCGATCCCTCTCGACTGCGCGCTCGCCGGCTCGAGCCGAACGCGATCGGGCTGCACCTCGGGAATCAGGGCTAATGGATCGAACAGGTTTTCAAATCGAGGACGGATGTCCTGCATGTCTTTGTGGAACAGCTCGATGCGCAGCATCACGTCGTTGTGAAAGCGGTGATGTAGGCCGGCGATCAGGTGATCCGCGCGTTGCGCCGGCCAGAACCGCGTGACGTCGTCTTCAATCTGCAACTCATGGATGCCCTGCGACTGGTGGTAACGCCCCCAGCTCAGACGCAGTTCCGAACGCTCGCCGAGTTTGCGCAACAGGCTGATTCGCGGGCTCAGCTGCGCATCGGAGCCCAACTCTGTGTAGGTCTGGTCATCCCAGCGCAGCCCCCACTCGAAAATCGTCTTAGGCGACAGTTTCCAGCGATCGGCAACATACGCAGCGTAGCTGCCGCCGCTGGGCGATGCCACTTGGGCGCGAGCGATTGTCCCCGCCTGTTGCGGGTACAGTGCCGGGAGCCCGAAGAACTCTGCTGCTGCGGCATAGTCGTAGTGCGCGTCGCTGACAGCGGCCTGCAACCCCCATTGCAGGACGTGCACGTCGGACGAGCGCCAGGTCCAATCCTGTCGCAACCCGAATTCCTCGACTTCACGTTCGTCGCGTACAGATGCAATGATCTTCTCGGGATCACCCGTGAAGCCTTCACGCAGATTGCTGTAGGACATCGCAGAGAAGACCGTGCTCGTTGACAGCGTCTCCGACCAGCGGGTGTTGAGTTGCAGCCAGAGCTGAGCATTTCGAGTCTTGCTGTCGACCTGCTCAAGTTCTGCCGGGTCTGTTTCGAGGATCAAAGTAACGAGGTCATCGGCGTACAGCGTATTGATGGACAATGTCGTGTCCGGGGTCAGATCGATAGCCAGCTCAGCAAAGACATCGTAGTAGGACGGGCTGCCGAACTTTGGACTGATGACCAGGTCGAGATTGCCGCGCCGCGCTGAAAACAACCACTGTTTGTTCGCGTCCGCGCCTGCTGTCAGCACCGAGGTGTTGAACACGCTGATGCCTAATTCGGTCTGCCGTGGTCTCTCGGACTCAAGCGAGTCCATGAGCACGAGGCCGCTCATGCGATCGCCATAGCGCACGGGAAAGCCGCCCGTATAGACCTCAACGCCTTCGATTGCGCGTGCGTCGATCGCACTGAAAATGTTCTGATAGTCGCGTACGTGAAACGGATCGAACAGCCGTTGGCCATTGAGCATGATGCCGATCTCACTCTCTTCGCCCCCGCGAAAGTGAGTCTTGGCCGATGCCCCACTCGCCGCGGCGCCGGGCAGTCGTTGCGTTGCACGTATTGGGTCCTCGCCGACGTCTGGCATCGTCTGGATTGAGCGCCGATCGATCAGAAAGCGCGACGCCGCGATATCGCGAACAATCTCGTAGCGACTCGCCGATACCGTTATCGCCTCAATTTCAGATTTTTCGATCTGCATGCCGATATTGATGACCGTAGTCTCGCCTGGCGAGACATCGAACACACGGCTCGTCCGTTCGAAGCCGCTCGCGTCGATGACGACGCGATACCGGTCCGGTTTCACCCCAAGGTATTGGTAGACCCCGGGCGCGATGCGGCTGCCGCCGGGCACGTCGGGATTAAGTGTCAGTTGTACGTCGTCAATGGGGAGTTCGTCGCCGCGGCCACGAATCACTAGCAGCACCTGACCGGGTGCGCCCTCGTCGCGAACGACGAGGTACACGCCGGCATCTTCGTGCAGTTTCAATCCATGCGGTGCAAGAACCTGGCGAATGATGTCGATGGCATTACTACCCGCAGGCTCAGTCTCGACAATCAGATCGTCGGGAATCAGGTTGCTACTGTACGCAAACGGGTGGCCTTGAGCACGGAATTCATCGATAAGCTCGGCAACGGGCCTGCCAGCGTAGGTCACAGCATCGCCATAGGCAGCCGAGCCGGCTGCCGTTACCAGGACAACAGCGATCAATAGTCGTCGCAACATTTCTCAGCGGACACTGTTTCAAAGATCGCTCGAAGTGTCGTTCACCCCCTTGTCGTTATCGATCACTGACGACGATCGTCCCACCCTCAATGCGCCAATCGATGCCGACAGTTGGCGACCAAAAGTCGAGCGCATCCCGCGGCGGAATTCTGACCGTCCCTGTCAGAGTAATTATATGGGCAGCGCTCTCGGCCGTTGCATCCTCGTAACGTAACTGCAGTCCAGTCTCGCGACTTACCCATGTCAGAAATTCATGAACGGTTCTCTTGTCGACATCGACCGACGGCGCCACTGCCTCGGCCCAATCCCAGGCGTCGCCATGGCGGCTGATGTTGACGACCTCCGGACGTCCGCGACCGGAAAATACAATGCGTTCACCCTCCTCCGCGGTCTCGTTGTAAGTCGCTCCTTCGATCATGACCTGCCCTTCGCGAACGCTGACTGACAGCGAACTTGCATTGACGCTGGTCATGAATTGCGTACCGACGTGCGAAACCACGCCCTGCTCGGTACGAATTTCAAACGGCGCAGCGGAACCCGCCGTGATTCCAGCGGATAATTTGGAAGGCTGCGAGTCAAAATAGACCCGGCCCGATCGCAGCACGATCGCATCCTTGGCAATAAACTCGACGCGTGTGTCTTCATCGATGCGCAACGAGCCACCAGCGCTCCACACCACTCCGACGCTGGAGTCACGGCCCGTGAGGATCGTCTGCCCCGCCGTGAGCACGGACAAGCCATTAGTGTTCTGCAGTTGTGCCTGTTTGCCGAGTAAATAGATTGAGCCAATGCTCTTGTCAATCGTCGCCACAGTGACAGGCACGGCGCTCGGCACACGCAGTGTGTTTATCGTAACGCCAACCGCGAGCAGGACCGTGGCCGCGATGGCAAATGTCATCAAAAGCTTTCGCGCACGCCGCTTTCCGCTCATGCTTTGCCACTCCGCGTGTACTGCGCTACGGACGCTTGCCGCGTCTGACTCCGGTGGCGCCGGCCGTGGCGGCGCCTGCCGGAGCAGTTGCTCCAACGCACGATCGTTATCAAACTCACTGTGCTGATTCAAATTCGTCATGGTTTCACCAATCCATTCGCGCGATCGTTCATTGCGTTGATAATTGTCGAGTACACATCGCTGAAAGCGCGCTTTGCTCTCGCGAGCAGCGACTGCGTCGCTTCCTGGCCGATATGCAATCGCGCCGATATTTCCTTCACTGATCGTCCCTCGATGTATTTCCATTCAAGTACGTTGCCGTATTTCGACGGAAGCCTGTCTAATGCGACCTGGATGAGCCGCAAAGCCTCGACACGCTGGTATTGCCTGTCCGGCTGGTCATCTTCCGGAGCGTGATAGGAGTCCACGGCCGCCTGAACCTCGGGAAAGTCCTCGGTCAGGACAACGTGTTCGTGATAGCGGCATTGTTTTCGCAGCCAGTCGCTGGTCTCGTTGCGGCAGATTGCACACAGCCACGTAAATAACGCTGATTCGGCACGGTAGGTATGCAGCTTGCGAATCGCACGGGTCAGCGTAATTTGCGCAACCTCGCGTGCGGCATCGGGATCGTCCGACAAGCGCGCCAGTGCGAAGCGGTACAGGCGTGCGAAGTTTTCTTCGAAAAACCGGTCGAACGCCCGCTCATCGCCGTCAAGTAGCTGTTTTACAAGCCCTTTGTCGTGCAGATACATCGCCATCGCGCCCTGCTCCCGGTGTCCTGATATTAGACGGGAAAACGCAACAAATTCGGTCGCAGCCGAAGATTTTACGCGAATCAGTTCGCGGCTGAAGCCGCTCCTACGATTTCGACAATTCCTGTAGGAGGGTCTTTACGGTCAGGACGACCTTATGTCGCGGAGCACAGGGATGTGCGAGAGCGACAAGGTCAGGACGACCTTATGTCGCGGAGCACAGGGATGTGCGGGAGCGACCAGGCCCGACAGGTTCGCGGCTGAAGCCGCTCCTACCGACCTCGATCGACATCGCAGGAGGGCCTTTACGGTCAGAACGACCTTATGTCGCGGAGCACAGGGATGTGCGAGAGCGACAAGGTCAGGATGGCCTTATGTCGCGGAGCACAGGGATGTGCGGGAGCGACCAGGCCCGACAGGTTCGCGGCTGAAGCCGCTCCTACGATTTCAACAATCCTTGTATAGGGAAATACGGGACCGCGAAGCGGGGCCCGTATAGCTTGTGACCAATCAGGGAATTCACGCGCGCGCAGCGGCGCGTGCAATGCCGATAATCGTACTACCTCTTCATTGCTTCGAAGAAGCCCACATTCGTCTTCGTGTCCTGCAGCTTGTTCAGCAGGAACTCGACCGCCGCAAGTTCATCCATCGGATGCAGCAACTTTCGCAGCACCCACATCTTTTGCAGCTCAGCCGGATCCGTCAACAGTTCTTCTTTGCGCGTGCCTGAACGATTGATATTGATGGCTGGAAACACCCGCTTCTCGGAAATACGGCGATCCAGGTGGACTTCCCAGTTGCCCGTGCCCTTGAACTCCTCGTAGATCACTTCGTCCATTTTCGAACCCGTGTCTACAAGTGCTGTCGCGAGAATCGTCAGGCTGCCACCTTCTTCGATATTGCGCGCGGCGCCGAAGAATCGTTTCGGGCGATGCAATGCATTGGCATCGACGCCGCCTGTCAGAACCTTGCCTGATGATGGCACGACAGTGTTGTAGGCGCGGGCAAGACGCGTAATCGAATCGAGGAGAATGACGACATCGCGCTTATGCTCGACCAGCCGTTTCGCCTTTTCGATGACCATTTCGGCCACTTGCACGTGGCGGCTTGCGGGCTCGTCAAACGTTGACGAGACAACTTCGCCACGCACGGTGCGCTGCATCTCGGTGACTTCTTCAGGCCGCTCGTCGATCAGCAATACGATCAGATCGACTTCCGGTGAGTTGCTCGCGATCGACGACGCGATGTTCTGCAACAACATCGTCTTACCGGCTTTCGGCGGCGACACGATCAGGCCGCGCTGGCCCCTGCCAACCGGCGCTACCATGTCGATGATGCGTGCCGTCAGGTCCTCAGTGCTACCGTTGCCCTGCTCGAGCAACAGCCGTTGGGTCGGGAACAGCGGCGTCAGGTTTTCAAACGGAACCTTGCCGTGCAAATTTTCCGGACCATCGTGATTAATCTGTCCGACTTTCAGTAGCGCGAAATAGCGCTCGCCGTCTTTTGGCGGGCGAATGAGCCCGGATACCATATCGCCGGTGCGCAGGTTGAAGCGCCTGATCTGGCTTGGACTGACGTAAATGTCGTCCGGCCCCGCGAGATAGGAGCTGTCGGCCGATCTTAGAAAACCGAAACCGTCCTGCAAAATCTCGAGCACACCATCTCCATAGATGTCCTCACCATTTCGCGCGTGCGCCTTGAGAATCGAGAAAATGACGTCCTGCTTGCGTGAGCGCGCAAGATTCTCGATGCCCAGCGATTGGCCGAGGTCGACCAAATCCGCCGGCGGCCGCATTTTAAGCTCCGTCAGGTTCATGATGTTTTTGCTTTGCTCGAGCTGCTCGGGTGGAATCACCTCGAGGCTTCCTTCATCATCAGGATACTCATCCTGAGGCGGTCGCCTGCCGCGGCGGCGGCGACTGGAATTGCCCTTGCTCTTGTTGCCGGACTGTTTTGGCCGGCTTTTCGTTGAATTACCCAAGTACCCTCTCACAGATTGCTGTCCAGGAAATCGATCAGTTGTGATTTCGACATTGCCCCTAGCTTTTGCGCCTGCACGGCGCCATCTTTGAACAGCATCAGCGTTGGGATGCTTCGAATACCGAACTTCTGGGGCGTATTCGGATTTTCGTCGATATTCAGTTTGACGACGGCTAGTCGGTCCGCGTATTCGTCCGCTGCCTCGTTCAGCAACGGCGCAATCATCTTGCACGGGCTGCACCATTCGGCCCAAAAATCGAGCAGAACGGGCTTGTCCGACTGCAGGACGTCGCTGTCAAAACTGCTGTCACTGGTGTGCACGATCTTTTCGCTCACCGGCCGCTTCCTCCGAATGAGGTTATTGAATGTTCGAGACTGGCTCCGCTCGTTGTCGGTGCTCCCGATCGACAAGCAGTGCAAAATGGATGACGCTGCCCCAACAATCAGGCAATATGTCGCAGCTTCGTTGCCGATTTTTCCGGCTTCTTTCTGGAATCGTTGAGTGCGAAACTTGCAGGTGCGACGATTGTCGCGTCGAATTAACGCCAATTTGACCGCTTCGCGAGCCATTTTGCAAGCGTTTGGCGCACATTTTCTGGTCTCTTTTCAATGACACAAAACCATCTGAGCGACCTCAGATTCGATACATTGGCGCTTGACGAGCGCGTGCAGGCAGGCATTCGCGATGCCGGCTTCGAGTATTGCACGCCAATTCAGGCCAATACGCTGCCAATCGCGCTCAAGCAGGGCGACGTTGCGGGCCAGGCGCAAACCGGTACTGGCAAGACCGCCGCCTTCCTGATTGCGACTTTTGAGCGCCTGCTGAACTCGAATCCGCAGTACGACGGCCAGAAGCAGCCGCGTGCGTTCATGCTGGCACCGACCCGCGAGCTCGCAGTACAGATCGCGAACGACGCCGAACTGCTTGGCAAACACACCGGCTTCCGCGTCGGCCTGGCGTATGGCGGCACTGACTATGAAAAGCAGCGCCGGATTATTACAGAAGGTATTGATATCCTGATCGGCACGCCCGGCCGCATCATCGACTATTTCAAGCAGGGAGTGTTTGCGCTGAACCAGGTAGAAGTCGCAGTGTTGGATGAAGCTGATCGTATGTTTGATCTTGGCTTCATCAAGGACATCCGCTATCTGCTGCGACGGCTGCCACCACCCGATCAGCGCCTCAACATGCTGTTTTCGGCGACATTGTCGTTCCGCGTCATGGAGCTGGCGCACGAGCACATGAACGAACCCGAACTCATTCGTATCGAGCCCGACAAAGTGACGGTCGACAGCGTGCGCCAGGCCATTTTCTACCCGTCCAACGAGGACAAACTGCCGCTCCTGATTGGGTTAATACGCGAAATGGGTGAATCCCGCATCATGGTGTTCGTCAACACCAAGCGGGAGGCAGAACGCGTTCAGGACAATCTCGAGGCTAACGGCATCGACGCCAAAGCAATCTCCGGCGACGTGCCGCAGAAAAAGCGGCTCAGCATGTTGATGCAATTTCAGAGCGGCGAACTCGCTGTGTTGATCGGCACGGATGTCGCATCGCGTGGTCTGCACATTCCTGACGTGCAATGTGTCATCAACTACGACCTGCCACAGGACGCCGAAGACTACGTGCACCGGATTGGCCGAACGGCGCGCGCTGGCGCCGCCGGCGACGCGATCAGCTTCGGTTGTGAGACCTATGTCGTATCGCTACCCGACATCGAAAATTTCATCGGCCACAAGATCCCGGTTGCCAGCTACGATCCGTCAGATTTGCCGGAAATCAAGAAGACAAGACCCAGGCCGAGACGCAAACCGCAACAGCGGGGCCGGCCGGGAGGCAGGAAACCACACGGCGCACGCAAGCCGCGGCCACAGAAATCACGGTAGCAACACTATCTGCCCTTCCTGATCCCAATCCCGCAATTCACAACATATCCGCCACTGCCTCAACACCCGCGAAATCCGAGGCACCACGAACGGGCTCAGTGGTGTCCGGGAGGGTCACCGTCAGGAGCATTTCGACCCCGTAGGTATCGGCGCTCTCCAGCACTGTGACTGTATCGTCCACCATCAGCGCCGTCTGCGCATCAAATCCGACCTCATCCTGCAACGCGGACCAGAATTCCTGGCTTTCCTTCGCGTAACCAAACTCGTGTGATGTGTATACGCCGTCGAAGTACTCGACAAGACCGGTCACCTCGTCCTTGAGCGCCAGGGTATCCGGGTGTGAATTCGTGACCAGAATGACGCGGATGTCATGTTCCCGTACGGTTTGCAGAAACTCCTTCGCGCCGGGGAGATAATCGATGCGATGGTTGACGTCACGATGCAGCTTGAGCATGTCCATGCCGAGCCGGTCGCTCCAGTGATCGAGACAGTACCACTCGAGGTTTCCCTGAATCGCACGGTATTGCGCAAACAATTGATCGCGCGCCGCCTCGACACTTTTGCCGCTTGTGTGCGCGTACCGCTCCGGAACGAGCTCGCGCCAGACATAGTTGTCGAAGGCCAGGTCGAGCACTGTGCCGTCCATGTCCAGCATCAGTGTCTCGCATCGACTTAGCATCGCTTTCGGATCCATTAATATCACCTTGACGGAGTACCGGAATCTCTGATCATCTATACTTCGCGCCCCGCACGCCGCCCGGATCGCCAAATGAATTGCACAGACTTTATCGAACCGATCGCCACCCTGGCCCATGAAGCCGGCGAGGCGATTCTCGAAGTCTACGCCACCGATTTCGACGTTCAAAGCAAGGCCGACGAGTCACCGCTGACGCAGGCGGATCTCGCATCGCAACGGCGGATTATCGCAAAACTGCAGCAGCTAACACCCGATATTCCCATAATCTCCGAGGAATCCGGCCTCCCGCCCTTCGACGAGCGCCGCAAGTGGCAGCGTTACTGGTTGATCGATCCGCTCGACGGCACCAGGGAATTTGTCAATCGCAATGGTGAATTCACGGTCAATATCGCGTTGATAGAGGCTGGGCGCCCGGTCTTCGGCGTTGTCCATGTACCCGTGCAGCAAAAGACCTATATCGGCTGCGAAGGTCATGGCACGGAACTCCGGGACCGCGGTGGTTCGCCGCTCAAGGTGCGCGTGGCGGACACGAGTTGCAAGCCCGTACGCGTCGTTGGCAGCCGCTCCCACCGCGGCGCAAGTCTCGATGCGTTCCTCGCCGAGCTAGGCGATCATGACCTCGTACCCATGGGCAGTTCGTTAAAGTTCTGCGTCGTTGCGGAAGGCACAGCAGATGTGTATCCACGCCTGGGACCGACATCGGAATGGGACACCGCGGCCGCCCAGGCGGTCGTCGAGCAGGCCGGCGGCGCGGTCCTGCAACTCGACGGTAAGCCGTTGTCATATAACCAGAAATCGGACATTCTCAATCCGTGGTTCGTGGTCCTTGGGCCCATGGATCGGGACTGGCTGGCGCTGCTGCCCGACGGCGAGTAGCATGCTGGTACTCCATCAATATCATCTTGACGGACTACCATACAAGCTTGCTGATTATTCTAACTGGATGTCGTCCGCCGCCCAAAACGACCTGAATGTCCGACAAAGTTGATACTGAATCCTTTAAACAACTGGAACGACTTCGCGAGTTGCGGGTCAGTCACAGAGATCTTGACTACTTGATCGATCGCCTGCAGCACGACCCGATGGTTGACCAATTGCGAATTCGTCGCTTGAAAAAGCGCAAACTTCTGATCAAAGACATGATCACAGCGATGGAAAGCGAACTCATCCCTGACCTCGATGCCTGACTCGATCAATTCGGCCTGGCGTTGTGCTTTTGATTTTAGCGCCCGGTTTTTTTCGATGGCTTGAGCACGGCACCGATGTGTGTGTCACCTCGTTCCCGGGCTAGCGCTACCTGCCGACGCCGCTCCTCGAGCCTGGCTGCGCGCCCGGCGTCGAGATCGTTGGCGCAGTGCGGGCACGACACACCCTCTCGATAGGCCGGCGATTCAAGATCGTCGCTGCTCAATGGCCGGCGGCACGCATGGCACTGCACATAGCCGCCTTCCGCAAGGTCGCGATCGACAGCAACCCGAGTATCGAAAACAAAGCACTCACCATCCCAGCGATTGTCTTTTCCCTGCGTTTTTTCGAGGTAGTTCAATATGCCGCCTTGCAGGTGATACACCTCGTCGAAGCCCAGCTCCAGCATGAGTGCCGTTGCCTTTTCACAGCGAATGCCGCCCGTGCAGAACATTGCAAGCGGCCGGTCGCGAGACGAATCGGCAAGCTCCTTTGCGAACTCGGGAAACTGCCGGAAGCTGTCTGTCCCGGGATCAATCGAGCGCGGAAACGTACCGACTTCCACTTCATAGTGATTTCGCGTGTCGATCACCAGCACGTTCGGGTCATCGATCAAATCGTTCCACTTTTCCGGCGCCACGTGGATGCCCGATTTTTGATGCGGCAGGATATCGGGACGCCCGAGCGTGACGATTTCCTTTTTAACGCGCACGCGCATGCGGCGAAACGGTGCGCTATCGGCATCGGTCCACCGGCCATCGATGCCGGATTTTAGTGACAGGTGTTGCTCGATCCATGCCAAAACGTCCCGGATCGAATTTTCGGGCCCGGCGAGCGTGCCGTTGAATCCTTCGCCAGCAACGAGAACCGTACCAAGCAGTCCTTCTTCTTCGCATTGCGCCTGGAGTTCTTCTTGAAACACCTCGGGGTCGGCAAAGTTCAGAAACCGATAGAACGACACTACTTTCATGCGCCAGCCTGATCTTCGGTTGCGGTCAGTGACAAGATGCTGTGTCGAATTTCCTCCCCGAGCACGAGCCGTGCGTCGGCGCCGATACCTTCGATACTTTCATCGAACTCAAGCAATCCCTCGGAATTTCGGCGCAAC
>Ga0255058_10000890_pt1 | contig 17185 bp, 17 predicted proteins | sample Cases_109_9_MG_FD_188637 | JGI IMG/M metagenome (GOLD analysis project Ga0255058, IMG submission 188637) | Seawater microbial communities from Amundsen Gulf, Northwest Territories, Canada - Cases_109_9 | ecosystem: Environmental > Aquatic > Marine > Gulf | place: Canada: Northwest Territories... | reverse complement strand
GTACAGTCGCTGACCGACGCCGAGCTCATCGCCTTCATCAACCTGGGGCGGGACGCCTCGCATCCGGACAACACCACCGGCGTTGCCATGCCGCCCAAGGGCGGCAACCCGTCGCTCACCGACGAGGACATCGCCGACGTCGTCGCCTTCCTGAGGACGCTGCAGTGACCGGGGTTCGGCCCTGGGCCGCAATGGTGGTGGCCGCCGCTGCCGGCCCAAAGAGTGCAAGGCCGCACCGGTAGGGTCACCGGCCCATGATCGTCGCCGTCGTCACACTGAACCGAGGGCGGGGGAGCGGCGTCGTCGCCCGCCACCAGGTTCGCGCTCTTCTGGCTCGTGGCCACGACGCCTACCTCGTTCATTCCGGTGAAGCGGCCGGAGAGGTTCCGGTCCACGAGGTCGCGTTATCGCTCGAAGTGCTGCCGGTCCACGAGTATTTGCCAAGCGAGCACGACCGCCAAAAGCCGGTATCGGCGATGGATGCCGAGATGGCCTCCTGGTACATCGGAGACTTCGAGACGGCACTGCGATCTCTGGACCCGGCACCGGATCTCATCATCGGCCACCACGCCAACATCACCGCCGTCGCCACGATGCGCGTCGCGGCCCATCTCGGCATCCCCTACGTGCTCTTTATCCACGGCACCGGGATCGAGCCCAGGCATCACGGTGGCTACGCCGACGAGACCTGGAGTCAGATCGCCGAGGCGATGCGGGCGGCCAACGGCATCATCGTGACCACCGAGTATGTCCGCGACGAGCTGGTGCGACCGATCGTGCATCTGCCCATCGATCGCTTCCAGATCATCCCGGGAGGAGTGGACCTCGACGCCTACCACCCCGATACCGGCGACCGCGAGCGGCTCCGCTACCACCTCCCCGAGACCTATGTGATCTCGCCGGGGGCGCTCACCGAGCTGAAGGGCCCACAGAACGTGGTCGCCGCTTCGAAGGAGTACGCCGACCTGGCATCAACGGTCTTTCTGGGCGATGGCGACCTCCGGGACGAACTGGAGAACGAGCTGGGGGACCGGGGCAGGTTCCTTGGATATGTACCGGAAAGGGACAAGGAGGCGCTGATCAGTACAGCGACGCTACTGGTGGCGGCACCTGAGAAGCTGGAGCACTTCGGCATGGTGTATGCCGAGGCCCTTGCCGCGGGCACGGTTCCGGTCGCCTACGAGGGCGGCGGTGTGGGGGCGATCGTGAACCCCGAGGTCGGTGTCCTCACGGAGCGTCGCCCCCAGGCGCTTGGTGCTGCGGTGCGCACGCTCCTCGAGCAGCCCGATCGTCGGGAGATCATGGCCGGGGCGGCCCGGCTTCGGGCGGAATCCCGTTTCGACGAGCGTGCTCTCGGGGATCAGCTCGTAGATTGGATCGAGACGATCGTCTAGCAAGGTCAGGAGGAGCTCATGGTGGAGCGCACAGAGGCCCAGGTCCTCGGCGAGCTGGAGGCGAGGGTCCAGTCCGGTGACATGGTCGGCAGCGGGAACGCACTCCTCGCCCAGGCGAGCGAGCTGGTCGAAGGGTTTCTCTCCACCGGCTCATTCGGTGTCGCTGAGGACCCGTTTGGCGGTGCCGATGCTTCCCTGCTCGAGGACGACCAGGCCTACTACCTGATGCTGTGGAGGCTGTTCGACCGCACGCCCGCCTCGATGCTTGCCGACTTTGCCATCAAGGTGCGCCGCATTCTCGCCGGCAAGGTGCTCAAGAGCGTTGGCGACGACGTGATCTTCCACCACGACGTCTACATCCTGTCGGGAAGAAACACCGAGCTCGGCAGCGGCGTCTTCGTCAATCGCGGCGCAACACTCGACGACCGCGGCCCGATCATCGTCGGCGATCACACCATGATCGCCGCCGGGGCGATCCTGACCACCCACGGCCACATCCTCGACGACTTCACCAAGCCGATGCCCTTCGGGGGCCGGACCATGGCGCCGATCGTCATCGGCTCCAACACCGTCATCGGCTACAACGCTGTCGTCATGCCGGGGGTGACGATCGGAGACCGGGTCATCGTGACCTCGAACGCGGTGGTGACCAAAGACATCCCCGACCGGTGGGTGGTCGGGGGCCTCCCCGCCAAGAAGATCAAGGAGCTGGTGCCGGGCGACTATCCGTCCCCCTGACCCCAACCCCAATAAGCCCTCGCTGCACTCGCTACGCTGCCACGGTAGGAGGCTCAATGAGCGATCTTTCCGGGGTGGCCGCGCAGATCCGATTGTTTGGACCGCTCTCGGTCACGATCGGGGATCGAAGCCTCGGCCCGCGTGACTTCGGGGGAGTGAAACCGAAGCAGCTCTTCGAGATTCTGCTCATCGGTCGCGGCAGCCCGGTTCCCAAGGATCGGGTCGCCGATCTGCTGTGGGGCGACGAGCTTCCGCAGAATGTGTCGGCAAGTATCGAGACCTACGTCAGCGTCCTCAGGCGCAGTCTCGACTCCGATGGAGATGTCGGCAGGCAGCTGGTCCGCACCGAAAGGGAAGCCTATGCCGTCGACCTTTCCCGCATCGACCTCGACCTCGAGGAGTTCAACCTCAGCCTCGACAGCGCCGAATCGTTGTCGGGGATCGAGCGGCAACGGCAGCTGGAGCGTGCTCTGGCACTTGCCGAGGAAGAGCTCTTAGCCGACGAACCCTATGCGGAGTGGGCGATCAGGCTCCGTGATCACTACGAGGTGCGGGTCGGCGAGGCCGCCGTCGAAGCCGCCGGGGCGGCCGCAGCGGTCTTCGAATGGAGATCCGCCCACCGATTCGCCGAGCGCGCCATCGAGGTGGACTCGTGGAACGAGCCGGCCTACCGGCTGTCGATGCTCGCGCTGACCGGGTGGGGGCGTCGCCACGAGGCGCTCCGGGTGTTTGAGCGGCTCGAAGCAGCCCTCGACGAGCTTGGTGTCGAGCCCGACAGGGACACGCTGGAGCTGGTGGAGAAGATCCGCGACGGAGCCGACGCCGACGGGATCAGCAGCGAGGCGCTCGCCGGATACCGAGCGGGGCCTGCCGAATCGAAGGCTCCGGGCCGCGAGATGCGCGTACTGCTCGTTGAGGACAATCCCGCAGACGTGCGGCTGGTCGAAGAATCATTGCGCGGCAGTCGCTACACGATCCACGTGGACGTCGCCTCCGATGGCGAAGAAGCACTCGAAATGCTGCGAGGCCAGGAACTTCGCCCCGATCTGATGCTGCTCGACCTCCAGCTTCCCAGGATGGATGGAACCGAGGTGCTCGCCGCGGTCAAGAGCGACCCCGAGCTTCGCCGGATTCCTGTGGTGATGCTGACCACATCGGCTGCGGAGCAGGACATCCTCCGTTGCTACGACCTGGGCGCCAACGGCTACATGACCAAGCCGGCGGATCTCGACGAATTCGCCCATCTGGTCCGCGCTATCGAGGCCTTCTGGCCGGCCACCGCCAAGGTGCCGTCCCGTGACTGATGCCGGGCCTGCGTTCACGGTCCTGCTCATCGAGGATCACGCTCCCGATGTGCGCCTCATCAGCGAGGAGCTCGCCGCGCTATCGGTACCGATCGAGCTCGCCGTTGAATCGAGTCTTGCCTCGGGCCTGGCTCGGCTCGACTCCGACCGATTCGACTGCGTGTTGGCGTGCCAGCAGCTCATGGAGGGTGATGTGCGGTCGAGCATCGATGAGATCCGCGGTCGCGACCCGAGCCTCTGTGTCATCCTGCTTTTCGAGTTCGACGACCCCGAGGTCATATCGACGGCGCTTGCGGCCGGTGCCCAGGACTGCCTCGACAAGACCGGGTTGGCCGGCGACACCCTGCTCATGGCCTTCCAATATGGGGTGGCTCGACAAGCTGCGCGGGTCACTCCGGTTGCCGCCGGGGCGGGGGAAATCGATGTCCTGTTGCCGATCCTGGAGCCGGTAGTGCGCTCGCTGCCTTTCGCCGTCGCCGCCGTCGACAATGAAGCCAAGGTCGTGTTGTGGAACCCGGCATCTGAAGAGCTGTATGGCTGGACGGCGGACGAGGTGCTCGGCAACCCGCTGCCGACCTTTCCCGACGAGGAGGCGGTGGAGAATTTCCGCAAGGTGTTCGGGTCGCGCGGCGAAGGCACGGCCCTGCTGGGATTCGAGACCATTCGTCAGCGAAAGGACGGTTCGCTCGTTCACGTCAGTGTCAGCACGGCCCCGCTCCTCGATATGGCCGGCGACCCGATCGGAATGATCGGCTTCGGCGCCGATATCAACACGCGTGTCCAAACCGAAGCCGATCTGCGGGATAGCGAGGAACGGTTTCGATCGATCTTCGAGCACTCCAACGACGCCATCTTCATCCTCGACCCGGAAAAGGACGAGTTCCTGGAGATCAACAAACGGGCTGCGGAGATGCTCGGCTACCAGGTTGGTGAGCTGACGAGATTGCATCCCTCTGATATCCATCCCGACCAGATGCCCCAGCTTCAGACCTTCGCCAAGGTCGTGTTCGAGCGGGGTCACGGATGGACTCGGGATCTGACGTGTCGCACCAAGAGCGGCGACCAGTTGCCCTCGGAAATCTCGGCGTCGATCATCAGCCTGGAGGGGCGTTCCTGGATGATCGCCGTGGTGAGGGACATCTCGGCACAGGTGCAGGCCCTGGAGCAGCTTGGCAACGCCCAGAGCGAGCTGGAACAACGCGCCGGGCAGCTGACCCGGCTCGAGGCGGAGCTCTCCGACTACGCCAGGGCAGTGTCGCACGATCTATCCGAGCCCCTCCGGACGGTCTCGAGCTATGTCCAGCTTCTCGAGCAGCGTTATCAAGACCAGCTGGACGAGGACGCCGCCGAATTCATTGGCTTCACTGTTGACGCCGTGAAGAGAATGCGTCTGCTCCTCGCCGACTTGCTGTCACTGGCGACGATCGGGGCCAGTGGACGGGCATTCTCCGATGTCGATACGGCCAAGGTCGTCGACGAGGTCACCCACGACCTGGCGGCCGGCATTGCCGAAGCCGGCGCTGCGGTGACGACCGAGAGCCTGCCGGTGGTGAGAGCCGACCGGCGCGAGATCGGTGAGGTCTTCCAGAACCTCATCGGGAACGCGCTCAAATTCCGATCGACGGAGCGTCCGCTGGTCGTGAACGTGTCGGCCGTCTCCGAGGGCGGCGCGACCCGATTCGCCGTCGCCGACACCGGCGTTGGTATCGACCCGGTGCATCAGGAGCGAATCTTCGGTGTGTTCCGGCGGCTTCATGCGCAAGGCGAGTACCCGGGAACGGGGATCGGGCTGGCGATCTGCAAGAAGGTGATTGACCGCCACGGGGGCCGGATATGGGTCGAATCTCGTCGTGACGGGGGAAGTACGTTCTACTTCACCATCCCGGATCCCTAACCCCTCGGGTCGGGCTGGTGGGCAAGGGTGGCAACCCTCAACCAGAAATCGCCGATCGCCCGCACCAGCTCGCAGTACCCATCGGGATCCATCGGCTTGGTGATGTAGCCGTTGGCGTGTAGGTCGTAGGAACGGGTCACATCGGTCTCGTTGGCCGAACCGGTCAGGATGATGACCGGGATGCGCCGCAGCTGGGGATCCTCCTTCACCTCGGAGAGCACCTCCCAGCCGTCGATGCCGGGAAGGTCGAGGTCGAGGATGATCAGGTCCGGGGTCGGGGCTTCCGAAAACGGGTCCTGGCGGCGCAGGAACGACAGGGCCTGGTGTCCATTCGAGACCGTGTGCAGTTCAGCGATCCGATCGGTGCAGGACAGTTCCTCCCGCAGCAACCGCTGATCTGCGGGATTGTCCTCCACCAATAGAACCTCGAAGGCGCCCGTTCGGCCCTCCGGGCCCGCAGCCGACGCAACCATTCGCATTCCTCCCCATTGCTGGTGACGGCCGGCTGTTCGGTCGTCACCACAGTGATAGCCGAACCTGCTTTTGAGAACCTTTTGCGCCTATCGGACCCTTCAAAGGTTCTTCAAAGGTGCGTCAAAGGTTCTGAAAAGCCCCGTTGTGTACATCTTGGGCGACAAGCTGAAAGGAGAGGGCTATGTCGGGGATCGGTCGAGAGCGGGCCTTGAGTGCCGAGGAGCGGGCATTGGACTGCCTGGTGCACGGGCTGGCCCATGTCGTCGCCACCTACGGCGTGGAAGACGGGCAGAAGCTCGCCGCCGAGGCGGTACTTCTCCTCGGTGAGGTCGATGGCGGCCCGAACATCGCACCCCCTGGGTCCGTTCCCGTTCTGGTCGGGGCGAACAGCTTCACCTTCCGAACCCCGGCGCAGCAGGACGACGCCCGCAACAGCTGGCGACCCCGCACCGCCTGACGGGCGGTGCGGCGCACGTGGAACGAATCGCGTTAGCGAGATGGGAGTAGAAATGGCAATAGGTCTTGGGGCAACCACCCCGCAACGAATTGTCACCTCCAAGAAGGAATGTCCTGGTCGCGACATTCATGGGGGATTGGATGAAAGTCACCGGTTGTCGGCAATGTCCCCACGAAAGGAGGAGACATGACTGCTGCTTTGGACCGGATCACCACGCCCGCAAAAGATGCGGACCCGCATGTTGAAACTGGTCATAGCAAGCTCGGTCTCGGAGTCGGGGTCATCGGCCTGTTGATCGCAATGGTGGTCGCCGGATTGGCGATTGCCGCAGCGGTACAGGTCGGAGACGCCGGCAGCGAAGACACGATTGGCGAACTTCTCGCCGTGGCCTTCGGGCTCAACACGGTGGCGCTCGCCACGATCAAGACGGGTATCGCGATCATCCTGATCGGGATCCTTGTCAGGCTGTGGACCCGGGTACAGGGAATCAATAAGGCGCTACCGGCGCTCAAGGCTCCCACCAAGGACCAGGGCAACGTTGCGACGAGCGGAACGACGGAAACGCCATTCGGAACCTGCGATCTCAGCGAATCGGCTCCAAAAGAGCTCGGCATCCACAAGATGGCGAAGACGCTGTGGGCACCGATGCTGGTGATGGGCTTGATGCTCGTTGCCGTCGGCTTCGTTGTTGCGTTGGTCTGGGCTGGCAACGTCGGATCCGATCCGGAATCTGCCCTCGGTGCCTCAGCATGGGCCCAGGGGCTGCAATTCCTCGGCGAGGCCATGGTGCTGGGCGGGATCTCGTTCCTGCTGGCGTCGATTCTGGCCGGGCTTCGTGCCGGCGGAGGCAAGGTCCAACAGAGCCTTGGCTTGCCGGTGCAGACGCTGGAGATGCCGGTGACGGCAAAGGTCTTCATCGGACTGATGGTGGCCGGGATGGTGCTCGCGATTGTCCAGTTCGTTGGCTACATCGTGACCACGCAGTTCGACAGCGCCGTCGATGTGTTCACGTGGTTTGCCTGGTTGGGCCCGCTTCGTGAGCTCAGCCTCGGGCTGCTGCTCGCCGGCATCGTGATGGCACTCGCCACCATCGGCAACGTCCTCGGATTCCAGTTCTGGCGCATCCGCGGCATTATCACCACGGGTAGCTAGGAGGCTCCGAATGACAACAGCAACAGCGGATTTCAATACCCAAACAACGGCGACACCGCCGGACGAGATACTGCCTCACAAGGCAGGACGCAGGCTTTGGTTCCCGATGTTCCTCATGGCCCTCATGGGCTTTGGCATCGGCATCGTGCTGGCGTTCTTCCGTGCCGACGCAGTGAACAGCGGCGACGTCCAGGATGCCGCCGCCCTCGGGCAGTTTGTGCCCGCCTTCATGTTCATCGGGTTCGCCGCAGTATTCTCTGCGATCGCCTTTGCGGTCGCTCGAATCCTCGGTGCATTCCGTGCCGGAGGAAGCGGCATGCAACACGCAGTCGGCGCCGAGGTGAAGACCCTGACCATGCCCCCCACCGGGCGTGCGTTCATCGGGCTGATGGTGATGGGGATGATGTTCATCCTCGTTCCCGTCGTGATTCACCTCGTCCTCGGCACGCTCATTGCGACCGGCAACGACTCGGCACTGGCGAACGTCGAGGAGTGGTCGATCTGGTTGGAGGCATCTCGCCGCTTTGGCGTGTCCACCTACCTGCTCTCGATCCTCTTAGGGCTCGCCACGATCATCACTGTGCTGCGATTCCAGTCCGTGCGGCTGGGCCAAATCGTCGCTCGCTGAGTGAAGGCCAATCCAAACAATGCTGTGGACCGTCCCATCTGGGACGGTCCACAGCGCGCGACCTGCGGGACGGGGGCCAAGACGCTGGGTTGTCCACCAGAAAGTCGGAAAGTCGACACTCCGGCGCCGTCACCGCGCGCAAGGGTGTTGCGAGTTGAACAGGAGGCACTCTGACATGCGAAGAATCATCCCAACCTGGATTATCGCCGGCGCCGCGGCGCTCGTGCTTGTCGCCGGCGCCGTCGACTCGATCGTCAGCGCCGAATGGGACCTATTCGCCGTTTTCGCCATGGCCTTCGTGCTCGTGGTGTTCCTGACGATGAGGAGCAGAAACGGGCGGAGTGTGATCTCCCTTCGCTCCGATCTGGCTCGGTGGGCGTCCGACCACTCGCACCGGACCGGCGAGACCGTTGAGACCACCATCGATCGAGCCGTCGCGGCTCACCGCCGACGCGTCGACCCTGCCGAGGGTCATACCGCAGTGCTCGTCGGCACCGAGGAAGGCGCATCGTCGTGAACGCCGTCCGCCTCAATGGCTCAGGGGTTCCGACCTCTGTCGCCGGCGGCAAGGGCTCCGCTCTCGACCGCCTGATCGCGGTCGACGCCCCGGTGCCCGCCACCGGCGTTGTCACCACCGACGCCTATCGCGCCTTCGTCGACGCCTCCGATCTCGGTGACCGGCTCGACATGCTTGCCGACGCCGGGACGCCGAGCCCCGACCGTTTTGCCGACCACGCCGCCGACGTCGATGCGGCCTTTCTCGACGCCCCCATGCCCGAGGCGGTCGAGCGCGCCATCGTCGACCTGGCAGCCGAGATCCGCGGCAATGGCAGCCGCCTCGCCGTGCGATCCTCGGCGACGGCAGAGGACACGGACACGGCGTCGTTCGCCGGTCAGTACCGCAGCTTCCTCGAACTGGTCGACGACGAAGAGGTACTCCGAGCCGTCCGGCTCGTCTGGTCATCGCTGTGGCACGCAGCCCCGATGGCGTATCGGGAGCACCGTGGCATCAGCCACGATGCGCACATGGCGGTGGTCGTGATGCGGCTCGTCGAGCCCAAGACGGCCGGCGTCGTGTTCACCATCGACCCCGGGGGAGCCCCCGACCACATGCGCATCGAGTTCGTGCACGGGCTCGCCGAGGGCCTCGTGTCAGGGACGGAGACGCCGGAGGCGGTGGTGATGGAGCGCTCCGCGGTGCCGCCGTTGTCGGATGCGCCGCTCGCCGAGCTCGTCCCGCTGACGCTGCAGATCGAAGAGGCCTTTGGTGCCCCCCAGGACATCGAGTGGGCTCACGACGGGACCACCCTGTACCTGGTCCAGGCTCGCCCGATCACCACCAGCGCCCACCGCGCTCCCGACGACGATGGCTTCGACACCGTCCCCGTCGAGGAGTGTGCATACACGCCGGCCGGCATCGGAGAGATGTTGCCCGGGGTGCTGCCGCCCCTGCTCTGGTCGATCGACGGGCCACTGATCGAGGAGGGGTTCCGCCACCTATTCGGTCAGCTCGGCGTCGTCCCCGACCTCGACGAGTCGGGCGCCGTCGTCGGCCGCTTCCGCGGGAGAGCAGCCCTCAACCTCGATCTGCTCAAGGCTGCCGCCGGGGCCATGCCCGGAGGCACCGCCGCCGAGATGGAACGCCAGTACTTCGGCGAAGTCGTCTCGCCAGATCTCGCCGAAGAAGAGCCGACGAGCGGTGGCAAGCTGAGCCGGATGAAGGAGATCCCGGCCAGCGTGCGCGCCCTGTCGATGCGGCGCCATCTGGCCTCGGAAGCCAACGTCATCATCGCGGCCGTCGAGGGGATCATGGAGCGCAGGTTGGACCCTGCGAGCCTCAATGACGCTCATCTTCTTGCCTACTGGCGCCGGATCCGAGTTCTTGCCGAGCGCGTCGTCGCCACTCAAGTCGCCGTTGCCGCCTCCGCCGCCGCTGCCTACCGCGGGCTCGAGATGTTCCTTGAGCCGCACTGTGGCGACGAGTCGGCATACCTCACCCAGCAGCTCACCGCCGGCGGTATCGAGGCGTGCGGGCTGCGTACGTCGCTCGACGTCTGCGACCTCGTGCAGACCGGTCTCGGCGACGACGACGTCAGAGAGGCCCTGGATTCGATCGAGGATCCGGAGCGCATGCGCCAGCTGCTCGAGGACACCGAGTCCGGTCGGGCGTTCCTCACTGCCTTTCGCGCCCGTCTCGACCATGCCGGTTCCGCCGCGGTGTTCGGCGGGCCCACCTGGGGCGAGGACGAGGCGGCTGCCTGGAACGTGCTCCGCCAGGCGGTGCTTGTCGAGACGGAGACCGGACGTCCCGTCGCTACGACAGACCGAGCCGATGTCCTCGACGAGGTCATCGGCCGGCTCACCGCACAGACCAAGTGGAAGGTGACCAGGGTGATGACCGGCCAGGTCGTCGATATGCGCATCCGCATGCTGCGGCAGCTCGTTTCCGAGGCCGTCAACTTCCTGGCACTTCGCGAGTCGACCAAGGTCGCCGTGCTTCGCCTGGGTGGGGAAGCACGGCGGGCTACCAAGGAGATCGCAGAGCGGCTCACGGCATCAGGAACCCTGGCAGACGTGGAAAGTGCTGAGCTGCTCAGCATCGACGAGCTAGAGGTGGCTTTCGCCGGCGCCGAAGTCGACCGGTCGGTTCTTCACCGCCGCCGCCGGGCCCTGGATACCGCACAGGCTGTTGGCCCTCTCCCTCGCATTTTCAAGGGGCGTCCCGAGCGCGTCGAGGTCGTCGCTCCGGGGCCGGGGGAGTCGATCGATGGCTGGGCCGCTTCACCCGGCCTGTATCGGGGCACGGCTCGAGTGGTCACCAACGTTGCCGATGCTCGTCTCGAGCCCGGCGACATCCTGGTGGCTCCCGCCACCGATCCGTCTTGGACGCCGCTGTTCCTGACCGCCGGGGCACTGATCGTCGAAGAAGGCGGCCCGCTTTCCCACGCCGCCATCGTCGCCCGCGAGCTGGGGCTGCCCGCGGTGCTCAACGTCGCCGGCGCCACCGGACTGATCATCGACGGCGAGGAGGTCACGGTTGACGGCTCGACCGGCCGGATCCTGCTCCACCGTTCTGAGACCGAACAGGAGATCGCCGCATGATTCCGCTCCCAAGACACACCACATGGATCGACGACACCGAGAAGGGCACAAACGTCTTCGTCCCATCGATCATGGGGGTCGGCGTGCTTCTCTCCCTTGGCATCCTCGTTGCCGACGGGATCAACAAGGTCCGCGGCGATCGCGGCAAGCGACGTGAGCAAGACCTGATCGCCGGATACATAGCCGGCGACGTCCTGAGTTCTGTCCACGACGACGATTCGAGTGGACACGGAACCCGAGGCCTGCGCAGCAGATCGACCTATATCTTCACCGCGCTGCTGTTCGGCGGCATAGCCATCTATGGCCTGATCGGGTCGTTCTGGAACTACATCAACCCCGTCGATGACGGATGGGTCGAAGACATCGCCTGGGTGTGGGCGGTGTCGCTGCTGGCGGTCGGCGGCATGCTGGCCCTCGGCATCCTCCTCGCCTACATCGCCGTGGTGTACCCGACCGTGCCGCCGTGGCTTCGCCGCTATTTGGCCCGCACCCCCATCGGGGTGGCACCAAAGGGCTGAGTTGGCGATGAGCTTTGAGCCATGAGCTATGCGCTACGAGCCCGATCCGGAATCTTGCTCACAGCTCATAGTCTCTGGCAGAGCGTGAAGGAGTCAGCCGGGCAAGTGCAGGCCGCAACCCCCGCACCGGCGGCAGGCCCACTCCGACCCGACCAGGTACTCGGCTCCGAGCAGCACCGCGGTGCCGATCAGCAGGCTGGCTGCGACGTCCGATGGCCAGTGGGCGCCGAGGTTGACCCGGCTCAGCCCCACCAGGGTGCTGCCGACGACGAGCAGGATTATCGAACCCGCCAGGACGGCCCGGTTCATGGTGATGATCCACAGCGTTGGGACGAGCAGTCCGAGCACGACCACGGCCACGGTCACGTGCCCGCTGGGAAACGAGCCAAGGTTGGTGCCAACGAGGGTACCGATCGGCCGCTCCCTGCCAACGATGACCTTGAGGGTCACGTCCAGCACGCCCGCCGCCACAACAGCTGCGGGGAACGCCAGTGCCATCGGGCGGCAGCGCCGCCACAGGACTGCGGCGGCCGCGAGGCTCACCGGCAGGGCGAGGACGATCGATCCGAGATTCGTGACGATACGGAAGAAACTGTGCCAGCCCCAACCACGGACCCATTCGGAGATCGACTCGTCGATGCTGACGAGCCAGCCCGGCTCGGTGGCCGCCCCGACGGTGAGCAGGATCGCGGCCAGAATGGCAACCACGACCGCTGCCCTGCTTTGCACCAGCATCGTCGATGGTCTCGGGATCTCGTCTGTCAACCGGTCGGGTCGCTCTATGAGGGACATCCTTTGGGAAACCGCGGCAGCGCCCAACATAGATACGAACTGACGTCGAGGCGACGAATGACCGGCGGAGTCCCGAAGCGGCTCGCCGTGTGCTACCAGAGGCCGTAAGGAACACCGGAAGACACATGGCTGCCGGCGGTGTCATCGATCTTGTAATAGACCTCGTCGGTGTTCACTTCGACCACACCGTCGAGGCCACCCGTCAGCCCCGCAAGGATTCTGGCGTCGGTCTTGCTCGGAACCGAGCCCCGGAGCGTTACCCGCCCATCGACGACCTCGACACTCACCGCACCGGGCTCCGTCCACAGAATCCGGTCGAGGATGTCGACCTGGATCTCATCTTCGATGAGCTCGTCTGGCCGGGCGAACGAGGCCATGATGTCGGATCGGCTGATGATCCCGATGACGTGCCCTTCGTCATCGACCACCGGCAGTCGTTTCACGCCCCTGGTCTCCATCACCCGCGCGGCCAGTGTGTGGTTCGTCTCCGCCGAGGTGGTGATGACATGGGAGGTCATGGCATCGCCGGCGCTCGTCGGGGGAGGGTCGGCGTCGCCGAGGATGTTGTGCAGGATGCCGAGGTGAGGCCCGCTTGCGCGGACGGACTCACGATGCAGGATGTCGGCCTCGGTGACGATTCCGATGAGCCGCCGCTCACCATCGACGATCGGAATGCCGCTGATCTGATTGGCAAGCATCAGCCTCGCCACCACTTTCAGGCTGGACTCCCTCGTTGCCGTCACCACCTCTGTGGTCATCAGTTCGTGCACGCGCATCGGCCCTCTCCTTGTTTCCTTTGAACACCGTATCGCTCACACGGCCCCGGCGCACGGGTCGTTTGGCCCTACGCCGGGCGGGATTGGTGGCCCGGGCGGGGGATGGGCAAGGCCGTTAGGCCCTAGTTCGGGTTCCAGGCCCGTGGAGGACTCGTGATAGTGACGAAGGGCCCTAATCGCAGTTCTGGAAGAGCGATAGCCTATCCCTTGTGAAACAATTCACAACGACATCAGAGAGGAGATTGTGATGTCGAAACGACTACAGATTATCGGAATTGTGCTTGCCGTGATCGGCTTGGGCTTTGGGCTCGGAGGCGGCTACGCCTTCCTGCAGGTCCAGGACGGATATGAATCCCTCCAGGCTTTCAGCGAAGCTGAGAACGTCACGCTGAGTTACAACGAAGACGGCCAGCTCATCGATCGTGGAACGACCGAAGGCGCGGACGCCATCATGGTGCTGCTGGTCGAGGACTGGGCATATCCGGTCATCGCCGGAGACCTCGACCCGAACGATCCGCTCGTCAACACGGCCACGGAATACATGTTCATGATGGCCACCATCGGCTATCACGTGCTGCATGGCACCCAGACCGTCGTGCTGACCGAGGACGTCGAGTACGAGGGCACGGTCTATGCGGCCGGAGTCTATGAGTTCGACGTCGACGGACGCTACTGGAGTGACTTCGATCGTCAGCATCCAATCGAGGGCGTGGCTCGCGGCCAGGCCTGGAGCGGCACGGCGCACGCCCTGTTCGGCACCCTTGGTGTCGGCACGGTGACGGCCTCCACGCTCCAGCTTGCTCAGGCGGTGTCCTTCCTCCTGATCGGGTTGGGACTCACCTTCATGGCCCTGGGTGGCGGACTGATCTGGTCCGGCAGGGCCAAGGAAGAGTTCGATACCGTGACCATCGAAGACCGGACGCCAGAACCAGCAGGCGTCTAGATATCAGGGAGTAGCGGCAAGCCACAACCTGAAAGCGCAGGGCCCCGGCACCAGCCGGGGCCCCAGCGCGTTTCAAGTAGCAAGTAGCAAGTAGCACGGAATGTTCAGGGTGTGGGAAGGGTTTTGGGCCGGGCCGGGTTGAGGTGGCCAGTGCTCGTCGCCCCGGAGGTGCCCCATGTCTCGTCGATCAACCAGTCTCATCCTTCTCGTCGTCTCCCTTGCCCTCGTCGCCGCCGCTTGTGGCTCGGACTCGGAGGCCGACACCACGACTACCGCAGCAGCCGGCACGACCGAGGCCACCACCGCTCCTGAGGTCACGACTACCACCGGAGCCGCCGCCACGACCACCGAGCCGGCCACTACCACCACCGAGGAGACGGTCGATCCCCCGAGCGCCACCTTCGCAATCTCCGAGGTCGGATTCGGGTCCGCCGGCTACGTCGAGATCACCAATATCAGCGACGCCGCGGCCAGCCTCGACGGGCTTTGGCTGTGCCAGCAACCCTCGTATCACGAGCTATCGGGAACGCTCGAGCCCGGAGAGAGCCTTCGCCTCGACGCCGCCGACAGCCGGTATGGCTCGCTCAAGGCCGATGGCGGGGCGATGGGCCTGTATACGTCGGCCGAGTTTGGCAGCCCCGATGCGATCATCGGCTACGTGGCCTGGGGCCCCTCCGGACATGGCAGGCTCAGTGTCGCCATCAACGCCGGGGTATGGACCGAGGACTCATCGGTCGACGCCACCGGTGCGGCCCTGATCAGCACCATCGAGCCCGCGCCGGTCAGCGCCGAGGGCTGGACCACCACCGGCTAGGAGGCTGTTGAACAATCCACAAGCGGGCAGTTGCACCCGGGAGATTCCGGGTCAGCCCACCACCAGGCTCTGCGGCTGCCCGGGGCACTCGTCATTGTTCAACGCCTTCCTAGGCCCAGGCCGGAACAGCCCACTCGGCGCGTTTATGCTCGCCGGGTGACCCTGGCAGCGGATACACGCACCAGCAGCGGGGGGGTCGTGTTGGGGGGATTGCTCCTCGGCGCCGCCGCTGCCATAGCCCTCGGTGTCTACGGATCGGTCCACGACCCTACCGGCCGGTCCCTGGTCACCGTCCTCTTCACCGAGACCATCAACGCCAAGGTCTGGCTGGCCACGATTGCTGTCACGCTCGGGCTGTTTCAGCTCGGGTCGACGCTTCGCATGTACGGCAAGATCGGCACCGGGCCGGCACCCGGATGGCTTCCCAAGGCGCACCGTGCCACCGGGACCGCCGCGTTTCTGATCACCATCCCCGTCGCCTATCACTGCCTGTGGGCGCTCGGGTTCGAGACCGAGGCGGGGGTGCGGGTCCTCGCCCACTCGCTGCTCGGCTGCCTCTTCTACGGAGCTCTCGTCACCAAGATCGTGTTCGTCCGCTCCAAGAGCACGCCGGGTTGGGGTCTTCCCCTCGCTGGGGGAACCCTGTTTGCGGTGCTCACCGGCATCTGGGTGACCAGCTCGCTGTGGTTCTTCACCAACGTCGAGTTTCCCGGGTTCTGATGTACGACCGGGCAATCGCCATCACTCTTGGTCTTGGAGCGACGGTCTTAGTGCTGCTGCTCGCCGGTTTCGGCGCCGGCCTGGTCAGCGACGACCCGCCCGAGGTGAGCCCATACGCCTCGGCCAGCACACCGGCCAATGGCAGCGACACGATCTTTGTGGTTTCAGCCGTTGCCTTCGGTGATGCTGGATACATCGAGATCAGCAACGTCGGCGATGCCTCCGGGAGCCTCGACGGGCACTGGCTGTGTCAATTCCCCGCCTACCACCCGATCACCGGATCGCTTGGCGCTGGAGAGACGCTCCGCTTCGATGCCTCGGCGAGTGGGTTCGGTAGTCTCGACAGTGCGACGGGAGAGATCGGCCTGTACACCTCAAATTCCTTCGACGACCCGAGCTCGATCATCGCTTACGTCGAGTGGGGACAGCCCGATCACCAGCGATCACGAACGGCCGTCGAGGCCGGGGTGTGGGTCACCGACTCCGCCGTCGATGCGGGCGGCGCGGCGATAATCGTCGCCGTTGAGGAGGTCCCGACCAGCGCCGAAGGTTGGACCACCGGATGAGCGAATCGTGACCGACGACAGCCGCATTCCAGAACTTTCGGTCTCGCCGCTCGAGCTTTTCTTCGACCTCGTGTTCGTGTTTGCGGTGACCCAGACCGTTTCCCTGATCGTCCACGACCCCACCCTGACCGGAGTCCTCGGCGGTGCGCTGGTGTTCTTCATGCTGTGGTGGGCGTGGCAGCAATACACGTGGGGAATCAACGGGGTGGGAAACGACCGGCTGTGGGTGCAGCTCGCTCTCGTCGTGGCGATGGGCCTGAGCCTGTTCATGGCGCTGGTCGTGCCGGACGCGTTCGGCGACGAGGCCCACCTCTTTGGCATCGCCTACTCGGCGGTTCTGTTCCTCGGCCTGGCGTTGTTCTATGCGGGGCTGGGCTCAGGCGAGGAGCGCCGCAGACTGATGGCGTACTTGCCGTTGGCCGCCGCCGGCGGGATCGTGGTGTTGATCGGGAGCTTCCTCAGCCCAACCTGGCGCGTCGTCGCCTGGGTTGCGGGGATGGGGCTGGAGCTGCTGGCCACGTCGAGCGCCCAGGACTACGACTTCAAGATCTATGCCGGCCACTTCGCAGAGCGGCACGGCCTTTTTGTCATCCTGGCGCTGGGCGAGTCGATCGTGGCCATCGGTCTGACCGCGGTTGAGCTAGACCGCAGCCTCGAAGTAGCGATTGCCCTCGTCGCCGCGTTCCTTGGCGCCGTCTCCATCTGGTTTTTCTACTTCGGCCGGTTCGCCGAGCGGGCCGAGGAGGGGCTACGGGCCGCCAAGGGCGCAGAGCAGACCACGATGGCTAGAGACGTCTACACCATGGGTCACTATCCGCTGGTCTTCGGAATTGTGCTCTATGCGGTGGCGGCCGAGGGTGTAGTGGCCCACCCCACCGAAGCTCTGGAGACCTCGGGCCAGTGGATCTTTGCC
>Ga0255058_10000889_pt1 | contig 17210 bp, 13 predicted proteins | sample Cases_109_9_MG_FD_188637 | JGI IMG/M metagenome (GOLD analysis project Ga0255058, IMG submission 188637) | Seawater microbial communities from Amundsen Gulf, Northwest Territories, Canada - Cases_109_9 | ecosystem: Environmental > Aquatic > Marine > Gulf | place: Canada: Northwest Territories... | reverse complement strand
TGCTCAGTCAGGCACTTGCATCCACGGGCGCCTCCAGATAGGTAAGTAAATACAACTACTTAGAAATGCCCAACTGCCTTCGGGAGGCAGGGGTCGGAGGTTCAAATCCTCTCACCCCGACCAACTAACCCGTCAAATAGCTGTACAGACCGCCGGCGCTTCCGCGGAAGCGCTCGTTGTCGAATTTGTCCTACATCGGGCATCGATTCTGAACACATCGAGGGCTGGAGCACTGCCTGGGGTCGACATTAGGTCTGCCATTGAAGGCCGTCCGGGTCTGCCGGTTGCGCGCGAGCCTTACTTGGTGGCCTCCAGCAGAATAGCGACCAGATAGACCAACGTCGCGCCGACGCCGACCGCGAAGGTGGCGGTCCGCGTTCCCCAGATCCGCGCCACTTGCATGATCGGGTGCGCTAGACGCGCCCAGAAGAAGATCATCGCGCAGGCGGCGGTCAGAGGTGTATGGATGCCGAGCCATTCCCCGGCGAGAACCGCGACCGCGAACGGTCCGACATTTTCAACCAAGTTGTAGTGCGCCCGCTTCAGCCGCTGGCCCCACTTGGGCAGTGTGCGCTCGTCAGGATAGGAGAGCGCCTTCCCGACGCCGGTCATCTTTAACTCAGCGATAATGTACGGGATCCACAGCACCAACATCAGGATCGCCGTATAGATGAGGTAGCGCAGTTCAGTCGACAGTTCATGTTGCATGGGATACCCCTCGTGATGGATCAACTGGTCTCGTGGAATCGCCGGGCTGAGGCAAAAAGCGGATGCGAAAGCCGCCTAGATGCGATAGGTGCGATCATACTGCGAGAACCGGCGACTCTTAACCCCCGGCCGTCTTGCAAACACGATAGGGGCGGATCTGACAATCCGCCATTGTGTGATTGTCAGACCTGACCCCGTCCTTCTTTCGGTCGGAACGCGGGGAGATTCGGGTCACCATACTCATCTGCTTTGCCGGAATTTTGCCGGAATCAGTCCAGCCCCGTTATGCTCAGTCAGGAACTTGCGTCCACGGGCGCCTCCAAATAGCTTAATAAATACAGCCAGTTAGAAATGCCCAACTGCCTTCGGGAGGCAGGGGTCGGAGGTTCAAATCCTCTCACCCCGACCACACACGTGATCAACAAATTCAAGCGAGTGCGTCCTTCGCGGTTACCCCTCAACTCCTCATTGGCCAGGAATCAGAAAGGCCCGCCTGCTGGGCGCTCAGTGCACTTCGCGAAAATAGAAAGCCCTTCCCGTTTGCGGGAAGGGCTACAGATCAATCTTACTCGGCGTCAGGTTTATTTGGCGAGCTGTACCATACGCAATTCACTCTTGACCAAGTCGGGCACGACGACCATTAGCCCATCTGCGTTGGGGAACACGCAAAAATCGGCTGGTCCCTTGAACCCCGAAGCCAGCGTCTGCATGCCTTTCATCGCGCTCCAGCTAACAAGCGATCCCGAGTTCCAGTCCGTAACCAGTAGAGTTCCGTCCTCCATCTCGTACACGCCGTCCAATCGGCCAATGCCATCTGATAGGGATTTGGGCGCTCCCCCTTTGCGCAGGTCGTAGATTCCTCGTGCTTCCTCTTTGGATTTAAACCCGACCATCAATAGCGAGCCGTCGTTGGCGGGATAGAGCCCATTGGGGTTGACTGACTTGCCCGAAAAAACGAGCGTGACTTTGGGATCACTCTTTGCGTTCAAGAAGTCTGCCGGCTCCACCTGATAGAGCTGGTCGCCTCGGTTGTCGCTGACATAAAGGGCGTTCCCTATGAGAGTCGGATCATTGGCGAACTGTATCCCGGGCAACTCCACCTTCCTGCCTTTGCGGGACGTGAGATCGAAGACCCACACCACGTCGATATCGGTGACCCACAGTCTGTTACCCTCGACCCAAATACCCTTGGGCTTGTTGAGGATCGTTCCCGAGGGAGGCAGAAACTGCTGCTCCAACACTTTTCCGTTCAACGACACCCGGCTGATCCTGCCCTTGCCATCTTTCAGCGTCGGTTTGAGTTCGGAGCCGAACTCGCTCACATACAGAACCTTGGCCCGCGGGTCATAAGCAACCGATTCGGGATACGCAAACCCCGTCGCCGTCTGCTCAGCGATCACCCGCACCCCTTCCGCAGATGCGTCAGAAGAGACGCCCATCTGCAGAACGATTAAAAGAGCGGAAAGCGCCAAACTAAAAAACCATTTTGTATTCATACCACCCTCCTTTCCAGATATGTTTGGATTGCCCCTTCACTACGACTTACCCACGCTCTGCCACCTACTTGTTCCGTGCATCAGTGTTTGAACGTCAAAAGAAGAGCAAGACAGCCTACTTTTTTAGAGAGCTCAGCCAATCGGAGCTATAGATCGCACGGGCCGATAGCACTCTATCCTAGGTAGCTCCTTTGTCAATCCGATCGACCGCGAGGCGTCTGCCGAGATGGCCCGCGCAAGGCAAGGTTACCGAACTCACCTTGGACACCCCCCGCTTCTTGTTGGATAGCCTATACCGTGAAATCGACTGCGAAGCTGTGCGCTCCCTCCCCTGCCGTGCCGGGATTTTGCCGGAATCAGTCCAGCTCCGTTGTGCTCAGTCATGCACTTACGTCCACGGGCGCCTCCAGTTAGCCATTTAGAAACAACTACTTAAAAATGCCCAACTGCCTTCGGGAGGCAGGGGTCGGAGGTTCAAATCCTCTCACCCCGACCAATAATTCTCTCAGACTTTTCCATAGCATTGTCCCGGCAAAATTCCGGCAGGGATTCAGCGACACTTAGTGATCGCCCTGCGTGGCAAGACCTCAGTTTGTGGAGCACTGCCTGGGGTCGGCAGTGCCATCAACGTCTGAAAACGCAACCTATTGTGTTGAAAAGTCGGCTTTTCCAGCCAGCGTCCCCAAGGTTCAGAAAGAATGGCGCGCAGAGGCACCTCAATTGTTTCTCGGGGAACAAACTCCAAAGCATCGCACTCCCGCGGCATTGTCAGGGCGAAGGTCTCGCCAACATTCGCGTCAAAGGCTTTTTCAACACAATAGACCCACTGCGATCATTGAAGCACGAATGTTTCAATGTCTACTTCTGGTGATGCGGCGTTCGCAATCGATATATCTTCCAACGACTCGGAGCAGCGCGTTCAAGGTCATTAGCAGTATCGAAGACCCGGTGGTTTTAAAGCGCATCTTCGACCATTTGGACCAACGTGCCGAGAAACAACCACGGGCATTACGACTGGCAGCCTGAGCACCACCAGTAAGCTCGCTCGACTTGTAGTAGGTCCGCCTTTCGGGTAACTTGGTCTAGTTGGAGGCGCGCACGGTATCGTCGCAACGCGTTCCGAGCAGCCCTCATCAGCCGCCTCTCGTCGTAGCCCCCTACCAATACGTGGCACCGAGCCGTCGCCGGTTGATCGCACGACACTGATGCATCTTCAGTGTGTCGCACACGCGCGCACAGGTAGTATTCATGCCTTGCTCGAGGAGGGTTTTTCTGATCGCCAGCGGTAGAGACAGAGTAATCGTCGCGACTGAGACCACTGCGTTGATCTCCCGGATTGGGTGTTCGGCCCCCTGGCCGGCGGGGAAAGGACTGACAGGCACGCGTGGAATCTCCAATACATCGCTGCTCAATCCGTTGCAGGAAGTGGCCACACCGCTCGGGATTGCTCGCGCCTCGCGCGACTGCTTCCCGGTGACGCGGATAGTCATGGGCGAAGGGGTCGCAGGATGAAGGCAGTTATGCTGGCGGCTGGGGTTGGAGTCCGACTCGGTAATTCGGGGACACGAAACGTTCCCAAAGTGCTGCTCCGATTTGGGGAAAGGTCGCTGCTTGAGCGCCACATCGACATCCTGAAGAGAAACGGCATCGAGGAACTGGTGCTCGGCGTCGGTTTTAATCGGGAGGACATCGAGCAGGAGATTGCTGCCCTCGGCGCCGAGGGATTCGTGCGGACCGTGCTCAACCAGGACTACGAGGCCGGCAGCATCGTCACCCTGTGGACGCTGCGCGATGAGCTGTGCCGGGGTGGGCCGGTCTTGCTCATGGACGGCGATGTCCTCTACGACGACCGACTCATGAAGCGCCTCTTGACTTCTGACCACCCGAACTGCTTGCTCCTCGACCGTGACGTCGCCCTGGACGACGAGGCGGTAAAATTGTGCATCCGTGACCGCGAGATTGTCGAGTTTCGCAAGTGGCTGAGCGCCGAGTTCGATTTCTGCGGCGAATCGGTCGGTTTCATCAGGATGTCGGCGCGCGTGGCCGAGAGCGTTATCGCGCAAACCCAGCTTTATCTTGGGCAAGACCGCCGCCATGATCCTTACGAGGAACCAATCCGCGATGTAATACTGACCTCCCGGCGCGACACGATTGCGTATGAGGACATCACCGGCCTACCGTGGATCGAGATCGACTACGCCGTCGACGTCGAGCGGGCAAACGCAGAAATTTTGCCCCGTATCGTGGCCGCTGCGCGCCTCAGCCACACCACGATGACGACCGGCGGCGAAGCAGGCCGAGCCACGTACTACGAATGATGCTCGGCATCGAGACATCACCAGACGATGGGTTAGTCAGCGTCGCTATCGCCGTCGTCCTCTATTCGGCGACCTACCTGTCGTTCGTCCGAATCCTGAGATTCCCTCGGAACTGGCTGCGTCCCAGCCTGGCGATGTTGCTCCCGGCGGTGGGGCTGACCTTCGTGACGTTGGCGCACGTGTCGCTGTCGAGCGATGGCGTCGACGCAGCAGCTCTGTGGGTCTCGGCCGGCTTTCTTGGCGTCTTGTTCTACATTATCGCCGCCCCAGCGATCGCCTTTCGGCCAGCCTCGCGCCCGATCGAGTTCCTGGCCCGGCACGGGGACTACGCGGGCCTGTGGATGCTCGCGCCGGCCGCCATCGCCGCGTACGCCATCCCAAACGCCAGACTTCACGGAATCCTCGCCGCCGCCATGGCCATCGAGCTGGCGTGGTACCTGCAGCGCCGCGGGGCTGACCGGCGACGTCGACTGCTGCGCATCCAGGGTCGCGATCTGGCGGTCCTGGAGACACAGGCCAAGGGAAATCTCGAGGGCTTCGCCAAGCGGCACGGCATCAGCGAGCTAGTGCTGTCGGGCGGCGCGATTGCCTGGCGCGGCTGCGACAAGACCACGTCGCCTTGTCCCTTCAACCTCTATGTCAACCGGCTCGGCCTCAATACCGCGCCATGCTGTCGCGAGCGTATGAAAGACCTTTGCCACGCCGTGGGCGCCTGGCTCGAGGAGATGGGAATTGTCTACTGGCTCGAAGGCGGCACGTTGCTTGGGGCAGTGCGCGAGAACGGCGCGCTTCTACCCTGGGAGGACGACGTCGACGTATCGGTCTTGATCGACGATGATGGCGCTTGGGATGCCCTGGTAGCCGGTGTCGCCGCCCGCAGCGATCGCGACGGCTATTTCGTTGATACCTTCGAGCGACAGGGATTCATCGCGATCTCCCACGCCTCACCGCGACGACCCCCGTTGCGCTGGGAGAACTATCGCTTGCGCGGAGAGGTCCGGCTCGACCTCACCGTGTACCGCCCTGCGATGAGTCAGGGAGAGCCAGTGCTCGAGAGACGGCCCCCCAAGGGTCGCATGCCAGCAACCGATAGTGGCGGCTACGGCGTGGCACGGGATCTCGTCCTGCCGACCTCGACGATCGCCTTCCTCGGTCGCGATTTCGCCTGCCCGAGCCGGCCCGAAGACTATCTGCGCGTCCTCTATGGCGACTTCAATCAGATCGCCTACTCCTACGTTGACACGGGGCCGGCCGAAGCCCGGCGCGATCTCGACGCGGCCGTGGCCACGCCGGCGTCGGTGAAGCACTGACTCCTACCACTGGTTGCCCCGAGATTGGGTTTGGCCGCTGACATTGGCTGCAATGTTGTGCACCCCCTCCCCTGCATTGCCGGGATTTTGCCGGAATCAGTCCTGCCCCGTTATGCTCAGTCAGGAACTTGCGTCCACGAGCGCCTCCAAATAGCTCAATAAATAAAGCCAGTTAGAAATGCCCAACTGCCTTCGGGAGGCAGGGGTCGGAGGTTCAAATCCTCTCACCCCGACCAGTAATTCTCGGGTCCATTCCGGACACATGGGTAACAGTTTATACCGGACACATAGGTAACACTTTTAGCAGAAAAGGATTCTGCGCCGGTTCGACTCGGTCCTCGTCCTGGTCGAAGAAGCCTAAGTCGAAATCCATGAAACTCACAAGCCAGATTTGGTCGCTGACCTCACGTATTCCCACCGTTTGACCGGCGAACACGACGCTCAGGTTGATTTTTCGCCGACCGATACAGATGCGTCCGCACTGGGTCACCCGCACCGTGCGGTCATGGAAGGGATACTCGGGCTCGTCTGGTGGGCTGTACGCCCGGGCTGATGGTGTGTAGAGCCCCGCCGGGTATCTCATCCAGGCCCTATGCGAGGGATTGGGCTTCGCTTGGTCGCCGCTGCTCAAGATCACCCGTGAGCTCGAAGCGGGCCTGCTCAAGCCCCTGCCCATGAAGCATGACACCAACAGGTTTGTGGATCTTTATCTTCTGCTGACCGACGAAGACGGCGCGGGTCCCGCTACCCGGGCCATGGCAAATCAGATCAAAGACCATGTCACCCGTAACAGTACGCGGGCGAACCAAGTGACCTGAGTATTCGCGCAGTTGCCGGGGCCCTTCGAGAAATGCAGGCTACCGGGGGCCTGCCGGATGCGAACTGCGTGCACAAGAAGCTCAGCGACGATGAAATTTGAAAGAACGGGAGTAATACTCTGTACAGAAAAATACGTCGAACGCGTAGCGTTTTATTCAGACGGTCGAGGCCCGCTCACACGTCGCGGCGCGTTTCCGCATAGTTTCGAGTTGTCCGTAATACCGGCCCTTTACGTCAGCTCGGGTCTCGCAGGCATTTTCTCGATCCTTGCCTATTCGAGGAATCCACTCGGAAGCTTCGTTTAATTACTGTTCCTATGGCATCTCCAGCACAATTTCAGGGGTCTGCTATCCTTAAGCCGTTGAACGTAATCTGAATTCTTTAATTCGCCAGGAGGCTATCATGCCCAAGACTACAAAACGGAAGTCTACGAAGAGAATCGCAAAGAAGAAAAGAGTCACGAGAAAGAAGACCACAACTGTTTCGAAGGTCAGAAAGGAAGCCGGCAAGAAGCAAGCCGCGCTGCGGAAGACGCTGGTATCAGTGAAGAAAAAGAGTGCGACAGAAGTCCGTAAGCTGAAGAAGCAGCTCGCCACCCAGAAAAAGCGGCTTGCTGCTCAGAAGAAGACGATTGCTGCTCACAAGAAAAAGACAGCAGCAAAGAAAAAGGCTGCAGCGAAAAAGAAACCGGTCAGAAGGCAAGCCAAGCGGAAACCTGTGCGGAGAGCCACGAGGAGAACCGCGCGCAAATCCAGCAGGAGACGCTGATAACTTATACTGGATCGGAACTCTACTGGTTCGGGACCCTACCCAGGGGTGTGGCGGCTTGAGGCCGCCACACCCCGCGGACCGAAGGTATCCCGAGGCGTAACGGCGCATAGGACTGACATTGTTTTGGCGCCAAAGGCATCTTCGAACTCGTTCCTGTTCCAGTGATGCCTTTTCCCCACAATTTCCCCTTCCCAAACTGATATTTAGTCTCTGCGAACTTGACTGTTCCGATTCTCGGTGAGCCTGCGAGCCCGATTCTCGTGTCGGCCAATCCGCTGCATTCACTGCGCTCGGCATTTACGGCCAGTGGATTTACATCGATCCGGCAGCGGAGATGGTGTTGGTCAAACAGTCGTCATACACGAGCGCACAGGGAGAAATCATCGATGATGACGTAACACTAGCGATCCAGGCTGTGGCCGCCCACCTCGTCAAATTCGACTGAGCCGATTGTGCGGGACGAAATCGTTTGTTCCACTAGCTGTCAAATACGAATAAATCCCAGAAGCGATGAAATTTGAAAGAACAGGGGTGATTCTCTGTACAGAAAAGTACGACGAATGCGTAGCATTTTATTCTGAAATGCTAGACCTTCCGATAATAGAAGGCCTTGACGATGGGCATTGCGCATGATTCAAGGACGACACTATTGCGGGTGCGTCGTCGATAGCGACTGGCGCTTGCCCAGTTCCGCGACTCGGTCCACGAGCTGCCGACTTCTCGTCCGCCAGTGAACGTCGGGCAGACGAAAGTCGACATATTCGAACGCGACGGCAACGGTGAGATCAGCCAGATCCACCGAAGGCCTGGGCGCTGCTCTAGAGATGAGAGGTTCCAGTGACGAGGCGATCCGCGGCAGCGCGTTCAACCAGCGCGCTGCGAGCTCGCTGGGTTGGCAGAACCGATCCAGTAACACGGCCCCAAAAGCGCAATCGATGGCCACTCGTCCAAGACCGAGGACTTGCAGCCGATCGGCCGCGTTGGTCGCGGACGCCGGCGAAAGGTCTTCTCTATCCGAATGCCGGATGAGATAGTCGCAGATGTAACCACTTTCGATGAGCTGCGTGCCATCGTCCAGATCGAGCGCCGGGACCTTGGCGGCGGGATTTCGAGCCAGCAGATCCGGCGGCGATTCCCAGGGATCCACGTAGTGCAGCTCGGTCTGCGCCTGCAGTCCGGTTTCGACGAGAATGACGCGAACCAGTCGGGCATAGGGCGAAGCAGCATTGAGATAAAGCTTCATGTCCGGATCCTCCGCGGAGGTGAAGTGGGTTGCACCAAGGCGAATACGCTCACCAGCAACAACGCGCTGGTCAGCACGAGCGCGCCCGACAAGCTCCCCGTCGCCGCGAACCATGCGCTGGCCATCATCGGTCCGAGGATCTGCCCGGTCGCGAACGCGGTGGTCATCACCGCGATGTGACGGATCACGTCTGGTGGTGGTGCGAGGCGATGGGCTTCCCGCATGCCGACCATGGTGACGACCATGAACGATCCGCCCACGCAGAACCCGGCGGCGGCGATGGCGGCGATGTGGGGCAGCGCCACCGGCAGCAGCAGCCCGGCGGCCATCACGATGTGGCCCGCCGCCCAGATCTGGCGGTTGGAATAGCGGGCCTGCAGGCGCGACACGAGCAGAGTGGACGCGAAGGCGGCCAATCCGAATACGGGCCAGCTCCAGCCGAAGACGATGGGCGATGCGAAGCTCTCGCGGGCCATCACCGGCAGGTAGGTGGCCGGAATCGTGTAACCGATTCCGGCGATCCCGTAGGCAAGCACGAGGCCCCAGACCAGGGGGGTGCGCTGCGATGCCGGCGAACGAAGCGGCCGGCGCGCCGTGGGCAGCTCGTCGCCCATGAGCGGACAAAGCGCGATGCCGACGGCGATTGACAACAGGCCAAGCGCCAGCCATCCCGGCGCGCTCGCAAGCCCCCGAACCATGAAGCCGAGACATCCGAGCCCCACGACCGCGATGCCGGCACCGACTCCGGAGAAAACCCAGCCCTGGTACGAGGCACGATCGCAGTCCACGAGCGCCTTGACGTAGTAATTGCTGATCAACACTAGCACCCAGGCACTGCACACACCGCTCACCCAGCGCAGCACGAGCCAGGCTGCGTAGCTATTCGTCAGTCCCATACCGAGCGTGCTGATTCCGATGAGCAGAAGCGATAGCTGGAGCATGAATCGGGGAGCGAGGCGAACGCGGGCTGCCGACATGGCACCGATCAGGTAGCCCAGGAAGTGGCCGGATGCCAGCAGGCCACCGGAGCTCACGCCCAGCAGTCCGTCGTCCTGCATCAGCGGCAGCATCGGGGTAAACGCGAAGCGTCCGATGCCCATGGCTAGCGCCAGGGCGACGAGGCCGATGAGGGTGATGCGCAGGACTGGAGCGTGTGGTGACATGGGCCCATGCTACCGACCTGGAGATTTCTTGAAAAATGAATTATAAGGAAATCTGATATCTCGAAAGGAGAAGGCCATGCGGAGTGTGGAGCTGAGCGATCTGGAGATCTTCCGCAGCGTCGCCTTGGAAGGCGGCGTTTCCCGAGCCGCGGAGAGGCTGCATCGGGTGCAATCCAATATCAGCACCCGCGTCAGGCAACTCGAGGATCGTCTCGGAGTGCGCCTGTTCCTAAGGCAAAGCCGGGGGCTGGCGCTGACACCGGCCGGCGAGGCACTGCTGCCCTATGCCGAGCGGCTGCTGGACCTCTCCAGCGAGGCAGAAGCCGCGGTCACCGACGGCAAGCCCCGCGGCAATTTTCGCGTCGGAACGCTGGAGAGCACGGCAGCAGCCCGGTTGCCCGACGTTCTTTCGCGCTACCACGAATGCTATCCGGACGTGCGGGTGGAGCTTTCGACCGATACGACTCAGGGATTGCTGGATCGGTTGCTCGAGTACGAGATCGAGGTGGCCTTCGTCGCCGGGCCGGTCTCTCACGTCGCACTCGATACCGTGCCCGTGTTCAGCGAGGAGCTGGTGCTGGTCTCGCCAGAGTCATTTCCGTCCATCACACGGATTGATGAGATGACCGGCAGAACCGTAATCGCCTTCAAGGTCGGCTGCGCCTACCGTCGCTATCTCGAGGACTGGATGTTGGAGGCGGGAATCACGCCGGGCGGCGTGCTGGAGACGAGCTCATATCACGTCATTCTCGCCTGCGTCGCCGCGGGCACCGGCTTCGCTGCGGTTCCCCGCTCGGTCCTGGATGCGGTTGCGGTGAAGGGTGAGTTCCGCGTCCACCCGCTGCCCGGTCCGGCCTCGAAGGTTGATACCTTGCTCGCCTGGCGCTCCGACTACACGTCGGCGAAGCTGGATGCGCTGAAGGAGATTCTGATTTCGTGATGGCAACTGCCTTGGCGGACGCATGACGCTTCGAGAAGCCGGCGCTGGCTCCAGCCTTTCCACTCAGCGCCATCGAAAAACCGTTGGGAGGAGAAGCGTCGTCTCGACATGCCCCGGCAGCGATAGCGAAAAGCGGCTCGCCCGAGCACCCATAGCCGCTGGGAGAAACTCTAACAGGATCGGTCGCCGTCCCAGTGTCGGCTGCGACATTGACCGCCGGAGCAATAGTTTCGGTAATCGAAAGCCCAGGCGCTCGCCGGCGGTATGATAGCTCAAACGCTCGACTGAGAAGACTGGGGCTCCTCGGTCGGTTCAACGCGGGATAAGTTGGAATTCAACTAACATGGAAACGTTACCGACCTTGGCCATAACATGTAGCATGGGTGCCGCAACAGAGCCCCCGCCGGCGGCTTTTCGTGATGTGCGCGACGGTGCGGGGAGTATCGTCTTGGGAGTGAAGAGGAACCCGGGCCGTCGATAACGTATTTTGCGAATTCGTCAAGGCACTTCGCTACGAGGACTTGCCGGGCGATGTCCGTGCCGTCATGAAGCGCAGTCTCCTGGATACGATTGGCGTCGGCGTCGTCGGCAGCCGCACGCAGATTGCGGCCATGGTGCGCCGCTTCGCCAAGCAACAGTTTGCCGCGGGCGATGACGGACCGCGGGCTCGCCTATTATTCGACGGTGCCGAGGTCAGCCCGTTCGGGGCAGCCATGGCCGGCGCCTTCACCATCGATTCCATCGACGCCCACGACGGCAGTTCCGCCGTCAAGGGTCACGCCGGTTCCGCGGTCCTGCCCGGTGTGCTCGCCGTCGCCGATGACCTTCGACGGCGGGGACTAACGTTCACGGGGAAAGATCTGTTGACCGCCATGGCGGTTGGGTACGAAACCGCCTATCGCTCGGGCCTCGCGCTCCACGCCACTGTCGACGACTATCACACCTCGGGAGCCTGGACAGCCGTTGGCGTCGCGGCGGCCGGCTCGAGAATGCTGGACCTTGGCGACGACGCCCTTCATCACGCCATCGGCATCGCCGAGTACCACGGACCCCGCAGTCAGATGATGCGCTGCATTGATCATCCCACTATGGTCCGCGACGGCGTCGGCTGGGGGGCACCCGCCGGAGTCGGCGCCGTGTACCTGGCCGCCATGGGCTTCACCGGCGCGCCGGCCGTCACGGTTACGAGCGGCGAGGCAGCATCATTCTGGTCGGACCTGGGCCAACGCTGGGAGATTCTGAACACTCACTACAAACGCTACCCCGTCTGCCGCTGGGCGCACCCGGCAATCGACGCGGCGAGGAACCTGATGCAAGCGCACCGGTTGACGAGCGCCGAGGTGAAATCGGTTCGCATCCGAACGTTCGGCTACGCCGCCCGCTTGGCAGGACACGAACCGAGGAACCTGGACGAGCTCACCTACGCTCTCGCCTTTCCGGTGGCGATCATGATCGCGCGCGGCCAGATAGGCGTGCCGGAGCTCGCACCCGAAACCCTTCGTGATGCGGAGATTCTGCGCATCAGCCGGGCCACGCGTATCGAAGAGACGGAGCACTACACGCGAATCAGCGTCGGCAAGCGCTGGGCCGATGTGACCCTGTACTTGAAAGACGGTGGCTGCGTCGAATCAGAACCGTGTTCGCCCAAGGGTGATCCGCAGGACCCGCTGTCCGATGTCGAAATCAGCGACAAGTTCCACTTGTTCGCCGATCCGGTGTTGGGTGTGGAGCGCTCTCTCGAAGTTGAGATGCGGGTGAACGACATCGACACGAAGCGCGCCGACATGGATCGCCTACTCGATCTTCTTCATGCACCGCAGCTGGGTGAGGAAACGAATAGGAGATCCGACGGCCCTGCCGATCGACTGATGGGCTGACGGGGTTCGCGGTGCTCGGCCAGCGAGAAATCCGGTGTGGCACAGCGCTACCATCTTCTAACCATCGAGCAATCGTGCCACAAACCGAACACGCTCATCCATCTTGTCACACTCCTTCCAAGGCACATTGCTCTCCCGCAAATGCCCGAAGTGTTACCTATGTCTTCGGCCCCCTATGTCAGGATAGTTGTCGCATCGATGCGTGTTCAATCATTTGGTACGAGGATCCGAGATGACGAGACCGTACTCTGTGGCCTTCAAGGGAAAGATGGTGCAGCGGCTGACCGTAGGGAAAGATATTACCCAGACCCGATTGGCGCCCTTACAAAGCCGGGATTCATTGTTTGCTCGCGAGTCGGTTAAAGTACGTGAAGATACGTATTGTATGATAATGAACCGTTGTTTACTCAAGCGGCTTTCGCGGAACTCGGGTTGTGGCTGTGACTCACGATCATGCATCTTGACATCCCACGAACAGATTGGAGCATTCAATGAGGTCTGGATGCCAGACGGCGGCGATTATCGGGGCCGGCATCGCGGGAATCGCGACTGCCTACTATCTGTCCCGTGAACAAAAGATAGGGCGAATTAGTCTTATCGATACGGGACAGCCCATGGCATTTACGTCGGCGCAATCGGGCGAGAACTATCGCAATTGGTGGCCCCATCCCACCATGACCGCGTTTACCGATCTCAGCATCGATCTGATGGAAGACCTGGCGCGAGAATGTGGCAACCGTTTTGCATTGACGCGGCGGGGCTACGCGCTAGCTACCCGCCGTGTCGAGATCGGCGATGTCATAGAAACACTCTTTTCGGGTTATTCAAGCGATCCGGATGGGCTCATCCGGGTTCACGACACGAGCGGCGGGAAGTCCTATCGGCCGCCCACCTCGGCAGAATGGGAAGGGGCGCCTGATGGTGTCGATGTGATCATGAGCACCGATCTCATTCGAAAGACTTTTCCGAATTTTTCCGACGATATTCGCGCCGTCGTTCACATCCGGCGTGCCGGCGACATCAGCGGTCAGCAATTGGGCCAGTATATGCTGGATCAAACCCGAGACCAGGGCCTCGAGCGAGTGCGTGGGACTGTGTGTGGGCTCGAGTGCTCGAACGGATTCTGCATCCATGTGGATGACGGTGGGGAGCGTCGCACCGTCGAAACGGATATTGTGGTCAATGCAGCCGGCCCCCTTGTGAACGAAGTGGGCAGTATGCTCGACTACACACTGCCGGTCAGGAATGTCCTGGAGTTCGTGTCCGGCCTGGTCGACGTTGCTCAAACCAGCATTCTTTAAGACTGCGGCTTGAATACGACGCGGCTATTGATGGCATTCGCCGGATACTGGACAATTTAAAAATGCCCAACCGCCTTCGGGAGGCAGGGGTCGGAGGTTTAAATCCTCTCACCCCTGTGCGATCGCATCGCGAATTTCAGACCCAAGGGAGAGATGAAGATGAAGAAGTTACTAGCTGGCATCCTGGCTACCTGTCTGATCGCAGGCATGGCAGAAGCGCAGGACATGAAACAAGAAGCCCCGAAGCTGACGCTGATCACTAACGTCAAGATCTTCGACGGGGAGAGCGAAACGCTGAAGGACGGCCCCGTCCTGATCGAGAACAACCTGATCAAAGCCATCGGTGCCGGCGCCAAAGCCCCCGATGGCGCCACCGTCATCGACGGAGGCGGTCGCACACTCATGCCCGGACTGATTGAGGCCCACGCCCATTTGTCGTTGCATGGAAACTTATTCCAAATGAGGAACGACTTTAACTGGATGTATATCGGGGCCAAATCTGGAGCGGAGGCAGGGCGGATGTTGATGCGCGGATTCACGACGGCGCGTGATGCTGCTGGACCGGTAATTGGTTTGAGGAAAGCGATAGACGCGGGGCACGTCAAAGGACCGCGCATCTATGCAGCAGGCCCGGGGCTAAGCCAAACCGGAGGCCACTTTGATATCAGAGGCCTGAGCGAGCCCAATTATTACTTTTTGGGTGTTGCCGACCCAAAGCAATGGATGGAGTTCGCCTATCTTGCCGATGGCGTGCCGGAAGTGCAGAAAGCTACGCGGGAGATTTTCAGGAAAGGGGCGTCTCACATTAAAATTATGGCCGGCGGCGGCGTCGCCACAGTATACGATCCTCTTGACGGCCTACAGTTCACGCCGGAGGAAATACGGGCAATTGTCGTCGAGGCGGAAAAAGTCGGTTCTTACGTCATGGCCCATATTTACACACCGGACGCCATAACCATTGCTCTTAATGCCGGGGTGAGATCCATTGACCACGGAATGTTGATTGACGATAAAGCGATGAAACTCTTAAAGAAGAAAGACGCCTTTCTGGTTCCCAGTCTTGCCATCGGCCTCTTTACACCTGAGGAGCTTTCCTTTGCCTGGCCGACCAAAGAGACAAGAGAAAAGGGGGCGCGCATTATAGCCGGCATGAAAAACGAAGTTGCGCTGGCTAAAAAGTACAAAGTCAAAATTGGTTTTGGTACAGACGCCTTTGGGCCCAGCCGAAATGAATTTGCCATTCAGTCTCTTGAGTTCAAGGCGCGGGCGGCCTACTTTAAGCCGGTAGAAATTCTCAGGCAGGTCACCTCCATTAACGCGGCTCTTGTGGCGATGTCAGGCCCCATGATGAATCCCTATAAAGACGGCCCCCTGGGCGTGATCAAAGAAGGGGCCTACGCGGACATCCTCATCGTCGACGGCAACCCCCTCGAGGATATCCTTCTTCTCGGGGAGCCCGACAAGAATATCAGAGTCATCATGAAAGACGGGGAGATCTACAAGAATACGCTATAGCACTGCGAGCTCCGGCGGATGACCAGAACAGTATTGCTGCTCGTCGTGGTGAGCTTCGCCACAACGCTGTCGGTGCACGCACAAGATACCTCCGGGCAGGTAGACTGGACAGCCAGCATTTCTGACGCCGGTCGATTCGGCGGCCCCAATTCCGTCGGCGACACTATCGCCGACGATCGCGAGGCCAGGAATCCGACCTTTCGCGTGCCGTCCCTGGACGAAGCCCGCAAGGACTGGTTCGCATGGAAGGACAGCGTTCAGAAGGAACACGGCCTGGCCTTCGGCTTCGACTACACCGCTGCCTTTCTCGGTGCGACGGAGGGCCTCGGTGATCGCAGGGCGTCGGGCGGCATGATCCGCTCCTTCGGCTACTGGGATCTGCTGGGCCGGGGCACGGCCAATACCGGCGCCTTCGTCTGGAAGGTCGAGCACCGGCACCGTTACGGCAACATCGCGCCCAACGCCCTCGCATCCAGCATCGGCTACGTGGGCGTCTTCGAGCCGCCTTTCAGCGATCAGGGCTTCCGGATCACTAACCTCTACTGGCGCCAGCGTTTCTCCGGTGGACGGGCGACGGTGACCGCCGGCTTTCTCGATACCACGGATTACGTGGACACCTTTGCCCTGGCGAGCCCGTGGACGGGCTTCATGAACTTCGCCTTCAGCACAGGCACGACCACCATCGCGTTACCCGACGATGCGACCCTCGGCATCGCCGGCGGCACCATGCTCGGCAAGAACGTCTATCTGATCGCCGGTCTGGCCAATGCCAACGCGGATCCAAAGAGCCCGTTCAGCGAGGTGGATTCGTTCTTCAGTGACAACGAGTATTTCACCAGCATCGAGATCGGCTGGACGGCCGAGCACAGCCGCATCTATTTCGACAATGCCCACGTCACTCTGTGGCACTCGGATCGCCGCGAAAAGGCCAACGTGCCGGAGGGCTGGGGTGCCGCCTTCTCCTTCGTGCGCTACCTGGGAGAGCGGTGGATGCCCTTCGTGCGGGGCGGGTTCGCCGACGACGGCGGCACGCTCATGGAGAAATCTGTCAGCGCCGGGGTCGGCTACGATGTGGTGCCGAAGCGCGGCCTGCTGGCGTTCGGTTTCAACTGGGGCCAGCCAAACGGCGACACCTTCGGTCCGGGACTCAGCGACCAATACGCGCTGGAGCTCTTCTATCGCATGAATCTGACCGAGCAGTTCACGGTCACTCCGGATGTCCAGCTCGTGAAGAACCCTGCGCAGAATCCCACCGAGGACACCATCTGGGTGTTCGGTATTCGCGCACGCCTGGCGATATGACTGCTAGCGCTGATCAACCGTTGAGGTTGACTGGAATACTGTATATAATACCAGTTTCCCGGCAACCCAATCAAGGAAGACCTCATGGCCACGCTCACTCCCATCGCCGACTGCCGCCTCGCCATCGATGAGCTGGATAAATCCATCGTCAACCTCTCCGCCCGGATCAATGCCTCCACCTACGAGCTTCTGGTGTTGATTCGTGAGTTCGACGAACGCGCCGGCTGGCTCAAGTGGGGGCTCGAGAACTGCACCCAGTGGTTGCACTGGCGCTGTGATTTGAGCCGCTGTGCGGCCCGGGAGAAGGTCCGGGTGGCGCACGCGCTGAAGGCGCTGCCGGAGATTTCGGCGGCCTTCTCGAAAGGCACCTTGTCGTACTCGAAAGTACGGGCGTTGACCCGCGCGGCGACGGCCATGAACGAAGGGTCGTTGCTGGACTTTGCGCTC
>Ga0255058_10000888_pt1 | contig 17212 bp, 19 predicted proteins | sample Cases_109_9_MG_FD_188637 | JGI IMG/M metagenome (GOLD analysis project Ga0255058, IMG submission 188637) | Seawater microbial communities from Amundsen Gulf, Northwest Territories, Canada - Cases_109_9 | ecosystem: Environmental > Aquatic > Marine > Gulf | place: Canada: Northwest Territories... | reverse complement strand
TCCTGGATAGTGACCCGGCCGCCCGAGCCGTCGCCCTGCTTGTCGGCAAAATACTCCCTGGCGACTTCCTTGAAGGGCAGGAATCCGTGCCGCTCGGCGCCATAGTCGACGAAGGCGGCCTCGAGGCTGGGCTCGATCCGGGTAATCTTGCCTTTGTAGACGCTGGCCTTTTTCTGTGCCTGGGAGGCGACCTCGATGTCGAGATCGTACAGATACTGACCGTCCACCATGGCGACCCGCAGCTCCTCGGCCTGGGTCGCGTTTATCAACATTCGCTTCATGCTGGTTCACCCCTTGGGGCGCGGCTCTCCATGCTGGCGACGGTTGTCGGACCATCGCGCGTCTGCGGCACCATCGGATGCGGCAGGACGAGCGCTGGGAGGGTCGCAACAGGCAGGTGAAGCACGGGAAGCCCGATCCGCGGACACGGATAGTGACAAGCCCGACCAGCGGCCACCAACACCGACCGGGTAAGCCACCCTTACGCACACCGGACGCCCTGGTCACCGTGTCACGCAGGCAGGTTCACCCATTTCGCCGGTATCGCCGGCCGTTCGCGCAATCCACCCGGAGTGCTTCGTCGCCTCTCGGGCTGCGCAACCATGGTACCTGCGTCGACTACTGGAGACTCGCAGGCACGAGAGTTCGCTTCATTCGTCGCCTGTGACGCCGCTCCGTCGCTGGCTATCGAGCGCCGTGCGTTGTTCACATTCCCGGTGGTTGTTCGCGGGCCGTGCCGGAAGCTTCCTCTGTCGACCCTATGTCGACGATGGCCGGCGAGACTGCCGGGCCGCGCGCTGACTCAATGTCCCCCACCGGGGACACTTCAATATAGCAATGTTGGTAGGGGCGGGCAAACTGGTATCATGGCGCCGATGCAGACCCGCGCAGACAGCGGCCGCTCCCCGAACCTCACCGCTGCCCGCGAGCTCACCATCGACGAGCAGCACGCCGGCCAGCGCATCGACAATTTCCTCATGTCCCGCCTGAAGGGACTGCCGCGCACCCGCATCTACCGTATCCTTCGCCGCGGCGAGGTGCGCGTCAACAAGGGGCGTATCCGCCAACACTACCGCTTGAAACCCGGCGACGTGGTGCGTATTCCCCCGCTGCGCCTGGCGCAATCTGTGGTTTCCCGGGAACCGGCCCTGCAGCTACGCGAGCTGGTGGAGGAATGCATCGTGTTCGAGGACCGTGGCCTGATCGTGCTGGACAAACCCTCCGGCGTCGCCGTGCACGGCGGCAGCGGGCGCAGCCACGGCGTCATCGAGGCCTTGCGCGCGGCCCGCGGCGAGGGCCACCACCTGGAGCTCGTTCACAGGCTGGACCGGGACACTTCGGGCTGTCTCATGATTGCCAAGTGTCGCCCGGTGTTGACCGCGCTGCACGCCGCCTTTCGCCACGCCCAGGTGCGCAAGCGCTACCTGGTGCTGGTGAAAGATCACTGGAGCGGCGGCGCCCGTGACGTCGAAGCGAGCTTGCGCCGCAATGTCCTGCGCTCAGGCGAGCGACTGGTACGCGTGGATGCTGCGGGAAAGGTCGGCCGCACACGCTTTGTTCCCCGCACGCCAGGCGAGACGGCGAGTCTCATGGAGGCGTTGCCGTTCACGGGGCGCACCCACCAGATCCGGGTGCACGCCGCTTCCATCGGGCACCCGGTGGCGGGGGATGCCAAATACGGCGAGCGCGAGTTCAACCGCCGCCTGCGCGACCATGGGCTACGCCGGCTGTTCCTGCACGCCGCCAGCCTCGGCTTCGCGAATCCCGTCGACGGCGCCCCCTTGACCATCGAGGCGCCGCTGCCGGCGGAGCTGCTACGGGTGCTGGCGAACCTTGGGCTCGATAGGGAAGGCTGAGCTTCGTGTCCACCGGCGAGGCTTGCGCACCCTATCGGCTCCTGATCTTCGACTGGGACGGCACGCTGGCTGATTCGGAGCAACGTATCGTGGCGGCCGCCCGCTCGGCCATCGATACGCTGGATCTGCCGGCTCGAAGTCACGAGCAGGTGCGCACGATAATCGGTCTCGCCATGAGCGAGGCCTGTCAGGTGTTGTTTCCGGGTATGCCGAAAAGCCAGGAGAGCCGATTCGTCGCTTGCTACCGGGAGTATTACCTGCGCAACACCGGTGCGCCTGTACCATTGTTCCCGGGTGCCGAGGCGACGCTGCGAGGACTCGCCGCGCAGCGTTACCAGCTCGCGGTGGCCACCGGCAAGGGGCGCCGGGGGCTGGACAGGGATATTGGCAGCCACGGGCTGGCGACGCTTTTCAGCACCACGCGCTGCGCCGATGACGCTCCGTCGAAGCCCCATCCGCAGATGCTCGAGGACATCATGGAGGAGCTGGATGCAGCCAGCGACGAGACGCTGATGATCGGCGATACGGCCTATGATATGGAGATGGCCCGCAACGCGGGCGTTGCCACCGTCGCGGTCACCTGCGGGGTGCATGATCGACAGCGTTTGCTAGAATTCGATCCATTGGCCCTTCTCGACTCCATCGCCGAGTTGCCGGCGTGGCTTTCAACTCGAGTTCGTGTGATTCACCGAAGAGATCCGCATGTCTGATACCGACCAGTCACCGCCGGCCCCAGCGCCCGATCCGCCACCGTCGTCGGTGTCGCCGTCACCAGGGGGCGTCACTGGAGACGAGGCGCGCTGGCAGCGCGACCTGCTGAACCGCCTCGCCTTCGCCTCGCTCGCCGAGCAACGCCGCACACGTCGCTGGAACATGGCTTTCAAGTTCGGCATGCTCACCTATCTGGTGGTCCTGCTGCTGCTGTACCTCCCCGGGCAGTGGTTCGAGTCGGACGCTGACGAGCCCCATACCGCTCTGGTGGACGTGCGCGGGATCATTTCCGATGCCTCGGATGCGAGCGCCGATCGCATCGTCTCCGGGCTCCAGGCGGCCTTCGAGGACGAGCAGACCAGGGGCGTCATACTGCGCATCAACAGTCCCGGCGGCAGCCCCGTGCAGGCGGCATATATCAACGACGAGGTAACGCGGCTGAGGGGAGAGTTCCCCGACATTCCCCTGTACGCCGTCATCGTCGACATCGGCGCCTCAGGGGGGTATTACATCGCCGCGGCGGCCGACAAGATTTACGCCAATGAATCCAGCATCGTCGGATCCATCGGCGTTATCATGAATGGTTTCGGCTTCGTCGATGCGATGCAGAAGATCGGCGTCGAACGACGCCTGCTTACCGCCGGTGACCAGAAAGGCTTTCTCGATCCCTTCTCCCCCACCAAGCCCAGCGAGGTGGAGCACGTGCGCAAGATGCTGGGACAGATCCATCAGCAGTTCATCGACACGGTGAGGAAGGGCCGGGGCGATCGGCTGTCCAGCGACGAGGAGCTATTCAGCGGACTGATGTGGACCGGCGAGAGAAGCGTGGAACTCGGCCTGGTGGATGAGCTCGGCAGCAGCGCCTACGTGGCGCGCGAGGTCATCGGCGCCGAGCACATCGTCGATTTCACACCCGGGCGCTCTTATCTGGAGCAGCTCGTGAAACGCTTCGGCGCCGCCGCGGCGCAAAGTCTGGCGACGCAGCTAGGGCTCAGCGGCTCGCGCCTGCAATAATACGTCGACACCTTCGCTTGCGAGCATCTGCGTGAGACGCAATAACGGCAGTCCGATGAGGGCCGTGGGGTCGGAGCCCTCCATGCGCTCGAACAGAGCGCTGCCGAGGCCCTCGCAGCGAAAACCACCGGCACAATCGAATGCCTGCTCGCGTTCGACATAGGACGCGATCTGCTCGTGGGTGAGCTTACGAAACTGCACCGCGAAGGGCACCACCTCCACACGGGCGCGCCGACTTTGCGTTGCAAACAGGCACAACCCGGTAAAAAATTGCACACGCCTGCCGGCTGCCCGCTGCAGCTGCCGGCGGTTGGCCTCGGCGTTTCCCGGCTTGCCGAGGATTTCGCCGTCCAGCACCGCCACCTGGTCAGCGCCGATGACCAGCGCGTCGTGCGCGCCTTTGGCGCCGCCGCGGGCCTTCGCTTGCGCGAGGCGTGAAACCAGTTCTTCCGCCACCTCACCGGGAAGCGGCGTCTCGTCGACACACGGGTCGACCACGTCGAACGCCACGCCCAGCCGCGCCAGCAGCTGCTGTCGATAGACGGAGGTGGAGGCGAGTAAGATGCGCATCAGCGCAGGTTATCTCGATAGTTGTGCGGACATCCAATTCACCTGTGAGGGGCTTTGCCCATACGCCTCTTGGCGCCCTTTTGACACATTACCCCACGAGTTATTACTATTCGCCGCTTATGTCGAAAGCCCTGCCGGAGCAACTATATCCGCTTCGCCTCGCCCGTCACGGCGAGTCGCTGGCCGCAAGCGTGGGCACGGAGCAGATGCCGCGGCTCGCGGAGATGCTCCTCGAGGGGGCCGGGCGGGCGGATTTCGAGCTCCGCTTCGGCCACGACGATGGTGGCCAGGCCTGCGTGCTCGGGCGCATCGACGCGAAGCTGGTGGTGCTCTGCCAACGTTGCCTGGAGCCCATGGACATCGAGATCGAGCGCGAAGTGCGTCTCGCCCTGGTGCGTGACGACGCCGAGGCGGCGCAGGCTGACGCCGGATACGACCCACTGCTGGTCGGTGACAGGCCAATTTCGCTATCGGGCCTTCTGGAGGACGAGCTTATTCTGGCCATGCCGAACTTTTCCCGGCATCCGCGCGACGAGTGCCAGATGCCCCCAGGGGCGGACGACGTTGGTCGTAGCGATGAAAACGGCGCGGGCCACGATGATGAATTGGCCGGAGAATCCGGCGAGGACAAACCTTTTTCAGCACTGGAATCACTAAAATCGCGAAAATCGTCCTGATCGGGCCCTGGTCTGGCCTTGCGGCACCTTGGGCGCATATGCATCCTGTTTCGTCGTGATGCACGACGGAACAGGCTACAATGCGCGCGGCATTGCCGGCGGACCAGCCAGCCAACCTACGGTCGGGGCGGTCGTTCGAGATTCATGCAGGAGTAGCTATGGCCGTTCAGCAAAGACGAAAATCCAAGTCCCGGCGCGACACGCGCCGCGCCCATGACGCGCTGGCGTCACCGACCCTCTCCATCGAGCCGACCAGCGGCGAAACTCACCGGCGCCATCATGTCAGCGCCGATGGTTTCTACCGCGGGCGCAAGGTAGTACCGGCCAAGGACGAGTAGGCATTGAATCTCACCGTCGCCCTGGATGCGATGGGTGGCGATCACGGTCCGTCCGTGGTCGTGCCGGCTGCGTTTCGAGTGTTGGAGGGGCAACCGGAGTTGCATCTGATCATGGTCGGCGATCAGAGCATACTGGAGCGCGAGATCGCGCGTCATTCTTCCGTCCACGCCGACCGCGTATCGGTCGTGCACGCGTCTCAGCAAGTGCGCATGGATGAGCTGCCATCCCAGGCGCTCAGAAACAAAAAGGACTCCTCCATGCGCGTCGCCATCGATCTGGTGAAGCGCGGTGATGCCCACGCCTGCGTGAGCGCCGGCAATACGGGTGCGCTCATGGCCACAGCCCGTTTCGTCCTCAAGACTTTACCGGGTATCGACCGGCCGGCCATCATCGCGGCGCTACCATCGGTGACCGGTCACACGCATGTCCTAGACTTGGGCGCGAATGTCGAATCGACACCACGACAACTCTTTCAATTTGCCGTCATGGGATCGGTTCTGGTGAACGCGGTTGACAACATTTCCCGCCCCACAGTGGGGTTGCTGAACATCGGCCAGGAAGAGATGAAGGGCAACGAGAGCGTCAAGGAAGCGGCTCAGCTGCTGGCCGCGAGCGATATCCACTACGTGGGCTTCGTCGAGGGCGATGACATCTACAGGGGCACGGCCAACGTCGTCGTGTGTGACGGATTCGTCGGTAACGTGGCACTCAAGTCCAGCGAAGGCGTGGCGTTGATGATCGGGCATTTCATCCACCAGGAATTCCGCCGCAGTGTCTGGAGCCGTACCGTCGGATTCATTGCGCTTCCGGTGATGCGAGCCCTTCGAATGCGCATCGACCCCCGCGAGTACAATGGTGCCAGTTTCGTCGGGCTTCGAGGTATCGTTATAAAGAGCCATGGCAGCGCCGATGTGATCGCCTTCGCGCGTGCTATCAGCGAGGCACTTGCGGAAATCCGCAAGAACGTGCCGGAGCGCATCAGTCAGCATCTGGAATCCGCGCTTTCCCAGGCGGAGGCGGTGTGATCTTTTCCCGGATCATGGCCACCGGGAGCTATCTGCCCGAGCGTGTAATGACCAACGCCGAGCTCGAAGAGCTCGTGGATACCAACGACGAATGGATCCGTGAGCGCACCGGCATTCATCAACGGCACATCGTCGCCGAAGACGAATCCACCTGTGATCTGGCGGAACGCGCCGCCCGGGCGGCGCTGGAAAGCGCGGGCGTGGACCCATCGGAGCTGGAGCTCATCATCGTCGGCACGACGACACCGGACAGGATTTATCCTGCGACCGCCTGCCGCCTGCAGGCGCGCCTCGGCGCGAACGGCTGTACCGCCTTCGATGTGCAGGCCGTATGCACCGGTTTTATTTATGCGCTAGGCGTCGCCGACAAGTTCATCAAAACCGGGGACGTGAAACGCGCGCTGGTGGTCGGCGCCGACACGCACTCGCGTCTGCTCGACTGGTCCGACCGGCAGACCTGTATTCTGTTCGGCGACGGCGGCGGCGCGGTTGTGCTGGAGGCGAGCGACGAGCCGGGTGTCTACTCGACCCATCTGCATGCCGACGGCGGTTACGAAGATCTGCTTTACGTGGACGGTGGTGTGCCGCGTGGCGCAGGGGTCATCGCCGAAGGCAACGCGTACACCAAGATGCGCGGCGCCGAGGTATTCAAGGTCGCGGTGCGCACGCTGCGGCGTATCGTCTCCGAGGCCCTGGAAGCCAACGACATGAGCCCTTCGGACATCGATTGGCTGATTCCGCACCAAGCCAACATCCGTATCATCGAGGCGACCGCGGCCAAGCTCGACATCCCCGAGGATCGCGTTGTCGTCACCATCGCGGAGCACGGCAATACCTCCGCGGCGTCGGTGCCCCTGGCCCTCGACGTGGCTGTGCGCGATGGCCGCGTCAAGCGCGGGGACATTATTCTGCTGGAGGCTTTCGGTGGTGGCTTCACCTGGGGCTCTGCGTTGATCAAGTACTGACGAGCACCATGGGCCTTGCCTTCACATTCCCGGGACAGGGATCCCAGTCCATCGGCATGCTGGCCGAGCTGGCGGCCGACTATCGCCAGATCCAGGAGACCTTCGCCGAGGCCTCCGAGGTGCTCGGTTACGATCTCTGGGCGCTTTCCCAGCTGGGCCCGGAGGCGCGACTCAACGCCACCGAGCAGACGCAGCCCGCGATGCTGGCGGCCGGGGTCGCGGTGGCCCGCGTGTGGCGGGCAGCTGGCGGCCCGGCGCCGATGATCGCGGCGGGACACAGCCTCGGCGAGTACGCGGCTCTTGTTTACGCCGGCAGCCTGGCTTTCCCCGACGCCGTGGCCCTGGTGGCGGCGCGCGGGCGCTTCATGCAGGAAGCGGTGCCCGAAGGGCAGGGAGCGATCGCTGCATTGCTGGGATTGGACGACGCCCGGGTGCTCGAATTGTGCGAGTCGGTTACCGACCGATCGGCCGAGAGTATCGTCTCGGCAGTAAACTTTAACGCTCCCGGCCAGGTGGTGATTGCCGGCCACGCCGGCGCAGTGGAGAAAGCCATCGCGCTGGCCGGGCAAGCCGGCGCCAGGAAAGCCATCAAGCTGCCCATGAGCGTGCCTGTGCATTGCGAGCTCATGGAACCAGCCCGCGAACGCCTCTTAGCCAAGCTCGACGAAATCCGGCTGGACACGCCTGAGTTTCCCGTCGTTCACAATGCCGACAATCGGACCCACCGGGAGGCGGCCGAAATCCGTGATGTGCTTGCCGAGCAGTTGACCCGGCCGGTGCGCTGGGTCGAGTCGGTGACCCGGCTGCGCGAGTACGGTGCGACCATTCTGGTGGAGCCTGGACCGGGCCGAATTCTTACCGGGCTCAACAAGCGAATCGATCGAAGCCTCAAAGCAATGGCCGTGCACGACGGCGCGAGCCTCGACAAAGCTCTGACGGAGCTGCAGGTACTTACATGACCCTCGAAGGAGATATTGCCCTGGTGACCGGCGCGAGTCGCGGCCTCGGCAAGGCTATCGCGGAAACCCTTGGTGCCCGCGGCGCCTTCGTTATCGGCACGGCCACCACCGACGCGGGCGCCGAGCGCATCAGCGAGGCGCTGGCGCAAGCAGACATCGAGGGATTCGGCGCGATCCTGGACGTCGCCGACAGCGATTCGGTGAATGCGTTGTTCGAGCGCCTGGGCGGAGAATCGCGTAACCCGACCACTCTGGTCAACAATGCCGGCATCACCCGCGACAATCTTCTCGCGCGCATGAACGAGGATGATTGGGAGGCGGTGCTGAATACCGACCTGACGTCGCTGTTTCGTGTTTGCAAGGCGAGCGTGCGCCACCTCATGAAGACGCGCCGCGGACGCATCATCAATATAACGTCTGTCGTGGGGGCTACCGGTAATGCCGGGCAATCGAACTATGCGGCCGCGAAAGCCGGCGCCATCGGCTTCACCCGCGCGCTCGCGCGCGAGCTCGCCGGGCGCGCCATCACCGTCAATGCGGTGGCGCCAGGCTTCATCGATACGGACATGACGGCCGGGTTGTCAGACAAGCAGCGTGAATTGCTGCTCGCCGATATCCCCATGAAGCGCCTCGGCACGGCGCACGACGTGGCCGCGGCCGTGGCGTTTCTGGCATCGCCGGCGGCCGCCTACATCACGGGCGAAACGCTGCACGTCAATGGCGGCATGTATATGGGCTGATTGCGCGGGCCGGAACACACGGGATTCGGCATCCAGCAGCACTGAGTTACGAGGAAATCCCGATGCTTCAGGGACTTATCAGCATTGCCAGCTGGAACTCGGAACAATCCGCGGATGCAGCGTGGTTTCAGGTTTGGCCCAAAGTTTCTTGCAAGTTGGTGCCTTTTAACTAAACTAGGCGCGGGACCAACAGGGCTCCATCGTCTGGGGAGGGAATATTCGTTATGAGTACCGTTGAAGAACGCGTCAAGCAGATTGTTGTGGAGCAGCTTGGCGTCAAGGAGGAAGAGGTATCCGGGGAGTCTTCCTTCGTTGATGATCTCGGTGCCGATTCGCTGGACACCGTAGAACTGGTCATGGCTCTCGAAGAAGAGTTCAACATCGAGATCCCTGACGAGGAGGCGGAGAAAATTACCACGGTTCAGCAGGCGATGGACTATATCAACGCCCACAACAAGTAGTCCCAAGTCGGAAATTTCTCATCGGAAAGGCCGGCCATCGATTTGCTTGATGGCGGCCTTTTCTTTTTTTACATGGGGCGATTAGCGGATGCGACGCATAGTCATTACCGGCCTTGGCGCGGTAACACCCGTCGGTCACACTGTGAAGGAAACCTGGGGAAACATCCTCGAGGGCAAAAGCGGCATCGCGCTCATCGATCATTTCGATACCTCAGGCTTTGCCAGTCGTATCGGCGGATCGGTTCGCAATTTCGATTTGTCGCCCTACCTGTCGCCGAAGGAAGCGCGCAGGAACGATCCCTTTATCCACTACGGAATGGCCGCCGCCATTCAAGCCATCGAGGATTCGGGCCTCGAGGTGACGGATGCCAACGCCGAGCGCATCGGCATTGCGATTGGTTCGGGAATAGGCGGGCTCCCGGGCATCGAGAAAGGTTACGGCAGCTACCTGAAAGGAGGGCCCCGAAAGATTTCGGCGTTCTTCGTGCCCAGCAATATCATCAACATGATTGCGGGCAATCTTTCCATCCGCTACGGCATCAAGGGTCCTAACTACGGGATCGTCACCGCCTGCTCCACCGGCACCCACAATATCGGTGATGCGGCACGCATGATCGAAAGGGGCGATGTGGATGTCATGATCGCCGGCGGCGCCGAGATGGCGACATCGCCGACGGGTCTGGGCGGATTCGGCTCCGCCCGCGCCCTGTCTACCCGAAACGACGACCCGGAAGGCGCGAGCCGTCCTTGGGACAAGGGCCGCGACGGATTCGTTCTCGGCGATGGCGCCGGGGTGGTGGTTCTCGAAGAGTACGAGTACGCCAAAGCCCGCGGCGTGCGGATTTACGCCGAGCTGATCGGATTTGCGATGAGCAGCGATGCCTTTCACATTACCCTGCCGCCCGAAGACGGCGACGGCGCGCGCCGTTGCATAGCGTTGGCAATGAAGGACGCGGGCATCAACCCGGAGGAGGTGGACTATGTCAATGCGCACGGCACCTCCACACCGGCGGGAGATGTCATCGAAACGAGGGCCGTGAAGGCGGCGCTCGGAGCGACCGCGAGCAAGATCCCCGTCAGCTCGACCAAATCAATGATCGGCCACCTCCTGGGTGCCGCGGGCGGCGTCGAAGCGGTGTTCAGCGTACTCGCCATCCGCGATAACGTGGCGCCGCCGACCATCAATCTGGAAGAGCCGGACGACGAATGCGATCTGGACTACGTTGCCAACCAGGCCCGTGAGATGCCCATCAACGTCAGCATGTCCAATTCCTTCGGCTTCGGGGGCACGAACGGCACACTTATCTTCAGGCGCGTAGACTGACAGGCGTGCAGCTATAGACCAGGCGCGGGCCTCCTGCCTGGTCGGGAGCCCGTGCCACTGTGAAAAGCTGGTCCTCCGCGGATTGTGGATGGCGCCGCCTTGCGGTTTGCCCCGACCTGCTTGCCGTGCATCGAGCGCTTCCCGAGCGTTATCCCTTTCTGCTGGAGAGCGTCGCACTCGGCGGTGAACGGGCGCGATTCGACCTGCTGTTCGCATTTCCCGAAGGGCGGTTGGTGCTTCACCCCGGGGGGGCGTTGTCATCCGACAGCGTCGATCTCACGGACGGCGATTTCCTCACTCACCTGGACAGATGGATGGCGCATACCCATCCGCCGCTGGAGTCGCCTCCGCCGGTGCCGTTTTTCGGCGGCTGGTTCGTTTATCTGGGCTACGAGCTGGTAGGGCAGACGGAGCCCAGCGTGCGGCTGCCCGAGGATCGGGGAGATCGTGCCGTTGCCGAGGCGCACCGCATTCCGGCCGCCATCATTCGCGATCACGTGAGCGGTGACACGGTACTGGTGGCGGAGTCCAATCGACTCCATTGCCTCGACCGGATGGAGCAGGACCTGGGCGCAATCGTTGTCGCCGATGGCGTCGGCAATAGCGTCATCGGGCGTACGACCCAGAGGCTGCCCGTGCAACTGAAGGAAGACCCGCCAGAGCAGTTTCTCGACGGGGTAGCACGCATCAAACGTTACATTCGTGACGGTGACGTCTTTCAAGTGAATTTGTCCCGGGGTTGGCGTGGACGCCTTGCCGGCGGCGTCGACCCGGCCGCCGTGTATGCGCATCTGCGTGCCGCGAACCCGGCGCCGTTCGCCGGCCTCGCGGTATTCGGGCGTCACGCGGTGGCGAGCTCGTCACCGGAACGTCTGGTGGCCGTGACCGGCACCACGGTGGAGACGCGCCCCATCGCCGGCACCTATCCGCGCAACCCCGACCAAGACGAAGATCGGGCGCTCGCCGAAGCCTTGCTGGCGCACCCGAAGGAGCGCGCCGAGCACATCATGCTCATCGATCTGGAACGCAATGATCTCGGCCGCGTCTGCCGGACGGGCAGCGTCGAGGTCAACGAGCTGATGGTGCTGGAATCTTATACGCACGTGCACCACATCGTTTCCAACGTTCGCGGCACGCTGCGCAACCACGTGACGCCAGCACAGGTCATTCGGGCGGTCTTCCCCGGCGGCACCATCACCGGCTGCCCGAAAGTGCGATGCATGCAGATTATTGCCGAGTTGGAGGGACGGGTACGCGGGCCCTACACTGGCGCATTCGCGTACTTCAACCGCGACGGCAGCGGCGATTCGAATATCTTGATCCGATCCATCGGTATCGACGGTGACGATGTCGAAGTGCGCGCCGGCGCGGGCATCGTCGCTGACTCGCGCCCGGAAAGGGAGCTGGACGAGACCCGTCAGAAGGCCCGCGGTCCCCTGTCGGCACTGGAAGGATTGCTCGAATGATGCTCATCGATGGCCGCGCGCAACGCAGCCTTTCGGCCCGGGACCGTGGACTACACTTCGGTGACGGCCTGTTCGAGACCATCGCGGTGGATGCGGGCCGGGCCCTGTGCCTGGAACGCCATCTGGCCCGTCTTGCCGACGGATGTGCGTGTCTGGCGATACCGGCGCCGGAGCTCGCGTTGCTCGAGGAGGAATGCGCGCGCGTTTGTGACGGCGTGGAGGAGCGTGCCGTGTTGAAGATCATGATTACGCGCGGCGTGAGCGGCCGGGGTTTTCGGCCGGACCCGGGCGCCGTGCCGACGCGCATCGTCGCGCGCTACCCGTGGCCGCCATACCCGGCGGATTCACGAACAGACGGCGTCGCGGTACGCATCTGCAACACCAGGCTGGGGCGCAATCCCCGGCTCGCGGGAATCAAGCATCTCAATCGGCTCGAGCAGGTGCTCGCGCGAAGCGAGGACGAGCTTGCGCAATACGCCGAGGGCTTGATGCTCGATGACAGAGGGCGCCTCATCGAAGGAATCATGAGCAATGTGTTCGTGCGCCGGGGTAAACGCCTGAGCACTCCGGACCTGTCGGAGTGCGGCGTGGCAGGTATCATGCGGGGGCTGGTGCTGGAAGCATCGGAACAGGCTACCGGGTTGGCGCCGGAAATTACGGCTCTGGGCGTCGACGATTTGTCCACGGCCGAGGAATGTTTCCTCACCAACAGCCTCATCGGAATATGGCCGATAAAGACCCTCGCAGGACAACCGTTGCGCACCGGACCGGCGGCGCACGCGCTGCTGAAGCTGTTGACGGAGCGTGGGGCTATCGTCCGTGACTGCCCGTGACTGAAAGCGACGATAACGCCCGGCCGCGAAGGCGCAAGCCACACCGTCTCCTGGCAGGCGCCGTGGTGGTGCTCCTCATCGTGACTGCCGGCGCGGGCTGGTTCGTCGTCGAGCAACGACGGGCTCTGGATGAGCCACTCGCGGTGCCCCGGGGCGGATTCGACTATGTGCTTCCCGCGGGCGCGAGCCTGAATGGGGTGGCACAGCATCTGGCCGCCAGCGGTGTGCTCGCGAATCCCCGCGCGCTGGTAATGTACGCGCGCTGGCACGGTCGCGCGGGGGGCATAAAGGCGGGCGAGTACCGTATCGAACCCGGCACCACGGCTATCACGCTGCTCGATCAACTGATCGCCGGGCGCGTCGTGCAGCACACCCTCACCCTGGTGGAAGGATGGACTTTCAAGCAGATGATGGCCGCTATCGCGACTGACGATCGATTGGAGCACACCCTGACCGGGCTCGCGGAGGATGCGATCATGGCGCGTCTGGGTCTCCCAGGCCAGCACCCGGAAGGGCGCTTCTTCGCTGACACCTACCATTTTCCCCGGGGCACCAGCGATGTCGCTTTCTTGCGCCGCGCCCACGCTGCCATGGCGGAATTTCTCGCGCTTGCCTGGGCCGGGCGAGAGCCGGATCTGCCCTTGAAGTCTCCCGAGGAAGCGCTGATTCTCGCCTCCATCGTCGAGAAGGAAACCGGCGAAGCCGGCGAGCGGCCGCGCATCGCCGGCGTATTCGTGGAACGCTTGCGCAAGGGCATGCGTCTCGAGACCGATCCGACGGTCATCTATGGCATGGGCGATGCCTTCGACGGCAATCTGCGCCGCCGGGATCTGCGTACCGACACGCCGTACAACACCTATGTGCACAAGGGACTGCCGCCTACGCCCATCGCCATACCGAGCGCGGCCGCGATCCGGGCCGCGCTGCATCCGCGCGTGGACGGCGCGTTGTTCTTCGTTGCAAAGGGTGACGGCAGCCACCATTTTTCCGCCACCTATGAAGAGCACCAGCAGGCCGTCAATCGCTATCAAAAGCGCCGCCGTCGGAGCTCCGGTGGCTGACAGGGGCCGCTTCGTCACCGTCGAGGGTATCGAGGGGGCGGGCAAGTCCACCCAGATGGATGTGATCCGTCGGTATCTGGAGGAACGTGGGATCCGCGTCGTCATGACCCGCGAGCCCGGTGGCACGTCATTGGGCGAGGCCGTGCGCACGCTGCTCCTGGATCCGGACAATCGCGGCATGTCCTCAGACACGGAGCTGCTGCTGGTATTTGCGGCCCGCGCGGAGCATCTTCACAAAGTCATCCAGCCGGCCCTGGAATCCGGCGACTGGGTGCTGTCGGACCGTTTTACCGACGCCACCTTCGCCTACCAGGGGGGTGGGCGCGGCATCGAGGCGGCGCGAATCGTCACCCTCGAGGAGTGGGTGCAGGGTGATCTGCGTCCGGATCTGACCCTGTTGCTGGATGTGTCGGTAGAAGCCGGCATGTCGCGCATCACCGGGCGTGGCCAGCCGGACCGTTTCGAGCGCGAGGACAGGGAATTCTTTCAGCGGATCCGTAGTAGCTATCTGCAACGGGCCGCCGCCGAGCCGCAACGTTTTCGACGTATCGATGCCAGCGCGCCGGTGGCTCAAGTGAGCCGGGAGGCGCTGGCTGCCGTGGGGGCTTTGCTGTGATGGCGCAGAGCCTCCCCTGGCAGGACCTGCAGTGGCAACGCATCGCAGCCATGCAGGCGAATGCGCGTCTGCCCCACGCACTCCTGCTGCGGGGTCCCGAGGGGGTCGGAAAGGTCCGATTCGCGCGCAGGCTCGTGTCGGCCCTCCTGTGTGAGCGCCACGCGTTCCAGGAGCGCCCCTGCGGCGATTGCCGTGGCTGCCGCTTGGTGGCCGCCGACAGCCACCCGGACCTGCACGCGTTGGCACCCCCCGAAGGCAAACGGCAGATCGGCATCGACCAGGTACGCAGCCTTATCGAGCGCATCGGCCTGACCCCCCAATACGGAGGCCGCAAGGCGGTGCTGGTGGCGCCGGCAGAGAGCATGACCCGGGCCGCCGCCAACACCCTCCTGAAGACCCTCGAGGAGCCACCCGGGGACGCGCTGTTCGTGTTGGTCGCCCACCGTGCCGGCGCACTGCCCGCGACCATCCGCAGCCGCTGTCAGATCATGGATTTTCCGGTGCCCGACGCCGGCACGGCGACGTCCTGGCTGGCCGTGGAGCTGAATTCGGAGGAGGCCGCTGAAACGGCGCTGCGCCTTGCCCATGGGGCACCGCTGACTGCCCGGCTGCAGGCCTCCGGCGGCGGCCTGGAGGCCCGTGAGGCCATTCTCGATGACCTGGAACGCTTGCTCCGGGGCGACGGAGATCCCATCGCCACCGCCGAGCGCTGGCGGGATATGGGGCTCGTGGAGGCGCTCTACTGGCTGTTGTCCGTCGTCTGTGACCTGGTCTGGCTGAAGAATGGCCGGTCAGCGCACAGTTTGACCCATTCGGACCGGGGCCCCGCTTTGCAGGGTCTGGCCCGCGGACTAGACTTGATGGGATTGTTTCGCCTCTTCGACCACCTCGTGGAGGCACGGCGGGCCGCTCTGGGGCAGCTCAACTTCAACGAGCAGCTGACGCTGGAAAGCATCGCCATCGAATGGCGGCAAAGCGGCGCGCGTCGCGAGGACCAGCGGGCCGGCTAGCGGGCGGAACGACCGGACAACGAGGAATTCGAGTATGGCGGCACCCAAGCCAGGCATTCTGTCTCTTACCATCAGGGACAAGAGTGCGCTGTACGCGTCTTACATGCCCTTCGTCAAGAATGGTGGCTTGTTCATTCCCACCAGCAAGTCCTATCGGCTGGGCGACGAAGTATTCATGCTCCTGACGCTCATGGATGAGAAAGAGAAGCTGCCCATCGCCGGGCGCATTATCTGGCTGACGCCAAACGGCGCGCAGGGAAACCGTACCGCCGGGATCGGCGTACAGTTCAGTGAGCTCGACAAGGGTCAGACCAGGAACAAGGTCGAGAACTATCTGGCCGCCGCGCTGAAGTCCGAGCGCCAGACCCACACGATGTAGCAGCGAGCTCTCGCGAACGAGTCCGTGCCGGGGACTCAGTATTGAAGTGCGCCCAGAATCCGCTCGCTCGCCGCCAGCCGTTCCAGCTCGTGACAATAGCCGTAGGTGCCCTCGATGAAGATCTGGGGGTTGGCGAGGTAGGGCAGGCGTTCGAAGTTGAGCGCCGCGAACGCTTCGCGCCAGGCACCGACAACACGCTCGGGCACGTCGGGATGGATCACCCAGCCGTGGTCCACGTTGGGAAATCGCGCGAAGTCCACCAGTCCGGCGGTGACATCGTCGACGCCCTGATCGTAGTTCTGATTGATATCAATATCGATTACCACCGGCTCGTCGAGCGTGGTTCCCATGCGCTTTTCCATGGCGGCCACCAGGCTTCCACATTGCCACATCATCTTCACTCGGTTGTCGGCGGCATAGATGCCGAACATCAGTTCCACGTCGGCGCTCGCCGGCATGGTAACGACAACCCCGGCACCCAGCAGTGCCGCGCACAGTATTTTTCTGATGAGGGTGATCATGGTAGCTCTCCCCGAACTAATCGTGTCCGTCGATTTCTGCACACTTGATCTACGTCCATAGAGTTATCGGGTCGGGCGATGGCGCGCTTGATATGCATCGGCGGACGGCGGTCACATTCCGATGGCCAGCCTGTGACGCTCCACCCAGAATCATGGACGCGCATGGCAGAGAGCGCTTTTAGACTGGTTCAAAGGCGTCAGGAGGTATCTGGAGTTTGTCTCCATCGAGGTGCTAGCATGCTTCTAGTTCCTAGCGACGTGGGGGTGTGGCGTGGCCATCGAGTCCTCTTCCGGGCACTGGGTGCATCGCCATTTGCTGGTGCTGCGCTTCGCGCTGTTGAACATCGTCGCGGTGGGTCTGCTGGCCGCCGTGTACCTGCAGGGCTGGCTCGACGACGCCTTGCGGGGTTACACGGCCTGGTTGACGCTGACCATCTGTGCGGTGTTCGTATTCGGATGGCTGTTGTGTGCGCGGCGGATTTGGCGAACGAGCTACGAGCTGAATGCGGTCAAGCAGGATGAGCCGCCACATCTTTCCCGGGCGGGCAGCTATCTCGCGAGCATTGCCGGCCGTTCGGCAGATGGCCGTACGATCAGCGCGAACCTTCTTCGCAATCGGCTGGGAAACCCCATCGTCGTCGTTCGGCAGACGGCCGACAGTCTGGTGTTTCTCGGGCTCGTGGGC
>Ga0255058_10000887_pt1 | contig 17224 bp, 15 predicted proteins | sample Cases_109_9_MG_FD_188637 | JGI IMG/M metagenome (GOLD analysis project Ga0255058, IMG submission 188637) | Seawater microbial communities from Amundsen Gulf, Northwest Territories, Canada - Cases_109_9 | ecosystem: Environmental > Aquatic > Marine > Gulf | place: Canada: Northwest Territories... | reverse complement strand
GAAGAACCAGTTGGAGTGGTGCCAGCCGCCATCGTTGAATTGGCGGACCTTGGTGACGTAGAGCGGCTTGTCATTGTCGAGTGTCCAGCTCTGGCACCAATAGGCGTCCGCACCCGGGTCCACGACGACCGGGTCGAAGGTGTGCTCCAAAGTCGCGACGAAAGCCGACGAGTCATCGCCCCCGGTCCCCGCCGAGCCATCACCCCCGGTCCCCGCCGAGCTCGAGCTCCCACAACCGACGACGACCAAAGCCGCCGCCACCAATAAACCTATCGTGCGCATATCGGCCGCAGAATCCCGCAGGAATCGATTCGCGGCAAGCCGAATCTCAGCGGCACTGGCAGGGCCAGAAGCAGTGCCAGCGTCGGTGCCAGCGCCAGTGTCAGTGCCAGTGTCAGTGCCACCGCCCCAGCGTCTCTAAAACCCGATCTGCAGGCCGCCTTCACAAGGTGTGTCGAACAGCATCATGCCGTCCTCGGTCTCGCCTGTGAGCTCCGGGACGTTGCCCTCTGGGAACACGCCGATCTTTTTATCCGCATCGACGTAGGCAAGGAATTGGCACATTTCCTCCTCGCCGTTGTTGCCCCAGTGGAGCTCGCGGTCGGTGGTGTTGTTGTAACCACACTCGTACTTGAGGCGCCCCGCTCCTTGCGAGTTGAGAGGAGGGTCGATCGTGACGCCAAGCGCGTCGCCCGCGGTATTCTCGAGCTCGACGATCGGGCTCTCGTTGCCGTCGTCGTCGACGAAACTCAACTTGAAGTAGTCGCCCCACTGATGGAAGTGACCGAGCACGTAGTAGATGTTGTACGATTCGCCGACATGCTCGCTGATATCACAGGTCTGTGTCCAGCGTGACCGTCGCTGCGGGGGGATGGCGATCGCGTAATTGGCGAAGCTCACTTCGCGCAACTTGACCTCGACCTCTTCTTCTTCGAGCGACTGTAGGCCCATCGTCAGCGAGCTTTCGATCGGGCCGGCAGCAACGTTGAGCAGGTGGACATTCCCGATGATCTTGCTGTGCGGTGGCACGACGACAGCCGTACCCTCCGGGAACGCTTGGACCTCTTCGAAGGTCTGGGTCGACTGAGCGAAGATCACACCGCCGTATATCGCCGCTGCCACCTCGTCGAAATCGCGGTCACGACACTTCCACGTCCCGTCTTCGCCGAACTGTTCCTCGGGAACGAAGAACCAGTTGGAGTGGTGCCAACCGCCATTGTTGACCTGCCGCACCTTGTTGACGTAGAGCGTTTCGTCGTTCCCGATCGTCCAGCTCTGGCACCAATACTCTTCGGCCCCGGACTCGACCGGGATGGGATCGAAGGCGTGCTCCAAAGTCGCGACGAAAGGCGATGTGTCGCCGCCGCTCCCGCCCGAGCCATCACCCCCGGCCCCCGCCGTGCCGGCGCCCGAGCTCGTGTCCCCACAACCAGCGACGACCAAAGCCGCCGCGACCAATAAGACTATTCTATGCATATGGGCGGGCAGGGTTTGCCGTATGCTGGTCCGTGTCAAACCGAAGGTTAGCCAGGGCAAATCAGTAGTCATTTCAATAATTTATCGCAGCGTTGGGCTCCGGATCGCGTCCCGGTCCACGACCCACTGTGAGTAAAGCTCACATTAGAGCTGGCGCTTTCACTGACGCTGACACTGGCGCTGTCGCCGTCGCTGACGCTGACCCCGGGGCTATTCCTCTGCCTGCTTGCGCAGGACCTCCAGCTCCTTGGACGAAGAACCTTCCGGCAACTGCATAGGCTCGGGGGATTCCCCGGCAGGGTCCGCCGTGTGCTCCGGGACGACCGCCCCTACGTCCGGGGCCGAGGAAGGCGCCTCACCCTCCACTTCTTCCTTCGGTGCAGCGGGCTGACAAGCCAACGGCGAGAGCGACGAGACCGAGCAGCAAACGATTCATGGCGCGACTACCAAGGGAAGTCAGGAGGCGGTCAACCTGGTGCTGACACTGGCGCTGGCCCCGGCGCTGTCGGCTGGCGCGGACACCGGCGCTGTCGCTGGCACCGACCCTGTCGCTGGCGCTGGCGCTACTGGAGGACCGCGTGGATTCGCTGTGGTAGGGAGAACTAGTGTGTTCCGGAAGTCGACTGACCTCGCGTTCGCGCTTCTAGTTTTGTGCCTGGTGGTCTCCGTGGCTGCCGAGGCCACAGTTGGGCCCCTCGGACCGGCACCGCGTGACGTGGACGGCCGCTTCGAGAATCTGATCGGCGAGCTTTCGCACGGCAGCTTGGCTGTCCGCTTTCCCTTCTTCTTGAGACGGATCGCCGGTTCCTTCCGCGACCGCCCGGGCGCACCCGAACGAATCGCCAACGACGGCGCGTTGCTCCGAGAGAACGCCGAACACAGCACGCCCACGGTGACCTGGATCGGCCATTCGACGATGCTCGTACAGATGGATAGCGTCTCCTTTCTCACCGACCCGATCTGGTCGGACACGCCAAGTCCTGTTTCTTTCGCAGGGCCACGACGCTTCGTCCCTCCTGGGGTGGCGATGCAGGACTTGCCGCCGATCGACTTCGTCGTGGTCTCCCACAATCACTACGACCATCTCGATCTTCCGACACTGGTCGCCTTGGCTGAGCGAAACCCGGAAACGCGCTTCTTTGTCCCTCTCGAGAACGGCGAGCTGCTCCGCGACAACGGGATCGACAACGTGGATGAGCTCGACTGGGGCGGCTCGATCGAATACGCGAGCGTACGCGTGCACTGTCTTCCTGCCCAACACTGGAGCAGGCGGGGGTTGGGCGACTATCGAAAGGCACTCTGGTCGTCGTGGGCGGTCGTCGGACCGGAGCGACGCTTTTTCTTCGCGGGCGACACGGGCTACTTTGACGGTTTCGCGACGATTGCGGAGGCGTTGGGGCCCTTCGACCTCGCTGCACTGCCGATCGGCGCGTACGAGCCGCTGGCGATGATGAATAAATCGCACATGAATCCGGAGGAGGCGGTCCAAGCCGCAATCGACCTGAGGACCCAAAACGCGGTGGCGATGCACTACGGCACCTTCGATCTCTCCGACGAGCCACTCGAAGATCCGCCGCGGCGCTTCCGCAAGGCGACGGAGGCGAGCCCCCTCGGCAAGAACAGAGGCTGGCTACTCCGCATCGGCGAGACCCGCAAGTTCTAATTGCTGGCCGGTAGGAACGCGTCTACCCCTTCGCATATTCGGAAACGAATGCGGCGATCTTCTCCAGTGCTTCGTTTGCTTCCGGCAATGTGTCGGCAAATGCATGCCAGACATGGAGCATCCCCGGCCAAGTCTGGAGCCGTGCATCCGAGCCCTGACCTCGAGCCTTGTTGACCCAACGACGCCCATCATCCGTCAGCATCTCCGAGTCACTCACCTGCACGAGCGTCGGAGGTAGTCGCGATAGATCCCCGAAGATCGGCGAGATCAGTGGGTTTGTTGGGCGCATGCGCGCGGCAAACACCGTAAACAACAAAATGAGTGTGCGAGGAAGATTCGCTAGTTTGCCGAACGTCGGGCCCAACATCAGGTCAGTGTCGACGTTGTTGCGCATGCTGGGTGACGAGCTCGTACCATCGGAGGGCGGCGACAGCGCGACTGCGGCATCGACCTGCCTGAGGCCCTCGTCTCGAATCCAGGCGATCAACATCAAGGTAAGATTGCCACCCGCCGAATCACCGGCAACGAAGAGCTCGCCTGGCGCACCGGGTCCTTCGGGCCCGTTATCGAGGATCCAGCGGTACGCACTTTGGCAATCGAGTATCCCAGCGATCCGGCGATTCTCGGGCATCAAGCGATAGTCGATCGCCAGTACAGCCACGCCCGCCAGTTTGCTGAGGCGCGCGGTAATAGGGCGATGACTTCGAGGGCTTCCGGCGGCGAACGCCCCTCCGTGCAAGTACAGAAGTCGTCGAGACGCGTCGGCATTGGGCGCGATCACCCACTCCGCGGGTATGCCCCCGGCATCGGCGTCACTGATCGCAACGCCAAGCCCGTCGGCAGACATCGCAGCACCTGGGATTCCACGATCGAGCACTTCGCGCATCTGCGCGACCCTTCCGCGAAAGGAAGTTGAATTCACCCCCTTCTGCATTTGCCGAAGTAGTCGCCTCGCTTCTTCGTTCTCTCGGCTGACTCGATCGAGCGAGGTACCGCGTTCCCCGGCCGGAGAATCGTACTGAGATAGATCGGGGCCGCGCAGGAGTAGGCCGATAGCAAACCAAAGGACTACGAGACCACCGATGATCGAAACGAGGATTTCCATTGAGATTACCAGTTGGAGTACCGTGCGGTGCTCGAAGCGTCCACCCAATCGCCGAATGGCTCAAACGCGACTCCAAGGTACGCTGTTATGAAAGCCCTATCCCCGACTGAAGCAGCTGGGTTGCCGCGAGGGCGAGCTTTCTTGCGTCCTCTGACGACAGTGATGCCACGCGCGGGTGGCCATCGACGATCATTCTCGCGAGGCCGTGGGTGAGGGCTTCGCTGGTCAGCGCGATCAGTTCCGGATCGGCTTCCGGGATGAGGCCGGCGTTCTGGCCCTCGTAGATGAGCGCGATCAACTTCAGGCGGCGCTCATCTTTGAGGTCGCCCAGAAATCGGCCTCCGACCGACCCGTGACTGTGGATCAAATCGAAAAGGGTCGGATGCTCGGCTGCGAATCGTACGTACGCGACGGTCATCGCGCGGAACTGGGTGAGTGCGTCGGCGCACTGTGCTGTCGCCTCATCGAGCTTTCGGTCGAGCTCGGCGACAGCCCGCTCGGCCACGGTGTCGAGTAGAACCTGCTTGTCTGAGAAGTGCCGGAAGGGCGCTGCAGACGAAACACCCGCCTCCCGCGCAAGCGCCCGCATGCTGACGGCGTCGGGGCCTTGGGAATCGACCAGGCGAAAAGCAGCCTCGACGAGCACCTCGCGGAGATTTCCGTGGTGATAGGCTTTGCGTGCCGCGGTCACGGGCCCGATTCTACCAGAATATGTTACCGCTGCTTACTTTCCTTGGACATCCAATGTTAGCGGCGCTTACATCTGCTACCTAAATATGTTATCAACGCTTACATCTGGAACGAGCTGCCTGTCGTGCCTCTGCTCGCGGCTAAGCCGAACCTAACGACAGACGTTGAGCGAGAAGTCGCACTTGTAGTCGTAGGGGCAGTCCTTCTTCGCCTTGCAGGGCAGCATCTCGCAGACGCCACTTTCCTCATTACAAAAATAGGGTGGCGAGCAGCTGTGCAGACGACACGCGATCACTGTCCTAGACCGAGGCGGGCGCTCTGTCTCTTCGCCGCTCGACGGCTCGGCGGTGCTCGTATCCTGGGCGCCCTTGGAGCTTGCGCAGCCCACGATGAGAAACGCGAGAAGAAACCCGATCGTCACAGTCCCTTGGCCTGCTCGAATGCCGTCCATAAACGAAAGATGATAGGTTTCTCGCATGGCGGCAAAGCACATTCTCGTCGGCGCCGACTTCTCCGAGCAATCCAAGCGCGGGACCGCGGCGGTGGGTGAATATGCAAAGGTAAATGACAGCAAGGTGACTTCAAGGGGCGGCGTTAGCCTGATACGCTTGCAGCATGGGGAGTAAGCGGGTCTGGTCGATCCTCGGGAACTCACAACGTCTCGATGGCGGTGCGATGTTTGGCAACGTTCCGCGCGCGATGTGGGCACAGTGGATCGAGCCAGATGAGCGAAACCGGATCCCGTTGGCCTGCCGCGCGATGCTCGTCGAAGAGGGGGACCGGCTCATCTTGTTCGAAACGGGCATCGGCGCTTTCTTCCCCCCGCAGCTACGTGATCGCTACGGAGTACAGGAAGAGCGCCACGTCTTGCTGGAGAGCCTCGAGGCCGCTGGGTTTTCGCACGGCGACGTCGATGTGGTCGTCCTGTCCCATCTTCACTTCGACCATGCAGGGGGGCTCCTGAGCCGATACCAGCCCGAAGAGCCGATGCACCTTCTGTTTCCGAGGGCCACCTACATCGTGAGCTGGGATGCTTGGCAGCGCGCTCGGCATCCGCACCTCCGCGGTCGCCGTTCGTTCATCCCCGAGCTTCCGGCCCTGCTCGAAGAGAGCGGACGACTCGAAGTGGTGAAGGGAAATAGGTCCGACGTGTTGGGGGGCGCGTACAAACTGTGGCTCTCTAATGGACACACGCCGGGGCTGATGTTGACGGAGCTCCCGAGCGATGACGGCCCGGTAGTCTACGCCGCCGACCTAATCCCCGGACGTGCGTGGATGCACCTGCCGATCACCATGGGATACGACCGCTACCCGGAGCAGTTGGTCGACGAGAAATCCGAGCTCCTCGGGCGGCTGGTCGAACAACGAGGCCGGATCTTCTTCACCCACGACCACGAGATCGCCCTCGGACGCGTTGCGAAAGACGCAAAAGGCCGCTTTTTCGTGCAGGAAAGCTGGGCGGAGCTGCAGGGCGCGCCTCTTTGATCCGTATGGTAAGCTAGGTGTCTTAGGAGGTCGTCATGCCACGCGGAAATGGCGAGACCCCAGCGCGAATCGTAAGCGGGGAAGACTACATCAACAGCCTACGGGGCCGGAGCCTCAAGGTGTTCCTGTTCGGTGAGCTGGTCGACGAACCGGTGGACCATCCCCTGATTCGACCGTCGATCAACGCCGTTGCGGAGACTTACGACTTGGCAGTCCGCGAGCCGGAAGTTGCAACCGTCGAGTCCACGCTCATCGACGGGCGCGTCAACCGCTTTCTACACATCGTGCAGAGCCCAGAAGACCTGGTCGCGCAAAACATGATGCAGCGCAAGCTCGGACAGAACACGGGCACTTGCTTTCAGCGCTGCGTCGGAATGGACGCGTTCAACTCGCTCTACTCGGTAACCTACGAGATCGACGAGAAACACGGCACGCCTTACCATGAGCGTCTCAAGGCGTTCTTGACGACGATGCAGCGGCATAACTACGTGGTCGGCGGGGCCATGACCGACGTCAAAGGTGATCGTAGCAAGGCTCCGCACGAGCAAGACGACCCTGACCTCTTCGTCCATATCACCAAGCGCAACGACGACGGCATCTGGCTGCGCGGCGCCAAAGCGCACCAAACCGGCTGCATCAACTCGCATTGGATCATCGCCATGCCGACGATGCGCCTGGGGCCGAAGGACAAAGACTACTCGGTAGTGGCAGCCTTCCCGGTCGACGCACCCGGGATCACCTACATCTACGGGAGACAGTCCTGCGATACGCGAAGCATGGAGGGCGGCTCGATCGATGTTGGGAACGCGTCGTTCTCGGGACAAGAAGCGATGGTAATCCTCGAGGACGTGTTCGTCCCGTGGAGCCACGTCTTCATGGATGGCGAGTACGAGTTTGCATCGATGCTCGTCGAGCGCTTCACCTGTTATCACCGCCGGAGCTACGTCTGCAAGACCGGCGTCGGCGACGTATTGATCGGAGCCGCAGCTCAAGCTGCCGAGCACAACGGGGTCGAAAAGGCTTCGCATATCAAAGACAAACTCGTGCAAATGACACATTTGAACGAGACGATGTACGCTGCTGGCATTGCCTCGTCACATCAGGCGAAGCCCACTAAATCCGGCTGCTACTTGAACGACGACATGCTTGCCAATGTGTGCAAGCACCACGTAACGAAGATGCCGTTCGAGATCGGGCGGCTTGCCCAAGACTTAGCGGGCGGGCTGGTGAGCACTGCACCTTCTGAGAAAGAGCTCAAGCACCCCGAGCTCAAGGCGTTGCTCGAAAAGTACCTTAAAGGACGGGCGGACGTGCCCACCGAGGCGCGGATTCGCGTGCTCCGCTTGATCGAGAACATGACGATGGGTCGCAACGCGGTGGGGTATCTGACCGAGTCGATGCATGGCGCCGGGTCTCCGCAGGCACAGCGTATTCAGATCGGACGCCTGATGAACCTCGAGTTCAAAAAGGGGCTCGCACGCAAGCTGGCTGGTATCGAGGGTCGCGACCAGGACGAAGAGTAGCCAGCTCTGCGCAGATCCCATACGGTGGTGTCGATGCCAGTGAGGGGCCACACCGAGTTTGTCGTCATCTGGGCGTGTCTGGCGATGTTCGGTTGCGAACGGGACGCCACGGCGGAGGCCCATGGCAAACCAATCGGAGCCCTCGAGACCGGTCGGGTCGCCGATCCTGTCACCAAAAACGAAGAGCCTGCCGAGCCGGTGCGGGGAGGGCTGGTCATCGGAGAGTACCGGCTCGCGCCTCGTGCCGTAGTCGACGGAGACACGATTCGTGTGGAGAATCTCAAAAACTCCATTCGTCTACTCTCGATCGATACCGAGGAGAAGGTACGCGGTAAACGGGACCGGGCTGCGATCGAGGCAGACTTCGAAAAGTATTTGAAAAGGAAGCGTGGCGATGCCGTGCGTCCAAAGAAAGCCGGTACGCCGATGGGCAGCCGAGCCACCGAGTTCGCGGAAGAGTTCTTCGGCGGCGTCGAAACCGTGCGACTCGAACGAGACGACCCCAAAGCTCTTCGTGGGCGGTACGGCCGGCTTCTCGCGTACGCGTTCGTGAAGAAAGACGGCAAGTGGACCAGCTACAATGTCGAGGCTGTCCGCGCAGGGATGAGCCCCTATTTCACGAAGTACGGATACTCTCATCGTTTTCACAACCAGTTCGCGCGCGCGGAGGGCGAGGCGCTGCGCGCTCGACGCGGCATCTGGGACCCGGACGCCAAGGGCTACGGCGATTATGCCGAGCGTAAGGAGTGGTGGGACGCGCGGGCCAACTTCATCCAAGCGTTCGAGCACCAGGCAGCCGGGCGCGACGATTTCATCATGCTCACCGAGTGGGATGCAAACGCGCGGCTCGAAGAAAAGCTGGGCAACGAAGTGACCGTCCTTGGGACGGTCGGTAGGGTGCAGCATTTCAAGAGACTGGTGCGCGTGCTGCTGGGCGGCGAGCAAGGCAAGGACTTTCCGATCATTTTTTTCGATAAAGAGGCTTTTCGACGAAGCGGCCTCGAGCGTTACGCGGGCGAACCTGTGACGGTACGGGGTCCGATCGAACGCTACAAACGCGGCGACTATGCGACGCTTCAGATCGTGGTCGGTGACCCCGAACAGATCGGCCTTCCCTCGCTCCAGTGGCCGGATGAACCCGCTCGGGCGGCCGAGTAGCACGAAACCAAACGACGCTTCGACCGATAACCCGCCAAGCCCGAGAGGCAGGAGGTCGAGATGGCGGGAGTGTGCGGTTGGGTGCGCGGGTGCGTATGCCTGGTGTTGGTGGTCTGCGGTTGCGGGAGGGATCCAGTCGCGGCGCAAGCGAGGTGCGAAGAAGTCTTGCCCGGCGACGTCGTCATTACGGAGATTCACGCGAACCCAGATGGAAACGATGGCGACGACGAGTACATCGAGCTCTTCAATGCGAGTGGACGGGCGCTCGAGCTCCAGGGCTTGACGCTGGTTTCGAGCCGCGAAGACGGGACGGGGGCGTCGGAGCATCGATTTGGCGAAAGCCTAGTCGACGCGGACGACTACTTCGTGTTGGGAAGCGCGACATCCGAGTCGTGGTCTGCGCATGTCGACTACAGCTACGGCAATACGCTGGGCAGGCTTCGCAACTCCGACGCTGCGCTGTTGATCCGATGTAGCGAGGCGGTCATCGACCGGGTGAGCTACACGAGCACGCGAGACGGGCGCGCCCTAGAGCTCGACGGCCGGCTCGTCCCAGACAGCGAGTTGAACGACGACGCAGGTCACTGGTGCTTTGCGCCAGAAACAGCGTCCGAGGTCTCCCCACACAACTTTGGCACCCCGGGCGCCCGAAACAGCGTTTGCGAAGAGCCACCAGTCGATGGGACTTGCGGCGAGGGTGGGGCGAGGCGCGCCATCGATCGACCGGCGTCCGGCGAAGTTCAGATCACCGAATGGATGGCCAATCCGGATGGGCCGGACGGCGAGCTCGAGTGGCTAGAATTGCTCTTTACCGAACAGGCCGATCTCAACGGCATTCGGCTCGGTGCACAGAGTGACTCGCTTGGCACACCTGTCCTCGGGGATGCGTGTTTCCCCGTCGACGCGGACACACGGGTTGTCTTCGGAGCGAGTCCGGCGGCAGCCTCCCGCGTCGACGCGGATCTCGGTTTCAGCCTCGGCAATTCTGGAGAGCGCAGCATCGTGGTCGTAATCGAGGATACCGTCCTCGACCGCGTCGAGTACCTGGGTTCGGAAGAAGGTGTCGCGTGGCAGGTGGACGCCGACGGAGTGCTGTGCCTGGTCGAGGCCGTGACGGACTACGAGTACCGCGATGCCAACTTCGGGACGCCGGGTGAGTCGAACCCAGTGTGTCCCCCCGTTCTCGAAGAGGGGATGTGCTTCGATGGGAGCACCCCGCGGTTGATTCGGAGCCCGTCCGCGGCACAGACGCAGATCACGGAGTGGTTGGCGAACCCTTCGATGGTTGGCAACCGGGACGGCGAGTGGGTCGAAGTTCATTTCACGGCCGGCGCCGACCTCAATGGCCTGGTGTGGTCCGACCTCACCGGGGCGAGCACGAGTATCGAACGAGACGAGTGCGTGTCGGTACCAGCCGGAGCGTTCGCGGTGTTCGCACGAAACTCGAACGGTGACGCAAACGGAGGCGTGCCGTTCGTAGACGCCGAGCTCGGCGTCTCGCTCAACAACACCAACGAAATGATCTCGATCAGCATCGACGGTCAGGTCCTGGATTCGGTTTCGTACAAAGGGTCGCATCCGGGAATCGCGACGCAGATCGACGAATCAGGCCTCCGGTGTGACGCGATCACGCCGTATGGCGATGGAGACCTGGGGACACCCGGTGCGCCAAACCGATCGTGCCCCTGAGGCCCGCGCAGTACGTCGCTTTGGTGTTCGCATGGCTCGTCGCGTGGTTTCCGAGGGATACCGGCGCCGTTCAATACGAGGTGTTCGTGCATGTCGAGGCCGAGGAAGACCTATACCACTTGCTGGTGTCCGGGCAGATCTCGGAGCGTTCGTTCGGCGCGCTTCTGCTCCTCTACCAAACGAAAGTCGACCTCAACCGGGCAGATCGGGAACGGCTCTACGCCTTGCCAAACCTCAACCTCGCGCACGTGGATCGAATTCTCCACTATCGAAATGAGGTCAAAAGCATCGGTGCGTTCGACGATCTCGTGGCGGCTGGGGCGCTCGATGCCGACCTGGCTGACACGATTCGCGCTTTCGTCGTCGTGCGTTCTCCCGAAACACCTAAAACCGAAACCGATGGGTTCCTGCGGGTGCAAGCGCGCTGGAGCGGGCCTTACGACAGGCTTCCACCGGCGGCGGCGATTCAGGCACGGGTCAAGACCCTCCGTAACCTCGACGTCGGAGCTGTCGGAGTGCTCACCCGCAACGATGTTCACCGGGTGCGCTGGGACCTAGGTCGCCAAGCGCTCACCGCAGAACCAGAGCGGGTCCGATTCGTGGTCCCCAAGCTCTACGCAGAATGGCAAGATGAGAAGTGGGAAGTCGTCGTAGGGACTTTTCGCATCGGCTTCGGTCAACGGTTGACCTTCGACGTGACCGACCAGGTCAGCCCGAATGGTTTCTTTGGCGACTACGAGCTTCGGAGAACAAACGACCTCGCCCTACGATGCAGGCGGAGAGCGGGGGAGCTGATCGAATCTCCGTGCTCGACCGATCGGGTCCCGCGGGTCACGCCCGACTACAAATGGACGAACCGCCTGGCAGGCGCTGCGGTCGGCCTACGCAAAGCGGATGTGGGACGCGGCTGGTTGCAGGCTTACGGGTGGGGTTCCTACCAAGTACACCGAGTCCCACGAATCGAGGTGGCAAACGCAGGCAGCTGCGTAGACCCCCGACTGGACGAGGATCCCGCTTGCAAGGCCCCGCCCGTATACGTACGGGGCGCCGACCCCGCGAAGCCGACGAGCGAGCTCAGCTCCGTCACCCTACCCGCCATGGTCGTCGAGGGTCTCGGCGGAGCGAACATCGGCTACTTTTGGAGTTCCCGAGCGCACGTGGGAATGACCGGATACGGGTCGGTTCCGAAATGGCTCGTCAATGGTGTCGAGCTTGGCTTCCAAGAATTCGCGCGAAGGCCGTTTGGTGGTCCGTTCGGTGCACTTGGGATAAACGCGGCGTACGGGTTCGGCGTACAAGACTTCTTTATCGAGCTCGCGCGTAGCTTCGACTCGCAGCCGGGGGGCGGAGGCGGCTATGGCGCGATCCTGCGGAGCGTCACCGTGCTTCAAACGACCGAGTTCGACACCTCGGTTCGCTACTACGGCGAGGACTACGCGAACCCATATGCGAGGCCGGTGTCTGCACCCGACGAGCTCGATGGGCTTCGAGCGCGCAACGAAACTGGTGTCCGCATGAGAACGACCAGCAGCTTCGGGCGGAAGCTGGGCTTACGGACCGTGGCCGACGTCTGGCGCAGGCTGTCCGAACGTGGGATCGAAGCGGCGCTCTTTGCGCGCATGGACGTGGGCATGCGCGGACCATGGAGCTGGTCGTTCTGGGCATCCTACCGAAGCAGCAACGGTCAGGGTCTCGTCACCGCGACACGGTTTGCCTACGAGCCGAGCAGGCGGCTGACGATCTCTGCGCAATACCAACACAAATGGGTGGAGCTCGTCGCGGGGCACGGGCCTCGACAAGACATCGCGACGCTGCTTCAGATCATCTCGCGGCCGATCGACCGACTCCGCATCCGGGCTCGCGTGCGATACGATTTCGAGGACATCGCCAACAACCATCGGCTCGCGCAAGTGCTGTGGAGCTACCTGGAGGCCGCAGTCACGATTCGCCAGCGCGACACACTGCGAACACGATACGACTTTCGCGTATTCCTCGATCGGCGTGAATCCACCGTGGCGCGCATTCCGAGCCCCGAGCACTGGCTTTGGTTGGAGTACGTATTTCGGTTTTAGGGCTCGGCACGAGCACGTGGTACGCTCTGCGGTCCATGATTGACGAGCAAGCGATCGTCGACGAAGCAGGGGACCAATCGTTCCCCGCAAGCGATCCACCGAGCTGGACTTTGGGTCGCCGGTCATCGGCGCCCATCCGAGTGGGGCACCCGGAGTGGGAACCAATGACCGCGTACGTGGCGGAAATGTCGTACTTCAGTGGCAAGATGGAAGCGTATCTTCGGTACAAAGAGATCCCATTCGAGCGCCGCGTAGTCGGCATGAAGGTGATGCGCGACGAAGTGCTCGCGGCTACCGGCTTGATGAAGGTCCCGGTCATCCGAATGGCCAACGGGCAGTGGCTCAAGGACACGACGCCGATGATCGAATGGTTGGATTCGCAATATCCGGATCCACCGGTGATCCCAAAAAACTCGGCCCTTCGTTTCTTGTCGAAGTTAGTCGAAGACTATGCCGACGAATGGTGTTGGCGTGCTGCGCTCTATTGGCGGTGGCGGCCGACCGAGTCGCGAAAGCTCCTCATGTCACGAATCGGCAGTGAAGTGTTGGGTGACTTCCCCGCGCCGAATTGGTTGGCCGGCTGGTACTTCGGCCGACGCCAGATCGCGACGTATCTCACGGGCGACGGCATGACCGCCGAGACCGAGCCACACATCAAGCAGCACTACCTCGACCTCCTCGACAACATGAGCGCCATCCTGGAGAACCAGCCGTTTCTGTTGGGCAGCCACCCGACACTGGTCGATATCGGCCTCTTCGGACCGATGTTCCGCCACTACGCGGAAGATCCGACGCCGAGCCGCGTGATGGAGGAACGCGCGCCCGCCGTGTCCGCATGGGTTGGGCGAGTTTGGAACGCGCGCGCAAGCCAACTTCCCGCGGAGCGGACGCTATCCGATTTTTCACATCGTGGTTGGGAGTACTTCCTGAAAGAGATTGTGCAGACCTATTGGCCGTTTCTTCTGCGTTCAGCGGAGGCCTGGAAGGCTGGCAACAAGCGAGTCGACCACCACGCCCACGGCGTCACCTACAAGGGGCTCAGGGTGGTGCACTACCGCGTGTATTGCCTCGAGGTGCTTCAACACGAGTACGAGACGCTCTCACCCTCCGACCGCAAGGCCGTCGATGACGCGCTTGCACCCTACGGAAGGCTCGAGTTGATGCCTGGGCTTCGCTCGGGTCTCATGAAGGAGCACGAGCTCCCGCTTCCCTCGACTCGTCCGCAGCCGTCGACGCTTCAGCGGCTCGTCCTCGGGTTGACCGGCACGCCTTGGGACATGCCGAGGACTCCCGAAGAGTAAGCGACGGAGTGATGCGATAGAGTGGCTTCAATGAGCTTCGACGAACCGAAGATCGCGGCTTCATCGACGTGCTCAACTCAGCGTACCGCCGAGCGCCAACGGCCTACGAGTAGGACTCCTCTGCCTTTAGCGTGGCGCGCAGCGCCTCCACGACGGCTTCGGTTCGTCCCGCGATGGTGAGCGTGGGGCGATGCAAAAGATAGAGTGGGATCGTCGCTCCCAGCGATAGGCGCAGTCGCGCCAAGCCTAGCGATTTGGCGAACACGTCCGGCAGCACGGTGACGGCACCGCGGCGCTTGCAAATCAGTGCGGCGGTCTCTGGGTCATCGACATGGACCCTCGGCATGATGCTACCCAGCTGCCAGACCCCATCACCGTAGTGGGCGATGGCGATGTACTCGCTCGCCGCGATATCCTTCCAAGATGGTCGGTTCTGCCCGGTGAGGGGATGCCGATTCGAGGCATAGACCCCGAGCGAACATTCGCGCACGAGCTCGCAGGCCAGCTGTTCACTGGGCGTCGCCACGTCCACGAGGCCGACGTCGACGACCCCTTGTCGAAGCGCGATGGGTACCTCGGATGCGGTCAGGGAGACAGCTTCGAGCACGAGCTTTGGGTAGCGCGACGCCAGATCGTCGGCTGCCGATGGGACGACGAAGCGTAGCCATTGCAAGGGCACGGACACCCGGGCAGGCCCCACGAAAAGCTCTTCATCGATGAACTCGAGCGCAGAGTGCACGCCGCGCATCGCATCCCGAACGCTTTCCAGCAAAACCGAGCCACGGTCGTTGAGCACGATTCTTCTGCCAGTGCGCTCAAACAGCGAGCACCCTACTGCATCCTCCAGCAGCCCGACGGCGCGTGAAAGCGCGGAGGGACTAACCCGCATCGCAACGGCGGCAGTCGGGAGATGCTCCGTTTCCGCAACCGCCCGAAACGCGGGAAGCCAATCCCAGAGCTGCGCGACCAGTCGCGCGCGTTCCATAGGCGGGTGGTCATCGATCATTCTAGAATATCGAATATATTATTATAATAGTTCTATCAATTGAAACATTACGAGACGCTCCTCATAGGGCCATTTGCACGCCGGGCGGCAATTTTAGCGAGCGGAAGCCTGCTCGCTCACAGAATGAGGAGACGGAGCTATGACACGCAAAGCAACTTTGTTTGGAGCGGCGATCCTGGCTGCATTCGCATCGGCATGCGCAGAAGACGGCGCCGCGGCCGGCGGAGCCGGAGGAGCCGGAGGAGAGGGAGGCGCGACCGGTATGGCAGAGCTATCGCTGGCTTTCACCGATCTTCCCGAGCTTGGATCGGACTTCGTGTACGAGGGTTGGCTGATTACGGGCGACGGACCCGTCTCGACGGGACGGTTCACCGTGGACGGCGACGGCGCACTGAGCGAATCACTCTTCGCAGTGGATCCGACGGACGCCGACGCTGCCAGTACCTTTGTACTAACGATCGAGCCAGCCACGGGAGACGACCCGGCACCAAGCGAAACACACATCCTCGCAGGCGATCTCACCGAGAATTCCGCCGACCTGAGCATGGCACACCCAGCGGCGTTGAGGGACGACTTCACGGCCGCTGCTGGGGAATACATCCTTGCGGCCCCCACAGGTGGCGAAGGCACACCGTTCCAATACGGGATCTGGTGGTTGGTCCCTGGTGACCCACGTTCAGCTGGCCTCGCGTTGCCGACACTCCCGGCCGGCTGGGCGTACGAGGGTTGGGTCGCGAGCGCAGATGCGGTGTCCACCGGCCGATTCACCGATTTCGGCAACGCAGACTCCGACGGCGCGGGCCCCGATGCCGGGTCAGAAACCAGTGCAGCGCCGCCGTTCCCGGGGCAAGATTTCGTCGATCCTCCGCGAGATCTCACCGCTGAGTACACCGCGGTGATCAGTGTGGAGCCGGATCCTGATGACGGCTCCGGCCCCTTCTTCATCAAACCGCTGGTTCATCCGATCGCTTCGATCGAGCCGCCCACCACGCAGGTCATGGACAACAACGCCGCCGCTACTTCACCAAGCGGCACCGCCAGCATCACCCCTTAGTCCTCCTCTGCACCAGGCAGCATCCCCCCTATTCGTAGAGCTTTACGACGCGGACGCCTTCGGGGGAGGCTTGCATGCACAGGTCGCATAGCGTGCACTCGTCGACGTTGTCCTCCACGACCTCGACCGCGTTCGCCTGGGAGGCGAGCTTGAAGATCTTGACGGGGCAGACTTCGACGAGCTTGTCGGCCAGGCTGGGAGTCTTTTCGATGACGCTGTTGTCGACATCTACGCGTATGAACATAGCCATGATGGTTCCTCTGCCGCTCAGTTCCCGATGCGCTCTCGGACGAGGTCTGGAATGTCGCCGATCTCTTCTGCCACGGAGATCCCGGCCTCTTGCATCCGGCGCATTTTGTCGGCGGGCGAATCAACCTTCTTGTTTACGACCGTCCCCGCGTGGCCGAAGCTCATGCCGGGCATCTCATCCATGAAGCGACCCGCCACGAATGCCACGATGGGAAGACGGCTGTTGTTCTCCTGGGTCCAGCGTGCGAGCTCCGCTTCCGCAGTGCCGCCGGGCTCGGCGTAGATCACCACGGCCTTCGTGTCTTCGTCCGCCTCGAACAGCGGAATCAGGTCGACGTACGTCGACCCGATCACGGGGTCACCACCGATCGAAATCGCCGTGCTCACGCCAAGCCCGGATAGGGTTAGCGCGTTGCAGATCTCGGTGGTCATCCCGCCCGAACGCGACATCACGCCGACGATCCCAGGTTTGAAGGCCTTGCGGCAGTCGACCGCGGGCCCACCGAGGCTTCCAAAACGGCACACGTCAGGCACGATGAGACCGAGGCAGTTTGGACCGATGACTCGAGCGCCATGGAGCCCCGCGTATTCGACGATGGCGGAGGCATCTTTGCGCGGAATGCCTTCGGTGATGATGATCACCTCCTTGACGCCCGCGTCGATCGCCTCGTACGCGGCATCCGGCGCAAAGGCGAGAGGCACCGTGATGACGGTTCCATCGACCCTTTCCTTCTCGGTGATCTCACGGACGGT
>Ga0255058_10000886_pt1 | contig 17239 bp, 17 predicted proteins | sample Cases_109_9_MG_FD_188637 | JGI IMG/M metagenome (GOLD analysis project Ga0255058, IMG submission 188637) | Seawater microbial communities from Amundsen Gulf, Northwest Territories, Canada - Cases_109_9 | ecosystem: Environmental > Aquatic > Marine > Gulf | place: Canada: Northwest Territories... | reverse complement strand
AGTTCTTTAATCAGCTTTTCAACAAGGACTGTTTTCCCTGAATTCGATTTTCCAACAATTGAAATAATAGGGAGTTTCATAAATTAACACCGATAAATTTTTTACACGCAACAGACAAAACCGTATTTTTCTGCCGCGAAATTCGAGTGTTTAACCTTTCATCTCCTTTATTTTATCTGTAAGTTCTGGCACAAAATCAAGGATATCCGCTACAACCCCGATGTCTGCAACCTGAAAGATCGGCGCTTTAACATTTTTGTTTACCGCGATAATAAAGGGAGCACCTTTGAGCCCACCAAGGTGCTGAAATGACCCACTTATGCCGAGGGCCATGTAAACTTTCGGTCGAACGGTCTGACCGGAAGTCCCGACCTGGCGTGACTTTTCGAGCCACTTTGCATCCACGATCGGTCTGGAACAGGAAACATCTGCACCCATAGTTTCAGCCAGCTCATGAATTATTTCAATATTATCTTCGTCTTCAATCCCTCTGCCCACTGAAACCAGGGTGTCAGATTTAGTGATATCGACATCCCCAACCTCAGCCTCAACAATTTCTATAAAACGACGGGCACCACCAGGAAGCCCTCCTGTCAGTGCTTCTGTTGTTTTATCGGCAACCTCCCCGGTTTTTCCTTTACTCTCATCCGCTTTGAATGCCCCGGGGCGCACAGTGATGACGGCACCGGTCGAAATGTCACATCTCACATGGGTGCTCACCATTCCGCTGTATTCCTCCCGAATAGCCTTGAGCTTGCCGGCCTCTATACCTTCAAAAGAAATCGCATCCGGAAGATAGGCGGCCTCAAGCTTTACGGATAATCCCGGTGCAAGATCCATCCCAAAATGTTCATGTGGAACAAGGACGATATTTCCCTTTGGCAGGATGCGGGACAGCAATCCCCGAATCACCTCCCCATTTGCATATGATAAGTCTTTGTTATCGATTTTCCAAATGTTTTGATAAGAAGAAGCCACTTCATTGCATACAGAGTCTATATCGGTTCCTGATCCAATAACCAATGCGGTCACAGAAGCTTCCGGGTCTATTTCATGGGCTGCGGTCACCATCTCTAGAGCCGAATCATCAACGACCGCCCCTTTGTGAAGAATATATGAAAAAATATGCAGAGCCATTACTTGATCCCTCCTTTTGATTTCAAAAGCTCAATCAATTTTTCCAGAATTTCGCCTGTGTCACCTTCCAGAATTTCGGCTCCTTCACCGAGATCCGGTACAAAATAATCGACACGATTCATTTCTGCTCCGGATTTTCCAACCAAATCAGGAGATAAACCGATATCTGAAGCGCCAAAAATCGGTATTTCAACCGAGGCAACTTTCCGGATTCCTCTTATCCCCACGTACCGAGGCTCGTTTATACCGGTTTGAATAGAAAGAACACATGGAAGGTCTATCTCATACATTTCCTGGTTTCCGCCGGCGATTTCGCAGCCGACCTTTATAGTTTTATCATTTATCACTTCGATATGGTTGACAAGGGCTGCAAAAGGCCAATCGAGCATGGCGGCCAGCATGCCTCCCACCTGGCCAGCCCCGTCATCTGCCTGGACCCCGGTCAGGATCAGGTCATAGCTTCCTTTCTCAATGGCAGCTTCTAAAATACGGGCAAGTCCTTTTCCGTCGGATTTCTCAAAAGCTTGATCCGACAGATGGATCCCTTTATCTGCTCCCATGGCCATCTCACGTCGAATAATTTCTTCCGCTTCTTCACCGCCAACGGAAACCACCGTCACACTTCCCCCGACTTTATCCCGGATTTGAATGGCCTCTTCAACCGCATAATTATCCCATTCGTTTACAGAATAGACTATATCATCCCGTTCAATATCAGAGCCGTCTTTATTGACCTCAATTTCATTTTCCGCCGTATCCGGAACCCTTTTCACACATACCAAAATCTCCATATTCCGCCTCCAAATCGTTGTTCGTAACCATTTAAACTAAAACACCCAAAATTCGCACCTTAGATTTTACAAAGACTCGTCTTCGGCAACGGGCAAATAGAAATGATCAAAGCCCCTGCCCCTCGTGTTGAACTGTAATGTTCGAGTCTATTCTTAAACGATCATATGACGATCGACCAGCTCAACCAAGTCGATCACCTCCATTTTTCCTTCCATCCCACTGGTTTTAATGGCATCTTCAATATTCACCATACAAAACGGGCAAGCGGTCACGATCACGGTAGCACCGGCGTCTTTTGCCATCTCAACCCTTAACCTGCCCATCCTCGTCTCTTCGACCGGCTCATAAAATAGCATCAAACCACCACCACCGCAACAGAACGAACGATCCCTGCATTTAACCATTTCCACCCTTTTGATCCCCACAATCGCATCCATGACTTCCCTTGACGCATCATAGACACCATTGTGCCGACCCAGATAGCATGGATCGTGATAGGTGTAAACAGCGTAGCTATCTTCAATGGGTTTTAAACCAATTTTTCCAGAGGTGATATGCCTTTTCATCATTTGGCTGATATGCTCCACAGGCGAAATCCCATTATAATCGTTCTTTAGGGCATTAAAGGCGTGCGGATCGGCGGTGATGATATTTTTGACACCTGAGCCACGGATCGAAGCAATGTTTTGATCTCTTAATTGAAGGAAAAGCATCGCCTCACCAAATCTTTTGACCTCGTGCCCGCTATCCTTCTCCGCGGGTCCTAAAATCCCAAAATCAACACCAGCGCCATGTAAGACCCGAACAACCGCCTGGCCGATCGCCTGTATCCGGTCATCATAGGAAGTAATGCTGTCCACAAAATATAGAGTATCTGCTTTAACGTCTTTTTTTAAAATTTTTACAGCATTTGTTGCCATGAGATCTTTTGCCCAGTCCGCCCGTTTCCGCTCCATCTTGCCATACGGGTTTCCCCGCTTCTCTAGGGCGCCGAGCGGTTTTTGCAGTGACTGGGGAACGATTCCCTCATCTACCAGACCCCTTCTCACATCGACGATCTTGTCTATATACTCGATCATCAGCGGGCATTCTTCTTCACAAGCCCCACAGGTTGTGCATGACCATATCTCATCCTCCTCAAGGATATGCCCGATTAAATCTCTCCCTTTGATTGATGCGCCATACAGCGGGTATTTATCAAAAGCATAATCGCGGCATTTAATAGAGATGAACCTGGGAGATAATGGACGACCGGCGGCAGTGGCCGGACAATGATCAGAACATCTCCCGCAGTCTGCGCATGAATAAAAATCGAGCATATGTTTCCAGGTAAAATCCTCGAGTTTCTTGACACCAAAGGACTCGAGCGTTTCAAGCTCTTTTTCTGACATGCCCCATTTCACCGGCTTGACCGTTCCTTTGTTCAGCTTCATGAGAAATACATTGGGGATGGATGTGATCACATGAAAATGTTTTCCCAACGGAAGAAAACAGAGGAAAAAGAAGAAGATCAACTCGTGGGAAAAATAGGCGACAAGGTGAATATTCTGAAGTGAACTCAGCGGCGTTTTTATAAAGATCGTGGTAGCGATTCCGGTGATGGTCCCCGGTATCGGGATTTCTATTCCAAATCCCTTTTGGATTTGTGCGGCAATAAAACTTCCCTCAAAAATTGCGTCAGATACCATAAGCCCTGATATCATAAACAACACCAGTATCGCTTCCCCCGAGTGTCCCTTGCCATACTTTGGTGGGACTGAATATCTTTCAGGTTGAAAAAATCCCCTGCGGATCGCGGCTATGATGCATGATCCAAAAACAATAGTGGCTGCCAAATCTTTAAACAGGTCATAAATGTTTCCCAGGGCACCTTCGAATCCCGGCAGGGAAAAGCCTTCGAAAATCCCGAGCATCACCAACGTAATCGAACGAAACGATATAATCACAAAACCGGCAAAGATGAGAATATGCAAGATGCCCGCAAAGGCGTACCTTGGTTGGCGATATTGAAAAATTGCTATTCTAACCGTATTTTTGGCCCGGTCCATGATCCGGTCGAGCCTTGGATCGGCTGCAGCATTCAGAAGAGGAGCAATCCTTCGAATTATTATATACGTAAATATACCGATGCCAAAAATTAGAATTAAAATTGAAAAAATCACGGTCGGTATGCCGAAAAAAGATGCTTCAGCCGGAGAAATCAAAGCGGTCCCCATATCCGTGGCCCTCTCCTATCTTCGTACCCTTTGGCAGGTAGCCATAGGGGTTTTAAATGAATGAACGATCATTCATTTCTTATAAATGTGCTTTCTTCCTGTCAAGAAAAAAATAGATCGAAAATCCGATGGTTTCAGCCTTTGCCGCCAATTCAACCCGTCAGTATTCTTGACAAGATGATTATTTCCAGCTACAGATATCCTTAATTTCAAATCAAAAGCACTTACGCCTCTGGTTATGCAAAAAATTTCAGCTCGCACTATGCCGGATGCGAGTCTTCGCAAAATATAGAGTGTGAAACTTGAGTGTCAAATAAACCGAAGAGGAGGGAGACATGACCGACCATACGACCTATCAGGATAAACCGTGGCTCGCTCATTATGAAAAAGGCGTTCCGGAAAATATTATCTATGAAGAAACCTGCCTTCCTGAATTTTTAGAGGTGTCTGTTCAAAAGTTTCCGGACAAAACCGCCCTGATTTTTCAAGGGTACACCATCTCCTATGCCAGGCTCAATGAGATGGTCAACGCCTTTGCCGGTTGCCTGACCGATTTTGGTATCAAAAAAGGGGACAGGGTTTCCGTACTTCTACCCAACATCATCCCCTGTGTGGTCAGCTATTATGCCATATTGAAAATCGGTAGCATTGCGGTGATGAACAATCCGCTTTATTCAGATCGGGAACTGGAGCACCAGTTTAATAATTCTGGATCAAAGGTTCTCATTACCCTGGATCTCCTCGGAAATCGTATGATCGATCTGAGGCCAAAAACAAAGATTAAACAGATCATCTATACCTCAATCGGCGATTATCTCCCCTTCCCTAAAAACCTGCTGTTTCCACTAGTAGCGAAAAAGAAAAAACTATCCGCCGATGTCAAATCCGCTGCGGATGTTTACAAATGGAAAGACATTTTGAAGGATCGTCCTACCGTCCTGCCAAAGGTCGATCTCAGTTTTAATGATATAGCCATCTATCAGTATACCGGTGGTACGACCGGCGTTTCAAAAGGCGTTATACTGACCCATGGGAATCTGAGCAAACAGGTCCAACAGGTCGCCTCGTGGTTTCCAGCTTTTGAAAAAGGGAAAGAGGTCATGCTGGGCGCTCTTCCCTATTTTCATGTTTTTGGACTTTCCGGCGTCATGAATTTTTCGGTATTCATGGGGTGGAGCCAAATTCTTATCCCAAAACCCCAACCAGAACCGCTTCTTGAAGCCATCCGTAAATTCAAACCGACCTTTGTTCCCCTCGTTCCTACCATGTATATCGGAATATTAAATCATCCAGATATCGATAAGACCGATCTCACCTCCATCAAGGGATGTTTCTCAGGCAGTGCACCACTTCCGGTTGAAGTTATTCACGAGTTTGAGAAAAAGACCGGAGCGGTTATTGTTGAAGGATTCGGCTTAACAGAGACGTCACCTGTCACCCATTGCAACCCGTTCGCCGGTGGAAAGCGAAAGGTCGGGAGTGTCGGTCTACCGGTTTCTGATACAAAATGCCGCATTGTGGCCCTGGATGACTGGAAAACCGACATCCCGCTTGGGGAGACCGGCGAACTGTTGATCAAGGGTCCCCAGGTTATGAAAGGCTATTGGAACATGCCGGATGAAACCGCAAAAACACTGACCGACGGATGGCTCCATACCGGGGATATCGCCAAGATGGACGAGGAGGGATATTTCTACATCGTCGATCGAAAAAAGGATATGATCATATCCGGAGGTTACAATGTCTATCCGCGTGAAATCGACGAGGTATTTTATGACCACCCCAAGGTACAGGAAGCCTGTTCCATCGGAATTCCGCATCCCACTCGTGGTGAAGCGATTAAAATCTTTGTGGTGTTGAAAGAAGGTGAAACCGCCACCAAAGAAGATTTTATCTCATACTGTGAAACCCGGTTGGCCAAATACAAACTCCCCACTGAAATTGAATTCAGGACCGATCTCCCAAAATCCAACGTGGGAAAGATTTTGAGAAAGGAACTCCGGGCCGAAGAGATAGAGAAATAGAAAATCAGAAGAGACTCGATGAACGGTTAAAAAGCTGTTTTCCAAACGATATCAGGTAATTTTGAACCTCAAAATTGATATTCTCGTAAAAAATCTTTTATGAAACCGTCAGACCCTATTTCTTAAATATCAAAACGGATATTTTCTTGCTTTTATCACTTTTTCCGCCACCAGGCGCCTCAGGGCAATGGTTTCGATTGGTGGGTAATCGGTCAGTTTATTAACCGTTACGATCTGGGCGGGCAGATCGTCCTCAGCTTCAACATAGGCGAGAATCTGCCTGGCCCAGTGCACAATTTTGGGGAATGTGTCATTTATATAAATCTTAACTGCGGCATCGTGGTATTGGGCATTTGATTCGCCTTTTTTTAAAATGATTTTCATGGCTCTCAAAAGACCACTCTCCATTACATAAATCTCGATGATCATATCGGCCATAAATCCCATCACTTCCTGTTCTTCCGCCAGGTTTGCCATCAATTTGTTTGCAGCCTTACCCGCAGCGAGCAGGAAGATCTTTTTACTGATCTTTACCAGCCGTTCCTGAGCTGCCAGGGGAGCATCACCCATTATTACGGTATCGGACAGATAATTTCTTATTTCCTCTCCCACAACCTGGACCGCATTGAGGAGGTCAAGTCTCCCCTTCATCGCTCTTTTTAAAATGGTTGCCGGAATCAACAGCCGGTTTATCTCATTGGTTCCTTCAAAGATCCGGTTGATCCGCGCATCCCTGTACATCCGTTCAGGCGGATATTCTGCAATATAGCCGCTACCGCCAAATATCTGAACCAGTTCATCCATGCAAAAATCAGCACATTCGCTTCCGTAAATCTTTGCAATGGAGCATTCCGAAGCATACTCTTCAATCGTTTTTGCATTCTCTGCTCCCTGTTGTTTTGCTGTCTCATCCAGGGTGTTGAATCTGTCATCGATTGCACCTGCCAGACGATATACAAGGGACTCGGCCATGAAGGTGCGGATGCTCATATCGGCCAATTTGTTTTTGATCATGCCGAACGAACTGATCTTGCGACCAAACTGCTCCCTCGAATTTGCATATTTTACGGCCTCGGTAATCGCAATTTTGCACGCTCCGACGGTACTTGCCGCGAGTTTATAACGGCCAATATTCAAAACATTAAAAGCAATCTTGTGCCCCTGTCCGATTTCAAACAAAACATTTTCCTTAGGCACCCGGCAGTCTTTTAAGATTACGGAAGTGGTCGAAGACCCCTTTATCCCCATTTTATTTTCTTCTTTTCCCAAAGAAAGGCCCGGAAAAGCCCTTTCGACGATAAATCCGGTAAAACTTTCTCCATCGACCTTTGCATAAACGATGTAAATATCGGCCCACGCACCATTTGTAATAAAAATTTTTTCGCCGTTTAAGATATAGAATTTACCGTCTTCGGTAAGGCTGGCGGTTGTCTGGGCATTGAGTGCATCTGATCCTGCACCTGTTTCGGTCAGGCAATAAGCTGCAAACCATTCACCGGTCGCCAGTTTGGGAAGGTATTTTCTTTTCTGTTCATCGGATCCAAAATAAACTATCGGGAGGGTGCCAATTCCGGTATGTGCGCCGTGTGAAACTGTAAAAGAAGGCGCACCTCCCAACGCTTCGGTTACCAGGCAGGTACTGGTTTTGTCCATGTCTTCTCCCCCATAGGCTTCAGAGATATCTGTTCCATTGAGCCCCAAATTACCTGCCATCTCAAGCAGTGACCGGGCATAGTCTTCATTTATCTTCTCAAACTGCTCACCATTCGGCAAAATTTTCTTTTTCACAAAATCGATTGCTGCCCTATAAATCATCTTGTGTTCCGTGGTCATCTCTTCAATGATGAACACGTCGCCCGGTTCACTGTCGGTGATCAGAAACTCACCGCCAGCAAAAATCTTTCGTTTTGACATATCATTTCTCCTTATTTATTTTACATCCAGGGGACAGATTCATGGGCTAGGGTCAGTTTCACGTTTCTTCCCCAACCCCTCTATGAAAAGCTCGACCAGCGGATCTGCCATGGAAACAAGATCATATTTTTTTTTAGAATGCAGCCAGGTATTGATCACCTCATCAACCGACCCTAAAATGAGGCGCTTTACTAAACCGAGATACAGATTCCTGCGGATACTCCCTTCCTGCTGGCCCTGTTCGACAATTTCCGAAACAATATCGAGGTATTTCTTTGACATTTCTTTAATCTGATATTCTGCCATTCGAGTGGTTTGGTGTGTTTCAGTCTGGTATACCACCGCCATGTTTCGGTCACGTTGGAATTCCTCGAGATGCTTCCGAATAAGATTTCTGAGTTTCTCAATAGCATTGGGGCCCTCTTCGACCGCTTCTTTGAACCGGTCAAATACCAGTTTTGCTTTGTAGCTGAAAAACTGAGTAAGAATATCATCCTTATTTTTGAAATAGAGATAAATCGTACCGTCAGCAACTTCCGCTTCTTTGGCGATTTGTGAAATGGTCGACTGAAAAAATCCCTGTTCGGCAAATACCTTTACGGCCGCCTCAAGTATTCGATGGTATTTATCATTTGTTTTTCCTTTTGTCCGGATGGGAAACCTCCTAGTCGTTCTGTTGATTTAAAATTATGAATGAATATCCATTCATTTATCAAAGGAATTTTTCTACTGTCAAGAGAAAAAATTAAGAAAGTTTGTTTTAAAATAATACTTTAATATCTAAAGGTTATAAGTAGGATATGGGTCGATCAGACATAAAAAGCCGTTCATAAAATGCTTTTTAAGAAAATGAAGGAAAATTCATTATAAAAGGAAAAGAGCGGGGTTCAGGGTGAGAAGAACTAATTCTTATATCGATCCGACGACATAAAAAGGATACCCACACAAAAAAACAAAAAGATGCCCCAAAAAATCTTATGGACTACATTTTTTTAACGTTCTTGGCCTCGGGTCCACGGTCACTCTCCTCCACATCGAAACTTACTTGATCACCTTCGGATAGTGACTTGAACCCGGCCCCATCGATGGAAGAGAAGTGGACAAATACATCCTGACCCTCTTCTTGATTAATGAAACCGTACCCCTTACGATCATTGAACCATTTCACTGTTCCTTGTGCCAAACCCTGACCTCCTTTTATATTGATACGCGAACCTGCCCTAAACTCCAGGTCGTCACGCCGATAAAAGAGCTGTTCCTTTATAGCGAAAAGACCCGGTAGATTACAACAGTTCTTAGTCATCCGTATAAGCCATAACGATAGTGAACGTCAAACGAAAAAGTGAGGGTACGATTTTACTTGAACATAACCCTCTAATTGGTCTTCTATTTTAAACGCTTTCTCAATGAAAACGATGATCACTTAAGGACAGGGGTTGAAAAAGGAATCGGTTCTGCTACAATGGTGGACAAAACTGTCAGTGCTGTATCGATATGAAATATCAGCTATCCATCATCATCCCTGTGCTTGGGGAATCATCAACCATCAATCGGATCATCGAGCATCTTTACCATCTAAAATTCTCTCAACACGCTGAAATTATTGTTATTGATGGAAATCCTCAAATGGATACGATACAAGTCATAACAGATAACCGTGTAAAAAAGGAAGTGGCAAAAAAAGGCCGCGGGTCCCAAATGAACAAAGGGGCAGACATTGCAAAAGGAGATATCCTTATTTTTCTGCATGCGGACACGACAATGGAACATCATGCACTCGAAAGAATTCTTAACACAGTGCATCATCAGCATGTGGTTGGCGGCGCGTTTGACTTGGGGATTCGATCCCGAAAAGTCGTCTTTCGAATCATTGAAAAGGTGGTGTTCATCAGGTCCCGGATCATGAACATGCCCTACGGTGATCAGGTCATTTTTATAAAAAGAAAATTCTTTCACCAAATTGGAGGTTTCCGAGAAATCCCGATAATGGAAGATGTCGACCTGATCAGACGGATAAAAAATAGCGGCGGAAAGATTACCATTATATCCTCGAAAGTTCAAACATCTCCTCGGCGATGGGAAAGAGAAGGCATCCTCTATTGTACGGTAAGAAATTGGATGTTGGTTTTTTTATTTTTCATCGGTGTTTCGCCGGCCATACTTGCCCGATTTTACAAGGAAACACCGTCGATGCCCACAAGGCGGGTTGAAACAAAACCGATATTGTGAGTACCACTACAAAATGAACATTTATTCATTTGTATCCATTCTCCTTCTATCTCACTCCCCTTCGATTCCGATTGCCGCTTTTATCTCCTGATATCGAAAACAATCTATTGTATGATCATTGACCATCCCCACGGCTTGCATGAATGCATGACAAATAATAGGGCCGACGAATTTAAAACCCCTGCTTTTTAAATCCCGACTCATTGCAGCAGACACGCTGGTCTTTGAAGGAATCTTAGATAGTTCTTTCCATCTGTTCATCACAGGCTTCCCATGGACGAATCTCCAGATGTAAGCGTCAAAATTTCCGAATTCTTTTTGAATCGTCAAAAATGCCTTGGCATTTTGAACAGCGGCTTCAACCTTAAGCCGATTCCGGATGATGCCGCTGTCTGAAAGCAGTTCTTTGATCCGGGTGGCATCGTATCTTGCAATTTTTTGGGGATCAAATCCATTAAATGCTTTTCGATAATTTCCCCGCTTTTTCAAAATGGTTTGCCAGCTCAATCCGGCCTGGACACCCTCTAAAATAATAAACTCGAAAAGTCTTTGATCATCATGGGATGGAACCCCCCATTCCTTATCGTGATATTCGATATAGAGCGGGTCTGAACCCACCCACCCGCACCTTGTTTTCATTTCCCCCCCTTTTTTCCCGGCCGAGCAGTTCTTGTCCCCGGTCTCTTACTTTGATTTTGAAAAGATCCGCCCTTTGGCACGCGATGGTCTGGTTTCTTTTTTAATATCAGTTGCTTCTGAAATGATAACACTTAAAAGGTTTTGTGCAGTTGTCAAAGCGCTCATCATCAATTTTTTCCAGAAATTTTTTTTTGCCCTATGCTTGATGCGTTTTTCCCAAATTTTCAGGTGCGAAATTTGAGTAACCGATTAATGAAAAGCCAACGGTCGATTCAGCCCATGGACGTAAAAGTTTTGAAACGAATATTGCACTAAAGGATAAAAAAAATGCGGGGGTAGATCACCCCTGGAGATAAAACCGAATATTTTTTTCCATCGATCCGGTAGGATCGAAGGAGACAAATTCCGTGCCGACCTGAAGATCAACTATACTTCTGACGATCACCCATTCCCGGATCAAGGATCTGGATTTGTTATCTAGATGAAATTCCAGCAAAAGTTTGTCATTAACACTGAAGACAGGTTTCACATTGACTTTGAATTTCAGGCCGCCCATCGAGAGATCTTTTACGGTTATCTGTCCGCGGTTTCCTTCTTTTTCAGAAATATAGATTCCCGGCAGATTTGTAAATTTCCTATAAAATTTTCTTCTATCGAGGGTAACGCGAAGGGTATTTCCACAAGAGCATTTCGCTCTAATTTTCACTTCGGTGGCATGATCCATATACTTGGAAACGTCGGCTGTCTTTGATTTAGAACACTTGGGGCAGATGAGTGTCACCACATTTCTGGAAGATACAAAGACTTTTTCCGACATTGTGATAGCCTCCAATTTAAACCCGAATCGGATTCAATTTTAACATCAGATAACTAGATATAGTTGATGGCTCGAGGAGTTTTGATTGCATTGTATTCACATTTTCAGCTTTTGGAGACGTAAACAGGTTCTCAGGTCAAAATTCGAATGATTTTAGGCTGATATTTATCTTTTTTAGTGAGCTTATCTCCTGTAAATTTGACGATCACAAATGCAAAAAACAAAAATAGAAATCCAAAAACTGCTGAAAAGCCGGATCGGTTCCCAGAAACAATAATTGCAAATTTGTGGCCGATAACCGCACCCAAAATCATGCTGAATATCGGAAAGATATATAGAAGCAACGAAACCCTGATAAGAGATTCGGTTTTAAAACCGATGACCACCCGATCTCCCACCCTAGCCCCTACCGGGTTAATCACTTGGACCTCCATCTCCTTACTCCCACCCAGTGTAACACAGGCATTTTTTGAAGCACACGATTCACACGCGCCTGTTCTTTTTGTCTTCACACACGCTGTGGTGGAATGGAGTGCTGTTACAATTCCTTCTTCGGTAGCCAAAATTTAAGTCCTGAAAAAATAGTTTCGTTTCGATCTCATCGTTTAGCAAATTGGTGATGAAATGTCAATACCGTTGGGCTGATAATAAATTGAATTTGAATCCTTGACCCTAAAAAAATGCTGGATTAAAATCCACCAACAACAAAGTGTGTTGCGCAAGTCTAGAGGTTATCAATGGGGTGCCATGAAGTCGTTTAAAGATAAGGTGACTGAATCCGTGTCGTTCATTCAAAGGCATACACATACATTCCCTACGGTCGGTCTTTTGACCGGAACTGGATTGGGTGAAAGTGTGGCGTTCTTTGAAACGATAAAAACTTTTTGGTACCACGAAATCCCCCATTTTCCGATCTCAACGGTTGAAAGTCATCCCGGGAGACTTTTGTTCGGCAATGCACAGGGGATCGATATTATCGCCATGCAAGGTCGTTTTCACCTTTACGAGGGGTATACGCCGCTTGAAGTGACCTTCCCGGTGAGGGTGATGCAGGAGCTCGGTGTTAAAATTCTCATTCTATCGAATGCAGCAGGAGGCCTAAATCCCAAGTTTCAAGTAGGGGATATCATGCTCATCTCCGATCACATCAATCTCACCGGCTCGAACCCTCTGATCGGTCCAAATGAGAAAACGTGGGGAATTCGGTTCCCGGATATGAGCCAAGCGTACAACAACAATCTTTTAAAAATTGCGGAGTCGATCGGGAGGAAGCTCGGGATCCGTTTGGGAAAAGGGGTCTACGTGGGGATAAAAGGCCCGTCCTTGGAAACACCCGCCGAGGTGCGATTTTTAAGAATGATCGGTGGTGAAGCGGTCGGTTTCTCGACGGTTCACGAGGTTATTTCAGCTGTACATGCAGGTATGCGAGTGCTTGGATTGTCGATCATTACCAACATAAACGATCCGGATACACCCTCTCCGGTGACGGTTGACAAGGTAATCGCGGTTTCAAAAAAAACATCTCCGATTCTCACCACTATCCTTAAAAAGGTTATCGAAGCCATATATGACCATCAAATCTGCTGATCTTCTTGTTTCAAACGGTATTGTTCTCACAATGGATTCGATCGACACCCAGATCGAAAATGGTGCTGTCGCCATCAAAGGAGAAAAAATTGTTGCAGTCGGAGAGGTGGATGAATTTTTATCATGGGATATATCACAAACGATAGATGCCTGCGATGGCATCATTATGCCCGGGCTTGTCAATACACATACCCATCTTCCGATGTCACTCTTCAAGGGGCTTGCAGATGACCTTCCCCTGCAGGTGTGGTTGAATGAGTATATATTCCCTGCTGAAAGAAAATACATCACTCCAGAATCGGTCCGAATCGGTACACGGCTTTCCTGTGCCGAAATGTTGCTTTCTGGAACGACAACCTGCTGTGATGGATATTTTTTTGAAGATGAAATTGCAGAAGCAGTCAAAGCATGCGGTATGCGTTCGGTCCTTGGGCAGGGCGTCATCGATTTCCCGGCCCCCGGTATGCCTGACCCAAAAAACAATATCTCTTCTGCCATCGCCTTTATGGACAAATGGCAAGACGCCGTCCCAACAATCAAGCCATCCATATTTTGCCATTCACCGAATACATGTTCGACTCAAACATTAAAAAAGGCCAAGGCGGCTGCCAACGACAGGGCCCTTCTTTTTCAAATCCACGCCGCAGAGACAAAAAGTGAATGGAATCAGGTTTGGTCACAGCACCGGGCATCACCGATCGAGTATCTTGATCAGATTGGTGTCCTCGATCAAAATACACTTCTCGTTCATACCGTATGGGTGGATGATGATGATATCGACATCATTGCAAAGCGCAGGGCAAAAGTTTCACATAATCCGGAGAGCAATATGAAACTCGCATCGGGGATAGCGCCGGTCCCGGATTTATTGAAGGCAGATATCACCGTTGGGATCGGCACAGATGGGTGCGCAAGCAATAACAATCTGGATCTTTTTTCCGAAATGGACATAACAGCGAAGCTGCATAAGGTAAACACCCTAGATCCGATCGTTATGGATGCCCGAACCGTGGTTCAGATGGCCACAACCGGGGGAGCTGCAGCGATCGGTTTAGACCGACAGATCGGCTCTCTTGAACCGGGGAAGGAGGCGGATCTTATTGTTATCAATACCAAAAGTCCCCGTCTCACACCACTTTACAACCCCATCTCCCAGGTGGTTTATGCTGCCCTAGGGTCGGACGTTCGGGATGTCATCGTTGCCGGAAGGATGGTTGTACGGAATCACAAACTCCTCACGATCGATCTGGAAGATCTTTTTGAATGTGTCGGATTTATCGGAGATACCATTAAAAGAGAATTGACGAAAAAATAATGTCAGCGGGCATAAACCGCTAAAGCTTATTCCTCTTCAAAAGATGTTAAAGTGAATATGTTATACGCTTTTATTTTCTCCCGGCCTTTTAAGTCAGGGAGTTCAACTAAAAACGCGCACTCAACAATCTCACCACCGAGTTTTTCCACCAGCTTTGTCGCAGCCAAAGCAGTTCCGCCGGTGGCGATTAAATCATCCAATATTAAAACTTTCTCCCCTTTTTCAATTGCATCTTCGTGCATCTCGATGATGTTTTTTCCGTACTCAAGCGTATATTCCGCCTTGATGGTTTTGTACGGCAATTTTCCTTTTTTTCTGACAAGAACGAACCCGACATTGAGTTTGTAAGAAAGTACGGCACCGAAGATAAAGCCCCTGGCATCGATTCCGACCACTTTGTCGATCTCCATCTCCCTATAACGGTCATAGAATCGATCACATGTCGATCGGAATGCCTCCGGGTTTTGTAAAAGCGTTGTAATATCTCTGAACATGACCCCTTTGATCGGCCAGTGTGGAACGGTTCGGATTGTTTCTTTTAAATTCATCATCATCCCGTCATGCTATTTTTGAAACACTCTTTATCAAAAGCGCTTTGACTTTATCGGCATTCGCATTGAATACGCTCTCAATTTCTTCCCATGAAACCGGTTCCTCATCCTCTTTCCAGCAATCGTAATCTGTGGACATGGCAACAACTGCATATGGAACTTTTGCTTCGTTCGCGAGTATCGCCTCGGTCGCCACCGACATATTGATCACATCTCCTCCCCAACTCCTGAACATGTGCGATTCCGCTTTTGTTGAGAACCTGGGTCCCTCGATGGTGATCACTGTTCCACTGCTGTGTGTTTTGAAACCCAAAATTTGAGAGACCTCACACAACACTTTTCTCAGGCCCACGTCAAACGGATTTGCCATTGGGGTGTGTTGTGCCCCCTCTTCAAACGACTCATGAAAGGTTGTTTTTCTACGTCGTGTGAAGTCGATGAACTGGTCCAGAATCACAAAATCACCTCTACCGATTTCCTTCTTTAAACTCCCACAGGCGGTCGTGGCAATAATATGTGTAACACCTTGATCTTTTAAAGCATATATGTTTGCCCTGAAATTCACCTGTGTCGGGCTGAGCTGGTGTTTTTTCCCGTGCCTTGCGATGAGGACAACATCTGTTCCGTTAATCTGCCCTAGGGTTAAGGCGGAAGACGGTTTTCCATAGGGCGTCTCAACCGCCTTCTCGCTTGCTCCCTGAAGGATTTTCGGGTCATCCAGCCCGGATCCGCCGATAATTCCAACTCTCACCATCAATCTTTCTCCAATTTGAATTTATGCGGTTCATTACGCGGCAATGACGAAGGATGCAGCGCAACACAGAAGTTGAACTTTTTACGAAGCCGTCAAAATTAAAGGTGCGAAACTTGAGTAACATGCCTTTAAAAGATCGTCAAGGTCGGCAGCTATTTTTAAAAAGGGTTATTGACCCGTGTATGCTTGTACTATAATTATCATACAGTATGATGGATCGCGTAAAAAAAGTTATTCCATGAATAAATTTCATATTTTTATCATCAGATGTATTCTCGGTGCAGTCTTTGCCGTTTTGCTCATGCGATTTTTTTTCCCCCGTGCTAGTCTTGCTTATTCGGTGGGACTCGGCATTTTCATGGTGGGGACGGTGTACGTTACGAAGTTTTTTCGAAATAAAAAATCGAGGTAATCGAAGAAAAGATTTCACATGAAGACAATTATCCTCGGAACAGCCGGCCATGTTGATCATGGTAAAACCAGCTTAATTAAGGCAGTGACCGGCATAGACACAGATCGGCTGAAGGAAGAAAAAATTCGTGGCATCACCATTGAGCTCGGATTTGCCTCTATGGTGCTTCCCAACGGTCAACATTTTGGGATTGTCGATGTGCCGGGCCATGAAAAATTTGTAAAAAACATGGTCGCGGGCGCAACCGGGATCGACATTGTTGCCCTGGTAATTGCTGCGGACGAAGGCGTGATGCCCCAGACCAAAGAGCACAAGGAAATATGCACGCTTTTAAATATTGAACACGGGCTTATCGTCCTCAGCAAAATCGATCTGGTTGAAAGGGAATGGCTCGAACTGGTAACGGAAGATATCAAAGAGTTTACCCGCGGCACATTTCTTAATAATTCACCCATCATCCCGGTGTCATCTTCAACCGGCCAGGGTTTACCGGAATTTATTCAATCGCTTGAAAAACTAAGTGCCAAAATTCCCTTTCGCCCGCAGTCAAGCCTGTTCCGGCTTCCGATTGATCGTGTTTTCAGCATGAAGGGATTTGGAACCGTGATCACAGGAACCATAACCTCAGGGCAGGTTCAGGTGGGTGATACCATTATGATATATCCGATTCAAACCACCTCAAAAGTACGTGGGATTCAGGTCCATAACCAGAGCGTAAATGAAGCGATGGCTGGGATGCGAACCGCCATTAATTTTCAGGGACTCGAAAAGAGCGCCGTGAATCGGGGTGAGGTGATATCCCGCCCAGGCGCTCTAAAACCAAGTTATATGCTCGATGTATCGTTTCACTTT
>Ga0255058_10000885_pt1 | contig 17249 bp, 12 predicted proteins | sample Cases_109_9_MG_FD_188637 | JGI IMG/M metagenome (GOLD analysis project Ga0255058, IMG submission 188637) | Seawater microbial communities from Amundsen Gulf, Northwest Territories, Canada - Cases_109_9 | ecosystem: Environmental > Aquatic > Marine > Gulf | place: Canada: Northwest Territories... | reverse complement strand
ATGCGCGGTAGGATCGTGCGAATTTTTCGACCGACCAGACTGACGGCGGCGCAGTTGCGGATAACCGTTACCCGGCAATAGGGTTCTAAATCTGTGGTTAATGCTTTTTCGGTGTCCTCGGACAACATGCCATCGACGGTATCAATCGATACCGTGACGTTCGTCTCCGAAGTCGATACCAGATCGACCGACACGCCATGATTCTTGAAACAGGAGAACACGTCCGCGAGAAATCCAACCTCCTGCCACATGCCGACGCCGCCCATCGAGACGAGGGTCAGGCCTTTGCGTGACGCGATGCCTTTCACCTGGGGTTCTGTTTCGCTGGTTACCGAGGAGATCACCGTGCCGGATATGTGTGGCGCCGCTGTCGATCGTATGAAGAGTGGAATACCGTGGTGACGCAACGGTGAAAGACAACGAGGATGCAGCACATGGCTGCCGGTCGACGCAAGTTCCTGTGCCTCGTCGAAATGCAACGCGACGAGGAGCCGTGCTGACGGCACAAGCTTCGGATCCGCCGTAAACATCCCTGGGACATCGGTCCAGATCTCGAGCCTCCGTGCCTGCAATTTCGCAGCAAAATAGGCAGCCGAGGTGTCAGACCCGCCACGTCCGAGTAATACGGTCTCGCCATGGGCGTTCCTGGCGATGAATCCCTGAGTAAGGATTACTTTGCCTTGGCCGGATAACTCTCTGTCGAGGTCCGGGTCGGCTTCGTGGTTACAGGTGGCCGAAAGATAGCTCTGGGTGAGCGAGCGTTTTGCGCGAGTCTCACTGGTCAGAAGGTCCCTGGCATCGCGCCAGTGCACATCGATTCCCATGCTTTGCAGGTAGGAGGCACCCAGCCTTGTCGCCATGATCTCGCCTAACGCCATGACCCGAACGCGAACGCGCACGCTAACTTCATGCACCAGCCGAACGCCAGCAATTAGCTGCCCCAGTTCTTGTAGCACTGTATCAAGTAGAGATGGGCCATCCAGGCCCAATGCATCGGCCAGCTCATAATGCTGATGGGTCAGTGCATCGAAGTGATCTGAGGATCGCCCGCCGACGGCCGATTGCAGAGTCTGCTCGAGCGCATTGGATACGCCTTTCAGTGCCGAATGCACGACAACAAGCTGGAATCCGGCATTCAGGCGGTCTTGAACTCGCTCGGCAATTGTCTTCCAGTTGGCGGCGCTCGAGACGCTCGTGCCGCCAAATTTCATGACCACCCAGTCGGACCTTGCTATGTTTTCGGGGGCACCAAGCGTTTCGCTGTCAGCGAACCCAGCCTCTGTCATTGTGTTGCTCTCATTTGTCATCGCACTATCAAAAAAAAACCCGCTCGGAGATTCCTTGCGGGTCTATGGACAATAGCCGGTTTATTGTTAGCCGTTACTACTGCCAGTCGCACCCACGCACCTCTGGCGCGCCATTTGTTTTGTGTGTTTATCGACACCGCAGATCGCGGCGTACTGGCACATTACGTGGATGCAATTCGTATTCATCGGCGAAGTAAATACTCCCTGACTCTCGAGGTCAAGTCATGGTCGCCGCTGAAACTATTCGTCCCAGGCCGGTACGCTGGTAACGGCTCCGCGTGAGGCAGACGATACCTCTGCACGATATTTCGCCAGGGCTCCGGTCGTTACGCTCGATTTGGGCCGTTGCCAGTTCTCCCTTCGTTTCGCGAGCTCTTCCTCGCCCACAGAAATGTCGATGCGGCGCTTTTCTGCGTCGAACGTGATCACATCGCCGTCTTCGATCAGTGCGATCGGCCCACCGACAGCCGCCTCGGGCGAAACGTGACCGGTGACGAATCCGTGGCTGCCACCGGAGAAGCGTCCATCAGTCATGAGCGCAACCTCGCTGCCCAGGCCCTTGCCCATAATTGCGCTGGTCGGGCTTAGCATTTCGCGCATACCCGGCCCGCCTTTCGGTCCTTCGTAACGAATGACGATGACATCACCGGCCTTGATTTCATCGTTCAGGATGGCCTGAAGTGCGAGTTCCTCGGAGTGAAACACACGCGCCCTGCCCTCGAATCTCAGACCCTCTTTGCCGGTTATTTTGGCGACGGCGCCATCCGGCGCGAGGTCGCCATACATGATGACGAGATGGCTGTCCGCTTTGATCGGATTGTCGAAGTCACGAATGATTTCCTGGCCGTCGGGATAGTCGGCAACATCGGCCAGATTTTCCGCGACGGTGCGACCGGTTACGGTCATGCAATCGCCGTGCAGAAGACCCCGATCTAGCAGGCGCTTCATCAGCGGCTGAATCCCGCCGATTTCGATCAATTCGGACATCAGAAACCGGCCACTCGGTTTTACGTCGGCGAGCACGGGCACATTTTCTCCGATACGACTAAAATCGTCGAGCGTGAGATCGACCCCGGCTTCCCTGGCGATCGCCAGCAAATGGAGAACGGCATTTGTCGATCCACCCAGCGCGATGACAACCGTAATCGCGTTTTCAAATGCGTCACGCGTAAGAATGTCGCGCGGCTTGATGTCGTTTTCGATCAGATTCAAGACAGCATCGCCGGCGCGTCGGCAATCATCGATCTTGTTCTGCGACACCGCCTCCTGTGCCGAACTGTTGGCAAGGCTCAGGCCCAGTGCCTCAATTGCGGATGCCATCGTATTCGCGGTGTACATGCCGCCGCATGAACCAGGCCCGGGAATGGCGGTTCGCTCGACCTCGAGCAGTTCCTGCTCATCAATTGTTCCGCCGGACAATGCGCCGACGGCTTCGAAAACTGAAACGATATCGCGGCGCTTTGCGCCGGGTTTGATGGTGCCGCCGTAGACGAAGACTGACGGCCTGTTCAGTCTCGCCATCGCCATGACGCAGCCGGGCATGTTCTTGTCGCAGCCGCCAATCGTGATGAGTCCGTCAAATCCCTGCGCGCCCGCCACGGCTTCGATCGAGTCTGCGATGATCTCCCTGGATACCATTGAATAACGCATGCCGGGCGTACCCATGGAAATCCCGTCGGACACGCTGATCGTATTGAAGATGACGCCCTTGCCTCCAGCCGAGTCTGCAGCTGCCGCCGCTTCCCTGGCCAGCTGATCGATATGCATGTTGCATGGCGTGACCATGCTCCAGGTGGAGGCAATGCCGATTTGCGGCTTCGAGAAATCCTTGTCGCCAAATCCGACGGCGCGAAGCATCGCCCGGCTCGGTGCTTGTTCGACACCATCGACAACAACGCGCGAGTAGCGTCGCAGCTCTTTTTCGGTCATGGATATCGCTCTAGTTGATCAGTTATTCTTCTGACTTGGAATCATCATCTCTGATCATAACCGCGATTCGCCGGAAAATGTTCGCGTTGGTCGCTTCTGATTGAAGTGCTGGCATTTCCAGCATGAATGCTTCATCGGATTCGGGATTAGAATCCTGTACCAGTGGAATGAGAATGCGCGCAGAACGCTGGCCCGGGCCAAACTCCACCGTATTCGTGCCCGGCACAAAATAGTCTTCGCCTTCCGTCGCGGTGACGTCGCGCAGGAAATACTCAACGGTCAACCTCGTATTATCGGGATTGAAGCGCACGAGATCGATCTGCACGGCAGGGTCGCGCTCGCGCACGGACACCTGACCAACGGCGAACGCCACTGTGTTCGGCCCCAAGCGCGACTCAAATCTTCGCTGATCGTCGTCCTCGAGGGTTAGATTGATCAGTGCGAGCTCCGAATTGCTGTCTTCGAAGTCACGGACCAGCAACGATACCTGCCGATCAGGCTCGCGCAACGGATCCGGCGCCATCGACACCGTGAATCGTGCTCTGTCCTGGCCGGCCGGGAATCGCGCGACACTGTCGTCGGAGATCTGATACTGGCCGGACTCCCACGGCGATCGGTTGCCACTGAAGCTAACTTCTTCCAGCTTCACCACCAGGACTTCTTCGATATTGGATGCTCGCACGAGGTCGACGATTGCCGGGGATTCGTCCTCACGAAGAATCAGGTCCAGCTCTGTTCTTACCGTGCCCGGAAACGCCAGTGGCACCTCAACTGTCGCTATCGGCATGTTGGAGAAGTCAACCAGGGGCTCAACCGGGACCGGCTCTTCTTCGGGCACCATCTCATCAAATGACTCAACCACCAATGCCTCGTCGTCGGCCGGCAGATCCGGTTCTTCTACCACTGGCTCTTCAAAAGGCTCTGGCTCGACAACCGGTGTTTCTTCGACCTTGGCCTGCCGATCGTTGCTGTCAGATATGTCAGGCAGCGACACCGACGGGATCTGATCCAGCAGTCCGGACTCGTAGAGGCCGTATAAGCCGGCCGCCAACACAACTGCGGTAAGCAATGCGGGCCACATCCGGCGACCTTCTTCCACTTCCGGTTCATGGAGATGGGGAACGGGCTGAGTGTCGTCTGTGGCCGATTGGCCGGACAGGGCTTTCACGAATTCCTTCGGCGATGCGAATCGAGAAACACGCGAGTACGACAGCGCCTTGCGTAACGCCTGCCATTCGGTGTCGTTCAAACCCTGAGGACGCTGTGGCGCCATACCTTCGTCGGCGGCCTCGGCTGCGTTTCTGGGGCCGAACACACGATACCCTGCGATCAGGCGGTACATGAGGCATGCGAGAGAAAATACGTCGTCGGATGCGACCGGCTCTTCGCCGGTCAGGACCTGCATGCTGGAGTACGCTGGTGTCACAGCACCGAGCACAGCCGGATCGAATTCAGACGGCACATCGACCCGCTTTTGCCTGACCCGGGCGATACCGAAATCGAACAACTTCACTTCGCCGCTTGGCGACAAGATGATGTTGCCCGGCTTTACATCCGCATGTACGACGCCGCGGCGGTGTGCGTAGTTCAGCGCTTTGCCGAGTTGTTTGATGATGTCGAGCGCCATTTCCTTGTCAATCTTCTTGGTGCTGCTGTCATCGAGAATATCGGCCAGCGATTTTCCCTCCAGCCATTCCATGACAATGAAATAGAGGTCTTCCTCCCGATCGAGATCGATGAAGCGCACGATGTTTGGATGAGAAAGACAGCGACCCTTGGCCGCTTCCTGTTGCAGCGCCCGCAAGGCATTTCCGTCTCTCAACAACTGCGGTGTCAGTACCTTGATAGCGACCGAGCTGTTGATATCATTTGCTTCCGCCAGTCGTCGATCCAGAGCTTTATAAACGACACCCATGCTGCCACCGGAGATTTTCTCCTGCAGCAGGAATCTATCCCTGAGTACCGAGCCAACCTGCAAGCGATTGCCGCCTGGCTCGTCGTCAAGTTTAAGTTCTTCGATTACCGTCGTGTCGCCGAACGGATCAGCACTCTTTTGTTCCGGTTGCGGTGGTGGTTGCGGATCCAGTTTTGGGGGCGGTTCGGGTTCAGTGCTACTGGGTGCGGTCGCGATGTGTTCGGTCACCATGCGATCGAGCATGCGATTAACCAGTTCGCAGGTCTCGTCGCGAAGATTGCCCGCCTGATGCTGCTCCTGGACTATGCGACGAATGTCTGCCGCGACGCTCTCGTCGTCCCACAGCAGATCCTCGATCGCCCCGTGGATATCGTCAAGCAACTCCTCGTCGGCAATCTTCTTCTGCAGCTGCTCCGCAAATTCGGTGAGCTGCTTGGAGTAGGACCGCTCCAGCTTGTCGGACTTTGCGTTCATCAGCCGTCAATCTTACCGTCACGGCAAGGTCGACTATGGGAACTGGTCGTCATATTGCGCGGCCAAAACCATGCTGTAGGGCGCAGAATCACTGTATTTAGAGGACTTTTCCCGGATTCAGAATGTTACCGGGATCGAGCGCGGTCTTGATGGCTTTCATGACGGCAATCTCCTCCTCGTCCTTGTACTTTCTCAGGACCTCGCGCTTTGCCTGGCCGATGCCATGCTCGGCACTGATGCTACCGCCGAATTCGCTGACGACATCGTAGATAAGGTTGCCGACCTCGACAGTTTTTTCGCGAAAATCGCCGCCATCCCATGCCGATGGTTGACTGACGTTAAAGTGCACGTTGCCGTCACCCACGTGTCCGAACGCAACAATTCTTGCGTCCGGCAAGTGCTGCAGCACAGCCTCCTCGGCTGCCTCAATAAACTCTCCAATTTTCCCGACCGGCACAGATACATCGTGCTTCAAACTGGCGCCCTCGAGTTTTTGCACCTCCGAGATCGAGTGCCTGATGCGCCAAAGCGCCTCCTGCTCGGAAATATTCTTGGCGATCACAACATCCAGACCGAGATTACCTTCCAGCGCAGCCGCAAGCACAGTTTCGAGCGCCTCCAGGTCGTCGTCGAGCGAGGACTCGAGCAGGATGTACCAGGGATGATCGTCGGCGAACGGAATCGATATCGCCGGCATGTGTCGTTGCAGATAACGGATGGCGCGGCGCGGCATCAGTTCGAAAGCCTGTAATTGATCTGCAAGGGAACCACGAAGAAGTGCCAGCAACTCGACAGCACGTGTCGGGCTCTCCACGGCGATCAATGCCGTCTGCGTATTTTCAATTTCAGGGTACAGCCGCAAATTCGCCGCTGTGATGACACCGAGCGTTCCTTCCGAGCCGATAAACAGCTGTTTGATGTCGTAGCCGGCCGTGTCCTTACGCAACCCACGAAGTCCGTTCCAGACCGTGCCATCGGCAAGGACAACTTCCAGACCCAGAACCTGGGCACGTGCACTGCCATATCGCAATACATTGATGCCGCCGGCATTGGTCGACAGATTGCCGCCTATTTGACAACTACCCTCCGCGGCCAGGCTTAACGGAAAAAATCTGCCTGCTTTTCGCGCTGCGGCCTTTACATCGGCGAGGATGCAGCCGGCTTCGACGATCATCGAAAAGTCGTTCGGTTCGACGGATCGAATGGTATTCATTCGCGATAGGGACAACAGTACCTGCTGTCCGGACTCGTCCGGGATCGCACCGCCGCAGAGTCCTGTGTTGCCCCCTTGTGGAACCACTGCCGTCTGAGCGGCGGCGCAGGTTTTAATCACAGCCGATACCTGCTCAGTATTGGCAGGAGACACCATGAGCAGAGTTTCGCCGTGGTATCTGTCGCGCCATTCTGTGAGATGCGGCAGAAGTTCATCCGGATCATCGCTCCAGCCGGACGGACCGACAATTGACTTGAGATCATCGAGCAACATTCAGCCGTCCAGATTTGCGTGCTGCGCGAATGTCGGCCAGTCGATGTTGCTGCCGCACATCAACGCCACCACTTTCTTTCCGGAGAAACGACCGGACAACGGCCCCATCAGCGCCGCCGTCGTGGCCGTGCAGGCCGGCTCGACGGCAATTTTTAATTCCCTGAACAAGACGCCCATCGCATTTTTCAGTTCATCGTCATCGACAAGAACCAGTTCGTCGACATTTTCCTTGCAGAGTTGATAGGAGATCGGCAACGCGAACGGCGCACCCAGGCTATCGGCAATCGTCGTCACCTTTTCAATTGACTCGGGCTTGCCGCTTGCGAAACTTCGATGCATTGAGTCGGCACCGACCGGCTCAACACCGATCACCTCGCAATCCGGTTTCATCTGTTTTACAGCACTCGAGATGCCGGCGCACAGTCCACCGCCCCCGATCGGCAAAATGACTACGTCCAGGTCGGGAACCTGCTCGCAAATCTCCAGGCCGACGGTCGCAGTACCCCGAACCACGTCGGCACCCTCGTACGGGTGCACGAAAAAGCGCCCTTCACGCTCCTGGATCTCTTCTGCAACGTCGAAGGCACCATGCACATCATCGGCGAGCACGACTTCAGCTCCGAAATGACGACATCGTTCAATGCGAAGCGGATTGGCATTCATGATCATGACGACCTTGGCGCTGGTCCCGACAGACTTCGCTGCGAATGCCGTCGCGATCGCGTGATTGCCGGCACTGACCGCCGTAACCCCGGCCTCCTTTTGTGTCTCATCGAGGCCCAGCATTACCGACAGCGCCCCGCGAGGTTTAAACGTCCCCGTCCGCTGTAAGAATTCGAACTTGGCGTGAAATTCGAACGACGAGCCGAGATAGTCCTCGAGCGAACGGCAACGCATCACCGGCGTGCGGATCAGCCAATGCTGCAAGCGATCGTGCAATGCTCGTACTTCGTCAATACGCGGCGTTTCTGACAGCAATCAATCGTCCTCCAGTAATCGAATCCGTGCTTGGTGTAAACTCAAGCCGACTCAGGACCATTATGTAAACCATCCTGATTTCTACAATTTCTCAATGTTAGGGATTTGAGATAGATATAGCAGCTTCCTAATGATACTTGCGCTGATGGGCAGAGTGGACTAATTTCGTTCTGGAGCATTGACGACGTCAGTGCGCACTCGCTTTGGGGCGGTCCAAAACTGGAATAATACTGAATGGACCTTGACGATCTATCGAAATCCGGTATCCGGCGAATAGCCAATTATTCGCCGTACCTGGATCAATTAGCAGGCCTCGCCAGTGATATGGGGCTGCGCCAGCGGAGTAATCTGGTGCATCTGGAGACCTGCCTTAACGATCACTGGTCGCTCGGTCAGAACAGCATCCTGAGCTGGGCGCCACTCGATGACGGCCTGTTGATCCTTGTCGTACCGCATTACGCCATCGCCGAGTACACAGCTGCCCCGGCAGATGATCCCAGGCTTCCACAGAGAGTCTCCGCAGCCTTTATCACCGAACTGATTTCCGGCGAGCGGCAGCTGTCGATAGCGCAGATTCAAAAGGTGGCAAAGCTTCTGGACATCCAGACGACGTTTATCGCGCTTCGACAGCCATTGACCGGACACGCCGCCGAGACCCAGATCATCGAGAGAATGATCCATCGCTACGGCGTCAATTACGTCGCCAGCCGTGCCGTAACGCTCTTCGATATCGTCGGCTTCAGCCTTCTGACGCCGTTCGAGCAAATGACGCAGTTAAACAGCCTCTCATATTCCCTGAATTCCGCACATGCCAAGATGCTCGAGCAAGACGTCGGCATCGATTTTGCCCGGTCATCGAGTGGCGACGGATTCTATATCTGGAACCGCGATCACGGCCTCGAAGCCAACGTCAATCTGTACCACTTCATGCACATTGTTCTCGCCGATAACGCTATCGCGCGAAGTAAAGCGGTGTCGAAGGCGGTGCCGCGATTACGCGCCTGTTTTCACGTCGGCAGCTGCTACGAGTTTCATCAAGCCGAAGGACTCAACCCGACCATTCATGACTTCATCGTCGGCGATGTGACGATCGAATTAGCAAGAATGATCGAAGCGGCCATGCCCGGGCAGATCCTGGTTGGAGAATTTGTCGCAGAGGCGTCCGGCCAGGCGAACGGCGAAGAAGATTCTCAGGTGAATCTTGACGCCGTGACCTTTCTGCAGCGAGCGCAGGGAAATCTGTCGAAGCTGAGCGGTCTAGAACTGTCCGGCGAGAAAGTGACGGCCATCAAATGTTATTTGACCGGCGAGCGGCAGGAAAACGGTGATTTCAGTATTCGCCGGCTGCATATCAAGGACAAACACGGACTGTCCAGAACCGTGTTCAACGCCAAAGTGAACATCTATCGAGAACTCGCCCAGCCGATCCTTCTCGGGATCGAGGACAAGAAGCTGGCACCGGCGGAGCCGGCGTAAATCCATCTTTTTTTGGCATTTTGCGGCTGAACGGGTACGCTGATTCGCGGTAGCGGACAAAAGAGAATCAGCTCTTGTCGTTTATCACAGAACTCAAGCGACGTAATGTATTCAAGGTCGGCATCGCCTACATCGTCGTGGCGTGGCTCGTCATGCAGGTCGCCGATGTCATCCTGAACAACATCGAAGCGCCCGGCTGGGTGTTCCGCGCACTACTCCTGTTTCTCGCTATCGGTTTCGCGTTCGCTTTGTTCCTCGCGTGGGCCTTCGAACTGACCCCGGAAGGCATCAGGAGAGATTCTGAAGTTGCCAGGTCTGCTTCTGTTGCCGGCAAATCCGGCCACAAGTCGAATTACGTGATCATCGGCTTGCTGGCCCTCGCTGCTGCCTATCTATTCATCACCAGGGAACCACCTGCGCCAGATCCCGAGTCCGGCATTGACACCCTGGCCGCCAGACCTTCCGTGATTGTCATGCCATTTGCCAACATTAGTGGCGATGAGTCCAACGATTACCTCGCTTTTGGAATGACTGATGAGCTGATCACCGGATTGCAGCGGCTAGGAAATTTTCCGGTAGTGTCGCGTTACGCCTCACTCTCGTACGGTGTGACCGACGTAAGCGCCACTGATTTCGCACAAAACCACGGCGCGGCATACCTTGTCGAAGGCAGTGTAAACGTAGGTCGCAATGGAATCCGGGTTTTGGCCAATCTGTCCAGCGCTGCAGGCAACCAAGTTTGGGCCGAACGCTATCAACTTGATGGAGGAAAGATCGACATATTTGATATATCAGACGAACTTGCTTCCAAGGTAGCCGGAGCTGTTCTTGAGTCGGAAGTGACCAGGGTCCAGAGAAAAGACCGCCCGCCGTCGGATGCGTGGGAACATTACATGAAAGGACTCCGGGTTGTCCTTACATATGATACGCAGCACTATGAGATTGCCAGGCAGCACCTTGATCAGGCCGTTGAAATCGCTCCGGATATGGCCGAGGCCTGGTGGGCGCTCGGTGAGCTCGAGGCGATGAATTACATGACCGGCCCAATGGCGGAGGAAGATGAACTCGACGAACTGTATGTTCTGATCGAATACTTTCGAAAGGCCCACGACATCAGTCCGTTTCACGCAGCAGCCTGCGGATGCCTCGGCTATTTACTAACGGCAGTCGGGCAGCCGGATGAAGCTCGCATCGTGTTTGAACAGGCAATCGAGGCAAAGCCATTGTCACCGGATTTGCGGACTGATTATGCGGTCTACCTTGCGTGGGCTGAGCGATATGAGGAAGCACTGGAAAACGCTGAACTTGCACTGAAATTGGGCCCAGTTTCGCAAGACCGCGCAGGTCTGTGGATGGTCCATTCGCTGATCGCTTATTCCAAGGGAGACGAGCAGAAGGCTTTGGATGCGATAAACCGAGCGATGTTTATCAGAAACGACACGTTCTATTCACCCGCGGCCGTGGCCTTGTTGTACGTGCTAGGCCAACATAATAGTGCAGCGACATTATTACGAGATGTCCAAGGCCTGTTTCCAGATCTGCAGCCGAAAAATCGAGTGTTTTACGTCACGCTTAAGCCTATCGACGACATTCTTGCAGCACGCCGTGAGCAGGGTGATGTCCATGGTCCAGCGGATGTGGAAGAGATCTTTTCGCTGCTAAGCAAAGAGTTGAAATAATGGTCGGGGCGAGAAGATGGAACTCGTGCATCCCTGCACTCGCCCTGCGGGCGATCTCGCTACGCGAGATCGTTCCAAATCGCTCCTGGCGATTTGTCGACCTCCCTGATTAGTTCCAATCCCACCACTTAAGACTAAATCAGAAAAGCCTCCCCGATCTCTGTGAGGGAGGCTTTTCTGATTTGGTCTTAATTGGTCGGGGCGAGAAGATTCGAACTTCCGACCCCCACACCCCCAGTGTGGTGCGCTACCAGGCTGCGCCACGCCCCGACCGGACACGAATAAGCTTGCGCGGCAATGATACTTACCGCGCCGCTTACAGGAAAGAGTTTTTCTTAGCGCCTGAGGATCTTAAGAACTTGTTCAAGTTCCAGGCGTAACTGTTTGATAATCTGCTGACTTTGACTGACATCAGACTTCGCATCGTCGCCTGTCAGCCGTTGTCTGGCTCCACCGATGGTGAATCCGTCGTCGTACAACAGGCTTCGAATCTGACGAATAATCAGTACATCCTGACGCTGATAATAGCGGCGATTACCGCGCCGTTTGACCGGCTTCAGCTGAGGAAACTCCTGTTCCCAGTATCGCAAGACGTGCGGCTTCACAGCACACAGGTCGCTCACCTCACCTATCGTGAAGTATCGCTTGCCTGGGATTGGAGGTAGTTCGTCGTTATTCCCCGGTTCCAGCATAGGCCTCTACTCGGGCTTTTAGTTTTTGTCCGGGCCTGAAAGTCACCACACGTCGTGCGGTAATCGGAATTTCTTCCCCCGTTTTCGGGTTCCTGCCTGGACGTTCGTTTTTATCCCGAAGATCAAAATTTCCAAATCCGGAAAGTTTGATCTGCTCCCCTACCGCGAGAGACGCTCGCAGTTCTTCAAAGTATAAATCGACCAGTTCTCGCGCCTCTCTTTTGTTCAATCCTAGCTCGTTGAACAAGGATTCCGCCATATCTGCTTTTGTCAGTGCCATCGATACTAGTCTCTTAGCTCAGCTGCGAATTCTTTCTTCAGATTGCGTACCGCTGTGTCCATCACTGAATCCGCATCTTCGTCAGTAAGGGTGCGGGATGTTTCCTGCAAAATCAAGCCTAAAGCAATGCTTTTTCGCCCCGCTTCTATCCCTGGACCCTGATATACGTCGAAAATTGTTACATTCTGGATAAGATCGGGAGCCGACGATGCTGCGACTTTGACCAGGTCTCCTGCCGAAACATTTTCGTCAACAACGACCGCAATGTCGCGTCGTATTGCTGGAAATTTTGACAGGACAGTAGACCTCGGAACATGCGAAGCGAATGCCAGCGCCGCATCCAATTCGAAAAGCATTACGTCTTTATTCAAGTCGAATGACTGCGCGATCGCAGGATGCAGCTTCCCGAGTACACCGATAACTTGACCATCACGCACGATATTTGCGACCTGACCCGCTTGTAAGGCAACGTGACTCGACGCTTCGAAATCGATTCTTGCACTGTCACCCGCCATTCGTAGCAGTGCTTCGATGTCTGATTTTATGTCAAAGAAATCAACGCCCTGCGCGGCCCTTCCCCACTGCTCCGGCACTGCGGATCCGATGGCAAGCCCAGACACACGCACGACTTCCAGTGGCTTTTTCAAGGTGCCATGAAACGACTTTCCGATTTCGAAAAAGCGAACGCGTTCTTGTTGGCGCGCGACATTTGCGGAAGCAGAAGCGATCATTCCCGGCCACAGGGAAGCGCGCATCACCGACATTTCACTTGAGATGGGATTACCTAAAACAAGTTCGGAATCTTCTCCAGTAAAACGACGATTGTTGTCTGCATCGATAAAACTGTAAGTGATTACTTCCTGATAATCGCGTGCAACCAGCGATGCCGCGACCAACTCCAGATCGATTTTTGATTCGGTAACCGGCCTGAGTGGCAATTCTGCGGTTGCAGTGGTTTCCGGGATCAGGTCGTAGCCGTAAATGCGGGCAACTTCCTCAACAATGTCGTCTTCGATCGCAAGATCGAATCTAAAACTCGGTGCAATCACCTGCCAACCGTCGGCATTTTGCTCGACTTCGAGCTGCAGGTTTTCCAAAATTTCGACAACCTTGTCGTCAGGAATTATCGTCCCAAGTACTCTTTCCAGTCGTGCCCGTCTGAGTGAAATCGACGATGCCGATGGCAGGTGTTTGTCGCTAACGATATCGGTCAATGGTCCGGCTTCGCCACCCGATATCGCGACAAGCAATTCGGTTGCGCGTTCGACGGCACGTGCCTGCCCGCCCGGATCCACACCCCGTTCAAATCTGAGAGACGCATCGGTATGAAGTCCATACGATCTTGCTCGACCGGCGATGACTGCTGGCGGCCAGAAGGCGCCCTCGAAATATACGTCCCTGGTCTCTGTAGAGACCGCCGTACTGCGCCCTCCCATGATGCCGGCAAGGCCGATGGGCCCGGAATCGTCCGTGATCAGGAGCGTGTCCTGAGCCAGATCCACCTCTTTTTCGTCCAGCAAGGTGACTTTTTCGCCTTTTTTGGCGAATCGGGGCCGGATAGCGCCCTTTAGCAACGCCAAATCATAGGCGTGCAGCGGTTGCCCCAGTTCCAGCATGACGTAGTTGGTGACATCGACCACAGGGTGTATTTCTCTCAGCCCGCTTCTCCGCAGCCGTTCGATCAGCCAGATCGGCGATTTTGCCTTTGCCTCGATGTTACGAATCACGCGACCGGCGAAGCGCGGACAGGCAGATGGATCCTTGACCTCGACCGGATGGGTATCGTCGATCGTCACCGAAGCTTGCGGCAAATTCGGCCCTGTCAGGGTCGAATCTGTCATCGCAGCGACATCTCTCGCTATGCCGAGAACGCTGAAGCAATCGCCGCGGTTCGGCGTCAGGTCGAGATCGAATATATTGTCTGGAAGTTCGAGGTACGCCGATAAATCGGCACCGGTCGGCGCATCGTCGGGCAATGCGATAATGCCGTCGGCCTCATCCCCAAGCCCCAGTTCGATCGCTGAGCACAACATGCCGTTGGATACGACGCCGCGAATCTTCGAACGACGCAGTTTCGTTCCGTCGGGTAAGCGAACGCCGGGAGACGCCAGTGGACTCTTCATGCCGGCGACGACATTCGGCGCACCACAAACTACCTCGATCGGTTTACCTTTGCCGGTCGAAACCTGGCACACGCTTAACCTGTCCGCATCCGGATGCTTCGCAACTGCCAAAACCTCCGCAACGACGATGCCGTTGAGACCACTCCCCTGTGACTCGATGCTGTTGACCTCGTGTCCGGCCATCGTGAGCTTGTGGCCCAGTGCCTCGGTATCGAGCTTCGGATCGACCCATTCTCTTAGCCATGTCTCTGCAAACTTCATCGCGGAAATTCCATCTCAATTAAACTGCCGCAGGAAGCGCAGGTCGTTATCGAAAAATGTCCGCAGGTCGTTGACGCCGTAGCGCAGCATCGCCAGCCTCTCGATGCCCATACCGAAGGCATAACCGGTAAACTCCTCCGGATCGACTCCCGCATTGCTCAGTACATTCGGATGCACCATGCCGCAGCCTAGTATTTCCAGCCACTTGCCTTTCTCCCAAAGGATATCCACCTCGGCAGACGGTTCTGTGAACGGAAAATAGGATGCCCGAAAACGTAACTCTGCGTCATGCTCGAAGAAACTTTCCACGAACTGATGCAATACGGCCTTCAGGTTCGCAAAACTGATATTGCGATCGATAACCAGCCCCTCAACCTGGTGAAACATGGGTGTATGGGTCTGATCCGAGTCACAGCGATAGACGCGCCCGGGTGCGATGATCCGGATCGGCGCACCCTCCTCCACCATCGACCGAATCTGCACTGGCGACGTATGGGTTCTTAGAAGCATGTCCCCCGGGAAAAAAAATGTGTCTTGCTCGGCACGTGCCGGATGATTCTCGGGAAAGTTGAGCGCCGTGAAATTGTGATAGTCGTCTTCAATTTCCGGTCCGGAACGAACACCAAATCCGGCGTTTCGAAAGATTCTCTCGATGCGGGACATGGCCCGCGAGACCGGATGGCGTCCGCCTAGTCCATAACCACGACCAGGAAGGGTAACGTCGATGGCATCATCAACGAGTTTTCGGGCGAGCGCCTCTCCCTCGAGTGTCTCGCGCTTGGCGCTTATACGGTGCTGGATTTCCTGTTTGGCTCGATTGATTTCCTGACCTGCCGTCGGACGCTCGTCGGCAGGAAGCTGGCTCAGCTCCTTCAGACGGACAGTCAATGCACCTTTTTTGCCAAGGTAGGACACTCTGACCGCGTCCAGCGCGCCCAAGTCGTCAGCGGCATCAATTTCGGATCCCGCGCTTTGAATCAAATCGCTCAATGCCTGCATGTAAACCACTCGAGGTTCGGTCCAGCCGAACCTCAAAGACCTAGCTTTCAGCCAGGCTGGCCTTCGCCTGCTCAGCGATTGCGCCGAAAGCCTCGGGATCGTGTACCGCGATATCCGCCAGCACTTTGCGATCAATATCGATCTCTGCGCGATGCAGACCATTGATCAATCGACTGTAAGACATCCCGTGCAAACGAGCGGCTGCATTGATACGTGTGATCCAAAGAGCCCGGAACTGCCGCTTGCGCTGGCGCCGGTCACGATACGCGTACTGGCCGGCTTTGATAACTGCCTGTTTCGCTACCCGGTATACCTTGCTACGGGCACCGTAGTAACCCTTGGCTTTATCCAGGACCTTTTTGTGGCGTGCCTTGGCGACAACGCCTCTTTTAACTCTTGCCATTTTTCAATCTCCTCAGCTGTACGGAAGTAAACGACGAACGCTCTTCTGATCGCTGTCAGCAATCCGAGCCGTCATGCTCAACTGGCGCTTACGCTTTGAGCTTTTCTTCGTGAGGATATGATTGCGAAAGGACTGGCCACGCTTGAAGCCGCCCTTGGCCGTCCGGCGGAAACGCTTTGCAGCGCCCCGGTTGGTCTTCATCTTAGACATTTTGTCTCCAATTTTTAGCCTGCAACGTACGCCCGAGTCGTATCGACTCGTCGCCGCTGAAGGCGGGTAGTGACATAGGCCAATTTCTACAAGCGGCTTCTGTCGTTACTCACTTTTTCTTCGGTGCCATCACCATGATCATTTGCCGACCTTCCATCTGCGGCATCTGTTCAACCATGGCGATTTCACCGAGGTCCTCCCTGACCCGAGCCAGAAGATTCGCGCCCAGTTCCTGATGCGCCATCTCCCGTCCTCTGAATCTCAATGTGACTTTGGTCTTGTCGCCGCTTTCCAGGAAATCAACGAGCTTTCGCAGCTTGACCTGATAGTCACCTTCCTCCGTTCCCGGACGAAATTTAATCTCTTTTACGTGTACCTGCTTTTGCTTGCGTTTGGCAGACTGTGCTTTCTTGTTCTGTTCAAACAAGTATTTGCCGAAGTCCATGACCCGGCAAACCGGCGGCTCCGCCATCGGCGAAACCTCTACAAGATCCAGCCCCCCTTCCTTCGCAATGTCAATCGCCGCTTCGACAGGCATGACGCCCGCCTGTTCACCGGCGGCATCAATCACCCGTACTTCGGTTGCCTCAATCTCTTCGTTACGTCTGACCCGCTTTGTGGCTGCGATATTCCAATCCTCCTGCCATCAAGAAATTCCGCGTCTCTGCAGCAGAGCCTACGCGGGACGCGAATTTTATAGCCGCAATCATAAAGACACAAGCCCGGAAATGCCTGATTTCCAAGAAACTTAGCGGATATTGGTGGGCGATGGTGGTTTCGAACCGCCGACCTCCACGATGTCAACGTGGCGCTCTACCCCTGAGCTAATCGCCCGATTTATGTGCCCTGCCTTAGATCCGGGTCACGACCCCTATTCTTGCACTGTCAATTGGCATCCTGAAAGCTCGGCTCAATGCCGAACTACCCCTGAGCTAATCGCCCGATTTATGTGCCCTGCCTTAGATCCGGGTCACGACCCCTATTCTTGCACTGTCAATTGGCATCCTGAAAGCTCGGCTCAATGCCGAACTGCCCCT
>Ga0255058_10000884_pt1 | contig 17250 bp, 20 predicted proteins | sample Cases_109_9_MG_FD_188637 | JGI IMG/M metagenome (GOLD analysis project Ga0255058, IMG submission 188637) | Seawater microbial communities from Amundsen Gulf, Northwest Territories, Canada - Cases_109_9 | ecosystem: Environmental > Aquatic > Marine > Gulf | place: Canada: Northwest Territories... | reverse complement strand
AGCGCAAGAAGGCACGTTGCTCTCGCAACATGTCTAGTTTCAACTGCAACGGCTGTGAGTTCCGTCCGCTCTGCGAGGCTGAGGTACGTGGTCACGACACTGACTTCATCATCAAAGCGGACTACACACAACGAGAAATCGGAGACACCTAATGGTTGCAGCACGCAAAAAGAAAGCACCTCGACGCAAGGCGAAGGCGAAACGTAAAGCCCCACGTCAGATCTCGATCCTCGACACTGCACAACCACTGACCGAAGTCGAGAGCAACATCGTGATGCTGGTGTATGGTCGCAGTGGATCAGGCAAGACCCACTTCGCCTCGACGTTCCCAACACCGTCGTTGCTCATCGACTGCAACGAAGGTGGCACCGACACCATTGCAGATCGACATGACATCGATCATGTGATGATCACAACGTGGGAGCAGTTCGACCGGCTGTATTGGGAGCTAGAAGCAGGCACTCACTATGAGTCGATCATCATCGATCAGATCACGGCGTTGCAGGACTTCGCCATGGCGGATGTTCGTTTCAAAGTGAAGAAGACAGCTGATGATGTGTTCAGCACTCGCAACTGGGGACAGATGTCGGGGCTGTTCAAGGAGGGGCTGGAACACATGCGTGATCTGAAGGCTCAGTACAACATGTGCTTCATCGCGCACGAACGAATCTTTGATAGCGACACTGATGAAGAAGCAGACGTGATCGTCCCCAACATCAGTGCTCGTGTGATCCCATCCGTGGTGACGTTCATCGAAGGTGCAGTTGATACCATCGGTGGTACGTTCATCCGTGAGCGCTTCGTAGGTGAAGGCGACGAGGAAAAAGCCGTCGCTCAATACTGCATGCGCATCGGACCCCAACAATACTATGCGACCAAGATCCGACGACCTGCTAGTGCGGGTGCACTGCCGGATGTGATCGTGGACCCCACCTTTCAGAAGATTAAGGATCTGACGACAGGTGCCAAACCCAAACGTAAAGCAAGGAGAAAACCCTAATGCCGCGAGCTAAGAAGAAAGCTGTAGCGAGCACGCGCCGCAAAGCGCCAGCGAAGAAAGGTGCACCTGCTAAGAAGCGGGGACGACGACGAGCCAATGTAATCACTATCGATTTCACTGACGTCGAGTCTAGTGGAGGGATGGTGACACCGGATGGAACCTACACCGCTGAGATCGCAAGTATCGAGCAGACAGTGAGTGCAGAGGGCAACGACATGCTCGCCGTGCGTTGGAAGACGAACATCGGCTCGACTGTGTTCGACAACTTTTCGTTGTTATCGCAGTCACTGTGGGTCTTGCGCACCGCACTGGAGTGCATGGGCTACGAAGTTCCTGGCGCAGAGTACGACCTCGACGTCGATTCGCTTGATGGAGCAGCCTGTGGCATCGAGATCATGAATGAGGAGTACCAAGGTAGGGATCGCCCGAAAGTGGTCGGCTACATGCCTGTTGAGACTGCTGAGTCAGTGATCGGTGGAGGGGAAGAAGGCGAAGAGGAGGAAGAAGAGGAAGAGCCCGAAGAGGAGGAGGAGGAAGAAGAGGAGGAAGAGGAAGAAGAAGAGGAAGAAGAGCCTGCTCCCAAGCGCAAGGCCAAAGCCAAAGCTGCATCGAAGAAGAAAGCTCCTGCCAAGAAGAAGTCAGGAGTGCTGCGCCCCGGTGCTCGTGTCACCTTTCTGGATGAAGATGGGGAAGAGACTGGTGGAGTGATCGAAGGCATCGACGGTGACCTCGCAACCGTAGTAGATGATGAGGAATCCGAGTGGGAAATCCCAGTCAGTGAGCTGACTAAAGAATAGTGCTCAAGACTGAGCTTCGCTCATATCAAGGCGAGGCTGTCGCTGCTGCACTCCAGCACGATGGCTTCGCTTTATTTCCTGAGCAACGTACAGGCAAATGCCTGATCGCACTGGCTGTGGTTGATCACCGCAAGCCTGACGTGATCGTCATCGTGTGCCCAAAGAAAGCAATACTCACTTGGGAAACCGAGATCGACAAGCATCTCACATGGGACGATGACTGGGAGTGCGAGTTCTTCATCGTCACATACCAAGAGCCCGTCAAGAACCTGAAGCTTCGTGGCGAATGGTACAAGTACACGAAGGATCTCGTTGCAGGTGGTGGCACATTGATGGTGATCGCAGACGAAGCGCACATGATCAAGAAGCCAGGGACTGCACAGTCTAGGTTCGTTCGCACCATTGGAAAGCGTGCACAGTGGCGACTCGCATTGACAGGCACGCCAATCGACAAAGGTTACGAACAGCTTTGGGCAATTTTCGATTTCGTCCAGCATCAAATAGCATTCGGCACATACGACGAGTTCAAGAACCGCTACGTGCTCTACGACGAGAAAGAACGCAGGGATGGTCGTCAGTACAAAGTGATCACAGGCTACCAGCGTGGGCCTGAACTACTGAAGATCATCCACAAGTACAGCTATCGAATAACATTCAACGAGGCACGTGTCGCCATGGGCAAGAAGCCAGTCACGATACGCAAGCGCAAAGTCTACTTCGACCTCAGCGAGAAAGCTCAGAGATTGTACGAGCAGATGGACACGGAGTTGCAAGTCAGCATCGATGGACTCGACATCGAAGCACCACTACCAGTCACCAAAGTGCAGAAGCTGCAGCAGATCTGCGGTGGCTTTCTGCTCCATCAGTTACGCATCCCCGGTCAGAAGAAACGCAAACGATTCGTCGTGCCTGTCGGTGACGACAAGCTCTACTGTCTGATGCAAGTGCTGTCGGGAATGGGTAAGGATAACAAGATCGTCATCTGCGCACGCTTCACCCACGAGATCGCAGCTATCCAAGGTCATTTGTTTGAAACCAACTGGACGTTCAAGGAGATCTCAGGCAGCTCCGAGTGGGATGGCAAGTTCGACACTGACGTTGTCGTCATGCAAGTGAGGAGTGGGTTAGGCTTCGACCTATCCGAGTCGAACACGTACATCTTCTACAGCTGGGACCACAGCTACATCACGTTCGAGCAGTCACGCTTCCGCATCATGAGCATGGAGCACACGAAGCAAGTCAACTACCACTTCTTGATGGCACGAGGAACGATTGAAGATGAGTACTTCCAAGCGGTCGCACGCAAAAAGGATTTCTCGTCCCTTGTCCTCGACAAGTACCGCAAAGAGGAAACACAGGAGCGTAGCCGAGCAGTTAGAAAAGGTGCGAGAAGAGTTCGCAAAGCCCGTAGGAGGACAGCAGCATGAACGAGAGCAACCTGTGGTGGTGGCTAAGAGACGTCGTCCTGCCCAAGGGACACTATTCGAGGATTGAATCAGCCAACACCTCACCGGGCTTCCCCGACGTGCACTATCAGCTTGAGCAGGATCGCTCTGGCACCATCGAGCTGAAGTATCAGCAACGCAACCTCAAGGTGCCCTTCACCGACGAGAAGAAGGGACTCCGCGACAGTCAGCGGAGGTGGATCAAGAATAGTCTGAAGTACTGGGGCACTGTCTGGATCATCGCTGAGGCAGTGCCAGATATCTTCGTTATCCACGGCAGCGAAGCCGATGAGTTCAACGGTTCAACTCGTGAAAACCTGCACAAAATTTCGGTGGTAGTTTTGAATCGTGACCACCCCGAGAAAGCTGCTGAGGAACTCGAACGAATTCTCACGGGAGGAAATCATGCCTGATCGAACCTGCACCTACATGAGCCCCTACAACTCACCGGTCTGCACTGAGTGTGGCAGTGCGCTGGACCTATGCGTCTGCATCGATCCTGATGCCATGGCTCACGACCGTCTGACGAGCGTCGATGGATTGGTGATCCGCATGATCAAGGACGAGCTAGTCGCAGCTCGTGATGCCTTCCCAGGTGACACCCACATGCTCGCTGCCCTCGTTGAGAGGGTCGGAGAGGTCTCCAGAGGACTCATGGAGCACGACCGTGGTCTCGGCACCACCACCCAGCAAGTCCTGCGAGAGGCTGTGCAGGTGGCTGCTATGGCAGTGCGCCTTGCGACCGAAGGAGACTCCAACTTCAGCTACCTCTACCCTCTGGTCGAGGAAGAACTGCCCAAAGGTCCAGTGTCGGATCGCTTCTGATAAGCTACGTTTGGTATGAACGTGACAGAGATCCTGAGTCAAGCTGCTGAGATCTGTGGCACTCGCCGGGAGCTGGCGGAACATCTGGAGGTTAGCACTGCTTCCCTGGACAAGTGGCGACGGGAAAAGCAGATCCCAGCTAAGCATTGCTTCGCAATCTATCGGCTCACCACGATCCCCCTGTACAAGCTCAACCCCCTCTTCCGTAAGGAGGTGACCTTAGGTAAGCGCTGGGAGGAACGTATCGTAGCGAGGCTCAGGAGGCTGAAGGATCGAGAGCTGCGACGAGACATCGAAGTCATGTTGGAACTGGAGGCAGGATGTTGATACTTACGCGCCGGATAGGTGAGACGATCATGATCGGTGACGACGTCGAAGTGACAGTGCTGGGTGTGAAGGGACAGCAAGTGCGCCTGGGCATCGTCGCTCCGAGAGAGACTCCGGTGCATCGCGAGGAGATCTACGAACGCATTCAACGGGAGCGTCAACGTGAAGATACAGAAGAGACATGACAAGAAGGACATGACGAAGCGACACCTGAAGTTGCACCGCAATCTCGATGAGCTGATCGCTTGCTTCTACATCCAGACCGGGCTCCTGTCATCGAACATCACGCTGGCAGAGTTCATGCAGTGGTCGCACCAGATGACGCTCCAACCCACCTGTACGGAGAAAGAAAATGAAATGGGATAGAGAACGGGTGGTGAAGATCCTCGAAGAGACCTACGAGATGGAAGCAGTGATGGGAGTCGATGCACTCGTGGAGCTGGTCGAAGGTGTGCGTGCGGAGGCGATAGGTTGGTGCTGGGTTGAAGCTTGCAACCAGTACTCCAGAGGAATGAACCCTGGTGATCAGAACATGCCTACGCTGCTCGATAAAGCTCTTCTAGATCTGAACCCGGAGCGCAAATAAAAATGAGTGACTCTGACGAAGAGAGCCTCACCACAGCTCTCGCGATTGAGAATGGGGAGGTGCTGGTCTTCTGGCCTCACCGAGAGGACGCTCCCGTGCTGCGATTCGATCCTGAAACTGCGGACCAGTTCGCAGACGCGATCAAAGAGAAGGCTCAAGAAGCGCGGGACCTCACAAAATAGTCTCTTGTCCACGGGAGCGGTTCCATATATACTTTCCTTAATTAAATCAATGGAGAAGTACTATGCCTGCGAAAGCAGCATCCGAGAGCTTAGGTGCTCAGATGTCCATGTTGAGGAAACGTCACCCGAAGGTGTGTGAGAACCCCGAGTGCGGAGACAAGTTCCAAGGACTTGCAGTCGCCCGGTTCTGTTCCGACGAGTGCCGATTCAGATCTGCGTGGCTGGAAGGCAGGGAAAAAGAAGTAGTCGAACAGAAAGCTGCCCTTCGTAAGACACGAGCCAAACGACTCGTCAAAAAGATGCGCGTGTAAGGAGACCCCATGGCATTTCTGAAACAACACCGCAAAGCCGTCCTCGAACTGGAAGGACGCAAGCTCAGTGGCAACTTCAAGGTCAGCCTGACCAACGAGCGTGATCGCGAAGCTCTCACTGAGTTCCTCAACGAGGTGCGCAAGCAACTACGCGACTTCGACCCCAACACCCCGGCAGCAAAGAGGAGGAAGGAAACGACTCTGTTATCTCGCAAAGCCCCCGCTAAGAAGAAAGCCAAACGCAAGGTGAAGGCTAAGCGCAAAGCATGAGCCTGATCATGGTAGACCTTGAAGGTACGCTGAGCGATCACACTGATCGCTTGGCTACCCTTCTAGCTACCACGGCAGCGGACCCACGTAATCGTGAAGCATGGAAGACGTACTACAAAGGTCTGCCTGACGATCTGCCTCGCCATAATGTCATGGAAGCAATCAAGGATTGGATCAAAGGTGGCAACTACATCCTCGTCTACAGCACCCGCTTCAAGAACAAGTACGAGCACGAGAAGGAGTGGCTCGTTGGTCACGAACTGTACAACAAGGTGACCCTACGTCAGCGTGATCAGTGGGAGACAGGCATCGAAGGTCCGCAGCTGGTTGCAGAGTGGGCAATGCACGACAAGCCTGCGATCCTAGTTGATGATCGTGAAGAGGTGCGCGATAGTGTGAAGCACTGGTGCCCTCACACCACGGTGCTAGGACCAGAGGACTTCCCCTAGAGGGACAACGACATGAACCCACGATGTGAGGATGAATTCCTCTTCCACTTGTGGGGCTCGACTGGCAGCTGCTTACGCTGTGGTATTAGCGCTGGAATCGACCTCGACCCCGACCCCTCCTTCGACCGAAGCCACCCCCAGGCCCGCCTCGACCGGGGAACCCTTGACGACGAGACATCGGTGGACGTCCAGTCTGAACCTGCGTTGCTCTCGCGAGCGCACCCTGCTGATCACCCATCCCTATTCGGTTCGCTCCTCCCGGCATTCCTGCGCCGCCACCACCGGGCATGAAGCCACGTCCCGGCATGACAGCTGCCTGAACATTGCCACCAGCTCCCGGCGCAGTCGCTTGCTGCTTACGCTGTTGCAGCATGCGTTGGTAGTCACCTGCGCCACCACCAGCACCCGGTCTTCCCATCCCAGGTGGACGACCGACACCTCGTAGTGGCACGCCTCCTCCCGGTGGTCTTGGTTGGGGTCCCGCGACACCTCTGTTGCGTATTACATCCGCAAAGTTTTGATTCGCGTCAGGGCTACCTCCCCATTCGGGTCCGCGTGTTGGTCCTCGTGCTGGTCCCTCTCCAAATTTCGGAATGCTCATTCCCGGTGGCAGACCTACTCCACCCGGTTGTGGCATCTGTTGTGGTCCCCCTCCACCACCACCACCGGGCACTTGACCTCGACGTAGAAATTGTTGGAAGCCACCTCCACCACCCGGAGGCTGTCCTTGACCACCTGCTTGTTGCATTGGGGGTACGCGACCTTTCTGCAGAAAATTCAGCATCCCACCGTGCTGCATCTGCACCGGCTCTTCCTGTGCAGGAGGTTGCAGTGATGCGAGGTACTGAACGAGAGCGGGTGGAACTCGACCGGGTTGGAACCCTGGTGCGACATCGGCAGCAGTTCTCTGAGGAGCAGCAGCCATCGCTTTAGGAGATGGACCAGAGATGAACTGACGTCCCTCCTCGATAGGTTGAGTCGTGCGAGTTGGACCAGCAGCAGCTGCCAATCCACCCTCCCCTGGAGCAACAGCTGTTGCCTGAGGTGGATACCACTTCTCCCCTGCTTGAGTCCAACCAGCCTTCCCCATCTCTCTGACGGCAGTAAGAAAGCTCACAGGACCTTTCTTGCCACTGCGTCTCCCCGCTTGACTCATCGTCAAAGGTTCAGTGCCATACTTCTCGCGCCAGCGTTCTTCAGGGCTGCGCTTATCCTGCGCCTTCTTCAGTGCCCTCTTGAGCCCACCGTACTGATACCCCTTAGCTTTCTTGTCAGCAGCGACGAACTCCTTCGCCACCTTACGCGGAGGTCCCTTCATTCGATCAGGTTTCCAACCATGTGCGACAGCTCGCATCAGCTTCGCTTGTGCAGGGCTCTTAGATGGCATGACTATTCCTCTTCGATCATCTCGCCGGTCGTACCGTCGATAGTCACAGCTCGATCAGGCTTGGGTTGGATCAGTGCAAGGATGCTGCTCATCACTTCGAGCTTCGTCTCGTCCCGCAAGCCAAGGGGTGAGGTGTCTGACTCACCTCCAGATACCGCAGTGTGCTGACGATCCTTCCAGTGCTCGCGTTGTCTGTTGGTGAGCCAGAGCTTGGCTGCAACCATGTCGGGCTTGTAGTGCTTGACGGTATCAGCACGAGTAACGTCGCCGTCCCAGAAGAAAAGCTTTTCCTCGTCGTGGGTGTATCCCACAGCGGATTGGTACACGGAACTGAGTACGGCAGCGTCAGCATCGGTGTAGCCTCCTTCGAGCGCATCCTTGAACAGTGGGTACTGCTTCTCCCACTTCTTGATTTGACGTGGGCTGATGTCGAACAGCTCACTCATCGTCTCCTTGTCGATGCCACGCATGGCAATCGCACGCACCTGAGCAAGGTGGTCAGGTAGAAACAGACGCTCACTTTCTGCAAGCAACCTTCCCGAACGATTGCGCACAAACTTTTTCTGTACACGTACTGCTGGCATTATTCTGTCAACATCTCACTCAGACGTCCGGTCACATCCTCGAACTTCTTAAACCCCACGTCTCCCAAGCTGCGCAGGTAATCCATGCTGTAGTCACCCAGATCTTTCATCATGTCCTTGTCGAACTCAACCTCAGGGAACTCTGGGGGACCACCACTTTCGAGGTACGTGCTCGACAGAGCGAGGACCGCAGGTCGTAGCTGCTGCATGACCTTCTGCGTTTTTTCGGGGTTGCCTTTGGCATACTTCAGCTTCAGGAGGAGGTTACGCACAGGTACGCTCTGAATCATTCGCCCTGTGATTGCCGTGACCGCAGCACCTGTAAACAGACCCTGCCACAGCGCTCCAACGATAATGGCACTCCCCCCTACCGCAGCAACCATGCCTGCGCCCTTACCAGCTGCCCCAGCTACAGCGGTCATCCGTAGATACTCAGTAGTTCCCTCGATCAGATCTCGCTCGGTCTGGTCAAAGATGATGTTCACCATCTTTCTGTTCTTCGGATCGCTGAGGTACTTCACGAACCCATCTGCGTCCGCGATCTGCGGAGCGTCTGGAGTCCAGCCTGACTTCTCCAGTGCTTTGGTGATGAAGCGTTGCTTCACTGCCTGCTTGCCTTCGGGCATCAGTTTGCTCATCAAATCAGTTACGCGCTTGGGTTTAGCCTGATCCAGAATACGCTCGACAACCTCATCATCGAGGTCGCCTCGTCCCAGCGCTTTAGCCAGTCCAGCATCAACTGCGTCATCGGCTTCCCTCAGCCACGCACGTTCGAGCAGCTCTTGCGCCTTTTGTTTAGCTGCTAGGTATTCTTCCGGCTTCGTGATCCTTGAAGGCCAATTGTTCGGGTTCATGACCTCCGCGTTCTTACCCCAGAAGCGCTGCTTGATCATGCGGGTGATGAAGTTGTTTGCGATGTCCTGTCCCAGCTCTTTCTCGATGTCGATGCCATACTTGTTAGCGAGTTCAACGAGTGCATCTGTTCTCGCTGCTTTCTGTTCGGTCCGCAGACTACCAATACCTGAGACCGGGATACGTTCAATCACCTTCAAGGCAATGTTCTGGACAGGAGTCATGGACTCCATGAGAGCGTCGGATGAGAAGATCCTCCGACCCGTTGACCTTGCATAATCCAGTGCTTGAGTGACGCTTCGAGGTGCGACATCTGCAACCTTGCCTACCAGCTCCTTGCCTTTGCTAGCTAAGACAGCAGCGGGCTTGACAAGCTTCTCCCCAGCAGCACCAGCCACACCCATGAACGCAACGTCTTCGGGATCGTACGTCCCACCCGCAGTCGCTTGACCTGCCTCTATCACAGCTTGAGTGACAGCTGTGGCACCAGCCCCCTGCCGTACTGCTTGCTTGGTTGCTTCTCTCTCCAGCGCTTTGCGCATCGTTTTGGTTGCCACCCCAGGCAGCACAGTCTTTATACCCAGCGATGCAAACTTTGCTGCTGGATGAAAGGCTGTCATGATTCCCAACATCTGCAGACCATCCATCATGCTCATGCCGGGACGGTTGATGAGCCCACGCGCCCCATTCTTATTGTTAGTTGCGATGATCGCACCATCAGGTGCATAGCTGATGTCTATCTCAGGGTACTGATCCAGCATCGTTGCAATCTCTTGCGGGTCAGTCATCGACAACGCTGCCAAGCTGATTCCGTACTTACCCAGTCTGCTTACGGGTTCTCCTCCTTCCTCTGCGCGAGTGAGTTCCTCTTTAGCCTTCTCGATCTCAGCAGGGTCGCCGCCGGTCTGCGCGTCGGCAAGCTTGAAGTTAGCCAACAGGAATTCCATGTCGGTGGTGTTGATGTTTGGAGGCTGTGTTAACTCAGCACCCACACCACCACCTGTCTCAGGTGTCGTGCGTCCCGGTCCTACTAGCTCAGCGGAGCCACCCAACCAAGGCGGCACGAATATCTCGCCCATCTCCTGCGATGCACGCGACGTCCCCGGCTCCATAGGAAAATCACTCTGTAAATCCTCAAGAGGGTTTGCTACTGGTGGCCCAGCGGACTCTACAAAAGGATTGACGAATCCAGAAGGATCAGCAACGGGCTCATCAATAAAGGGGTTAACCCAGGGAGGTTCCTCCTCAAAAGCCTCCCCTGTAAATACTTGTTGGGCCTCAGGCAGTGTTTCCTCTAAAAGTGCCTCCCTAAATTCTTCTGGTGGAGTTTCACCCGGTGCAAACCCTGCAGCCGTGAGTGCTTCATCTTCTGCCTGCTGTTCAGCAAACATCCGACGAATTTCGTCCGCAGAGGTTGCCATCAGTCTTTATACCCCTTCTTACGCAGTTCAGAGAGCACTTCTGGATCTACTGGAGGCCAGCCAAACTCCTTCGTGAAGGCTTCGATCAGCCTGTCATGATTTGGGCCACCGAACCCATCAACCAGTGCGTCGTTCATCACGGCTGTCGGTCTCTTCGCTTGCGGTCGCGTTGCCTGCGCCTGCCTCGCCTTTTCCTCTTCACGGTATTCGCGATACCTCCGCACCTGTAGATCAGTGTCTGGATCTTCAGCGTGCGCAATCGCTGCCCGCTCACCGATGTTGATTACCCTCTCGTAGCGTCCCAGCATCTCATCGATGATTCCTAAGTTGGCTTCTGTACCAATCTTCGTACTCGCATTCAAGGACTCGATCTTCTTGTACTCGAAGTCGGTCTTCGTACCTGTCAGGTCGCGCAGCTGGCCGAGTATCTCTTTACCGATGAGGTTCCTGATCCTTGGAAGAGTCTCATTGTCTGCAATCTTGACTCCAATGTATTGACCAATCGCTGCGAGGTCGTCCTTCAGTCCGGAGGTGGTGTACGTCTCGAACAGGTCTCGCGCTTTGCGCAGCCTCCTTTGTGCCAAGGTCGCCTCCAGACCCTGAGAGATGTCCTTTGCATCTAGCTTAGCTTTGGCACCCGCGATCTCCAAAGCTTCTTTCGCGTCTCTCACGGTGGTTGGGTTAGTCTTCGAGACTACCTCCAGCAGCCTACCGTCTTCCAACCCGGAGAAGATGTTCTCGGACGAACCGTCGCTGTGCACGATCATCTGCATCGCGATCTGCCGCCAACTCTTTGAGTCGTTCGGACGAGCAGCGACATCGTCAGGGTGGTACACCGTCTTACCCACACCCAGCCGTGGGCGTCCTGCCAAACTCAGCGTCTGCTGCTTCACCTCAGCGTCGAGCAGATCATTTTCGATGGCAGTCAGTCGTTTTCTTTTCTCCGAACGAACTGCGTTTACCAAACCTGCAGCTTTGCCCAGTGACTCACCAAAGCCACCTGTCTGCGTTGGCGCAAGCATGCCTTGCGCCATAGCAAGCCACTGACTCGACTTGTCCGCTTCAGTTTTTGCAAGTCGATCCACCAATCGCTGACGTGCCGTGTTCATCCGCTCCATGGCTGCGCTGTCGGTCATCTTCACACGTCGAGTAGACTGCGTCGGCAGACGAGCAGGTGTTTGTCCCGCAACTGCCGCCAATGCACCTGGAACTTCTGTGAGGCCAAGGATGCTGGGATCATCCTCTTCATCAGGATCTACACCAAGCGTTGCAGCAGCGAGTGCACCACCCCCTTCTGCAAATCTCACTGGTCCACCCTGTGCGTAAGCTGCATATTTCACGAGTCCACCCTCTGCAAAACCAAATGCTTTGCGTATCCTTCCAAGCGCTCTTGAGATGATATTCCCTGGCTTCGGCACCAGCGGTTGATCTTCATCTTCCTTCATCTTGGGCTCACCGACTCCCGTCACTGCAGCGAGTCCACCTTCTTGAAATCCTCGTGCCTGCCGGAAGGCATCCATTTGTGCCCGCTGCAGTCGCATCTGCTCCTCATACTCCCCTGAAGAGCTACTATCACTTATTGTTACTCCTTGTCCTTCGGGGATGCCCAAGAAATCCCGCATCTGTGCCATCTGTAGTGCTCGTCCACCAGTTGGTTCGCTCTCCCTCAAGCTGCGCATCTTCTCCATCATCTCGTCGTGGGCGCGACGTTGTGGAACTGCTCCCTGAGGCGTAAACCTTTCCTCTGGCTCGATGTTGGGATCGAAGAACACCTCACCTGTCGTTGGCAGACCCTCAGGCACCCACTCCATGGAACCATCAGCGTACGTTTCGACTCTGCCTTTCCCAATACCGTAGTTCTCTATTGCTTCGAGCTTCACCTTACCCAACGCAGCATCTTCTTCTCCGACATTGTCTCCTTCGATGAGCCTTTCGATTAACCAAGGCTCTTCGGCCTCTACGATTGCATCCCTACTTGTGAAACTATCCCTGGTGACTCGACCATCGGGATGAATCCTCGTCGCCGTGCCGTCGCCGTGCACAATGGTCTGGAGTCCTTCCTCAGGCATATGCCACGACCTCAGGGTTCAGCATCTCCCGAATGCGTGCGAGTCCCCCTCTCGCATAGCGACGTCCACCTCTCGCATAGGGACGACGAATGCGTCCCCCTCGTGCTTCCGTTAGTCCTTTGACCGTGCCATAGGCACCTGCGATCTGCGCAAGCCCCGAAGGTTGGTAAATATCAGCAGGACCACGATCAGTTTGTGTCAGACGTTGACTCATTGGCAGACCTCGAACGATATCCGACATAAAGCCCAGTCTGTTGAAGGGCAGATCGCGTTGCTCTTGGAAGTCTCCGTATGCGAGATCGAGACCACGCTGACCCATCTGCTGACGCTGTGCACCAACAGCTTCGAGTGCACCCGCTCCACGTAACCCTAGACCTTGAGCTGCTTCACCTAGTGCACCTAGTTGCTGCCCACCTCGAAGTCCACCCTCGATACTTCGTCCAACGTCTGCACCATAGATGTCAGCTGCTTGACCGTAGGCTCCACCGAGTGTCGCGAGCCGTTGCTCCTCCAAGTTCTCTTGGATGTCGCGCACACCTCGTATTCCCATTGTCTCCATTGAGCCTTCACCACCACGGGAGCCATACTGTCCCGCCCCTCCAAAGGTTTGTTGGAGAGCTGGAAGAAATTTCTCCTCCAGTGTGCGACCGGCCATCGTCTCCTGCCGGTCGAGCACGTTCTGGATGTAGGGGTTCATGTACTGCTCGACGTTGCCCTCATCGATGAAGCTCCGACCAGCCTGCCCTAGTGCACCGACAGTGGCTCCCGCTGCTCCTTCCAAGTAGGGCTGGTAAGCTCCTGCTGCTCCCTCTGCAGCGCCGAAGCCAGCTTCCTGTTCTGGAGAGAAGCCAGCGATGCGCGGACCTCCGTAGGCAATAAAGGGCTCAGCTGCCGCTGCATTAGCCTTCCCGACCACCCCCTGTATGTAGTCGGACATCCACTTCGGGATATCCTTGATCGTCTCGCCATAGGTGGTGACTGACTTGGGAGGCTTGCCCTCGAACAGGAAGTCCATGAAACCTCTGTCATCGTCAGCCATTACGCTCTCCCTCCCGTGGCTCGTGGCACATTGTGCACGCCACCATGTTCATAGGTGCGCTTGCGCTTCACCTTTCCACCCTGGACCTTGTTCGTGATGTTCATGTAATTGGAGGGCTCCTTCGCCTTGTGGCTGAACTTGCCCTTGCCGAGATTCTTCGCCTTGTGCTTGCGGAGGTTCGAGCGCATCTGATCCAGACGTCGGGCACCCTCATCGCTGGAGCCATCACCCAAGAGAGCGACAGTCTCGGCATCCATGACGTACTCACCATCGGAGAGCCTCGCCTCGATGTCATCGGATCTGCCAGTGCCTGGACCCTTCACGTATCGTCCCTCAGCGCTCACTGTGGGCACCCGGTTGGTCACGTCCTCGTTCTGCTCCCAGTAATCAACCTCCCCTCCACGCTGCATCTGGGGACCGTACAGCTGTGCACGGAGTTGCTCCTCTGATTGCTGTCCAATGGCACCAAGTCCCCCAGCACCTCCCACAGGCTCTCCTGCTTCGTCTCTGAGGGGGAATGGATCAGGCTCCAAGAAGAGCTGCTGTCCTGAGTAGGGAGATCCTGCCTGTCCGTAGGTGAAGTAGTCCTCTGCTTTCGGTAGCCCCCGGAACTGTCGATTCATGGTGGTCACCGGCAAGGACTCATCGAACCCCGGTCGCGCACGAGTCTCTGGTGGACCTTCATCCTCGTAATCGCTTGTACCTAGTGCCCCTGCCAATCCCAACGCACCAGCTCCAGCAAGAGGACCCCACTTCTTGAGCATCTTCTCCCAGTCGATGCCTGCCCCTGCTGGACCCCCACCGGTCTCCCTTACGAAATCCGTAGCCGAGACGGGGAAAGTGCTCCCAGGTTGCCCTGGCTGTTGAGCTACCAGACCCTGACCAGCCGTAGCAGCCTCCTGGGGGGCGAATGCCTGTGCGAGTGCTCCCAGACCTTGCGTGGCACCCGATCCAATTACACCGGGGGCAAAGGCGCGCACGTCCCCAGTTTTGGCTGCACCCTCGACACCTTTTGCGAGAGCCTTTCCTACACCTGCTCCAATCTTCTGCTTCATGGTCAGGGTTCCGGCTTCCTTCGCCCCTGCCGCAGCTTTTCCAATTGAACTACCTGCTCCAGCAGCAGCTCCCGAGACAGCTCCCAGCAGTGGTTTCTCCCCACGAGCCTGAGCAGTCATGGCACCCAGTCCAGCCTGCAATGCGATGGACAAGCCTGTCCCGATCCCTGGTATCGCGTTCAGCAATATCGGTGCGACCATCCCGAAGACCTTCGAGCCCACCACCTTCTTCACACCCTTCTTGATTTTCTTCCAAGCCTTCTTGAAGAACCCGTACTCAGGCATGCCGGTATTGGGATTGGTCTGGGCCTTACCCCACATCCCTTCGAGGATCTTTGCTTCGTCGGGTGTGACGTGCATCAGGATCTCGTCGTCGCCACGACCTGCCTGACGAGTGCGCTCTGCCGCAGCTCGTGTCGAACCACCCTTCGCTGCTTCAACCTTTCCGCCAAGGCAGTAGAGGCGAAGTCCTTTGTTCTTGGACTTCCCTCCCGTATCCAATGCTGCTTGAGCAGCGACAGTGAAGAGCGTCTCTGTTCCTCCCTTCACCTTCTCGATCTGCTTAGCAGCCTTGACGACATCAGGTTCTCCACCAGCCTGCTCAAGCATTTGTGCGAGTCCACCTTGTGGCATCGTTCTACCCTTGGTAATCCTGTGTTAGGAACAGCTGTTCTGCCCATTCCTGCCATGTATCAAATGCTTCTGGTCTGGGTGCGTCCTGTCCCGATACATCGGGCTCGCCCCAGAGCTGTTCAGCCCAGTCGCGCCACTTCTCAGGGTCATCGAGACGTCCCATGTTCTCCACATCACGCTCGATGAACTGAACCATGCGATCTGTCCACGCGATCACGTCATCACCAAAGCCACGGGGATCAATGATCACGACTCGACCCTCCCATCAGCAGGTCCGATGTGCGCGTAGGTGTCACCGTATTCGTAGTCACCTCCCGCGACGTTCGAGGTGAACTTGAAACTCATCAGCCGCTTCACGTCTTTCAGCTTCGCTGTCTCGTCCGTACCGGATGCAGCTGTCTCCAAGATTGTGACAGGAGCGACTTCAGTCTGAGGTGCTTTGGCATTCTGCCGTCCACGCACGTTCAATGTCATAGGACCTGATTGCACGAAGTCGGGCTCGATGCGTGCGACTCGAATCTCCTTCTTGCTCTGCCCTGCCTCTAGCAGGTTCAGCTCGTGGGTCTCGAAGAACGAAGGTACTGCGAGGAGATCAATGCCACGAACCTTGTCCACTGCTGTCTCGTGTTGCCACAGCGTGCGACCAGTAGCGGTGACTTCGTTGTCCACCATGAATGGCTTCTGGTAAGTCTTCGCGAAGATACCTGCAGTGCGTCCCTGATCAACATCATCAGAGTCAGGCAACGCAGTGTCGTACCACGTGTTCTCACGCACGTTGAAGATCACAGCATGATTGCACTCAGTCGCAGCTCCTTTCGGGAAGCACCACCAGATCTCACCAAAGCGAGGCACCTTGAACCCGAAACACTTCTGCCGTGCAGAGAAGTTCATGTTGTCGTAGAAGAAGTTGAGATTCATGTTGTTCTGCATCTCACGCACGACACCGTTGAACAGCAGGAAGCGATCCACTCCAGGCCAATAGAAAATACCGTCGTACTCGACCACCCCTTGCGAGGACAGAATGGAGGTGTCCGTCGAGAGGATGTCGAACTGGAAGAAGGGTGCACTGGTAGAGCCCGTCGCTGTACCTCGAATGATCGAGTCGAGCGACCACATGATCACAGCTGCACCAAGCCCCTGTCCACGCAATGGGAATGCCTTCACGATCTTCTGCGTGCCCAGATTGAACTCAATAGGTAGTATCGACAGATCGTTGATATCGGATTGCTTAATGAGCCCGCGACTACCGAAAGTGAAGAGCCACTGCCCCGTGACAACGACACCACCACTCACAGGTCCGAACGCTCCGGTGTTCCATCCAACCACTGGATCGGTATTCAACCCCACCTCATCCAGTATGGCTGTATCAGTGACGGTGCCAATCCAGATGTTGCCCCCCACGGAGTTGTCAATGTTCGCCAGATTAGGTGCAGCATGTGCGACGAGCAGATGACTGCCTGTACCCGCAGTGTCTGCAAACACAGCAAACTGCCACAGGTTGTTAACATCTGTCACGAACGCTGCAGGCGTGCGAGCAGTGAAAAGATTGAGTGTCCCGTCCTGCACTTGATACTGACCAACGCTGAGAGGATGTCCGATGTGGATGTACTGCACACCGCTGGACGAGAAAGAATCCATGCCGCGTGCAACTTCCGGCACCGTGTCGGTAACTTCTGCATAGCCACCCATCTTTCTCGGCTTGCCACGCTGAAAGCGACACCAACGTCCATCGACGTAGTTGTCTCCCTCGAACTTCGTGCCATCGCGCTTGATGCCCGGTTGCGATGCGAGTAGGACAGGTGCTTCAGCCATTAGAATTTGATTGCCTTGACTAAGAGACTCCAACTCGTGAGCGTGATATTCGCTGCTGTTCCCGGTGTCCCGCGATCATTGACTTGAAGTGCGTTAGTGCCAGCTTCCTGATTGACCGTTAGATAGATGTTGGTGGCATCGTAAGCGACCATGTTAGTTGCTTGCGCGGGTCCTGATGCCTCGTCTGAGCCTGCCTGTACAGGGTT